>Ga0189286_100331_pt1 | contig 15514 bp, 10 predicted proteins | sample UW69minimetaG_FD_130330 | JGI IMG/M metagenome (GOLD analysis project Ga0189286, IMG submission 130330) | Marine microbial communities from the Costa Rica Dome - UW69 mini metaG | ecosystem: Environmental > Aquatic > Marine > Oceanic > Photic zone | place: Costa Rica: the Eastern Pacific...
GAGAACAGGGTGGCCGACATAATAAACACCCAGAAACCCCAGCCGTACATTTCGGAGGTGGTCACTTCCTTGTTCAGCGCCGCCACAACCACGATCAGCAAACAGGGATTAAGAACCACCCCCAAACTGCCGGACATGGCCGTGGTAGCCAGCGATAGCTGTCGCCCTGCCCCACTCTTGCGCATTTCATCGTAGACGACACCACCCACGGCCAGGATGAAAATCCCCGAGGCGCCAGTGAAGGCGGTTGGGAAGGCCGTCGCGAATATCATCACCGAGGCCAGCATGGGGGCAGGCAGATGGTATGGTTTGATGACGTTCAGCAGCAGGTCCGGAATGCGAGTCTGCTTCAACGCCATGCCCACAAGCACATAGAGCCCGATGTTGATAAACATCGAGGACAGGTTCGTCATCATACCGAAATAGATGGCCAGGCCAGACGAGTATCCATCCACGAAGAAGAAATAACTCATCGCGATCAGGCCCATTGCGCAATACAGCGGCAGTACCAGGCCGGAGGACGCCGCCAGGGACCCCGGCCTCATTCGAGCCGGCACCGACACAAACCGCGTCAGGTTGATCACCATGAACAAACCGAAGACGGCCGCCCAGGCGTATTGCAGCAATGCGGTCCCTTCCGAACCCGGCGAAGAGGCTAACCTGCCCACGTAGGAAAACAGGGAATACACCATCAGGCCGTTAACCACTAACTGCATGCCCTGGCTTAACCGCCATTCTGATCGATTGCGCGGCAATCGCAGGGCTATGTGATCGGCATCAAAGGCCGAAATCGCCGCAGCCATGGCAAACATGGCGATAAACAGGAACTTGGTGAGCTCGATGTTATCCAGCAGGAAATCCGCAAAGCCCTGCTCAACCGCCTTGTAAACAGCCAGCGCCTCGGTGGCGTGCTTCTGGTTTTCTTCGTAGAGGCGATGCTTCTGCTGGCAAAGTGCCAGATTCTTTTCCAGGGATTTGCGGATGGCATCTGGATCCGGCGGCGAGCTGAACAGATCGTCCGGATCTGGCTCGTAGGCCTCGACGCGTTTTCTGACCTCGGCGTCCACATCCATGGACAGCGTGCAGGTCGGTTCCGTGGCATCCGGGTCCAGCAGATAGTAGTTCGGCCAGGTCTGCTCCCCCACCCACAGCATGCGCGAGTGGAGTGAGTTGCCCATACCCAGAAGAAGCGTAAAGATAAGGAGCAGCAGGAGAATAACCCCGTGCAACCGATGCACGGGGTACAGCGTTTTCGGGCCTGCCGCTGATAATGCTCGCCAGTTCATGGAGGGTCAGCCTTTATTATTCGCGGTCAGACGCTGTGCACTCGGAGGCTCCGGGATTACTGGAGCAACGGATTTTGCTGAGCAGGCTCATCATCTTCGGGTGGTACACCTTTTTGGCGCCATCGGTGCCATCCCTTAATTGCAGGCGATTTTCACGAAACATTTCCTGATAGCCTTCGATGTCAGCCTCGGGGATGCGGATCCACTTTTCCTCCGGAATGGCCGACTCCTGGCGCTGAATCAAGTCCATGGCCTGGCCATACATACCCCAGGCGACATCACGGGACTTCTGGGCCGTGGTATCGTCAAACACGTTGTCACGGGCAATGATCTGGATGGTCAGTTGAGCAAGTGGATAATCGACAATGCCGCCGTCTTCGCCAATGCCCTTGTAGAGTTCGAGTGCTTCGTAGGCAAACGCCGGTGCGTAAGCCGTATCCACCGAGCCATTGTTGAACTTGCCTGCAAAGTTGGTGATGTCGGAGGGTACAACCGTCGCCTTCACGTGGTTAACCATGTGAATGGCGTCCTTCTGGTAGTCCAGCGTGGCCATACGCTTACCCGCTAGTTCTCCCGCAGTATCAATGCTCCGATCATTGACGAAGAGATAACCCGCACCCGCGGGCACAATACCGAGGACCTCATAATCGACTTGCTTCATCAATGGCGCTGCCTTGGCCTGAGCAAGCGTGGCGAGGGTTGTTTTCAGGTCATCGTAGGTAGGAATCGCGCCGACAGCGCTGATGCTGCCGGTAAACCGGTTGAACGGACGCGTCCGAAGATCCGTGGCGGCGACGGCGTCGCATTGTCCGGAGTTGAAGTCGCCCACAGCGACACCTTCGTCGGTGTAAGGGCGTAGTTCGAAATCAACACCGTGCGCTTTCATCTCCAGCGCATAATCTTTAACCATGTTGTACATGTCACCGTTGGCGCCGATCACATCGAATACGCACATGGTCACGGACTGTGCGGCTGCCATCGGGGCAACAGCAGCAAAAGACAAGGCAGCAAGGGATTTACGGATCATGAATGACCTCCGGGTCTTTCTTGTGTTTGTAGGTTGTTACAACGAGTCGGACGCCTGCTTACAGCAGGTCGTCCAGATCCATGGTCTCAGGCTCTTCCAGTCGTTCCGGGCTCAGCCTGCCAAAGTAGGTGCGAGGCGTGCGGTAGCCATAATTGGCTGTCCAGTACTTGTCTGAGGAAAACTGGATAACATCTCGGGCAATTTCGTCCACCAGACGATATTCGTCCCAGACCTTGATCGTGCCATCCGCCTCGGCAAATCGTGCAATGACATCTTTGAGCACTTCTGGGCGACCAAAGGTCTCGGCAGCCACCGCCTCCAGTGCCATCGATGCTCGAATACCCGACTCAACACCCAGCCGGGAACTATCCTCAAGCACTACCCACGGGTCCGGCGACAAGCTGGGCCGAGTGTCCGGCAACAACAGCCACACCATGGCGCGGATGGCATTCGGCAAACCGCCCCACTTTTCGTTATCCAGGCATTCAGCGGCACGCTCCGCCCGTGGCGCAATGTTACGGGGAACTCCTGCCATGGCGCCGGAATTGGCGTCGTTCACGATGGCCTGCATGCCGGTCAGCAAACCCAGCAGGAAGGTCAGTTCCTCCTGGTCATCGAACAGGAACGGACACTCGAATTCCTTTGCGGCAGGGTCAAAGTCATAGGCCGCCATGGCGCGCTGATAGGCGACATAGCGCCGCTTGGCGGTTCGTGCATTCAGCCGCTTTGCCTGCTCACGCGCGTCTTTTGCGGCGGGTACGTCACTGGCGAAATCAGCGCGCAGGTATTCGAGTTCCGCCTCCCACGCCTTGTATTCAGAGCAATTCGCGGCCAGCAGCATCAACAGGGAACCGGTGCTTTCAGGTGCCTCGGTCACGCGGGAAAACGAGTACAACAGCGGGTCAACGCCCTCACCCAACGCACAGGCCATTTTCGGATCGGACATCTGCATGACGTAGGGGGTTGCTTCTCCTTCGGAGTAATTGGAGAGCACCACACCCGTTGTGGTGTAGATGGGATTGGCCGAGCAACCGGCCAGAAACGTCACCACAATAAAAAGCAGGTAACTGCTGCGAACGTTGAGGGCATGCCCAAAGGAATTCACCAGTGAGGAGTTCATAGTTCGTCCTGTTTACATTGTTTTTATAGGTCGGGGTGATCCGCAATCACCTTCCCGTTCATCTTTGACGAGGGCAAGAATGCGTTGAATCTTGTCAGACAAAAATGGCTGGATTGCCGATTTGGTCATGCCGATCAGGCCAATGGCCTACATAGACGGGTGAAAAAGAATCTTTTTATTGTTTTAAAACAAACAGTTCTGAAAACAATTACAATTGAGACATTCGTACCACCACCGGCACTTAGCGCCAGGTTATCCGGTTCAGAGCGACGTTAAACCCATCATTGCGACCACCTGCGCCGTCAAATCATCCAGGGTCAGTCCACCGTCAGGCCGGTACCAGGTCACTGTCCAACTCAGGGCTCCTGTGAGCATTCGGCGAACCACAAAAGGGTCTGCCGCAAGCACGCCGTCCTGACGCAAGGTCTCCAGCACCTCCAACCACAACTGCTCATAGATATCCCGGAGCTCAAGGACGTGAACCTGGGATTCCTCGGATAGGCTACGCCACTCGAAAACCAGCACCGCCATGGCCTCCCCTGTCTGCCCGTTAATGGACTCCAGTTCAGCGCGAATCAGCGCCTGCAACTTGTCGCGATGGGTGTTGGCCGCATCCACCGCAGCCTGCATCAGGGCCGTGTTGAGACGAATGGTCTCCACCATGACGGCTTTGAGGATTTCTTCCTTGGTGCGGAAGTGGTGGAACAGGCTACCGGACTGAATGCCAACAGCGGCGGCGAGATCCCTGACGGTGGTCCGCTCATAACCCTTGTCACGAAACAGCTTTGCGGCCTCGTGAAGAAGCCGGCCACGGGCTCCGGCAGGATCGGAAACCAGATTGTCGGCAACCAGTGAGCGGAGGATAGAGTCTTGATTCACAGTGTTTTCCAGCCAGAGAACAGAAGAGCTCCCATTCTATCCCGAATTTGCCTGTTTACAAACCAAGCGCTTGCTTGGTATCGTCAGCTGCATGATAGACAATATCCGCTATAAGCGGCCCATAAAGGGTCTTTGAAAGCAGTTTGCAGCTTCCGTCAACAAGGTGAAGACATGCCAGATTCCGACATCTCCAGGCCACAAAACGTCCGTATTGGCTGCTCTGCCGCCTTCTGGGGCGACACCGAAACCGCCGCCGCCCAGTTGGTCCGCAAGGGCAATATTGACTACCTGGTAGCGGACTACCTGGCGGAAATCACCATGTCCATCATGGCGGGGCAGAAGATGAAGGACCCCAGCCAGGGTTACGCCCGCGACTTCGTGCAAACGGTGATGGGCCCCTTGCTGGGTGAGATCAAACAGAAAGGCATTCGGGTATTGGCGAACGCCGGTGGCGTCAATCCCGTCGCCTGCCGCGATGCTCTGCTGGCTTTGTGCCAAAAAGCCGGTTTGGATATGAAGATCGCCCTGGTGCTGGGCGATGACCTTCTACCAAAAAAGAAGCAGTTGGCCGATGCGGGCATTACCGAGATGACCACCGCACAGCCAATGCCGCCGATGCTGGTCAGCCTGAACGCCTACCTGGGCGCTCCGGGATTGGTCGCAGCGCTTGAACAGGGTGCGGACATTGTCATAACCGGTCGGGTTGCCGACAGCGCTCTGGTGCTGGCGCCTTTGGTGCATGAATTTGGCTGGAGTTGGAGCGATTACGACAGACTTGCCCAGGGCAGCCTGGCCGGGCACCTGTTGGAATGCGGGGCACAGACCACCGGCGGCAACTTTACCGACTGGGAAGACGTAGCCGAGGGCTATGCCGATATGGGCTTTCCGATTGCAGAAGTCTCTGCCACCGGGGATTTCATCATCACCAAGCCGCAAGGTACCGGGGGCAAAGTGTCCCGGGGCACGGTGGCTGAACAGTTGGTCTACGAAATCGGTGACCCGAGGGCTTACCTGCTGCCGGATGTGACCTGTGATTTTACCGGGGTCTCCCTTGAGGAAGTGGCAACGGACGAGGTTCGGGTTTCTGGCGCCAAAGGGCTTTCCCCCACGGACAGCTATAAGGTGTCCGGCACCTGGCCGGACGGTTTCAAGTGCACGGTAACCTTCCTGTTAGCCGGCATGGATGCGAAGACCAAGGCGCAGAAAGTCGCCGAGGCGATCCTGGCAAAAACCTCTCGCATGTTCAGCGAGCGTGGGCTTCCGGATTACACGGAAACCAGCATTGAACTGCTGGGCACCGAGGCCACATACGGCGCTCAGGGACGCATGGGAGAGTGTCGGGAGGTGGTGGTGAAGATCAGCACGGCCCATCTCAAGAAGGAAGCGCTGGTGCTGTTTTCGCGGGAAATCGCCCAGGCGGCGACGGGGATGGCACCAGGGCTCACCGGCATTGTTGGGGGGCGGCCGACGGTGTGGCCGAAGATTCGGTTGTATTCATGCCTGGTTCCGAAAACGGAGGTGTCCGTTGCCGTGGATCTTGGTGGCGACAAGCAGGCGATAGATGTGGCTACCGACGGCGGGTTCGAGCCGGGCCAATTGGTTGAGCAGTCTGCCAGTTCAGCATCGCCTGCCACGGATACCACGGTGCCTTTGATTCAACTGGCCTGGGCACGCAGTGGTGACAAGGGGGATCACACCAATATCGGGGTCATTGCCCGCAAGGCGGAGTTTGTGCCGTTTATTGAGGCGGCGTTGACTGAACTGGCGGTGGCGGAATGGATGGCCCATACGCTGCATCCGGAGCATGGTCGGGTAACCCGTTGGGCGTTGCCAGGGTTTCAGGCCTTTAATTTCCTGTTGGAGCACAGTCTTGGTGGCGGGGGTGTTGCCAGCTTGCGGATTGATCCGCAGGGGAAGGCGTTTGCTCAGCAATTGCTTGAGTTTCCTGTGCCGGTTCGTGCTGGCCTGCTTGATTGATTTGGTTTTGGTGCATGCGCTCCGGTGGGAAGGCTTGGCCGGGACACGCTATGAATACGTCCATGTACGCTCGACAAAAACATCCATGTTTTTGACGGTCCCGGCCAAGCCTTCCCACCGGAGCGCCCGAACATTTGAAAAGGTCTTCTTGCTATGAGTTATCAATCTGTTTTTCATCCGGATCTCTTTCGGGGTCAGATCTTCATCGTTACTGGTGGTGGTTCTGGCATTGGGCGTTGCACCGCTCATGAACTTGCTGCGCTCGGGGCGAGGGTTGCTCTGGTTGGGCGGAAGGCCGAGAAGGTTGAGGCGGTGAAAGCCGAGATTACCGAGGACGGTGGTATTGCTTCCGCTCACGTGTGTGACATTCGCGAAGAAGAGTCTGTAAAGGCGACCGTCGCGGCCATCATTGAGGAACATGGTGGGCTGAACGGGGTGGTAAACAACGCCGGCGGGCAGTTTCCGTCGCCGTTGTCGAACATCAACCAGAAAGGTTGGGAGACGGTGGTTCGCACCAATCTCACCGGCGGCTTTCTCATTGCCCGTGAAGCCTACAATCAGGTGTTGTCGAAAACCGGTGGAGCCATCGTGAACATTGTGGCGGACATGTGGGGTGGCATGCCCGGCATGGGACATTCCGGGGCAGCCCGGGCGGGGATGGTGAATTTTACCCAGACCGCTGCGGTTGAGTGGGGTTGCTCCGGGGTTCGGGTGAACGCTGTGGCACCGGGCTGGATTGCCTCCAGTGGGATGGATAATTATCCCGAGCATATGAAACAGTGGATTCGTAGCCTCGGGGATAACGTACCTCTTAAGCGAATGGGAACAGAGTCCGAGGTCAGTGCGGCAATCTGTTTCCTGTTGAGCCCCGCGGCGGCGTTTATCAGTGGGGATTGTCTCCGAATTGACGGGGCGGCGTCTCAGGGTGGCCGGGTTTGGCCATTCCAGAAGGCGAAGAATAACGAGCCTTTTAACGGTTTCCACCGGGCCGTCACGCCAAAAGTGTTGAGCGACTAAGGAGAATTCGATGCAGGTATTGGAGTCCACCGTTAATCCCCAGTCGGATGACTTTCGCGCGAACGCGGAGGTGATGAAAACGCATATTGCCACTTTCCGCGATGTCGAGCAGAAGGTGCTGGATCTGGCGGAGTCGGCGCGGGAGAAGTTCACCAAACGCGGGAAACTGCTACCCCGTGACCGCATCAACCGCCTGCTGGATCGCGGTACGCCGTTCCTGGAGCTGTGCTCTCTGGCCGGCTACAAAATGCATGACGACAAGGACGGTAGCCTGTCCGGCGGCGGTATCATTGCCGGCATTGGCACGGTGAGCGGCATTCGCTGCCTGGTGGTTGCCAGCAACAGCGCCATCAAGGGCGGCACCATCACGCCGGCGGGGCTGGACAAGACCCTGCGGCTGCAGCAGATCGCCATGGAGAACAAGCTACCGGTGGTGTCGCTGTCCGAAAGTGGCGGCGCCAACCTGAACTACGCCACGGACATCTTTGTGCTGGGCGCACGCGGATTCGCAAACCAGGCTCGAATGTCAGCCGCCGGCATCCCGCAGGTTACCGTGGTTCATGGCAACGCCACTGCCGGAGGAGCCTATCAACCGGGGCTATCGGATTACGTGATTGTGGTGCGTGAGCAAGCCAAGATGTTCCTGGCTGGCCCTCCCCTGCTGAAAGCCGCCACCGGCGAAGTCGCCACCGATGAAGAACTGGGCGGCGCGCAGATGCACGCGGAAGTGGCCGGCACGGCAGAATACCTGGCCGAAGACGATGGTGATGGCATCCGCCACGCCCGCAATGTGCTCGAAGCCTTGCCCTGGAATGAGCAACTGCCTCCCGCCAGGGAGCCGGAGTGGGAAGAGCCGCTGTACCCTGCCGAAGAATTATTGGGCGTGATCCCCAGCGATGCAAAAAAACCCTACGACGTTCGCGACATCCTCGCCCGAATTGCCGACGGCTCGAAGTTCATGGATTTCAAGAACGGTTACGACGACCAGACCGTGTGCGGCACTATCCGCGTTGAAGGCCACTCGGTGGGCATCATCGGCAACAACGGCCCGATCACGCCTGCCGGCGCCACCAAGGCAGCGCAGTTTATCCAGCTCTGTGACCAGGCCGGCACGCCATTGCTGTTCCTGCATAACACCACTGGTTTCATGGTGGGCACCCATTCGGAACAGAACGGCATCATCAAACACGGGTCAAAGATGATACAGGCTGTGGCGAACTGCCAAGTGCCGAAGGTCGCCATTGTCATCGGCGGTTCCTATGGTGCCGGCAACTACGCCATGTGTGGCCGAGGCCTGGACCCACGATTCATCTTCGCCTGGCCCAATAGCCGCACGGCGGTCATGGGCCCTGCGCAGGCGGGCAAGGTGATGCGTATCGTGGCCGAGGACAAGCAGCGCCGGGGCGGCCTGGAGCCGGATCCGAAAACTCTGGATTTTCTGGAACAGGCCACTGCCAAGAAACTGGAAGACGGCTCTACGGCTCTGTTCGGTACGGCTCGATTGTGGGACGACGGGCTGATAGATCCGCGGGATACCCGGCGTGTTCTGGCGTTGGTGCTTTCGGTTTGTCGGGAGGCTGAGGCTCGGCAATTGCGGCCTAATTCTTTTGGCGTTGCCCGCCTCTAGGGGAGCTTAGTGATGGTGGTTGGGCCTTCAGAAACCGTGCGGAGCCATGGATGGCGGAGCCCGAGCGTCACATGGATGTGCCGAAGGAGCGTGTTTCTGAAGGCCCACCCACACAGACGCCACCCAAGCTAGAGAACGTGCACCAACACAATAAGGCACGGACTAACTATCACCCAGGAGAACAAAAAGTGAAATTCACAGCCGAACACGAAGCCCTCAGAAAAACCGTCCGCGATTTCGTGGAGAAGGAAATCAATCCCCACTGCGATGAATGGGAAGAAGCCGGCGAGTTTCCGATTCACGATATCTTCAAGAAGCTCGGCAACCTGGGCCTGCTCGGAATCCAGAAGCCGGAAGAGTACGGCGGTATGGGACTGGATTACAGCTACAACCTGGTAGCCGCCGAAGAACTCGGCACTGCTCATTGTGGTGGCGTGCCACTGGCCATAGGTGTGCAGACTGATATGTGCACCCCTGCCATTTCACGCTTTGGCTCCGACGAACTCAAACGGACCTTCCTTGCCCCGGCCATTGCCGGCGATATGGTGGGCTGCATCGGCGTCAGCGAAGTCGCCGCCGGTTCCGATGTGGCGGGGATGAAGACTACCGCGAAGCAGGATGGCGATGACTATGTCATCAACGGCTCCAAGATGTGGATCACCAACAGCCCCAGGGCCGACTTTATCTGCCTGCTGGCCAACACCTCCGACGACAAACCTCACAAGAACAAGTCGCTGATTGTCGTGCCCATGAACACGCCGGGCATTTCCTTCAGCCCGCACTTGAACAAGCTGGGCATGCGCTCTTCCGAAACTGCGCAGATTTTCTTTGACGATGTGCGGGTGCCCCAGCGTTATCGCATCGGTGCGGAAGGCACCGGGTTCATGATGCAGATGTTGCAGTTCCAGGAGGAGCGGATGTGGGGCGCGGCCAACGTGATCAAGGCGCTGGAACTCTGTATCAACAAAACCATTGAATACTGCCGCGAGCGCAAGACCTTTGGGCAGCCATTGATCAACAACCAGGTGATTCATTTCCGTCTGGCGGAGCTGCAAACCGAGGTGGAGGCCCTGCGAGCCCTCACCTATCAGGCCTGTGAGCTGCATGTGGAAGGCAAGGATGTGACCAAGCTGGCTTCGATGGCCAAGCTCAAGGCTGGCCGGCTTGGGCGTGAGGTGACGGACAGTTGCCTCCAGTATTGGGGGGGCAACGGTTACATGTGGGAGAACCCCCTGTCCCGTGCGTTCCGGGATGTGCGGCTGGTGTCGATTGGCGGTGGTGCTGACGAAATCATGTTGGGGATTATCTGCAAGATGATGGGAACTCTTCCTGGCAAGCAACGCGACTAGGTTCTGAACCTTCCAAGATTGGGAGAAAGGGCTGGCACATGGTCAGACAGACTTTCCGGGACACGCGGTGAATACGTCCCTGTACGCTCGACAAAAACATCCATGTTTTTGACGGTCCCGGAAAGTCTGTCTGACCACGCACCATCCCCCGGACACATTTAGTGGAGTCAGATATGGATCAGTTTCCGCAGTGCGAAACGCTTCTTCTTGAAAAACAGGGGCCTGCCCTTTTCGTCACGATCAACCGGCCGGACGTTCGGAACGCCATGAGCCTGCAGATGGTGGCGGAACTATCGACGGTGTTCAGTCAGGTTGAGAACGACGCCAGCATTCGTGCCGTGGTGATTCGCGGAGCCGATGGCCATTTTTGCGCCGGCGGGGATATCAAGGACATGGCCGGTGCCCGAGGGCAGAAATCCGCCGAAGGCGAAGAAGACCCGTTTTATCGGCTGAATCGGGCGTTCGGGCAGATGATTCAGCAGGTGAATGAGTCGTCGAAGGTCGTGATCGCGGTAACCGAAGGCGCCGTGATGGGCGGCGGTTTTGGGCTGGCCTGTGTGTCGGATGTGGCGATTGCCGGGCCGACAGCCAGGTTTGGTATGCCGGAGACAACCCTGGGGGTGATTCCTGCGCAGATTGCGCCGTTTGTGGTGGAACGCATCGGGCTGACACAGGCGCGTCGGTTGGCTCTGCTGGGGCTGCGGGTGGATGCGGATGAGGCGTGCCGGCTGGGGATTGTTCATCAGGTCGCGGAATCGGAAGTTGAGATTGATGAGTTGCTCGGTCATGCAGTTGAGAGTGTTCGGCAGTGTGCGCCGAATGCAACGGCCCAGACCAAGGCGTTGTTGCACCGCGTTGGTCATGAGTCGATGAGTGGGCTTCTGGACAGTGCGGCCGAGAAGTTTGCCGAGGCGATTCGCAGTGACGAAGGTTCCGAGGGGACTCTTGCGTTTATGCAGAAGCGTTCTGCTTCGTGGGCCTCTTCTGAGTGACGGTTTCTGGCTGATGGTGGAAGACTGAGGTGGGTATGGCTTTTCGGGACACGCGGTGAATACGTCCCTGTACGCTCGACAAAAACATCCATGTTTTTGACGGTCCCGAAAAGCCATACCCACCTCAGCCCCAGACCATGTGCAAAACGCCGAATAAACCGATGAGCATGCAATTACAAAAGTTGGAAGGAGCGTAGGTGCGAAGGGTGCTTGAATTCAGGACCGTAAAAAACAGGGATGTTTTTTACGAGCCTACATGGACGTATTCACGGCGTGTCCTGAATTCAAGCACCCTTCGCACCTACGCGACCAGCCACCCAAGCAAGAGAGCATACCCATGCTAAAAAAGCTCCTAATAGCAAACCGCGGCGAAATCGCCGTAAGGGTGATCAAAACCGCCAAGTCCCTGGGTTACCGGACGGTAGCCGTATATTCAGAGGCGGACGCTAAAGCACTCCATGTGGAGATGGCGGACGAGGCGGTGTGTATAGGCCCGGCTCAGGTGTCGGCTTCCTATTTGAACGCAGAGGCGATTATTCAGGCGGCGGTTCAGACCGGCGCGGATTGTGTGCATCCGGGGTATGGGTTCCTGTCGGAGAATTCCGGTTTTGCCAGGGCCTGCAAAGACGCCGGGCTGGTATTTGTGGGGCCGCCGGAGGCAGCTATTGAGCTGATGGGCAGTAAGCGGCGGTCGAAGATTGCTATGCAGGAAGCCGGTGTACCGGTGGTGCCAGGGTTCGAGGGCGACAATGCCAGCGACGATGAACTCATCGACGCCGCCCAGAATATCGGTTACCCATTGATGATCAAGGCTTCAGCCGGCGGTGGCGGCAGAGGCATGCGGTTGGTCGAAAAGGCTGATGAACTGGCGGATAACCTCCAGCGCGCCCGCTCTGAGGCCAAGCAGGCCTTTGGGGACGACGAGCTGATTTTAGAGAAGGCGGTTATTGAACCCCGCCATATCGAAATCCAGGTATTTGCAGACCAACACGGCAATGCCGTTTACCTGGGTGAGCGGGATTGTTCGGTTCAGCGGCGGCACCAGAAAGTCGTCGAAGAAGCGCCCTCGCCGTTTGTTACCCCGCAATTGCGGGAGGCCATGGGTGAAGCCGCTGTCAAAGCAGCACTGGCCTGTGGCTACGAAGGTGCGGGCACCGTCGAATTCCTCGTGGATAAAGACCGCAACTTCTACTTCCTGGAAATGAACACCCGCCTGCAAGTAGAGCACCCGGTGACCGAACTGATTACCGGGCAGGATCTGGTGGCCTGGCAGCTTTCCGTGGCCGAGGGCCTGGCGCTGCCGCTGACACAGGACCAGATCCAGCTGAACGGCCATGCCATTGAAGTACGCCTTTACGCGGAAGACCCGGCCAACGGCTTCACGCCGCAAACCGGGCCGCTGCACCAGTTCCGGCCTGCTGAAGGCGAAGGGTTGCGGTTTGATACTGGAGTGCGCTCCGGGGACTCGATTACGCCTCATTATGATCCAATGCTGGCCAAGGTGATCGCTTGGGGGACCAACCGCAACGAAGCCCGTCGTCGGCTGCTAAGGGCACTCGAAGACACCACGGTGTTCGGCGTGACCACCAACCGTTACTTCCTCAGCCGCATCATCGCAGACGACACCTTCGGCGAAGGCAAAGCCACCACCGCCTTCCTGCAACAGGCATTCAAAGACGATCCATCCCTGGCACCAAAAGACATCAACATCCGCGAGCTCGCATTTGCGGCCTGCGTGTTCAGCCATGGTAAATCAGGCCGTCCTGACGTTCGGGGCGACCTCAGTAACGCCTGGAGTAACGCGCCGTCGACCGTCAGCCCGATGAAACTGGATACTGGTGATAAAACCCTGGAGCTTCTGGTTCGCCGCGCCGGCAATCACATAACCGTGACCCAGGGCGAAGAGCAGTACGAACTCGACCTTGAAAGCATGGACGATGGCCTGTTGTGCATTATCGACAAGGGCGTTCGTCAGCGATGCCAATATCACCGCCGGGGCGATCACCTATATTTGCAGGCGTTCGGGCAAGCGTTGGCAGTGCGTGACGTCACCCACCAGCCTGCCGGCAGCGCTACCACCGCTGGCAGCGGCCGCATCAAGGCCACCATGGACGGCGCTATTATCGATGTTCTGGTCGAGGCCGGTCAGGCGGTGAAACAGGGCGACACTCTGGTGATCCTGGAGGCTATGAAGATGGAGCATCCGGTGAAGGCAGACCGCAATGGCACAATCGGTGAAATACTGGCCGCCAAAGGCGACCAGGTAAAACGCAGCCAATTACTGGTAGGTATCACTGCCACAGACGCCACCTCAGAGGAGGCCGGACAATGAGCACAATGAACAACAGAACCGTTTTTATAACCGGAGGCAGCCGGGGCATCGGACGAGCCATTGCCCTTGCCTGTGCCCGACAAGGCGCCAATGTGGTGATCGGCGCAAAATCCGACGAACCGCATCCTAAGCTGCCGGGCACCATACACAGCGTCGCGGAGGAAATACGGCAAGCCGGCGGCCAGGCCCTGCCATTGGTGCTGGATGTACGCGACGAAAAGCTGGTACGCCAGCGGATAGATGAAGCGGCAAACCATTTTGGCGGCATTGATGCGCTGGTAAACAACGCTGGGGCGATCAAACTGACCGGCGTTGAGAACCTGAAGGTCAGTCGGTACGACCTGATGCATCAGGTTAACGCCCGCGCTGTATTTCTCTGCAGCCAGGCGGCCTTGCCCTGGCTGAAGGAGTCCGACCAGGCCCATATCCTGAGCCTGTCGCCGCCCCTGAACCTGGATACCCGGTGGTTCGCCCAGTATGGCCCCTACACCACCACCAAGTACGCCATGACCATGCTGAGCATGGGCATGGCCGAGGAGTTCCGGCGTTATGGCGTTGCGGTAAATACCCTCTGGCCGAAAACCCTGATTGCCACCGCCGCGATCGAGTTTGAAGTGGGCGGCCCGCAAATGATGGCTCAGGGCCGCAAGCCGGACATCATGGCGGATGCCGCACTGAGCATCCTCAGCCGTCCTGCCGGGGCAATGACCGGGCAGTCCCTGATTGATGAGGACGTGCTCAGGGCCGACGGCTTGACGGACTTTGAACACTACCGGTACCAGGCTGGCGACAAGCCCCTGCTGCCGGACCTGTTTCTGGATTAACCCCGGAGCCGCTCGCTGTCCGGGGCACAACAAACAACAACGTTTCACACTGACCGTGACGGATGACCCTATGACCCAGGACAACGTATCTCCACGTGACATTGCCCGCAGCCTGCCCGGCATACTCCGGCGGTTTCCCGCCATTGCCAAGGGCTATTACTACTACTCGGTCAAAAACGAGAACAAGGACCTGACCCTTGGCACCCTGGTGGACCGCAACGCCGAGAAGTACGGCCACCGCCCGGCCATCCTGTTTGAAGACCGCAGCATTACCTGGCGGGAATTCAACGGCTGGGCCAACCGCATTGCCGGTTTCCTGAAGACAGAGGGCCTCACTCGCGGCGATACCATCGCCGTATTCCTGGAAAACCGCCCGGAGCTGCTCGCCGTGGTCGCCGGCGCCGCCAAGGTGGGCGTGGCCTGTGCCATGCTCAATACTTCCCAGAAGGGGCGCGTGCTGGAACACAGCATCAATCTGGTCAGTCCCAAAATGGTCGTTGTGGGCGAGGAACTGGTGGAGGCCTTTGATGGCGTGAAAGCCGATATCAGGACCAGCCACCCCAACCCCTTCCTGTTCCTGGCCGATACCAACACCATGAACGTCTTCGGCGATGCGCCGGAGGGGTACGTGAACATGGCGGCAAAGGTCAGCGTCCATCGGAATACGGCCCCCAAGCCGACCGATCCGCCCACCATGGGCGACACTGCCATCTACCTGTTCACCTCCGGCACTACCGGCTTGCCCAAGGCGGCGCCGGGTAGCCACCGCAAGTTCATGAAAGCCTACGGCGGGTTCGGCATGATGTCCCTGGACATGAAACCGGACGATGTCCTTTATTGCACCCTGCCCCTGTACCACGGCACCGCCCTGCTGGTGTGCTGGGGATCCGTGATGGCCGGTGGCTCTGCCATTGCCCTGCGTCGAAAATTCTCCGCCAGCGCGTTCTGGGACGACGTGCGGTATTTCCAGGCAACCACCTTCGGCTACGTGGGCGAACTCTGCCGCTACCTGCTGAATCAGCCCCCCAGCGAACAGGACCGCAATCACAACCTCACCAAGATGATTGGCAACGGCCTGCGCCCA
>Ga0189286_100332_pt1 | contig 15510 bp, 12 predicted proteins | sample UW69minimetaG_FD_130330 | JGI IMG/M metagenome (GOLD analysis project Ga0189286, IMG submission 130330) | Marine microbial communities from the Costa Rica Dome - UW69 mini metaG | ecosystem: Environmental > Aquatic > Marine > Oceanic > Photic zone | place: Costa Rica: the Eastern Pacific...
AGCAGAAAGTCGAACTTGATTTTTTAAAGAACGCCTTGCGATAACACCACTAACCAAACGAAGACTAATGATAAGCAAGGATCATTCTATCTTGAGTCTTAGCAGACAATGCAAATTGCTAAAACTCCACCGTTCAGGTCTGTATTACAAACCCAAAGGAGAAAGTAAGCTGAATTTGGAACTAATGAAATTAATTGATGCTCACTATATGGATCATTGTTTTAAGGGCGCTAGACGAATCCATACGTGGCTAACTATGGATAAAGGATATAACGTCAATCATAAGCGTATAGAAAGTCTCATACTTCTCCCCTTTTCTATTTAATTGCTTTAACGCAACACCTAGCGGCAATTGTGTATTATTAACTTCAAATGAATAGTAATATGTATACATATTAATTGTACATTTAAAACATGAAAAATATCCTATTGTTTGTTTGTGTTTTGTTTTGGTCCACCTGTTGTGTTGCCGATTCGTTTATCAGTTTTACGGTCCTTACAAGTGACGGAGTCAACCTAATGAGTCGTCCTTCTAAAGAGGCTAAACCCTTAACTGTTATCCCTTGTGGTACCAAATTACGATCTGGGATTTTAAAAGAAAGCAATCGTAGATACGAAAACAGTGACCAAGACACTATGATGTATCACATTGAGCATAAAACAGTCACCGTAAATGGGGTACTTGGCTTCTGGGTAGCCTGTACGTACAACAAGCTATCGGGGTATGTGTTTTCGGCACATTTAATTCCTGTAAATGAGTCGGAGTATGTTGAAAAAGAGGTACACAACACAGCTATAATTCTGTTATGCAGCCCACCAACATGGTACGAATCAATTACACCTAAGCCAGCAGCCAATTCGTATAAAACGAATGTTTTTGCACCTCATTACCAATGGTATAGCCTCACAGAAGACAGCGCTAAACAGTGCACTACCATAAAAGCCCAAACACCGCATGTGCGGTATTATGTTGTGGAAGAATCTGTAGTTGATGGCGGACCTAGAGGACCCGAAGATATTCGCACCACATGGGTAGCGTATTATACCTTTTCTGACAAACAGACATTTGATGCACTTCTCATGGCTAAAAACACTTTACCCGAATTGTCAAATACCTCCAAACCAAATATTAAAAGGCTCTTAAACAGCGATCTTGTGTCTGAGTTATCCTCTACAACTATCGACTATAAAGGTCATAACTACGGCTTTACTTTTAAAGACCGGAAAGAGGAGAAATGGCCCTCGCAAGAAAAAGACTGGTGCTTTACTGTAGACAAAGGCAAAACGTTTTGTTTGGACCAAGACGGCTGGGTAACTACCTCAGTTAAATGGGCTGGCGATGTGAATGACGATGGTTATCTTGATTTTATTATTGCATATTATGCCGGTGCCGATGCTGGGCAGGAGATCAGTACTAAAATGAAATTAATGTATTCAAATACAAGTGGTGGAACCCTTAGCTACAACAAAACCGACTTTTTTTGGTAGTAACGAATAGAGGTTTTTTATAGGTTATCATCATACTGATTGCTTACTACTAAACGAATCTAATATCTCCTTGGCTATTTCTTTATTGAGCTTCCCGTTATTAATTACTTGCGCAAATGCCAATTCACATGAATGCGCTTTCTTATCTGAAGCTTGAAAATACTGCCCTTTAATTTTTTTTTGATTGGATGTTGAGGGATATAATAGCATACTATGATTACAGTCCCACCTATAATTATAAGCATACATTTGTTTTAAATCATCATCCCCAGGCGTACCGTCGTTGACAACTTTCCATTTCGTATCAATAATAAAGGTTTTATTCTCATTTCTTGATTCTAAGACAATATCTGGCTTAATGACTTTTGAATTGTTCCAAAAGACTCTTTGTTTTTGACCTCTAATAATAAATTCACTATTCCCTTCTTTTTTTAAGGATTGTAAAATATACTCTTCCCATAGTTTATTCATGTCAAACATTAAAGCTATCAGATCCTTACTACCAGATTTTATATCAGGTCTGTAATTCATTAAAATCAATTCAGCAATTAGTAATGCTTTTTCATAGGGAATATGTTTTCGAGAAAGCGGTATTTTCTTGAAGTGTTTATCCTTGACTCGTAAACTATCCGTTTCCGGGAATAAAGTTTTTACTCTATTCAATTTATCAAGTACTATTGACTCTGAGGTAAAATGACCTATTACTTTTATAGCTTCATTTAATATTTGGTGTATTAAGTGATTCTTATCGTATAAGTTATAGTTTACATAAAAACGTTCTTTATGTATGGTGTTTTTAGATAGGTGTTTGGCAAATTGAATAGGTCCTTTTAAAGCTGTACTTTGACCATGTTCTCTTCTATATTTTTTAATGAGACCTCTATGTAATAAGATCTCAACTTCATTTAAAAACAATTCAAAATATAAATGCAATAATGAATTTGATTTTAAACGCAGTTGTGCCGTACCTGTATTTTTAGCGGTAAGTAAATGACAAGATTTTAACATATCTAACAACACACTTTGCCATACTTCTTTATCATTTTCTTTACCTGCTTTGGGTAGCACCTCGATGGTAGTGTTACCAATTTGAATAACCCCAACATATTGTTTGAATTGCACACCATTAGGGATTAATTGAAAGAACGGTGTGTTTGGATTCTCTAGGTAATACCTTTCAAATGCCTGAAAGTGTGCTTCTAAAAAACGCTCATGACTCCACTTCCCTTTAAATGTTACTCTTTCGTATTCAAAAAACTGTAATGGTTGATATGTAGATACTTTATTCACTAATTCAATAATCCTTTTATTGCTTTTACAAATACTTCATCTGTCATGCCTTTTGGATCCATAATTTCATAAACAGCATCTGTATAATCTCCATCATCTCCTTCTGAAAATCTAGCAAAAATGTTTTCGTCATCCTCATCCTTAGTTAAAAAACCATCCCCTAATACCAAGCCTAACTTATTAAAGTCATTAAAGAAATATTCTTGTAATAAAGGAATGATATTTTCTGAAAAAATATTTTTAAGCGCATTTGTTATTTCCGACGTTTCAAGGCTTTCAATTTTTAGGAAGTAAGAATGTCCTATTTGATGGTCACGATCTATTAACCTAGTGACTCTCTTATTTATTTTTTTTAGAATGGCACTGATAGTCGTGCCTTCCCATTTATCATTGTCATTTAAAACCTCCGCTATCACCGTATGATTAGGCATTACTTCTTCAAAACTAAAACGACGTCTTAAAGCGCTATCTAATGCCTCTACTGAACGATCTGCAGTATTCATCGTACCCATGATATACACATTACTAGGTACTTTGAACTCCTTCTTTGAATATGGTAAGATTACACTTAACTCCTCCTCTTCTCCAGACCTTTTATCAGGTTCTATTAATGTGATCAACTCTCCGAAGATGGAAGCTACATTACCTCTGTTAATTTCATCTATTATGATTACGTAGGGCTTGTCATTATCTTTAACTTCTTCATATAAGGGCAAATCAAATTCATGGTATAAGTATTCTAAAATGCCCTTTACATAAGAAGGGTTGTATAGGTCTGTTAATGGTGCACCTTCATATAGCATTCTAATATTTTCTATCGAAGCTGGATATTGAGGATTCTCAACAGTAGATTCATGAGGGCGTATTCTAAAAGTGGTTTTTCCTGTATAATTCACATCAAATATATTTCCTCTATCGGTTGTGAGTGATATACTACCTTCGTCAAGTATTCTATTTTGGAGCTTATTAATTACCGTATCAAAATCTATTGAATTGTTTGTGGCTGTGCGCGCTCTATCGCATATGGCTTTAAATATCCCTTTGTCAACTTCGTAAATAATATCTTTATCATTTACTACTTTAGGTTTAATGCCTTCTACAAAATCTTCATAAGTAAAAGATTGATGAAAGGTGCAAAATGCTATTTGTCCTTTTGTGTCAGACCAATTAGAAATAGTGAGTTCTTTGAATTTCTCTACCAAAGCTTCTCTATTATTTTTATTTTTTTCATAGAAATCGGGAGTAATAATAGCTACTGCTTTCGTAATTGTTTGATAGGTTTTCCCAGTGCCTGGAGGTCCGTAAAGTATTTGGTTTAATTTTCCGTTATTTTTTTTAGCACCCTTAGTTGAGTTGGTATTATTTACATCTGACTCATTTGAAACTAGAGATAAAAGTGCCTCATATGCGCTTGGGGCCTGTTCTTTTAACATATTAATAGTCTTCTCCAAACTAAAACTATAAGCATCTAGTTTTGCAAAGGTAGTAGGATTATTATGTGTTTTGAGCCCATGATTTATTGGGTTTTCAAGTTTGTGAATATAGGTGATTTTAACCGAAGGTTTTATACCGTTACTACCCATATCAATTTGATTTTCTTGATATGAATATTCAGAATTTATGATTGCAATACCATTGTAATGATTTTTACCCATAATAAAAACTAGGTCTCCAGTTTTCATTTTATTAACCCATGGTTCGATAGCCCTTTTACCACTCTTTAATTTTTTAATGTCAATTGATTTATAGTCAATACTATCGTTTAACCAATCAAATGTTAATAAATCATGATTTTTTAGAATATGCCATTTATATGAATCCGCACACCTCCATATACTACCAAATTTCTTTCTAAGTAATTTTGGTAAATCAATATCTTTAATACTATTTTCAGACTTTTTAATGGCTGTTTCCACATTTTGATTTTTAAACATTAAATACTTGAGCATTCCATTGGTAGTTTTAGCTTCCACATTCCATCGTGCTCGTTTGGTACTTTTTACTAAATTAAATTCATCGGAAGCATGTTGCTGATTACTTCTTAAAATATCCTCTGGAATCTCGTTAAAGTCAGTGGTTTTGAATTGTACAAAACTCTTGTTTACATCTCCTTTGAAATGCATATTCATTTCTAAAGGATGATTTATTTTTAGTTTCTCATATACATCTGTACTCATTATAAACCCTATATATGAGTCATTGTCTTTTTCTATATAATTTAAAACAGCCCTCATACCAATGACAACCATAAAGTCTCCATTTGGTCTTACAGCCATTCTAACATTGTAAGCATCAATATTCAACTTATTTATTAAGTTATACCCATACGTTATAAACTGTTGAAACAATACTTTATTAGATACTTTATTAAGATATTGTTTTGTAAAACGTTGTTGCTCACTATTGTCGTAAATTAATTCTTCTTGAATAGAAAAGTCAAAAGCTTCACAAAAATTATTTCGATTACCAGTACTGGAATTAAATTTATTAAAATCTAAGTTGTAGAATTTTGCTAAATCACGTAATGACCATTTAAACTCAACTCTTTTATCAGCCCGTGTTAAAAAATATTTCCAGTTAGCATCTTTAGCTTTTTGAGGTACTTTTTCTGGTTGTAATTGTTCCCACCAAACATCTACTTTTTCTTTATTTAATTTTGAAATAAATTCGTTTATGGTCATGTTTTAAACTATAATTTAAGCACTACACTCACTGTACTGTACTTCCGTTTGTTGTATATTTTCTTTTAGTATTTTGTTTAACTGATAAACATATTTACTTTGCTTAAGCCTGCATCATGCCTGTTATAAACACCTCTACATAGTCTTTCATTTTTTCGAGTATGCGTTCACCAATTGTTCTTGCTTTTAAAATACTTGGCCTGTTTTCTAGACATTTAAAAATATCGTCACGAATAGGATCTTGACCACTATAAATATAAGCTTCTATTAAAGCATTAAACTGTTTTTGATCTAAGTGTTCCTCCTCACATATACGATGCAAGGCTTTTACTTTTTGTTCTTGCCAATACAATTCAAATTCATCTTCTATTTTGTCTGCATCATGAATAAATGGTAAATTTTCATCAATAAACTTCTCTATTAATTCGCGTTTACTTCTTAAAGAAACATCGCCACCCAACAAATCAATAATGGCTTTTTTCTTGGCTTGTGCTTTCGTTGCTTCTTTCTCTTCTTTAAACTCCCTTAGTAATTTAAGGATGTAAGTCCGGTTAATACGATCTCTATGTATTAACTCTAATTCAAAGTCAATATCGTCTAGAATGGATACTTTTTCTTTTTGCCCCTCTCGTTTTACTCGATCGTAAATGTCTAAGTATTTTCCCTTATAATCCTCAAACTCTTGGGCATCCATAGGTAAATTATCCCAATCAAAATCGGTATACGATTGCAAAACATTTAAATTACGCATCAGCTTTCGAAACGATTGTACAAATGCGGCTTCATCTTCTTCTGTTTCTAAATCATTTACACTTTGGTAGGTCGGTGTAATTTTTTTAAGCTCATCAAAAGCTTCATCAAACTTCTTAGCTATATCTTTATAGTCTGGCATTACCACCACCTCAATGGCTTCCTTGTTAGAAAACAGTGTTATAGCATCGTCAGTTGCTTTTTTAAGGTTTCGAAAGCACAGTATGTTTCCTTGCGATTTTTGATCGCCTAAAACCCTGTTGGTACGAGAATAGGCTTGTATTAAACCGTGATGTTTTAATTTTTTATCTACATACAATGTGTTTACCTTTTTGGCATCAAAGCCTGTAAGCATCATGTTTACTACTATAACAATATCTAGCCTGTCTTTATCTAAAAAGTTTTTTTTCTCTCGTTCTTTTAATCGCTTGCTAATGTCTTTAAAATACCCTTCAAATAATTTACTATCTTTTGTAGAATAATTAGTCCCATACATGTGATTATAATCTTTCATAAACAATTCAAGCTTGTCTCTAGTATGGCTTGATTTGTATGCTACTGATGGCTCCGCTGCAATACTATAAGGCGCATCTGGCAAGTAATCTTGTGCAGCTTCGTCGTCTTCATTAGCTCCAAAAGTATATATAGTCGCTATACGCAAATCGTGTTCGCCAGCTTCTTTTTTTTCTTTAAATAGCTCGTAATATTTTATGGCGGTGTCTATATTACTCACAGCAAAAAGAGCCGAATAGTCTTTATTAAAAGTCTTTCGTTTATGATTTGCAATAATATAATTGGCTACACTTTCTAGGTACTCAGGAGCTTCAAATACTTCCTTTGTATTAATATCCTCAACCATTATATCAAATTGAGGTTTGTTTTTATGTTTAAATACACTGAAGTATTCTATACCAAATCGCAAAACATTTTCATCACGAATGGCATCTGTAATCACATATTTGTGTAAGCAATTGCCAAATAAATCTTTGGTGGTACGTTTTCCTAAATCGTTTTTAGAAGCATTGTCTGCAAAGATGGGTGTTCCTGTAAAACCAAAGAGTTGACTTTTTGCAAAAAACTCTGTAATTCTGCCATGTGTTTCTCCAAATTGTGACCGATGGCACTCATCAAAAATGAATACTATTCTTTCATTCTGTAAGTTTTTTATTTGATTTTTAAACCGGTCTGATATGGCATTGTTTAATTTTTGTATGGTGGTTAAAACCAACTTCGTATCGTCTGTAAGTTGTTGTACTAAAGAGTTTGTATTGTTGGTCACATCGACACTTCCTTTTTTAAAAGCGTTAAATTCAGACATGGTTTGGTAGTCTAAATCTTTACGGTCTACCACAAACACCACTTTATATACCCCTGGTAAATCCATTAAAATCTGACTGGTTTTAAAAGACGTTAGGGTTTTACCAGAACCTGTAGTATGCCATATATAGGCATTGTCGTTAGTTGTTTTAACTTGGTTTATTAAGGCTTCAGTGGCGTAATACTGATAGGGTCTTAGCGCCATTAATATTTTATGCGTTTCGTTAATCACAATATATTTGGCAATCATTTTACCCAAATGGTCTGGGTTTAAAAATGAGTTTGCAAAGTCGGTTAACTCGGTCATGTTTTTATTATTAGCATCAGACCAATAAAAGGTTTGTTTTACTGATTGCAACTCGTTATTTGCTAAATATTTGGTGTTTCCTCCATTACTAATTACAAACAACTGTACGTACTGAAATAAGCCGTTGTTACTCCAAAATGAATGTTTTTGATAGCGATTAATTTGGTTGAAGGCCTCTTTAATTTCTAAGCCTCTTCGCTTTAACTCTATTTGTACCAAAGGCAAACCATTAACCAACAGCGTCACATCGTATCGGTTTTTAAAAGCTCCTTCTTGTGTGATTTGGTTGGTTACTTGAAACAGGTTGTTGTTCCAATTTTCGGAATCGAAAAAACGCACATACGCTACATCGCCATTTTCCTTAGTAAAACTAAAACGATCACGAAGTGTTTTTGCTTTTTGAAAAACATTCCCCTTGGCTAAGTGGTTGAGAATAGCATCAAACTCTTTATCGGTATAGGTTGTTGCGTTAAATTGCTCTAGTTGTGCTTTTAGGTTGCTTATTAAAGAAGAGGCATCTTCTATTTTAGCAGATTCATACCCCAACCCAACCAATTGTTTGATTAAGTTATTTTCTAATACGGCTTCTGATTGATGACTCATAATGTTAGTAACTTTATTAAACTGATTCTGCTAACACAATATCCTGGTAATCATTCAAAAAACTTAGGATTTGTTGTGAAACGTCTTCTGCAATTGAATTTAAAGTTTCTTCATCTGAAATCTTCTGAAGAAAAGCATTTTCTGATAAGTTTATACTCTTTCCCTCATGTTTTAGTTTCTTGTGATGAACCCAGTTTTTATTTAAAGAATCAAAATCTTTGTTAAGTTTCAGATGTTTATTTTTACTAAATATACCCACAAATAAATCACCTCCATCATGACCAAGCCCACTGAAACTTTCTGCTGCAATCCATATTTTCTTTTCATCTGAAATTTTATGATTAAACCAAATACTTGCATATTTGTTTGTTATACCTTTCTTTTTTTCAATTTCAAAATTGTTTGTTTTATCTTTTAAAAGCTCTGCTACTTTATCTCTAAAATCCTTTTTAAGTTGTTTTGTAACTTGATTGTATTTTTGACTGATTAAATAAGCTTCTTCCAAGTTATTTACAACCACTTTTTTTAATTCTTTTTCTTGTTGATTCCCCAAAACGTTTGTTATTTTTTGAATTAAAATTTTATATTGTTTTATGCTTTCTCTTAGTATTGGTTGATCAGATGCTATTTTCTGACATTGCTCTAGCCATTCAATGATTTGGTTTTGATAACTTATAATATAGAAATCGGAACCAGAAATTAAGTCCCCTTTACTTTTGTCATCTGGCTCATCACCAAATTTAGATAAGTAGACTACTTTATTTTTACTTTCGTTGTAATTACAATAGCGCTCTACTTGATGTTTCTGATCTTCAGCGTCAATTTTATTTTCTATAGAAATTGTTTTACCATTACCATCAGTTAATAAAATATCTATTCTACCACCAGTTTTGTTATTTGAGTCTATCTTGGCAATTGCATATTCTACTTCTGTCTTTGTAGTATTAACATCTAAATGATTTTTAAAAACTTCATTAGGTAAAAAGTTAATAAAGGCTTTTAAAAAAGCGTCGCCCATAAAGTGAGACCCAGAAGGATTTAGTAACTCTGCTATAAAAGCAGAGTGTGTTCTTACCTCCTTAGTTTTTAAATTTAAAATTTTATATATATTAAATTGCTCTCCTTTGACTTTACTAATTTCTGTATGGTGTTTGACAATTCGTCGAGTATCTTTTAATACTTTTTCAATATTGGTATTAGTCATGAATAGTTAGTTTAGTTTTTTTATTTAATTGTTTTCCCAATACAAACATTTGCTGTAAAACCATATCAAAAAAGGTTTTCCTCTAATTTGTGTGAGCCTTAGTTAAAGTATTATTTAATTTTTATTAAAAACTTCATGAATGAACTGGCGATTTCAATTATAATTTCAATCTCGTTTTCATTAACATTATCATTATGTTTTACGTAAGTATTTTGATACTTACCAAAATACTCAACCAACTTTAAAAACATATTATTCATTTCTTTTGAGCCTTCTCTTTCCGCAATGAATATACCCAAGGATCTTTGTTGATTTTCCAAAGATTTTTCATTAACAAGAATACCCTTTAATAGTAATTCAAGAGCTAATCTAATATCATCAAGTAAATTACGTTGGTGAATATTATTAGTCCATTTTTCTAATGCAGCATTATACGTTTCTAATGCTTCTGGAAACTCAGCTAACCAATGTTTAGTTTCTTCAATTAAAGATTCATTAATTGATTCCGCATCTCCTTGAGCTAAAGCTCCATATCTTGAAACTAGTTTTATTTTTAAATCTTTGGCAGCGTTATTATTTTGGAATTTAGGCAGCTCACAAAGATCTCTTATTATGGCAAATTGTGCTTCAGGTGGAAAAACTTTTATATTTTCTTTTAGAGCTGTTCGTTTATTTGGAACACCTTCAAAAGGATATTCATAAAATGGAACATCTACTTCATATTGTACTGCATAATCTGTACAATAATTGATTATTTCACCACCAGTTAAACCTCCATCTGTTTCACCTAGGATATCGGTTGAAAATCTTAAAAATACTTCTGGTATCATTTTATAATATTTATACTATCAATTTCTTCAACATTAATCGGTTGTGGTATAGGAGCAATTGTTTTACCAAATGGTGGCTCTAGGATAAATCCAATTCTATCATACATATAATGATCATCTGCTGCATGAACTTTAGCGTCAGTCAATCTGCCAATAACTAACTGTTCCTTACTTCTAATTTTAACTTTATCGTTAGCTTTTATACCTTGTCTTGAAATTTCATTAATAAGTTCTTCTGTTGTCATAATTTTATTTTTTACACAAATAGTTGCTGCAACAACCCTTTTTTAAACTGTTGGGTTTGGGTTATTTGATTGTTTACTACTTCTATTTTGGTATCTATACTCGATAAGTAGGTAGCTATTTTTTGCTGTTCTTCTTCACAAGGAAAAGGTAATTTGATCTCTGAAAAATATTTAAAACTTATCATCTTACCATCTCTAATACCTTCAAGTTTGCTCTGTAATTGTCTGATATATTTTTCTGTTTTCAGGTATCGTTTATAAAAACCACTATTCACGCTTTCAGAATTAGATCGAAGAATATTATAGGCTGGGCTACAAATCCCATTATAGTTTGAATATTCAATTCCCCCCTGAAAAGACCTTAAACTAATAATAAAATCACCTACCTGAACGACTTTATAACTAGCAACACTTTTCTCAGATACAACCATTTTGTAATCAATCAATTCTCTTGGAATAGCACCTTGATCTTGAGTTATTGCAAGTATTGGTAAATCACTATTATGATTTTTATCAGAAACACTCTTAAACAAAACATTTGCATTTGGAAACTCCCAATCCGGGTAGTCGTTTCCATTGGCATCTTTAAAGCGAAGTTTTCCCGAAAAGAGTTGTTGCATGACGCCTTTTTTGTAGTCTTCTAGCAAGGCTTTCTTTTTAGTGAGCTGCTGTATTTTTTCATCTACCGCAGTTAAAAAAGAAGCTATTTTTTTCTGTTCGGGGAGGGATGGGAATAATTTTTTAAAGTGAATAAAATCAAGATAATGTACTCTCTTTTTTTCCTCTAGTGTTCCAGTTGACATTTTATTGTAAAACTGAATCATATTATAACTAGTCAGGAAATACTCTAAATAATCAGCATCACAAAGGTCATTACTATAAAAAATGTCATAGTATTTTGACACGGCAACATTTTCAGTCCCTTTATATTTTGCTAGAGCACCAAATCTTAAATTCATAGGATTAAAAGCAAAATCATGAGGGTGTACAAGTTTGTAGGCACTCTCATCGTCTTTTACTAAAAAGCTTCTTTCGTATCTTTTGGATTTTGGAACTACGCCCCCCTCTATTGTGAGACTATAAAGCGGAGCATTTGATGTTGCTACTTCTTTCCTATCTTTAACAAACTCTCCAATTTTATGTTGTTTCCACAAATCATTAAATTCATTGAATCTCAAAACAGGAACCTGAGCCTTTTCTTTTTTGATGTATGTAGTTGTTGTACTCATAGTTGCACGAAGGATAGAACGGTTTGTATGAGCTCATTTTGCTTTTTTGCAAAATAGCGAGTAGTGATAGCCTGACCTGTAAGGGCGTGCCCAAATAATAATTTATATGTTTCGTTTCTGTTCATAAGATTGCTTCGTTACTCTCGCAATGACGTTGTTAAAAAGGGGTGTCTATGCCTAATTGGTTACAGTAATCGGCTATGGTGGCATCGGTAGTGGCCATGTCTGTATTTATTGCTTTGAGTTCTTGAGCAACGGCTGCCAGGTCTACAGGTTCTTCTTCTTCGAAGGTATCTACATAACGAGGTATGTTTAGGTTGTAGTCGTTTTCTGCTACTTCGCTTAACTTGGCTACATAACTGTATTTGTCTATGGTTTTACGTTCTGTATAGGTTTCAATTATCTTATTAATATCTTCCTCACGTAAATAATTTTGTGTTTTTACCTTTTCAAAGTGCTGACTGGCATCAATAAATAATAGGCTATCCGCCTCAGACCTTTGCTTTTTCATTACCAAAATACAGGTAGGAATATTGGTTCCGTAAAAGATGTTGGCTGGCAAACCTATTACGGCATCTAAGTAATTGCGGTCTTCTATGAGGTACTTACGGATGTGTCCTTCTGCTGCACCTCTAAACAATACTCCATGAGGTAGCACTACGGCCATGGTTCCGTTATCGGCTAACTGATGTACCATGTGTTGTACAAAGGCAAAATCGGCTTTAGATTTTGGCGCTAGTTTGCCGTAAATAGAAAAACGGTCGTCGCTCATAAATAATGGGCTGGCACTCCACTTGGCAGAAAATGGCGGGTTGGCTACAATGGCCTCAAAACGCAACTCTTCGTGCTGTGGTTTTTCTAAGGTGTTTTCGTTTTTTATATCGAAACGCTTGTAATGCACATCGTGCATGATCATGTTCATACGACACAAGTTATAGGTGGTTGGGTTCATTTCTTGACCATAAAAGGCACTCACATCTCCCACTTCTTTGGCTACGCGCAACAGTAAGGAACCAGACCCACAGGTAGGATCGTACACCGATTTTAGTTTGTCTTTACCCACAGTTACTAACTGCGCCAATACTTTAGATACTTGTTGTGGGGTATAAAACTCTCCTGCTTTTTTCCCTGCGCCACTGGCAAATTGCCCTATTAGATATTCGTAGGCATCGCCCAACAAATCATTATCCGAATTTTCTAAATCGAAATCTATGTCTTCTAAATGTGACAATACTTTTACAATGAGTTCGTTTTTATCGTTTTCGGATTTTCCGAGTTTCGAACTGGTTAAATCTAAATCTTCAAACAGGTTGCCAAAGTCTTCCTCACTTTCAGAACCCATGGTACTTTGCTCAATGTGCGTGAGTACTTTGGCTAAATCGCCTAATATAAATTGGTTTTTTCCGCCTGCGTTTCCTCTGTGTGCCAATGCACTAAACAATTCTGAAGGTGCTAAAAAATACCCTAGTTTATCTAAAGCAGCATCTTTTAAAGCTTCCATGAGTTCGGCTTCTTGTTCGTGTCCTTCTACCTCGGCAAAGGTTAAGCCATCGGGCTGTAAAATTTCATTGGCATACAGCTCCATTTTTCTACTGAGGTATTTGTAGAAGATAAAGCCTAATATATAATCTCTAAAATCATCGGCATCCATTTTCCCTCTTAGGGTGTTGGCAATGTTCCAAAGTTGTTGTTCTAATTTTTGTTTTTGATCTCCCGACATTAATTTTTTAGTAAGAATTTTAACATGTTCGAAAATACTAAATATTTACGATTTGCCGCTATTGTTTTTAAAAACCTTATCAAATTCTGGGAGTTCAATCAAAAACAGGTGACAGAAAATCAAACATACAAACCCTACTTGACCACAGCTTGGGTAGGCATCAAACGGGTATGCTCCTACTCCATTTTAAGCATGTATTTATATCTCCAAAAAAACCTGTTATTTGTAAACAAAAAGAGCTCAATATAATTCTAAAATATCCCCACAAAAAAACCTCCTTTGGTTTTGAGTAAAACCTAAGGAGGTTTTCACCAAAAGCAGCGGAGGTTTTTGGTAAAACCTCCGCTGCTTTTTTTGGTGAGTTCACTAGGAAATGAGAAATACTTCCTAACACCTCATTTTTAGCTACTTACAATTAATCCTAAAAGTCTATTAGGACGTGACTTTGGTGTAGGATAATACTTTAAGCATGTCCTTTAATTCTTTTCCAGGACGGTAGTTGACTTTGGCACTTTTTATGTTGCTCGCCGTTACTTCTTCCGCTGTGTCAGAGGGGTCACTACTGATTCCAATGGAAAAGGTTCCTAACTTCCCTAAGTTGACACTTCTCCCTTGACTCAATTCGCCTTGGATGACATTTACCAATCCAATGATAACTGCATAGATATCATTTTGACGTACGGTTGAACCATCGCCTACCAATTCTGATAGCCTGTCAATGTCTACCGTTCCATCACTTACCGCAAGTGCGTAACTTTTTGGTGCTGCTGCCAAATCTTGCGGATTTTTCTTTTGAATTACTTTAAATTTTACAGACATATTTCATGTGTTTTAATGTTAATAATAGAAGAAATGTATTACATATTTATTGAAAATCCTAAATAACTTCATAAGCGTCGTGTTTTACAAATAAGCGTTAAATTTTGAGTAAATATGTAGGATTTGAAGGCTTAATATTATGTTAAGGGATTATGTGAGTTATGAGTTGTGGGTTTTTACTAGCTACTATGATTCGTCATTGCGAGCCAAAGGCGTGGCAATCTGTTACTTCAAATAACGTATCCGTACTACGATACAAAGACTGCCACGTCGTTCACTTCTCGCAGTGACGATTCATATATAAATTTGATGCGTTATGGCGAGCCAAAGGCGCGGCAATCTGCTACTTCAAATAACGTATCCGTACTAAGATATACAGACTGCCACGTCGCTCACTCCTCGCAGTGACGATTCACATATAACTTTGATGCGTCATGGCGAGCCAAAGGCGCGGCAATCTGCTACTTCAAATAACGTATCCGTCCTACGATATACAGACTGCCACGTCGCTCACTCCTCGCAGTGACGTTTCATATATAACTTTGATGCGTCATTGCGAGCTAAAGGCGTGGCAATCTGATACTTCAAATAACGTATACGTCCTATGATACAAAGAGTGCCACGTAGCTCACTCCTCGCAGTGACGATTCATATATAACTTTGATGCGTCATTGCGAGCTAAAGGCGCGGCAATCTGCTACTTCAAATAACGTATCTGTCCTACGATACAAAGACTGCCACGTCGCTCATTCCTCGCAGTGACGATTCATATATAACTTTGATGCGTCATGGCGAGCCAAAGGCGTGGCAATCTGTTACTTCAAATAACGTATCCGTACTACGATACAAAGACTGCCACGTCGCTCACTCCTCGCAGTGACGATTCATATATAAATTTGATGCGTCATGGCGAGCCTAAGGCGCGGCAATCTGCTACCTCAAATAACGTATCCGTCCTGCGATATACAGACTGCCACGTCGCTCACTCCTCGCAGTGACGATTCATATATAACTTTATGCGTCATGG
>Ga0189286_100333_pt1 | contig 15319 bp, 9 predicted proteins | sample UW69minimetaG_FD_130330 | JGI IMG/M metagenome (GOLD analysis project Ga0189286, IMG submission 130330) | Marine microbial communities from the Costa Rica Dome - UW69 mini metaG | ecosystem: Environmental > Aquatic > Marine > Oceanic > Photic zone | place: Costa Rica: the Eastern Pacific...
GTTTTGAGAATACCGCTGGGTCATGTATCCTGACATCGCACTTCCCGCCCCGCAATTTACGGGCCTTTTTCTAGGAGGGACGATTTGCGGTATCTGGTTTCAAAGCAATTCTTCAAATGTTTGGGCCGCTGCCTGCTGTGTCTTTGCGCCGTTACAGCGCCAATGCGCCCGGCTATCGCGCAGGACATCGCGATCTCAGCGCAGCGGGTTGAGGCGGGGGGCAGTTTTGCGATCTCCTTTAACATTCCAGAAACCGACCCCAGTCAGATCTATAAGCTGGCCCTGATCCCCTTAGGGGCGGAAACAATCCCTTCGGGCCATGTGGTCTCCAGTCCGGCGCAGGGCGCATGGCAGTTTGATGCGCCCCAGGTGCCGGGACGGTATCAGGCGGTAATTGCCTTACTGAATGCGGAACGCCCCCTGCAAACCCTGCCTGTTGAGGTGGTTGTAACTCCCACACCCGGTGCCTTGCGCCTGTCAAAGACCACCTTTCTGGGCATTGAGACGGCAGCGGTCGCGGCAACATTGCCCGGGGGGAGGCGCTACCCGAACCCCTGGGTGGGCCTGTTTGCGGTTGGGCAGAACATGCCGATCGGTGGCGCGAGCGTGGGGGATGAACGACTGGGGTGGGAGTGGGTGCAGGGGGACGGCACACCGGTTAACTTCACCATGCCGCGTTGGCCGGGCATCTATGAGTTCCGCCTGTTTGACCGATCCGAAGGGCCCTACGTGCTGGACCGCACGCGGGTCACCGTCAAACCTCCGCCGCAGCCGGGTGTCATTGCGTTGGACAAAGAGTCCTATGAGGTTGGGGCGCAGGTTTCCGTCACCGTCTCCGGTGAAGCGCAGCTTTTTGCCCAGCCCTGGATTGCCCTGACGCGGGAAGGCCGGGAAGAGGGGGGCGGCCAGATGCTGGAACAGCGGTTCCACTGGGATTGGCTCAATCGGGACACACGGGTCTGGCAGTTTGCTGCCCCCTCCACCGAAGGCCGCTATGAGGTGCGGCTCTACGACGGGGACGGGCAGTTCTATTTCGAAATGGACCGTCAGGCCTTTGAGGTGATTGCAAAACCGGAAGCGGGGGCGATCAAACTGGCCAAGACCACGTTCAACATCGGTGAGGTGATTGATATCTCAGTCGCCTATGGCACCGAACGGGGGCAGTATTCGTCATGGGTGGGCCTGTTCGAACTGGTGGCTGAGGCCACGGGTGCGAATGCGCAAAAATCCGTACACCGGCATGGGTGGGAATGGGTGCGCAACAATGACGCGGCCACGCTAAAAGCGCCGATCTGGCCCGGTAAGTATGAGCTGCGGCTCTATGACCGCGACGGGCGCCACTATATGCTGGATCGCCAGACAATCACTGTGGTGGTGCCACCCGTGCCTCAGGCGTTGACGCTCTCGGCGCGGCAATTGGCGATAGGTCAGCCTTTGCAGGTCAGCACGGCCCTGCCAGAGGGGCGCGCCTATCCGTCCCCCTGGATCAGCATCACCCGGCTGGAACCGACCACCAGCGCAGGCGGGGCCGAGATCACGCCACGTGCCAGTGAATGGCACTGGGCGCGGACCGACCAGCCTGTGACGTTTCAGGGGCTGCGCCATCCGGGCCGTTACCGCGTGCGGCTGTTTGATCGCGACGGCGGTGGCTACATTCTGGATGAGGAAGAGCTGGAGGTCACCGTGCCTGCGCTCGCCAACGCGGTGCGCAGCGACAAACCGCAGTATCGCACGGGCGAGAAGATCTCGGTCTCTGTTGATCTGCCGGCCGAGCGTCAATTCGGCGGTGCTTTTGTAGGACTCTATATCAATGAAGACACCGGCGGGCAGGGGATCGACTATGGTCGCAACCGGATCGGGCATCAGTGGCTTGCGGTTGATGGCGGTCCCTATGTATTTGAAGCGCCGTCGACCGAGGGCACCTATCAGATCATTGCCTTTGATCGCGAAAAGGACGGCTACGAATTGGGGCGCACTTCGGTGCAGGTGGGGGCCACACCGGTCAACCTGCTGCGCATCAGTGGCCGTAGTTTCCAACCGGGGGCGATGATCCGGCTGCAAACACGTGTGCCCGCAGGGCTGCGGCTCTATGATCCTATCGTCAAGATGATGCATTCTTCTTACCGGTTGGACAGTGGTGTTCTGGCGGCGGAGGTGCCGATCACCTCGCGGCATGTGAACCGGAGTGAAGGGGACACCTTTGAAGTTGCGGCGCCGCAGACGCCTGGTAAGTACGAGTTTCGGTTCTACGATCGCGGCGGGCACTTCTATATCCTTGATATCGAAGAGTTTGAGGTTGCGGCGCTGGGCCCCGAGGCCGCGCGGCGCACCCCTGAACGGTTGACCCCAATGCCGGGCGAGGGACGCCGCGCCTCCCCCAATCAGCCGGACACGTCACCCCCAACCGAGGACGGCCCCGCGGCTGAAACCTCTGAGGATACACCCGCAGATACCCCGGCAACGGAAGAGAGCGACACGGCGCCCGAGGACGGCAGCAATCCGACACCAGACACCGCCGACAGTGACAGCCCGACTGATCCCACCTCTGACGAACCGATCGACAATGCTGCAGACGATCTGACGCCTGATGGTCCAAAGTTGCAGATCGAGGCTTTGACCGAATACGGCCTGCAATCCGTTGATGAAATCGCGCCCGGTGCCAGCTTCCGGGTGCGGGTCTACTACCCGTTGCCCCCCAAAGAGGCCCCGAAATCGGTGCAGGTTGCCCTGCAAGGGGGCAAGAGCATGACGCTGCTTTTGAAGGCTGACAAAAACGCTGGGGTCTATGTCACCGATGTGGTGCGTGTGCCGCTGAGTGAAGGAGAGTGAGATGATTATGTCGCGTTTCTTGACCCGCGCGTTGCGTGCTTTCTTGTTGGGGACCGGCTGTCTGTTGTTCGCTCCCTTGCCGATTATAGCGCAGGAGGCGAAGGAAAACCTCGCCGAGGTCTTGCGCCGGATCGAGGACACCCGATTGAGCGATCAGGACAAGCTACGCCAGTTGCTGCAAACCGAATATATTGCCCGCACCAAAGCGCCCAACAGCTGGACCGATGTGTTTCTTGGCGACAGCAACCCGGACCTGAAACGGTTTAAACGCACGATGGCGCTGCATTCCCAGAACACCGCCAAGGCCGAAAGCGCATATCGTCAGGCCCTTACGGCCCAGATCATCGCCAACACCCGCGGTCTGCCGCGGGATCAGGCGCGGGCCTATATCACCAAGATGGCACATGACACGTTTCTGTCCCGCCAGCGTGGCCATCAGAATGTGCGGGAGACGTTGAAATACAAGCTTTCCACCGCCAAAACGGATGCGGACAAGGCCAAGGCGCGTGCCTTCACTGAAAGCCTGCTGCGCACACGCGCGCTTGAGGATGAGGTCTACCAAACAGCCTTGCGGCGTCATGACGGGCAGGGGGACGCGGCGCGGATGCGCGAATTGCTGCGCCGCATTGGCAACCGCAAGACCACATTGCGTCCCTCGGATTTTGCGGATTCGGACGAACGGGCGCGGGAAGAGTTCCTACGCCGTTCCCAGACCGAGCTGGAGGTGGCCGAATACCGACGTCTGGCCCGCAATGGCACCTTCCTGAGTGTACAGAACGGTCAACCTGTGTCCGGCCAATCCCGGCTGGAGATGGCGCGCGATGCGGAACGGGTGCTGGTCAACCGGCTGAATGCCAAGGCGCTGAAACCCAGCCGCTATGACATATTGGCCTTCACGCTCAGCAAGGATGAACGTGCGATCCGCGCTGAAACCTTGGCGAAAGAGATCAAGGAAACCCCGGAATATGTCGCGCTCGACATGCTAGGGCCCGCGGATTTTGGCAATCAGGGCATGCGCTATCTGGCGGTGGCCAGCGCCTTGCGGCAGCAGCAACAGGGGGTGGCGGACTGGCGGGCGAAGTTTGTCAAAGGCACCGATACCGGCATTGCGGCCGTGGATGGGTTCACCAGCATGTTGCAGACCGGCGCGGCAGATTATTCGCGGATCTGGGACAACGCCGGGGAAATGTCGCTGAGCAGGGTCGATGCACGGATTTCGCGCTACAATGCCCATGTCGACCAGTTGATCCCAGCCATCACCGAGGCAGGGAAACTCCAGCTGGAGGCCCGCCGCGCTGGTAAACCGCTGGATCTGAGCAAGCTCTCCGCCAAATCGCGGGAGTTGTTGATCAAGGCGCAGATGTTACAGGGCAAACCCGGCCAGCAGCGTCTGGTGCTGAACGACAAAACGCGGGTCTTTGGCGGGCTGAAAGAAGGATTGAACCTGCCGGGGGATCATTTCCTCAACTCGGTTTCGGGCCTCAACATGCTGGAGATGGCGGCCACCACCTATATCCCCGCTGCAGGCTCGGGCAAGGTGGCTAAGATGCTGGAAGGATTGAAAGTTTCACGCACCGGCGTGCAGGCGGCGCGGTTCGGCACTGACCTTGGGGTTGGGATGATCCTGACCGGCGCCACGGATTACGCCAAAACCGGCAAGGTGGATCCCAGCAAAATCGCTATCGAATCCTCGCTTCTGCAACTGGGCCTTGGCAGCGCCGGCAGTGTGACCAATGGGGCCGCACGGGCAATGGCCAGCCATCTGTCCAAGAACCCGACCGCCCGCGCCGCGACCGAAAAGGCTTTGCGCACCGCAATGGGATTGCCGTCAGAAGCGATGTTGCAATCGGTCTATCAGGCCAAGATGCAGGGCAGTGATGTCAGCTATGAGATGTTTCTGGCCAACCTGATGAATGCGGGCATGTCACGTGGGGTGTCCCATTCTATCGAAAGCCCATTTTTGGCCCATCTGCCCAAAACCCTGCGCCGTAAAGTGGTCGATGCCAATGATGTGGTGCGGCGCTCCAAAGAGGTGGCGGAGTCCCGGTTGAAGGAGGTCTTGGGTGATCAGGTCTCCGGCAAGGCTGCGGATGACGGCGGGATCCAGACCCGCGAGGGCACCCCAGCAGACACATTACGTAAAACGATGGATGAGGCGCTGTCTTCGGGCAAAATCACCTGGGGCGAATTGACGATGCTCTATGGTGACAATCCAGGTCTGAAACCGGTGCTGCAGGCGGTGAACAACCATCGGGCCGAGTATTTCCAGAAGTTGGTCGAACCCGCCCAAAACGCCGCCCGTCGTGAATTAACCGGAGAATTCACCTGGCGCAGCAACCAGATCAAGAAGCTCTATGCCAATGATCCGGCAAAGCTGAAGGCCGAAGAGGCGCGGCTGCAACGGGAATATGATGCGGAGCTGAAGCTGATCAACACCGCCCCTAAAGCGCCGGGGTCAGACAATCTGACCAGTGACGTGGACCGCTCTATCGCCTCGGAACGGGTGCGGCGGCAGCTCAAGCAGATGTACCGCAATGACCGCGGCGGTTATGAAATCCCCGCCAGCTCGGCGCAGTCCTACGATGTGAACGAATACATCAATGTCTTTCCGGACATCCGTAAAACCATGGGGCAGGCCAAGGAACTGGCAAATGTGAAGGTTGAGGCCGGCGATTACAACGGGCTGACCCAGGATCAGGCAATCGAGGCGCAGGGCATGGCAACCGCGATGTTGCATATGAACAAGGCGCAGCGGGAACAATACCGCCAGAATGTGCGAAACTCGACAGGAGATCTGGCGCTGGCTGACCGGCAATTGGCGGCGGCGGGCAAATCTCTGCTGCGGGCGGACCGTGAAATGCAGGCTGAAATGCAGGCGGTGGCACGGGACAATCCGAACCTGAAAGCCAACCCCGCCGATCTGGCGGTCCGCGCCCGTGACAACCTCTATGGCCGCCGGACCGAAGCGATCCGCAAAGACAATTTGAAACTGATGCATCTGGAGCATGACATTCAGGCGCTGAAAGATAAGAACGTTCCCGAAGATGCGCCAGAGCGGGTCAAACTGGAGGAGGCCCGCAAGAAACTGCAGGCCAAGATCCACCGCGACTGGGGCTTTGCCCTGCGGGAAGGTATTGAAACCTGTGCCAGTTTTTCGGGTCTCGACTCAATTGTCAGCGACGGGCAGATGAAGAAGATCCCGATCCGCGAGTTGATCAACAACACGAAATATTACCGTGTGAAACCCGGTGAAAAACAGGAAAACCCGCCGGAAGGGGTGATCGAAAAGGAACTGTCTGATCGGCAGGTGCAGGCATTCCTGAACGATCAGATCAACATGATGACCCACCATGTGAACGGGCTGCACAAGGGCGGTGAAGATGTGGTTGGCGTGGCCTCGGCTTTGGGGAAATACGGCGAACGGGCGGTGCTGGGGCTGAAGCTGCAGGGCAAGGATCTGACCAAGCCGCCTTACTTGGCCTTTAGTCGTTGGTCCGAGTCGATGGTGAAAAACCGGAAGGACCCGGAAAAGCTGAAAGAAACTCTGCGCGAGATTTCCTCGGCCTTTGGCGGGTCGGGCAATGAAAAACACGGGCTTTTGCAGTTCATCAAGATGGCTGAGGCCTCCTTGCCCGGGGCCAAAGGTATTTGGGACGCCAAGGCGATGGGGCTGAAACCGACGCAACCGGTTGCGGGCAAAGCGCCGACGATGCAACAGCTGAAAACCCAGCTCGCCAACCGGCGCCGGATGCTGGAGGAGGAAGAGGAGATCCGCCTGCGCTATGGCCCCGCCTCCGCCCGGAAGGCAAATGAAACCAAACGCTTGGCGCTTAAGGATGAGTTGACCAAACTGGAAGCCAACAAGGCGCGCCGCGAGAAGTTTGGCAAACAATACCTGCGGGAGGACTGGACCAAGGCTGAGGCGTTAGAGGCGAAGGAACGCTCGCTGCAGGAACGTCTGGCCCAGCTTGGCAAACTGTCGAAAAACGACCAATCCGCGGGTCCGATTGTCAAAGACCTGCGCGCCACCCAGAAACAGCTTGCCGAACTGCGGCAGCGCTATAAGGACAAGGGGGGCAATGGCACGATAGCGCTCACCGATTAGGAAAAGCTGGAAGAGGCCCGCATGGCCGCGATCCGTGAAGAGCTGAAGCTGCGGGAAAAGGCCGACACCCGCTACGCCGCGCTGGAGAAAGAAAAACTGGCGCGCATTGCCAAGGCCAATCCCTTGCCCGCCGGTCAGACCGGGAAAATCGCCACGCTTCCACTTGGCAAACCGGCGGCGGGCAAACCGCAGCTGCTGGTTGTAACCCTTGGCAATGCCACGCTGAAAATCCGCGTGCAAAAGCCCATTGAACCCGTGGCGACGGGGGATTGAGGACGGGGGATTGAGGTTGATCCTATTGCTGCGGTCCGCTCCAGTCGCCGGGCCCGCCCCCGTTTCGTCTCCGCGCGGTAAGATGACAAAACTTCAGCTTAGGGCGGGCCCTGAGGCCTTGCCCATTCTGGTTAATAACCTGTGCCGTTCCTTCTAGCGGCGCGAGTTACCCGTCTACATCGTCCGCGGAATCCGCGTTCAGCTGATTGTAATTCGCCGCGCCAATGTCATCGAGCAGGCCGATCTGGGTTTCCAGGAAATCCACATGCCCTTGTTCATCCAGGATCAGCTCTTCAAACAGGTGCATCGATGCAAAATCGCCCACTTCAGCGCAGTATTTGCGGGCTTCGGCGTAAAGCGCCACCGCCTCCATCTCGACCTCAAGGTCACAGGTCAGGGTTTCGCGCACGTCTTCCCCGATTTTCAGCGGGTTCAGGCTTTGCAGATTGGGCATGCCTTCCAGGAAAATGATCCGATCGATCAGCTTGTCGGCGTGCTCCATTTCTTCGATGCTTTCTTCCCGCATCTTTTTGGCCAGTTTGGTCACCCCCCAGTCGTTCTGCAGCCGGTAATGCAGCCAGAACTGGCTCACCGCAGTCAATTCGTGCTTCAGGGCGGTGTTGAGGTATTCAATAACTTTCTTGTCGCCTTTCATGGTGGCTCCTCCCGATCAAATGCTTGCTGCACGTCAAAACACGTGGCTGACCCTTGAAGGGTAGCGGGGCAGGGTTAACAGGCAATAAAAAGAGGTTTCCTCAGGAATTGGGACCAGAGGTGGGAGCGGCCATTTCCGTGCCGCGCGGGCGGGGATTAGCCGATCACCTCTGTTGCTACGTGGGGACGGCGCAGGGCGCGCAGTTCGGCGGGCACTTCCAGATTTGGATTGGCACGCATCGAGGCTACGAAAAGCTTGATGCAGCCGCCGCATTCGGGGCTTTTGCCCAAAGCATGGTAGATTTTGCCCGGTGTGATGATCGCGGTTTTATCGGCTGCATGCATCCAGTCGATGGCCTTTTGGACATCTTTGTCACTGATAACTTGGCAGCTGCAGATGATCATAGCATTTGGGGTCCGTTCTTCTTGCTCTCAATTACCCAATTAAAACACTAAGGGTCAATACCTGATTTTTTTAATTGGGTTTAAAGTGCGCGAGGAAACACCACTTATGGTGCGGCCGTGAATGCAACACCGCGCCAAGGAAATAAGGGCGGATTCGGAGTTTTCCAAAAATCTTACACTCCCCCTTGCATTGCCTGAGTATTTTTGTCAGATATCGCCTACCCAGTCAGCGCTGCGGCGTCAGGCCAGGTCCAGACCCAGTTGTAAGGACCCACGCCCATGAATGACTTGCTCAAATCCCTGCTTGCTGCCGACCAACACGCCCGCGCTTTTGGCACTGGCCTAAACCCACGTCTACGCGCCGTGATTGAGGCGGATCTGCGATTTCCCGCCCGTGCCACCGCGCCCCGGCCCCAGACCCCCATTTCGGCAGAGGACATGCCGGACAATGTGACGCCGTTGCACCCTCAACCGCCCATCTCTGGCAAAAGGACTTCCGCATGACCCTTCAGTCGCAAAGCTTTACCCCCTGCCAACAGCGGGTTGAAACCTGTGGTTACGACAGCTTCGAACTGGGACTTTTGCCAGTGCTGCGGCATCTGCTGACCAGTTTCCATTCGCCGGAAAGCCATGCCTGGTTTCGGGCGCAGACGGTCTCGGTGGAACGCTGGGGCGAGAATGTTGGCCTCGCCGTGTGTTTCCGCCTGCAAGCGTTGGTGCGGATGTTGATGGAGGCGCGTGGCCCGACCTTGCTGTTTATCGATCCGCTGGATGTCGAGCAGCGGTGTTTTATCAGCGCGGACGAAGAAACGCTGCTGTGGATGCTGCATTACATGCGCCGCGATCGCACGCCGAAGGCGCGTGATGCGGTCGAGAAACTGACCCGGGGCCAGATGGACCCGCATTTGATCCGCGAAGGTTTGAAATTTGCAGCCCGTTTCCCGGCGGCGGGAACAGGGGCTGCCAAACCTTCCTCTGGCCCCAGACTGTCTGTTGTACGGTGACCCCATGAGCAAAATGCAGATGATTGCTTCGGAAGCGGCCGCAAGGGCGGCTTTGACCGGCCCAATTCGTCCTGCCGTGCGTGAATTGCGCGGAATCTTGCGGGCGGCGGGCTCGGCGCGGGCGTTTCAGCAATTCACCACCGCGCTCGCCGCGCAAAGCCAGGTTCTGTCTCTGGCGCCCGCGCATTTCTACAGTGAAACCCGGTTTGGCGCGATTGAGGCCTGGCGCGAAGAGGGCAACCTGTCCTTCCTGCTGCGCAGTCGCTACGGATCGCAACTGGATCTGATGCGCTACCAGATCGGCCTGATTTGCGAGGATCTGTTTTCGAACAAATCCCCCACGTGGTCGGTTTGAGGCAATAGGCTGATGTTTTACCTGCTGAACAGGACGCCAGCACGGCACTCAGTCCGCGGTTTCACCTGTTTGCGCGGGATTCTGCTCCCAAGGCATTGGCAGCGCTTTGATCAGCAGCCGTGCCATCAGGTAGGCTTCATCTTCGCTCAATCGTTCTGACAAGGCGTCCTGCATGGCATTGTGATAGGTGGTCCAAACCTCGTCATGCAGGCCAATGCCCTGACCGGTGAGGAACAGCACTTGCTTGCGGCGCCCATCGGCGATGAACTCGCGGCGGACAAAACCCGCTTTCTCCAACCGGGCCACATGACGTGAGAGGGCGTATTGCGGTAGATACAGCTCGGTCTCGATCTGGCTCATCAGCTTGCCCGTGGGGCCGCCCCGGTGGATATGCAGCAGGATCTCGTACCAAATCGGATCTGCCAGCCCATGCGCTTTGAGGGCCTTGGCGATCTGCGGATAGAGGTTGCGATGCACCCGCATCATGTTGAACCAAAGCCGATTGTAGCCCACGGAAGGGGCATCATCTTTGAAAAATTCTCTGGCGGTTTCGCTGGTGATCTGGGTCATTGAGAAGCGCTTTTGCAATCGATATCTGAATAGGGCTGACTATAGGTTGCTTTGCCCCCGGATGGCCACGCCGTTCGGGCGGTGTTTGGCCCCAATTGAGACCGGAAAGACCAAAATCCTCTGATCCAATGGGCCGCAATTTGCGCGTAGACCCGCAGTGTGGATGACATTTGCCTGCATTTTTGCTATGTTTTCTTGGTGTTTTTACTGTTTTGGCAGCAATAAGAAGCGCTTGCCAAACGTGTGTTTCAGTCGTCGCTCGACCGTAGATGAGACTAACTTAAAGCCGTTCAATTCAAGGGTATGTGATACGAGGGCAATTTCGCGCCTCCTTTAGCTGTTTCAATCCGTATTAGTCATATCCACGCCAGTCCTCTCGGCCGGGTCCACTGCCTGCGTTTCGCAGGTGCAGTATCCACGGGGGAACGTCCAATGCCTGGCAACAATGGCAATGATCTTATTAATGGCAACAATTTTTCCAACTTCATTTTTGGCGGCAATGGTAAGGACACGATCAACGGAAATGGCGGCAATGACATCCTGCTAGGCGGCAACGGCCGTGACCTGATTTCGGGCGGTGATGGCCATGATTTCCTGTCCGGCGGGCGCGGGCGGGACACGCTTTCAGGGGATGCAGGCAATGACTGGCTGTCCGGCGGAAGGGGTCGCGATGTGCTGTCGGGTGGTGAAGGCAATGATGTCCTGTTTGGCGGTCGAGGGCGCGACACGGCCGTGTTTGAGGACAGCATCCTTAACTTTTCTTTTCAGCAGGGCTGGTGCGGGCTGCGGGTGACCCATGATGGTGTTCTGGGCACCGATTGGCTGTTCAGCATCGAGATCCTCCAATTTGACGACATCACCATCGACCTGCGCGCCAGCAACAATGGCCCGCTGGGTGTCGATGATTTGATTGCGGCACAGGCGGACACGGCGCTGACCTTCAGCGCTGCAGATCTTGTGGCCAATGATTTTGATTGGGAAGGGGATGCGCTTGAGGTGGTGTCGCTTGATGACAGCGCCACTTTGGGCACGGTGACACTGACCCCGGGCGGCGATGTTATCTATGACGCCAATGGCCAATTTGACTATCTGGCAGCAGGAGAAACCGCGACCGATACGTTCACCTACACCGTCTCCGATGGCAACGGTGGTTTTGACACCGCAACCGTAACCGTAACTGTGACCGGCACCGGCGGGGGCAGCCCTAACACGCCTCCGGTGGCGGTCGATGACAGCAACAGCGCCAGCGACAATGGGGTTGCGGCGACGGGCAATGTATTGACCAACGACAGCGATGTGGATGCGGGCGACGTGCTCTCGGTGGCGAACCCCGGCGTGCAGAGCGGCACATACGGCACGCTGACGCTGAACGGCGACGGCAGCTACAGCTATATCGTGACCGATGAGAGCCTTGATGACGGCTTCACCGGGGTTGAGAGCTTCACGGTGCAGGTCAGCGACGGCACCGACACGGTGACCTCGACCCTGACGATCAACGTCAGCGGTGAAAACGACGCGCCGGTGGCGGCGGATGACAGCAACAGCGCCAGCGACAACGGGGTTGCGGCGACGGGCAATGTTCTGACCAACGACAGCGACGTGGATGCGGGCGACGTGCTCTCGGTGGTGAACCCCGGCGTGCAGAGCGGCAGTTACGGCACGCTGACGCTGAACGGCGACGGCAGCTACAGCTATCTCGTGACCGATGAGAGCCTTGATGACGGCTTCACCGGGGTTGAGAGCTTCACAGTGCAGGTCAGCGACGGCACCGACACGGTGACCTCGACCCTGACGATCAACGTCAGCGGTGAAAACGACGCGCCGGTGGCGGTGGATGATCTGGCAACCACGGCCAAAGACAGCACCGTTGCGGGCAATGTACTGACCAATGACAGCGATGTAGACAGCGGCGACGTGTTGAGCGTGAGCCTTGTCAACGGTGTTGCCCCCGGCACTGCCCTGATTGTGACCTCCGCTGGCGGGCGACAGGGCACTGTGACGGTATTGGCGGATGGCAGCTACAGCTTTGATCCGCAAAGCAACTTCCTGGATCTGAACCCATCAGAAAACGACACGGTCACGGTGGCCATAACGGTGAGTGACGGCACCACCACCAGCCCCAGCCTGCTGGTCATCACGGTAGAGGGCGGCAATGCGCCGCCCGTAGCGGCAGATGACGTGGCCGCAACGGATGAGGACACATCGGTGGTGATTGATGTGACCGCCAATGACAGCGATGCGGATCTGGACAGCTTTGGCGTCACCATGATCGACGGGCAGGTGGTTGCGCCAGGTGGCAGCGTGGTGCTGGGCGGTTCGGGGGCAACGGTGACGCTCAACCTGGATGGCACGCTCAGCTATGATCCTGCAGGTGTGTTCGACGCGCTTGCCGACGGCGCCCCGGCGGTGGACAGTTTCAGCTATCAGATCACCGACAGCAATGGCGCCGGCGATACTGGCCTGGTGACTGTGAACCTGACCGGGGTGGATGATGCGCCCAGCGTGGGCAACGTCAGCCTGAACGTCTTTGAGGGCATCGGCATCACCATCAGCGCGGTCGGCAACGGCAATCTGATGAGCAACGCCTCTGATATCGACGGCACCGTGGTGGGCGTTGTTGAGGTCGACGGCCAGAGCAATGGCACCACGGGGGTGACCGGCCTTTACGGCGTGCTGACCTGGGATCCGCTCACCGGTGCGTACAGCTATACCGTGGATGATGACAATCCAACGGTACATGGGCTGTTGTCCGGTAGCAGCTTGCAAGAGACTTTCAGTTTTACTCTGGTGGATGATTTCGGCGCCACCTCAACGGCGACGCTGACGGTCAACATCGATGGGGTGAACGACGGCTTGTTTACCGAAGCCAATGATGCGGTGAACCTCAGCACAGCCGTTGCAGCCTTCCCGGCGACGGCCTTTGAAAACAACTTCCTCGACGCGCTTGGGGGGGATGATGCGGTGTCTCTGGTGTCGGGGCTCGAGGCCTCGCCCTATCTGAATGAGTTTGACGGCGAGACGTTTGATGGCGGCCTCGGCAATGACACCATTCAAGTGCTGACCGATTTCATGAACGTGGACGGCGGCGGCGGCAGTGACTGGCTGGACCTCAGCGCGCTGCTGAGCACGGGTTCGGCGGTGAACGCCAACCTCTCCACCGGTGACATTGACATCGACCGCAACGGATCGGTGGATTTCACCGCGGTGAACTTTGAAAACATCCAAGGCACCGCCAATGCTGACAGCATCACCAGCAGCGCGGCGGACAATTGGATCCTGGCCGGGGACGGCAATGACACCATCGCGATCCTGGCCGGCACAAGCTCGCTTGGAGATATCTACGTCGGTGGCGGCGGCAATGGGGATTGGCTGCTCAACACCAGTGGCAGCAACCTTGTTTTCGATGCTTTTGATGCCACCGACGTCACCGAAACCGTCAGCGGCTCGGGGCTGGAGCATATGGCCATCGCCGGGCTAACGGTGCTGGGGACCGCGGGTGGTGATCTGATCAACCTCCAAGGTCTACGACTGACCCAGATGTCCAGCACCATCACCGATCTTGAGGTTTCGACGGGGGCTGGGAATGACACGGTTGTGGGGTCGGATCAGACCGGGCAGCAGACCAATGGGGCCAATCAGAACCGTTATGATTACGATCTGGGCGCGGGGGACGATTTGTTCACCGGGGCCGGGATTTCGGTGGATGTGGTCTTTGGCGGGCTTGGCAGCGACACCATCGATGGCGGCGCGGGCAATGACACGCTGGAGGGCGGCGCCGGTGGCGATCTGATCGACGGCGGCGAGGGCAATGACCTGATCTATCTGCGCGCCGGCGACCAGTCCGAGCTGGACGCCATTGTCGGCGGTCTTGGCTTTGACACGCTGCACAATCTGGCGGGCGCGGGATTTGTGTTCGAGAGCTTTGACTTTGACGGCATCGGCAACGTCATGGGCGCCGGGATTGAACGTCTGCAGCTGGTGGGCGGCACCCTGTTTGGCACCGCAGGCGCCAATGTGTTTGACCTGCAGGGCGTGCAGCTGTCGGGGCTGAACACCACGGTGACGCAATATGACGTCTCCACCGGCGGCGGCAATGACACCGTGATCGGCACCGACCAGACCGGCCAGCAAACCAACGGCGCCAACCAAAACCGCATCGACTACAACCTCGGCAGCGGCAACGACCATTTCACCGGCACCGGCACAAACATCGACGTCGTCCACGGCGGAGATGGCAATGACACGCTGAACGGTGGCGGCGGCAGTGACACGTTAACCGGCGGCGCGGATGCGGATGTCTTTGTCTTTGAAAGCGGCGATGGCACCACCAACTATGTGACGGATTATCAGGACGGGGTTGATCAGATTGATCTGTCAGGTGCGGCGGGGCTGAACAATTTTGCTGATATCCTCGCCAATATGACCCAGGTGGGCGCGGATGTGCAGATTGTGGAAGGCACCACAACCATCCGGCTGGTGAACGTCAATATCGCGGTGATCGACGCGTCGGACTTCCTGTTCTAGGTCCAACAGGTAAGCGTCGCAGCAGAGGCTCAGACCTGCACCATTGGACGGCTGTTGAGGATCTGCACCTCGGCGCGGGTGGCGAAAACCGTTTCGAGGAAATCGGGTGCCAGCACCGCGGCCGGGTGGCCCTGCGCGGCGATCTGGCCTTGGTGCAGCGCCACCAGTTGATCGGCGTAACGGCTGGCGTAGTTTAGATCGTGCAGCACAACAATGATGGTCTTGCCATGGTCATGGGCCAGCCGTTGCAGCGTTTGCATCAGGGCGCGGCTGGCGGCGAGATCAAGGTTGTTGAGCGGCTCATCCAGCAACAGATAATCAGTGTCCTGCGCAAAGGTCATGGCAACCTGTGCCCGCTGCCGTTGCCCGCCCGAGAGCGTGTCGAGCTGTCGGGCGGCAAGCCCGTGCAGGTCAAACTCAGCCAAGGCCCTTTCCACCATATCCGCGTCAACCGGACCGGGGCGGCCTTTGTGATGAGGATAGCGGCCAAAACCCACCAGATCACGCACGGTCAGACGTGGGGCGACATCGCTGCTTTGGGGCAGGATGGCCAGCCGTTTGGCCAAGAGATCCGTTGCGCATTGTCCGATCTGCATGTCA
>Ga0189286_100335_pt1 | contig 15247 bp, 13 predicted proteins | sample UW69minimetaG_FD_130330 | JGI IMG/M metagenome (GOLD analysis project Ga0189286, IMG submission 130330) | Marine microbial communities from the Costa Rica Dome - UW69 mini metaG | ecosystem: Environmental > Aquatic > Marine > Oceanic > Photic zone | place: Costa Rica: the Eastern Pacific...
CCGCTGGATCTTGCCCGTGGCCGTTTTTGGCAGGGCGTCGCGGAACTGCACGCTGCGGGGATATTTGAACGGTGCAATCACCGCCTTTACATGGTCCTGCAGGGCTTTGGCCGTCTCCTCATCGGCCGTGAACCCCGCGTTCAGCACCACATGGGCCTCCACGATATGGCCACGCTCGGCATCCGGGACGCCGACCACGCCACATTCGCTGACCGCCGCATGGGACAGCAGCGCCGCCTCCACTTCGGGACCAGCGATGTTGTAGCCGGACGAGATGATCATATCGTCATTGCGTGCGGCAAAATGGAAATAGCCGTAGGCGTCGCGGGTGAAACTGTCACCGGTGATGTTCCAGCCGTCGCGCACATATTTGCCCTGCCGGTCATCGTTCAGATAGCGGCAGCCCGTTGGGCCGCGCACAGCCAGACGGCCGACTTCGCCATCGGCCACCTCATTCATCGCGTCATCCACCACCTTGGCCTGATAGCCGGTCACCGGTCGCCCCGTGCAAGCGGGCTGGTGATCGTCAAACCGGTTGGTGACAAAGATATGCAGCATCTCGGTTGCCCCAATGCCATCCAGCATTGGTTTGCCGGTCTTCTCCTGCCATTCGGCATAGATCGGGGCGGGCAGGGTTTCCCCCGCCGACACCGCCGCCCGGAGCGAACTGAGATCGGCACCGTCCTCCATTGCCTGCAACATCACCCGGTAGGCCGTGGGCGCAGTGAAACAGACCGTCGCCTTATATTTCTCAATGATCTCAATCATATTCGGCGGCGAGGCATTCTCCAGCAAGGTCGCCGCCGCGCCAAACCGCAGTGGGAAAATCGCCAGGCCGCCAAGGCCGAAGGTAAAGGCCAAAGGTGGTGAACCGACAAAGATATCCTCTGGCGTGACGCCCAGAACCTCGCGGGCATAGCCATCGGCAATGATCAGCAGATCGCGGTGGAAATGCATCGTTGCCTTCGGTTCCCCCGTGGTGCCCGAGGTAAAGCCCAAGAGCGCCACATCGTCCCGACCCGTTTCAACAGCGTCAAACTGCACTGGTTTTTCCAGCGCCAGCCGGTCTAGCTCGGCGTCGTGGTTGGAAGTGCCGTCAAAGCCGACAACGGTTTTCAGGAACCGGCTTTCTTTGGCGCAGGCCACCAGTTCATCCTTCAGCCGCGTATCGCAGAGCGCATGGGTGATCTCGGCCTTGTCGACGATCTTGCCCAGCTCCACCGCCCGCAGCATTGGCATGGTGTTGACCACCACAGCCCCCACTTTGGTTGCCGCCAGCCAACAGGCCACCATTGCGGGATTGTTGGCCGAACGGATGAGCACCCGGTTGCCGGGCTTCACGCCCAGATCCTCGACCAGCACATGGGCCAGCCGGTTGGTCCAGTCGGTCAGCTCTTTATAAGTCCGTCGCCGTCCGTTGCCGATCAGCGCGGTGTGATCGCCAAAACCTTTGGCAACCATCGCATCGGTCAGCTCCACCCCGGCGTTCAACCGCTCAGGGTAGTCAAAGCCCTCCAACAGAAACTGCGGCCATTCCTCCTGTGGCGGCAACCCGTCGCGGGCAAAAGTATCGATGTGGGCGCTTGGTCCCAACATGGCTCATCCTCCCAAATGATTGGCCATCGCCTGTCTGGCAATGACCACACGTTGCACATCTGATGCTCCCTCATAGATGCGCAACGCTCTGATCTCTCTGTAAAGTTTCTCAACGGTCTCGCCGGATTTCACCCCGTCACCACCATGCAGCTGTACCGCGCGATCAATGATCTGCTGGGCCTGATCGGTGGCAAACAGCTTCGCCATTGCCGCCTCGCGGGTAACACGCGGGGCGCCCATATCCTTGGCCCAGGCGGCGCGGTAGACCAGCAGGGCAGCGGCATCCACCTCCAGCGCCATATCCGCGATGTGGCCCTGCACCATCTGCAATTCAAACAAAGGCGCGCCCTGCACCTCACGGGCCTGAACACGGCTCAAGGCCTCATCCAATGCCCGACGGGCAAAGCCCAATGCTGCCGCCGCCACGGTCGAGCGGAACACATCCAGCACCGACATCGCAATTTTGAACCCCGCCCCGGGCGCGCCGATCATGGCGCTGGCCGGAATGCGGCAATTGGTGAACCGCAGGGTCGCCAGCGGATGCGGTGCGATGGTTTCCAACCGCTCCACCACCTCAAAGCCCGGCAGACCAGGGGGAACGATGAAGGCCGACAGCCCTTTGGCACCTGGCGCTTCGCCTGTGCGGGCAAACAACGTGTAAACGTCCGCAATGCCACCGTTGGAAATCCACGTCTTTTCACCGTTGAGGATATAGTCCTCCCCATCCCGCACGGCCGTCATGGTGGAATTGGCCACGTCCGATCCCGACTGAGGTTCGGTCAGGGCAAAAGCGGAAATCGCCTGCCCTGACCGCGTGAGTGGTAGCCAGTGGGATTTCTGTTCTTCGGTGCCAAAAAGCGAAATGGCCCCGGTGCCAAGCCCCTGCATCGCAAAGGCAAAATCAGCCAGCCCGTCATGCCGCGCCAATGTTTCGCGGATCAGGCAAAGGGTGCGTACATCCAGCCTGTCCTCGCCCTCGGCACCGGAATGCTGCAGCCAACCCGCCGCGCCCAGTTTCGCCACCAGCGCGCGACAGGCGGCATCGGTGTCGCTGTGATCAATGCTGCCCAGCGTCTCGGCCGCCCAGACATCCAGCGCCGCTGCCCGTTCACTGTGCTCTACGTCAAAAAACGGCCAGGAGAGGAAGGATTTATCTGCCATCAGTTGCCCTCAAACACAGGTTTTTCTTTCGCCACAAAGGCACGGTAGGCGCGCTCAAAGTCGGTGGTCTGCATGCAGATCGCCTGCGCCTGTGCCTCGGCCTCGATCGCCTGATCCAGACCCATGTTCCATTCTTGGTTCAGCTGCGTTTTGGTGATCCCGTGGGCAAAGGTCGGCCCCGCCCCCAGACGCTGCGCCAGCTTCACGGCCTCGGCTTCCAGTGCCTCGGTGTCATGTAGATTGTTCCAGAACCCCCAACGTTCACCCTCAGCCGCATTCATCGTGCGCCCGGTGTAAAGCAGTTCCGCCGCACGGCCCTGACCAATAATACGGGGCAGCATGGCGCAGGCCCCCATGTCACAGCCCGCCAGTCCCACGCGGGTGAACAGGAAACCGCATTTCGCCTCCGGCGTCGCCAACCGCAGGTCCGAGGACATGGCGATAATGGCCCCGGCACCGACACAGACGCCATCCACGGCGGCAATAATGGGCTTGCCGCAGCCAATCATCGCTTTGACCAGATCGCCGGTCATACGGGTGAAGGCCAAGAGGTCCTTCATATCCATATCAACCAGCGGGCCGATGATGTCATGCACATCCCCGCCCGAGCAGAAATTGCCGCCGTTGGAAGCGAAAATCACCACGTCCACATCCTCGGCATAGACCATATCGCGGAAGGTATCGCGCAGCTCTGCATAGCTGTCGAAGGTCAGCGGGTTCTTGCGATCGGGGCGGTTCAGACGGATCGTGGCGATCCGGTCTTTCCATTCCCAGATAAAATGTTCGGGGCTCAGGTCAGCCATTTTTGTCATCTTGGGATCCTTCCAGATGATGCAGCATTTTGCGGATTGTATCGAGTTTGCCATGGCCCAGGCTGGCGAACAGCTTGTCGACCTCGGCTTCATGGGCGGCGGCCAGTTCTTCAAACCAGGCGCGGCCCTTGTCGGTCAGCTCCACCATCACCACACGGCGATCCTCGGCCGAGGGGGTGCGGCGGGCATAGCCTTCCTTTTCCAGCCGTTCGACCACGGTGGTGGCATTGCCGTTTGAGACCAGCAAACGTTGGCTCAGCTCGCTCATTTTCAGGGGCGCGGCTTCGCGGTGCAGGGCGGCCGCGACGTCAAAACGGGGTAGGGTGGTGTCATAGTTCACCCGCAGGAATTCCCGCAGGTGGTTTTCGGTGCTGCGGGTCAGCCGCAGCAGCCGGATCCATGTGCGCAGCCGGCGTTGCGACAGCGGCGTATCATGGGAGGTATCAGGCATGCTCTCGCTCACAGCTCCCCCCCTGCAATGGGCAGGGCCTGCCCGTTGATGCCCTCAGATCCTGGCCCGCACAGCCACAGCGCCGCCGCCGTGACCTCAGCGGGCTGGATCAGCCGTTTCTGTGGATTGTGTTTGGCCAGCTCCTTGCGGGCGGCCGCTCCATCCATGCCGGTCTTGTCGATGATATTGGCCACCGACCGGTCGGTCATTTCAGTATCCAGAAAGCCGGGGCACAGTGCGTTCACCGTCACCGGTTTCTTCGCCACCTCCTGCGCCACCGCGCGGGTCATACCGACCACACCGTGCTTCGCCGCCGTATAGGCGCTGACATAGCCATAGCCTTTCAGCCCCGCCGTGGACGCGACCGAAATTAGCCGTCCCCAGCCGGTGAACTGGTTCAACCCTTCGCGCAAGGTCAGGAACGCACCGGTCAGATTGACCGCCATCATCGCGTTCCACTGCTCCAGCGTGGTGCGGCCAAACGGTGCCGTGTCCGCGGCACCCGCATTGGCGATCACCACGTCACACGGTCCCGCAGCGGCAAACATCGCCTGAACCGAGGCCTCATTGGTCACATCCGCTGTGACCGACCGAATGCCTTCGGCCTCCGCCACTTTCGCCAAAGCCTCAGCGCGTCGGCCGCTGATGACCACCTCGGCGCCTGCCGCCGCAAAGCCGCGCGCCATATTGGCCCCGACGCCGCTGCCGCCGCCGGTGATCAGAACCCGTTTTCCGCTCAGATCGGTCATACGCGGATCATCTCCTGCTGCTTCTGCGCCAGACGATAGGCCTGATCGCGGCCCGCATAGTAAGGCGCAGGCCAGTGGATCTGCTGATCGCCCATCTCAACCGCCGCATGCAGCGTCCAATAGGGATCGCTCAGATGCGGACGGGCCAGGCAGACCAGATCGGCACGCCCCGCCAGCAGGATCGAATTGGCGTGATCGGTCTCATAAATGTTGCCCACCGCCATTGTTGGGATCTGCAGATCGTTGCGGATCCGGTTGGAAAACGGCGTCTGGAACATGCGGCCATAGACCGGCTGCGCCTCAACCGAGGTCTGACCGGCGCTGACGTCGACAATATCCACACCGGCTTCGCGGAACATCCGGGCGATTTCCACCGCGTCTTGCGGGGTGACGCCCTCGTCGCCCAGCCAGTCATTGGCCGAGATCCGCACCGACATCGGCTTGCCCTCAGGCCAGACCGCACGCATCGCCTTGAACACCTCCAGCGGGTAGCGCATCCGGTTTTCCAGACTGCCGCCATATTCATCGCCACGTTGGTTCGACGCGGGCGAAATGAAGGAGGAAATCAGATAACCATGGGCCGCGTGCAGCTCGATCATGTCAAAGCCGCAGCGCCCGGCCATTTCGGTGGCCTGCACAAAGTCGTCACGGATCTGGTCCATCTCGGCGCGGGTGATTTCACGCGGGGTGGCATTGCCTGCCGACCACGGAATGGCCGAGGCCGATACCAAATCCCAATTGCCGTCCTGCAACGGCGCATCCATCTCTTCCCAACCCACCTGGGTCGAACCTTTGCGGCCCGCATGACCGATCTGACAGCAGATCTTGGCCGCGGTTTCCGCATGGACAAAATCGACCAGCCGTGTCCACGCCGCCTCATGTTCCGGCGCATAAAGCCCGGGGCAACCGGGGGTGATCCGGCCATCGGCGCTGGTGCAGGTCATTTCGGTGTAAACCAGCCCCGCGCCGCCTTTGGCGCGTTCGGCGTAATGCACAAAATGCCAATCGGTTGGGCAGCCCTCTACCGCCTTATACTGCGCCATCGGGGACACAACGATGCGGTTCGCCAGTTCCATATCGCGCAGTTTGAACGGCACAAACATCGGTTTGCGCGCTGGCGCATCGGCCGCCATGCCTGCCTCAGACTGGAACCAGCGCTCGGCTTCAGCCAGCCACTCAGGGTCCCGCAGCCGCAGGTTTTCATGGCTGATCCGCTGCGACCGGGTCAGCAGGTTGTAGTTGAACTGCACCGGATGCTGATCCAGATAGCGCTCCACTTCTTCAAACCATTCCAGTGAGTTACGCGCCGCAGACTGCAGACGCAACACTTCCAGACGGCGTTCTTCCTGATAGCGTTTGAAGGCGCCTTCCAGCGTCGGTTCCGAGTTGACGTAATCCGCCAGCGCAATAGCGCTGTCAAAGGCCAGCCGCGACCCAGACCCGATTGAGAAATGCGCGGTGGCCGAGGCATCGCCCAGCAGCACCACGTTTTCATGATACCACTGGTCGCAATTCACCCGTGGGAAGTTGATCCACACCGCCGAGCCACGCAAATGCGCCGCGTTTGACATCAGTTCATGGCCGCCAAGGTACTTCTCAAAGATCTTGCGGCAGGTCTCAACGGTTTCTTCCTTGGACATGTCGGCAAAGCCCCATTTGTCCCAGGTCTCCTGCTGGCATTCGACGATGAACGTCGCGGTGTTGTCATCAAACTGATAAACATGCGCCCAGAGCCAGCCATGCTCGGTCTTTTCGAAAATGAAGGTAAAGGCGTCGTCAAACTTCTGATGGGTGCCCAGCCAGATGAACTTGCACTCGCGATTATCGATATCGGGTTTGAAGATGTCTTCGTATTCCGTCCGTACCCGCGAATTCAGACCATCAGCGGCGACCACCAGATCGTAATCCTTGCGGTATTCCTCAGCCGTCTTGAATTCCGTCTCAAACCGCAGATCGACGCCCAGCTCTCGGGCGCGTTCCTGCAGCAGGATCAGCATCTGCTTGCGGCCAATACCGGCAAAACCGTGGCCACCGGACACGGTGCGCACCCCGTTGTGTTCCACCGCAATGTCATCCCAATAGGCAAAGTGATCGCGGATCGCGTCACAGCTTTGCGGGTCATTGCCCTGCATCCGCTCCAGCGCGTCGTCAGACAGCACAACGCCCCAACCAAAGGTGTCATTGGCACGGTTGCGCTCCAGCACGGTGACCTCATGGCTGGGGTCACGCAGTTTCATGCTGATCGCAAAATAAAGCCCGGCCGGGCCGCCCCCTAGGCAGATGACTTTCACGGATTTCCCTCCCGCAGGTCTGTCAGTGGCGCAAGTTGCACCTGTTGTTAACCCAACGGTAGCGCGGTTCAGATTTATTTCAAGCTTAAATCTTTTAGGCTTGAAGTATTTTCTCGTAAGGCCCCTTGTTCCTGTAAATCAAGGGCGTTTCCTAAGTAAGGCAGGCAAGGAAATGAGGGGCCGCCCCGCAGGCGACCCCTCTGACGTCTTTTCAATTTGTCAGCGCAACTCGCAGAATCACGGGGAGTCAGGGTGCCACAGATGGGGCGTGGCCTGCGCCTGCAGCCGTTTCAACGCCGCCTCATATTCCTGCGCCACCCGGTCGATCAGCTGCGCGGCGGGCACCACCGCCTCCACCGCGCCAATGCCCTGACCCGAGCCCCAGATCTCTTTCCAGCTCTTCGGCTTCTCGCGGCCCTCGCCAAAGTTCATCGTTGTCGGGTCCGAGCGTTCCAGATTGTCCGGATCCATCCCCGCTGCCGCAATCGACGGCTTCAGATAGTTGCCCCATACCCCGGTAAACAGGTTGGAATAGACAATGTCCGACGCGCCGCTTTCGGTGATCATCTCTTTGTAGCGCTGATCGGCATTGGCCTCTTCTGTGGCAATAAAGGCCGATCCCATATAGCCGCCATCCGCCCCCATCGCCTGCGCCGCTAGCACCGCGTCACCGGTGGCAATGGCACCGGATAGGAACAAAGGCCCCTTAAACCAGCTGCGGATTTCCTGGATCAGCGCCAAGGGGGAGAGGCTGCCAGCATGACCACCGGCGCCCGCGGCCACGGCGATCAACCCATCCGCACCTTTTTCAATCGCCTTCTTGGCAAATCGGTTGTCGATCACGTCATGCAGGGTGATGCCACCGACCGAATGCGCCGCATCATTGACCTCCACCCGTGCGCCCAGCGAGGTGATCCAGATCGGCACCTTGTGTTTCACGCAGATCTCCAGATCCCGCTCCAGTCGCGCGTTGGAGCGATGCACGATCTGGTTCACGGCATAAGGCGCGGCCGGTTGGTCGGGGTTGGCCTGATTGTGACGGTCCAGCTCTTCGGTGATGCGGGTCAACCAGCGGTCCAGCTCAATCGGGTCGCCTTCTGCTTCGCGGGCATTGAGCGCCGGGAAAGAGCCGACAATCCCCGCCTTGCACTGGGCAATCACCAGATCGGGGTTGGAGATGATGAACAGCGGGCTGCCGATCAGCGGCAGACGCAGGTTTTGCAATTGGGTGGGTAAACTCATTGGTAGGACCTCATGTCAGGACACCCGTCGCGCGCAGATCGGCGAGGGCCTCATCACTGTAACCCAGTTGGCGCAACACGTCTTCCGTGGCGCTTCCGGGGGCTTCGGGCTGGCGCAGGGCTGGCGCGGGGGTGCGGTCAAACCGCGGGGCAGGGGCGGCTTGGGTGACGCCCGCAATTTCTTGCAGCGTGCCGCGGGATTTCAGATGCGGGTGATCGGGGGCCTCGGACCAGCTGAGCACCGGCGTCACACAGGCATCGCTGCCGTCAAACAGCGCCTCCCATTCGGCGCGGGTTTTCTGCCGAAACACCTCTGCGTAGTCCGTCCGTCGCGCCGCCCAAGTGGTGGCGTCGTTCTGGCTGGCGCGATGGGCATCGGGCAGGCCGGCCTTTTCTACCAGCAGGGCAAAGAACTGCGGCTCTAGCGGGCCAACCGCGATGTGTTTGCCATCGGCGCATTCATAGGTCCGGTAAAACGGCGCGCCGCCGTCCAGCCAATTGGCCTCACGCTGTTCAGACCACTGGCCGCGCGCAATCATTGCATGGATCAGGGCCATCAAGGCCGGTGCACCGTCCACCATCGCTGCATCTACAACCTGCCCCCGACCCGAGCGTTGCCGTTCCCAAAGCGCCGACAAGACGCCCAGCAGCAGAAACATGGTGCCTCCGCCGTAATCGGCGGCGATGTTCATCGGTGGGATCGGGCGCTCGGCCGTGCCGATGGCGTTCAGCACACCGGTGAGGCCCAGATAGTTGATGTCATGCCCCGCCATCTGCGCCATCGGTCCGTCCTGTCCCCAGCCGGTCATGCGGCCAAAGATCAGACCGGGGTTGAAGGCATGGCAGTCCGACGGCCCCAACCCCATCCGTTCCATCACGCCGGGGCGGAAGCCTTCGATAAGAATGTCGGCCCGTGCCACAATGGCCTGTGCCGCCTTCAGCCCTTCGGAGTGTTTTAGGTTCAACGCGACCGAGCGTTTGCCCCGATTGTTGATGTCCGTTTTGTCCTGCGGGCCAGAGCGGCGGGTGATCACCGTCACCGCAGCCCCCAGATCGGCCAGCAGCTGACCGGCCAGGGGGCAGGGGCCCAGCCCCTCCATCTCTACAACCTGCAATCCCTCCAGCGGACCGCCGCCTGTGTCGCTCATGCGCCTGACCTCTCCCTAAGTTACGTTAACTTTTGGGCTTTCCCCGCGCGACCGGTCAAGCGGTTTCACGGCGAAACCCGATGTGACCTTGGGTCCAAAACACAACCGGCAGCAGAGGATAAAACCTTTGACAGGTCGCAAAACCCCGTGCTTTGCTGGCGAGATATTGCGTTCATAAGGTCTGGGGAGGAGACTGCATGAAGGCCACCTATTCGGGAATTGCCAATTGGCAATTCCTGCAAAACGATTATTCATTCAGGGCGCTATCCGGTTTCTTATCGCCCCAGTCCAAGGCGCTGTCCAAGGCGCTTTCCGTGGGCCGCCCGCTCCGCCGAACACGGGGGGGTGCCGGATGGAGCTGATCCAGCTGATCGTTGGCGGTATCGCCTCGGGCTGTGTCTACGGCCTCGTCGCGCTGGGGTTTGTGCTGATCTATAAAGCCAGCGAAGGCGTTAACTTTGCCCAAGGGGATATGATGATGCTGGGGGCCTTTGTGGCGCTGGGCATGGTCAATCAGGACTATTGGGCGCTGCCGTTTTTCCCCGGCATCCTGCTGGCCTGCGCGGTGATGGGCGGGGTTGGCTATGGCATTGACCGCTTTGTGGTGCGGCGCATCTTTGGTCAGCCCCAGTTTGCGCTGGTGATCCTGACCATTGCCCTGGGATTTGTACTGCGGTTTGTGGCCGGATCGATCTGGGGCTTTACCCCCTTGGTGCTGGAAACGCCCTTTGCCGGCAAACATGTCAACCTTGGCGGGCTGGTGCTGGGCTATGAGGACATCCTTACCATTCTTGTGACTGCGGCGCTGACCCTTGGCCTGTGGCTGTTTTTCAGCCGGACCAAGCTGGGACTGGCCGCGCAGGCTGCCTCGCAGAACCAGATGGCGGCCTATATCGTGGGTGTGCCGGTGCGGCGGATCAATTCGATGATCTGGGCACTGTCCGGTGTGGTGGCGACCATTGCGGGGGTGCTTTATGCCTCCAAGGGGACCATCGATCCCAACATTGGCCTGCTGGGCATCAAAGCCTTTGCCGCTGCCGTGATCGGCGGTTTCGGCAGCCTGCCCGGAGCCCTGATGGGCGGCTTGCTGATCGGCGTGGTCGAGCCCATCGCGGCCCGCTACCTGCCGTCGGGCTTTAGCCAGATGAGCCCCTATATCCTGATGCTGATCGTGCTGACCACCCGCCCCGGCGGGCTGTTTGCACAGATCCACGCCAAGAAGGTCTGAACCATGCGGGCGGTGTTTAAAACAAGCTACGACAAGGACATCGACCTGCACCCCGACTGGTGGGAACGCGGCAAGATCGCTGTTCTGCTGGGGTTGCTGGCGCTGCTGCCGTTTCTGGTGGGGGAATACTATCTGGCCGAGGCCACCAACACGTTGATCTGGTCCCTTGCGGGGCTGGGGCTGATGCTGCTGGTGGGTCATTCCGGTCAGGTGTCTCTGGGCCATGCCGGATTTATGGCCATCGGCGCCTATGTCGATGCCGGTCTGATGAACGCGGGCGTGCCGTGGATCATCGCCTTTCCGCTGGCGGGGCTGGCGGCAGGGTGTTTCGGCGCGATTGTGGCCATTCCGGCGGTGCGCATGTCGGGGATCTATCTGGCGATTGCCACGCTAGCCCTGTTTGTCATAATCGAAGAGATGATCATCATTCTGGAACCCGTCACTGGCGGTGTGGGCGGCATCTTTGCGCCCTCGATCACGCTCTTTGGGATCGATTTTGACCGCTACGCCAGCCTCAACAATTTCTACTGGCTGGTGCTGGTTATCGTGGCGCTGACCACCTGGGCCTATGCCAATGTGCTGCGCAGCCCGACGGGGCGTAGTTTTCTGGCAGTGCGCGACAGCGAGGTTTCGGCGCGGGCGCTGGGCATCAATGTCACCCGCACCAAGGCGCTGGCCTTTGGTCTGTCCTGCGGGGTCACCGGCCTCGCAGGCGCTTTGATGGGCCATTACATCAGTTTCTTTAACTACGAGCTGTTTTCGATCTTCATCTCGATCAACCTGCTGCTGGTGGTCACCATTGGCGGGCTGGGCTTTATTCAGGGTGCGTTTTTCGGCGCGATCCTGATCACCGCCGTGCCGCAGTTGATTGCCATCCTGCGGGATGGGCTGAACGCCACGGTGGGCATTGATCTGGGCGGGATACCGGGGCTGGATACGCTGATCTTCTCGGTCATTCTGGTGGGGTTCATCATCTATGAGCCGACGGGGCTTTATGGCCGCTGGCTGAAGTTCCGCGCCTATGTGCAGCTGTTCCCGCTGGCAAGGCGCGACATGTTCCGCCGGCAGAAAACCTACCTCAAGACGGAGCGCAGCAAATGAGCCTTCTGGAGGTCACAGATCTGGCCGTGCATTTCGGCGGGGTGAAGGCGGTGGACGGGGTGTCCTTCGACGTGGTGGAGGGCGAGGTGTTTTCGATCATCGGCCCCAACGGCGCGGGGAAATCGACGATCTTCAACCTGATCTCGCGCTTCTATGAGCCGACCCGCGGGACCATCCGATTTGATGGCACCGAGCTGACGGCACTGTCGGCGCATGACGTGGCGGGCATGGGGATTGCGCGGACGTTTCAGAACATTGAGCTGTTTGACCATTCAACGGTGTTGGACAACCTGTTGATGGGGCGGCATCGCCACCGCGCCACCAACTGGGTGCAGGATCTGCTGTTCCTGCCCAAGGTGCGGGCCGAGGAACGGGCGCATCGCCAAAACGTCGAGGAGGTGATGGAGTTTCTGGAGCTGGAAGCCTACCGCGACAAGATGATTGCCGGGCTGCCCTATGGCGTGCGCAAAGTGGTGGAGATCGGCCGTGCGCTGGCGATGGGACCAAAGATGATCCTGCTGGATGAGCCGGCCTCGGGTCTATCAGTGGAGGAAAGTCAGGACGTCTCCTATTGGATCGAGGACATGCGCCGCGACATGGGGTTGAGTGTCTTGATGGTCGAACATGACATGCGGTTGGTGACACAGGTCAGCGACCGGGTGCTGGCGGTGGCCAATGGCAAACCTCTGGCGCTGGGCACACCGGCCGAGGTGCAGAGCGACCCGACGGTGCAGGCGGCCTATCTGGGCACGGATGTTTCAGAGGGGGCGGTGGCATGAACCTTTTGGAATTGCGCAACGTCGAGAGTTTTTACGGCGCCATCATGGCGCTGCGCGGGGTCTCCATCGATGTGACAGAGGGCGAAATTGTCACCATCCTTGGCGCCAATGGGGCGGGCAAGACAACGTTGATGAAAACCATCTCGGGGCTGATGGATGCCGAAAAGGGCACGATTGATTTCAACGGCCAGCGGTTGAACGGGATGGAGCCGGATAGGATCGTTGCCCGAGGGTTGGCCCATGTGCCAGAAGGCCGTGAGGTGTTTCCCTATCTGAGCGTGGAGGAAAACCTGCGCATGGGCGCCTACGCTTGCAAGGGCGGCGGTGTGGCCGAGGATATCGAGCTGGTCTACAGCTACTTCCCGATCCTGAAGGAACGGCGGGCGCAATCGGCGGGGTTCCTTTCGGGGGGGCAGCAGCAGATGCTGGCAATCGGGCGCGGTCTGATGGCGCGGCCCAAGCTGATGTTGCTGGATGAACCCAGCCTTGGCCTGTCGCCGTTGCTGACGCAGGAGATTTTCGCCATCGTCAAACGGCTGAACGCCGAACAGGGCGTCACAATGCTGTTGGTGGAACAAAACGCCCATGTGGCGCTGAACACGGCGCATAAGGGCTATGTGCTTGAAATGGGGCGCATTGTCATGGCCGACAGCTGCGCGGCGCTGAAGGCCTCGGACGATATTCAAGAGTTCTATCTGGGCAAGCAGGAAGACAGTCAACGCGGCCAGAAACGGTGGAAGAGGCGCAAGACATGGCGGTGAATGCGGCACAGGATCCGATCACGGTGGAGGGCTGCGACACGGTTGTGGCGCTCTGGGCGCAGCGTTGCGCAGCGCAGGGCAATGAGATTGCCCACCGTGAAAAGACATTGGGCATCTGGCAGGCCTATAGCTGGCAGGACTACTTTGAGGGCGCGCGGGCGGTGGGTCTGGCGCTGGCGGCGCTGGGGTTTGAGCGCGGGGAAGTGGCGCAGATCCTTAGCGAGGACCGCCGCGAATGGCTCTACTGTGATCTGGGCATTGCCGCGATGGGGGGGATCACCTCGGGTGTTTACACCACCGATAGCGCCATCCAGCTGGCCTATCTGATGAATGACTCCGGGGCGCGGTTCCTGTTTCTGGAAAACGATGAACAGCTGGACAAGTTTCTGGAAGCGCGGGACGCCATCCCGCAGCTGGAAAAGGTCATCATCTTTGATCGCGATGGGCTGGCGGAGTTTTCCGACCCGCAGGTGATGTTCTGGGATGACTTCATCTCGCTGGGGCTGGAGCAGGCCACGGCCCACCCCGACCGGTTCATGGCCGCGCTGGAACAGGTGCAGTCTGACGACCCGCGGATGCTGATCTATACCTCGGGCACCACCGGTCCGCCCAAAGGCGCGGTGATCACCCATCGCAACGTGCTGTTCCAGATGAACGCCAGCCGCGAAACGCTGCGGTTTGAGGGTGGCGATGAACTGTTGTGTTTTCTGCCGCTGTGCCATGTGCTGGAACGGTTGATTTCGGTGGAATTGCCTATTTTTGTGGGCTGCAAAGTGAATTTTGCCGAAAGCCCCGAGACCGTTTTTGACAACCTGCGCGAGGTGTCGCCGCATTCCTTCACCGGCGTACCGCGGATCTGGGAAAAGATCTATTCCCGCATTTCCATCCTCCGCTCAGAGGCGGGCTGGCTGGGCGCGCGGGCCTTTGACTGGGCTTTGGCGGCGGGGATGAAACGGGTGGCGGCAGAGCAGGATGGCACCGCTTACGGCGGCTTGGACCGGCTGAACCATGCACTTGCGGACCTTTTGGTGCTGCGCAACCTGCGCGACCTGATTGGCCTATCCCGCACCCGTCGCTGCGCCACCGGTGCGGCGCCGATCAGCCCCGAGTTGCTGCGCTGGTTCAGCGCCATTGGGGTGAACCTCTGTGAAGGGTTCGGGATGACGGAAACCTCTGGCGTGGCTTCGGTCAACACGGTGGAGGACAACCACATGGGTACGGTCGGCGCCCTGCTGCCGGGCCTGCAGGCGCGGATTGCTGAGGATGGCGAGGTGCAATTACATGGGCCAGCGATCTTTGGCGGTTACTGGAACAAACCGGAAAAGACGGCAGAGACCTTCACCGAAGATGGCTGGCTGCGCACCGGAGATATGGGGCGGCTGACCAATCAGGGGCGGCTGGTGATCACCGGACGGCTGAAAGACATCATCATCACGGCGGGCGGCAAGAACATCACCCCGGCCGAGATCGAGAGCCGGCTGAAATTCTCGCCCTATGTCTCGGATGCAGTGGTGATTGGCGATCGGCGCAAGTTCCTGACCTGCCTGATCATGATCGATCAGGAAAATGTCGAACGTTTTGCGCAGGACCGGCAGATCCCGTTTTCGGACTTCGCGTCGCTTACCCGAGCGGCTGAGGTGGTGGCGCTGATCGGGGCCTTGGTGAAAGAGGTGAACGCTGATTTTGCCCAGGTGGAACAGATCAAGGATTTCCGGCTGATCGACATTCTGCTGACCGCAGAGGACGAAGAGCTGACCCCGACGATGAAGTTGAAGAGGAACCAGGTGAACCAGCGCCACGCGGCGTTGATTGACGACATGTATTAACCAACGACCGTGCGGCGGCAGGCTGTGTGGAGCGACAGGGAGGAAAGACCATGAAGACTTGGAAGTTACTGGCCAAAGCGGCGGCACTGGCGCTGGCGGCGAC
>Ga0189286_100336_pt1 | contig 15194 bp, 15 predicted proteins | sample UW69minimetaG_FD_130330 | JGI IMG/M metagenome (GOLD analysis project Ga0189286, IMG submission 130330) | Marine microbial communities from the Costa Rica Dome - UW69 mini metaG | ecosystem: Environmental > Aquatic > Marine > Oceanic > Photic zone | place: Costa Rica: the Eastern Pacific...
CGACAACGCGGATCTGGGAAAACTGATTGTTCGACTGACCCTGGGCGGACTATTGCTGTTTCATGGCATCGCCAAGCTGTTCCATGGCGTGGGCTTCATCGAAGGCCAACTGGCCAGCCATGGAATTCCCGCCTTTTTCGCGTGGGGCGTGTTCATTGGTGAGTTGCTGGCACCACTGATGGTGATCCTGGGTTACCAGACCCGTATCGGCGCGTTACTCATCGCCTTCAACATGCTGGTGGCCATTGCTCTGGTACACAGCCATGAACTGATGGCACTGGGCAATAACGGCGGCTGGGCACTCGAACTGCAGGGCTTCTTCCTGTTCATTGCCATTGCCGTTGTTTTTCTTGGACCGGGCCGCTACAAGCTCAAGAACTGACCGTTCGAGTAGCCACCGGTCGCGTGTAACTAACTACGCATGGAGACAGGTACGATGACCGATAAAAAGTCAGAGCTCCGCCCAGGCCGGTACCGACACTATAAGGGCAGGGACTATGACGTCATCGGTGTGGCCCGCCACAGCGAAACCGAAGAGCCGATGGTCGTTTACCGCTGCCTGTACGGTGACTACAGCCTATGGGTACGACCGTTGGCGATGTTCCAGGAGACAGTGGAAGTCGCTGGCGAGGATGTTCCCCGGTTTACCTACGTGGCTGACGATCGCCCGTAAGCACGATTTTTGACTGCAGCACGCGTTTCCGGCACATTAGCGCGCTTTCCTTAACCGCCCCACCTCAGGGGCGCTGAAAGCCATTCCCGACATCCCGGAGTTTGCCATGAATGCCGTTGTTGCTGCGGTAGTAATCATGCTCGTGCTGAGCTTGTGCCGCATCCACGTTGTTGTTGCCCTGATCATCGGTGCCGTCGCCGGCGGACTGATCAGCGGCCTGTCACTGGACGCCACTATTGCCGCGTTTAACGAGGGCCTGGGGGGCGGCGCCACCGTCGCCCTGTCCTACGCCACCCTCGGTGCCTTCGCCGTTGCCATCGGCAAATCCGGCCTCGCCCATGCCCTGGCCGACAAAGCCCTGAACCTGGTGGGCCGGCAGGATGACGGCAAGGCCGCTGGCGGAATCCGCCTGCTGATCGTTGGCCTGCTGCTGGCCATCGCCATGTCGTCCCAGAATATCCTGCCGATTCACATCGCTTTCATCCCATTGGTGGTGCCCCCGCTGCTGTATGTGATGGCCAAACTGAACATGGACCGACGCCTGGTGGCCTGCGTGCTGACGTTCGGCCTGATCACACCCTACATGTTCCTCCCGGTAGGCTTTGGCGGTATCTACCTGAATGAAATCCTGCTGGCGAATGTCGGTGAGAACGGCATCGACGCCACGGACCTCAATGTCATGTCCGCCATGGCCCTGCCCGCACTTGGCATGCTCTGTGGTCTTCTCGTTGCCGTCTTTTTCAGCTACCGCGGCGAGCGCCACTACAACCTGGACGCCATTGCCCGCACCGAGCGGGTGGATGTGACCTACAACGGCGGCACGCTGCTCATGGCCCTGGTCGCCATCGTGGCGGCGTTCGTGGTGCAGCTATGGCTGGGTTCCATGATCCTCGGGGCATTGGCGGGCTTTGTACTGTTCAACCTGTCCGGCGTGGTGAAATGGAAAGAAGCCGACGACCTGTTCACCGAAGGCATGAAAATGCTGGCAATGATCGGCTTCATCATGATCGCCGCCTCAGGCTTTGCAGAGGTCATGCGCGAAACCGGCGACATCGCCACTCTGGTGGAAGGCTCCGTCTCCACCATCGGCGACAACAAAGCCCTGGCCGCCCTGCTGATGCTGGTCGTCGGCCTGCTGATCACCATGGGCATCGGTTCGTCGTTCTCCACCATCCCCATCATCGCCGCCCTCTATGTCCCGCTGGCCCTGGAACTGGGCTTCAGCCCCCTGGCCATCGTGGCCCTGGTCGGCACCGCCGGCGCCCTGGGCGATGCCGGTTCCCCTGCATCGGACTCCACCCTCGGCCCCACCGCCGGCCTTAACGTCGATGGCCAGCACAACCACATCTGGGATACGGTGGTGCCGACGTTCCTGCACTACAACCTGCCGTTGTTGGGCTTTGGGTGGTTGGCGGCTATGGTTCTTTGAGGCTGGGAGTTGCCTGCTTTTTTGTAGCCTGCTGGTTTGTGGGGGCCTGGACGGCGTCGTGGTGCTTTCTTCTGGGAAAAAGAACTCGCTGCGCTCAGACACCTTTTTCCCGGCAGAAAGCACCCCAACACCCTCCGGTTTAAACCACAGAGGTATCGCATTGAAATACAATCAAGTGCTGTGTGTGCTCGGCGATACTCTGGTGGTTCCTTCGTGAGGGGGTAGGGGGATTTTTACTCGCCAGAAATGGGTGTCTGAGCGCAGCGAGTTCCATTTCAAGAGTAAAAACTCCCCCTGCCCCCTCGCAGCCCCAATCCAAGCAGGCTACAAAAAGAGGCCAAACTCCCAAGTGTTAGTCGTCCTTGGAAGAAAAGAACACCACCTGCTTAACGGTATGATCGTCTTCGTTGCCGAGCTTGTTCACCCGGGTTTCCAGTTCGGGATTAGTCGGCTCCGGGGTATCCGACACCGCATCCGTGAAACCGCAGGCCACGCACTCGCGAACCTGATCATCGTCGTCGGTGGTAAACATCATGATTTTGTCCATCTCCGCACAGCGGGGACAGACGGCGCCGGCGATAAAACGTTTGGGGGTCGCCATGGTTAAAACTCCAACAATTCCAGAACCCGGCCAGCCACAACACTGACCGGGTGATATCGGCTTAGGCCGCGTCTTCGGTGATACCCGTCTGTTTCAGCAGGGCACCCACCTCCGGTTCACGACCACGGAACGCCTTGAACAATTCCATCGGCTCCTGGGAGCCGCCTTTTTCCAGGATGTTCTGCAGGAACGCCTTGCCGGTTTGCGGATCGAAGATACCCTTCTCCTCGAACAGCGAAAACGCGTCCGCCGCCAGCACCTCGGCCCATTTGTAGCTGTAATAGCCCGCGGCGTAACCGCCGGCGAAGATATGGGAGAAGCTGTTGGGGAAACGGTTGAATGACGGTGCTTCCACCACAGCGATTTCGCTCCGTACCGTACGATGCATGTCCAGCGGGTTGGTGGGGGCGTCCGGGGTGAATTCCGCGTGCAGGCGGAAGTCGAACAACGAGAACTCCAGCTGTCGCACCATCGCCATGCCGGACTGGAAGTTCTTGGCGGCCAGAAGTTTTTGCAGCAGGTCGTCTGGCAGCGGTTCACCGGTTTCATGGTGCGACGCGATCAGGGCCAGGGACTCCGGGTTCCAGCACCAGTTTTCCAGGAACTGGCTGGGCAGCTCCACCGCGTCCCAGGCAACGCCGTTAATACCGGATACGTCCAGCACATCCACCTGGGTCAGCATGTGGTGCAGGCCGTGGCCGAACTCGTGGAACAGCGTAGTGACCTCGTCGTGGGTCAGCAGCGACGGCTTGCCGTTCACCGGCGGCGTGAAGTTACAGGTCAGGAAGGCCACTGGCAGTTGCAGCTGGCCGCGCAGGTTGCGCCAACGCACCCGGCAGTCCGCCATCCAGGCGCCGCCACGCTTGCCCTGGCGGGCGTACAGATCAAGGTAAAACCAGGCCAGGGGCTCGCCATTGCGGCTGATGCAATAGGCCGTGGCATCCGGATGCCAGGTTTCCACGTCCGGTTTGGCTTCAATCTGCACGTCGAACAGTTTCTCGGCCACGGCGAACAGGCCGGGCACCACTTTGTTCACCGGGAACCAGGGACGCAAGGTTTCCGGGGAGATGTCATACCTTTCCTGGCGCAGTTTTTCGCTGTAATAGCCAATGTCCCAGGCCTGTAGGTCGTCGACATCGTGGGTGTCTTTGGCGAACGCCTTCAACTCGGCAAATTCCCGCTCGGCAATGGGCTTTGACTTGGCCGCCAGCTGGTTCAGGAAGTCCAGCACTTCGTCGACATTGCGGGCCATCTTGGTCGCCAGCGAGCGCTCAGCGTAGTTGTCGAAGCCGAGCAGATTCGCCATGGCATGACGACGCTTGAGGATTTCCGCCATCACCGGCGTGTTGTCCCAGGTGCCGGCATCCGGGCCCATGTCAGACGCTCTGGTCACAAAGGCTTCGTAGACTTCACGACGCAGGTCGCGGTTGTCACCGTAGGTCATCACCGGGTAGAAACTGGGAAAATCCAGGGTAATCACATAGCCGTCCAGATCCTTCTGTTGCGCTGCCTGCCTGGCGCCATCGAGCGCGGTCTCAGGAACACCCGCAAGCTCCTCCACATCGGTGATGTGTTTGAACCAGTGTTGGGTGGCATCCAGAACATTGTCACTGAAGCGGTTGGACAGCTCCGACAGCTCCATCGACAAATTGGCGTACTGCTCCTTCTTTTCCTGGGGCAGATCGACACCACCGAGGTGGAAATCCCGCAGGGTGTTGTCCACGGATTTACGCTGGGCTTCGCTGAGTTCGTTGAACTGGTCGCTTGCTGCCAGCTTCTTGTAAGCCTCGCAGAGTTCTGCATTCTGGCTCAGCTCGGTGCTGTACTCAGTGAGCTTTTCCAGGCAGTTCTTGTACACCTTGCGCAGGTCGTCACTGTTCATCACACCGTTCAGGTGGGAAATCACGGACCAGGCTCTTTCCAGCCGGTCTTCGGTTGCCTGCATCGGTTGCGCCAGGGTTTCCCACGAAGGTTCGTCCTGTTGCGCCAGCTGTGAGATTTTCACGCGGTTCTCGCTGAGAATCTGGTCAATTGCCGGTTCCATGTGTTCGGTGCGAACATGGTCAAACTTGGGCAACAGGTCGTCAGTCAATAACGGGTTATTCATAAGTCCCCTTCTCAGCCTTTAATTTGTCAGGTAGCTTCGAGTATTCAACATCGGGAAAGGCACCTGTGGGGAAGCCTTTCCAAAACACGCTCCTTCGGCACATCCATGTGACGCTTGGACTTCGCCATCCATGGCTCCGTACAGTTTTGGAAAGGCTTCCCCACAGGTGCCCCGAACCTTCGGGTAAACACCATATAGGTATATGTAATGTCGAATGTACGAACACTCAAGGGTAACACGCCACAATTTGGAGAACGCGCCTGGATTGATCCCGGTGCGGTGGTCATTGGGGATGTCCAGACAGGGGATGACGTCTCCATCTGGCCGATGACGGTGGTGCGCGGTGACATGCACAAAATCCGCATCGGCAACCGCTGCAGCATCCAGGATGGGTCGGTGCTGCATATCACTCATGCCAGTGACTATAACCCCGGCGGCTATCCACTTCTGATCGGGGATGACGTGACCGTTGGCCACAAGGCGCTGCTGCATGGCTGTACGATTGGCAATCGGGTGCTGGTGGGCATGGGCTGCATCATCATGGACGGCGCCGTGGTGGAGGACGAAGTGATTGTCGCCGCAGGCTGCCTGGTGCCGCCGGGCAAAACCCTGGAGTCCGGTTACCTGTATGTAGGCTCACCCTGCAAACAGGCCCGGGCGTTGTCGGATCAGGAAAAGACCTTCTTCAAGTACACCGCGGCCAATTACGTCAAACTCAAGGACGACTACCTGAATGAGGTTTAATCCGGTGCTCCGATCCGAAGCCGCCAGCGCCGACGTATCTACCAGTGACGACGCCATGTCCTGAAGAGTGGCGGCTATTGGTCACCCCTTAGAAGGGATCTGTGCTTGACGCGACTCCTGTTCACGACGGTTTTGCTTAACGCCCTGTTTCTGGCGTTACTGATGCCTCATTACCCATGGATCCCGTGGATTGCGGCTGAGGCTGTTTTGTTGTGCGGGCTATTCGCATTACTGCCAGATGGCGCCGGCAAGCGTCTCTGTGCGGCAGTTGTCGGTGGGCTTTACGGCGTGCTGGTATTCTTTGCGCTGAGCGACCTTGTGGTCCGTGAAAGCCTTGGACGGCCTTTCAACCTCTATCTCGAACTCGGCGTGGCAGGCCCGGTTTTCGACCAGATGCACGGCAATTTGGGAATCCCACTGTCGTTGGCGCTCGTCGCTCTGGTCCTGGCAACGCTTTTGGGACTGGCAACCTGTGTCAGCCGATTATTGCTCCGTACAGGGTCCGGCGTCCCACGCCGCGCGGCAATGACACTTACTGCCCTGGGTGTTGTCACATTGGGTATCTCTCTCATCTCGCAGCCGTTCGTGGGCCTCAGTGCCGCCCGCACCGCAGCTCACCAGGTCAGGCTGGCCATTGACACCCACCAGTCGACAGCATCGTTCCGACAACATCTGGAGGACAATTCGGCCGCTGTCCAGTCCACGCCGCTGGCAGGGTTGGGGGAAACCGACGTCATACTGGGTTTCATTGAATCCTATGGCATTTCCGCGGTTGCTGACACTCGTTACGGTCCGCTGATCCGACCTCGTCTGACGCAAATGGAACAGACACTGGCCGACGCCGGTCTTCACATCGTCACGGGCCGCTTGCGCTCCCCGGTTCAGGGTGGCCAATCCTGGCTGGCTCACACCACGTTGCTCAGCGGGCAATGGATCGATACCCAACTCGACTACGACATCTTTCTCGCCAGTGACTACCCCACGCTGATTGATGACCTGGGCGCTACCGGACACGATACCGTCGCGGTTATGCCCGCTATCACCAGCGATTGGCCGGAAGGGCGTGCGTTTGGCTATAACCGCATATACCACTCCACCACCATGGACTACCGCGGGCCGGCCCTGAACTGGGTCACCATGCCGGACCAGTACACCTGGTCATGGTTCCAGCGCCAGATTCGGGAGCGCGCCGATCATACCCCGGTGTTCGCTGAGGTGGCACTGATCAGCAGCCATGCGCCATGGGTCCCAATACTTCCGGTTCTGGACGATTGGGACAGCATTGGCAACGGAGAAATCTTTAACCGCTGGGAAGGTGTCGGCGAAGCACCCGCGAGCCTGTGGCGGGATCCCGAGCGCGTACGCGATCACTACGCCCGCTCGCTGGACTATGCGCTGAACGTGGCCACTGAATACGCCAAACGCCATGTGGATAACAAAACCCTGCTGGTGCTGACAGGCGACCATCAGGCGGCCCCTTTGATCACCGGCGACGACGCCAGCCGCGACGTCATTGTTCATGTGATCAGCGCCGACCCCAATATGCTGGCGCCGTTTGTTGGCGGCGGTGATCAGGAAGGCTTACGCGGATTCCGTTGGGGCGCGCACCCCCACTCGGATCAGCAGGGGCCTTCAATGGCCAGCTTCAGGCCCTTTCTTCATCAGGCTTTCAGCCCGCCCCGCATCCCGGTAAAAATTTCTGCTTCAGACACTATTGAAAAATAAGCAATCGATCCTACATTCGAAAATAGCAGAGGTTCACGGAAAACCATCCGGCCGGCGCCACCGGTATGGAGCTGTTCCGCGAGCGAAGCTGACATCAACGTGTGATTTCAGATTCGTAGGAGGGGTTTCATATGACCAACATTACTCGCTGGAATCCGGTCAACGAGTTCGAAGACCTGATTAACCGCTACAACCGCTACTTCGGCCTTGCCCGTGGCAATGGCGAGCGTGAGGGTAAAGACCTGTTCAGCCGCAGCGACTGGGCACCGGCGGTGGATATCCGGGAAACACCGGAAGCGTTTTACATTGAGGCGGAACTGCCGGGCATGTCAAAGGATGATGTAAAAGTCACCGTGCAGGATGGAGTGTTGAGCATCCGGGGTGAGCGCAAGCAAGAGGAAGAAACCAGCGACAGCAAGCACCACCGCGTGGAGCGAATCTATGGCAGCTTCCTGCGCCGGTTCACCCTGCCGGAGAATGTGGATGAAAACAATATCCAGGCCAACTTCAGGGATGGCATCCTTTCGCTGACGTTAACCAAGGCCGAGCCTGCCGAACCCAAGGCTATTGAGGTGGACGTCCAGTAAACCGGCGGGCCGCCAATGGCAGAGCCGGGGCTCAGCTCCCGGCCTCTGCCGTTGTTTTTGCGCCGGCTTTCCGAAGTGTCTCTGCGTATGCAGTGCTACGACGGTGCCGCGACACCAGGTCCAGTATGGTCTCACCGTTTTCATCGACTGCATTGAGATCCCGACCCGCTTCCACGAAGAAACCGACGAAACGGTCAAAGTCTTCGGCAATCATCGCCTGGTAGGCCTTGATCAGGGCGTTGAAGTCAGAATTGATATTGCTGTCGTACGGCGTAATGGCCAGGAAGCTCTTTACCCGCTCATCACTCCATTCCTCACCAATCACTTTCGGTTTGTCAGGTCCGCTCATAATCTCTCTCTGGCCTTTTTGTTACAGCTTTTACAGCAAATAGTTACGACGAATGTATTCGCGTTTGGCCGCACAGTATAAAGATCTAAAAGCGTCGGGGTTATATAAATTGACTATGAGGAGCTTCCCGGCAGGCATATGCGAACGTCACGAGTTAATTTCCACCGGTAACTGGTCCGTTTCCACGCTGTCGTCACATTGCGGGTTGCGGATGGCGATCTCCACCCTCCGGTTCTTGGCCCGGTTCTCCGGGCTGTCGTTGGGCACCAGCGGGTTGGTTTCCGCCCGGCCCGCCGCGACGACCCGCTCCGCCGGCACTTGACGATTCATTACCAGCTCGTGAACCACCGACACGGCACGTGCAGCAGACAGGTCCCAGTTGGAGCGATAGCGGCCACTGGCTATCGGGCGGTCGTCCGTGTAACCCGCGACCAGAACGTCACCGGTACAACCAGACAGTACCTCTACCACCCGCTCAATGATCGGCACCATTCCCGGCTTGATCGCCGCTTCTCCGGAGCGGAACGTGGCTTCCTCCGAAAACCGGATCACCACCCGGCTTTCATCGTAGTTGACGCTCAGTGCCTCCGAAGCCACTTCCGGTTCAAGCTCTTGGATCATTCGGCTGGCCAGATCGATCACACCCGCCGGAATTTTGGTCGGGGCATCCGCTTCCGCGCGTTCATCAATAAATTCGGGCTCGTCGGTCGAGGTCTCCATTGGCTCCGGAAGGGAAACCGTATCCGACTCAATCAGTGTCAGCGGCGAGCCCCCCACAGCATCACCAAGCACTTGGTTGCTGCCGAAAGCCACCGCCATGGAATTGGCCATGGCACGGTACTTCTCAACATCCATTTCCGCGAAGGACAGCAACAGGATAAAAAAGGTCAGCAGCAGGGTGGCCAGATCGGCAAAGGTGACGATCCAGGCCGGGGAGCCACGGCCATGCTTCTTCTTTTTGACGGGCTGGCGAACCACCAAAACCTATGCCTCCCGCTCCGGCGCAAGACCATTGCGATGCTCCGGCGTTACAAAGGAAGACAGCAGTTCGGTCATCACCCGGGGATTCTCGCCGCGCATGATCGTGCGCATCGACGTGGTGATCAGTACCTGGTTACGCGCCTCATCTTCGGCCTTGAGCTGCAGCTTGTCGGCCAGGGGCAGGGCGATCAGTTGGGCGATGAAGGCGCCATAAAGCGTGGTCAGCAGGGCGATCGCCATGGCCGGGCCAATGGAGGACGGGTCATCGAGGGTGTTGAGCATCTGCACCAGGCCCACGAGTGTACCCAGCATACCGATGGCCGGGGCGGATTCACCAATACCGCGAAATACCCGTTCGGAGACTTCGTAACGTTCGGCCGTCTGCTGGGTTTCCTGGGCCAGAGCTTCTTCAACCAGCTCCGGCGGGTGGCCGTCCACGCAAAGATTGATGGCTTTCTGCAGGAACTCGTTATTGGTGGTGTGGTTTTCCAGGCCCAGAATACCTTCCTTGCGAACGACGAGAGCCAATGTGCCAACTTCGCGGATCAACTCCGCCGGCCGTTCGACGCGATCCTTGAATGCCGCTGAAAACGCCAGCCTGAAAGCACTCATCACCGAAGGCAGACGGAACTTGATGAGGGTGACGGCAAACGTGCCACCCAGCACAATCGCCAGCCCCGGAAGGTTGAAAAAGGTCAGTATCGACGCGTTGGCCAGCATCGCAAGCAATACAATCAGTACACCTGCCACCAGCCCGACAAGGGTGAGTATATCCATCAGAGACCTTAAATCAGCGATTAATCAACGATCTTCGGAAACCGTTTACACCTGCGAAGCATAGCCCATTCATCCCGGTTGGGCTCAGCCGTTTCGCAATTCTTCAATCACCGGGCGGGTGTCCGGGGTTTTTCCACGCCATATCCGGAACGACTCCGCCGCCTGTTCCACCAGCATGCCCAGGCCGTCAAACACCCGGGTGGCTCCCTGGTCCAGTGCCCACTGGTTGAACGTGGTGGTCTGCAGAGAATACATCATGTCGTAGATCACCGTGTCGGCACCGATCACACTTGCGGAAACTGGTGGCAAATCTCCCTGCAGGCTGGCACTGGTGCCGTTGATGATAACGTCGAAAGCGTCGGCGGGCTGCTCAAACCCACAGGCCTCCAGGTGCGTATCGCCGGCCACGGATTCAAAGAAACTGACCAGGCTCTCGGCTTTTACCAAGGTGCGGTTGGCAATCGTCAGGGCGGCGGGTTCTTCAGCAAGAATCGGCCCCAGGACACCACGGACGGCCCCGCCGGCGCCCAACACCAGCAGGCGTTTACCCGCCAGGCGAACGCCATGGTTGACCATCAGGTCGGTAACCAGCCCTTTGCCATCGGTGTTATCAGCGGTAAGTGAGCCTTTACTGTCTTTGTAGAGCGTGTTCGCCGCACCCGCTCGCTCGGCGCGCTGAGTGCGCAGCTCCGCCAACTGCCAGGCCTGCTCTTTGAAAGGGACGGTGATATTCAATCCCTTGCCACCGCGTTCGAAAAAGCCTTTGACGGTACCCACGAAATCGTCTTCCGGCGCCTGTATGGCCGTGTACTCCAGCTGCTCGCCGGTCTGGCGGGCAAACAGGCTATGAATGCGTGGGGATTTGCTGTGACTTATAGGGTTGCCCACTACGGCGTAAAGATCGTTATGCATCGACACTCTCCCGGCAATCCTCCCGCCAATCCCCCAGCCAGTCCCGTCCAGTGAGAAAATAATCCGTCAACCGGGCCTCTTCCGAGCCGGGCACTGGCACGAAGGCATACTCCCAGCGCACCAGAGGAGGCAGCGACATCAGGATGGACTCGGTGCGGCCACCGGACTGCAGGCCAAACAGGGTGCCCCGGTCGTACACCAGGTTGAACTCCACGTAACGGCCGCGGCGATATAGCTGGAAATCACGCTCGCGCTCGCCCCAGTCCATCGCTTTTCGGCGCGCGACAATGGGCTCATAGGCATCGATGAAGCTGTCGCCAACTGACTGCATCAAGGCAAAATCACGACCAAAGTCCCCGGTATTGTGGTCGTCGAAAAACAACCCTCCCACGCCCCGGGGCTCGTCCCGGTGCTTGAGGTAGAAATAGTTGTCACACCAGTGCTTGTACTCGCGATAAAGTTGGTCGCCGAAAGGATCACAGGCGGCTTTCGCGACCCGGTGCCAATGGACGCAATCCTCGTCGAAGCCGTAATAGGGCGTAAGATCATAGCCCCCGCCAAACCAATAGACCGGCTCTGCATCCTCAGGGGTCGCAACGAAGAAACGGACGTTGGCGTGGGACGTGGGTACGTAGGGGTTCGAAGGGTGCATGACCAGAGACACCCCCATGGCTTGCCAGGGCGCACCCGCCAGGTGGGGCCGATGCGCGGTGGCTGACGCGGGCATGGTCTCGCCCATCACATGGGAGAAGTTCACGCCGCCTTTCTCGAACACCCCACCGTCGCTGATCACCCGGCTGATGCCGCCTCCGCCTTCGGGCCGATCCCAGGTATCGGTTTCAAAAACGCCCCTGCCATCGACCGCTGCCAGCCGTTCGCAGATCCGATCCTGCAGGCCAAGCAGGTACTGCTTCACGGCATGGGGTTCGGGGTGCTGAATAGGATGCTGAGACATGGGAACTCCTAGCGCAGTTGCTTTCCGCTGACGATATCGATGATACGGCTTGGTTGACGGTTACCGCCCAGTTCTCCCGGCACCAACCAGTCCAGTTCACCCTCAAAGTAACGACGCACCTGCCAGGAGGTCCGGGCCGGCTGGCGTCCTGCCGGGTTACAGGAGGTCGAGACCAGGGGAAAGCCGGCCGCCTCGCACAGGGCGCGCACAACCGGATGGTCACTGACCCTGACAGCAATGGAGCTGTGACGCCCCCGAACCTGTTGTGGGACTTGCTGGCGGACATCCGGCAGAAGACAGGTGACCGGGCCGGGCCAATGACTCATCGCCTGGTGCTGTTGCTCCTTCGGCAACGGGTCGAGCAGAAACCGTATCTGATCGACAGACGCCGCCACAAGGATCAGTCCTTTCTCCATCGGACGCTGCTTTAGCGACAGGACTCGTTCAACGGCTTCCTGATCCCAGGGATCACAACCCAGGCCCCAAACGGCTTCCGTGGGATAGGCAATGACACCGCCCCCCAAAACGGTGCGGCGGGCGCAGTGAAGGTGCCAGTCGGACAAAGGTTGTTGTGGTGATTTCATGAAGTCTTCAAGTCTTTATACGTGGCTCAGCCAATCCGTTGAAACCCTCCCGGTGCAGAATCCACCAACCCCTGTAACTCCAGGAGAAGCAGCGACTGCATCAACTGATCGGCGGGAAGGCCGGTCACTGAACACAGATCATCGGTTGATTGCGGATCATACCCTAAAGCCTCCAGCACCGCGATTTCCCGAGAGTCCAGGCCTTCGATCGCTGGCCTTTTCATGACCACCGAAGAGGGATCGCCCTCGTTCTGGCCCGTCCACCAGCCGCCCAGTTCCTCACAGATATCGTCCACGGTTTCCACCAGCTTCGCACCCTGGCGTATCAGGTGATGGCAACCACGAGCCAGGGGATTGTGGACCGAGCCGGGAATGGCAAACACCTCCCGCCCCTGTTCCAGCGCCAGGCGGGCGGTGATCAGGGAACCGCTTTTGAGTCCCGCCTCTACCACCAGGATGCCGCGACTAAGGCCGCTGATAATCCGGTTTCGGCGGGGAAAGTGGCCCGCCTTGGCGGACGTGCCCGGCGGGTATTCGGACACAATCACCCCCTCACCGGCAATACGCTCACTGAGCGTGCGGTGACGATAGGGGTAGGGTTTATCAACACCATTGCCAATTACCGCGACGGTCGGGAAGCCGGCATCCAGGGCGCCGGCATGGGCGGCGCCGTCCACCCCCAGAGCCAACCCGCTGGTCACCAGCAAACCTTTCTGACCCAGCGCCGCAGCAAAGGAACGGGCGTGCTCCAGCCCGGCCCGGGTGGCGTTGCGGCTACCCACAATACCGATCTGCTCGCGCCCCAGCAGGGAGCGATCGCCGCGCACATAGAGCACCAGTGGCCCGTCGTGAATATGTCTGAGAGGCTCGGGGTAGTCGGCATCAGCCATGGTCACGATGGCCGTGCCGGTCCTCAGGCAATTCCGGTATATGCCATCGGCGCTGGCGACCACAGGGTGAGCGCTATCCTGGCGGCGCCATGCCTCAAGAGCATCGATCGTTTCAGCCGCCAAACCCAGGGCTTTCAGCGTGGCCGCATTGTGGGTCAGTAGTTGCTCGAACTCCGGGAGTTGTTCGAGGATCGCCTGCTGACGACGGGCTCCGAATTTCGGCAGACAGGACAGGAATATCCAGAATCCGTGTTCCGACTGGTACAGGTTCGGGACAGACAGGGGGGCGGTAGAGAGGGGCATGGCATCCTTCCGTGGATCAGGGTTGGGTATCGGGGCTTGCCTTCCTGGCAGGCCGTAGGTGAATTATGCCATAAAAAAAGGAGCCGGCGATGCGGCTCCCTTTCTACGGACGTTGTACGTTGTGATCAGCTCAGGGGTTAGTGACCTTGTCACCCACCGACAACGGTCGGGTGGCCTGCAGGATCAGGCCATAGCTCATTTTCTCGTAGGTCTGGAACACCATCATCAGCCCGGCACGCTCGGAGGGCAGTTCGATGGTTTCATTGGTGACCGGGTCCCGAACCAGGTTGCCACTTTTCAGCACGGCCATGACATTGCCCGGCTTCAGGCCTTCCCGTTGACCGCGGTTGATAGCCACCACGTCAAACTGCCCGATCTGGCTGACTCCACCATCGACCGAGATCATCTGGGCCTCGATGTCACTGTCGGGAGAACTGGGCACAAAACTGGTGGTGATGCGACGCTCTTCGCCCACCAGCAGACGGTCCCCGATGCGAACTTCTTCATTGGACTGCTTCAGTCGGAGTGTCAGAACGTCTTTATTCTCGGCAATGACTTCACCGCGGGCAATACTCCGGGCCTCAAGGCCAAGGAACTCGCCGGTTTCCGGGTCGCGGAATTCCTTGCTGCGGCGGAATACGCCCACGTTGTCGGCCGGCTTCTCACCACGGGCGTAAATCCGATCACCCGCGCCGGTGATAATCCGGCCGTCCTCGCCCTCCAGCACGTAAGGCGCTCCATTCAGCGCCTCAACGTCAACGATGCGCGTGTCGGTCAGGAAACTGCTGATCGCATCCAGGGGAATGGCGGGAATCGGCGTGTCGATGGGCTCAGAACGCACTTTTGGTGAAAGCTTCACCACCCGATCACTGGAAACCTTGGTAACACGCGGCTTGCCGTCAATATAGACCAGCGCCAGCTCGTCACCCGGATAAATAAGGTGTGGGTTTGCAACCTGTGGATTAACGTGCCAGATTTCCGGCCAGTACCAGGGGTTATTCAGGAAGCGGGCGGAAATATCCCACAGGGTGTCACCCTTCACGACAGTGTAACGCTCGGGATGATCGGACCTCAGTTCCGGGGCGGCGTGGGCCCAGGAAGTTAGCAGCAGCATGCTTGCTGCCAGAGCGTACAGCAGTTTCCTCATTGTTTAAGTCCTTGATCGCGTGCCTTGAATCGATAGATTCTGTTCTTGGTATGCAGCCGGTACTCTGCCTTTTATACCACTACTATAGAAGATGTCTCGCAAATTGTGATGTTATCTTTTGTTCTTCCAGTAAATTCTACGCTAGGGTCGAAAGCTTTTGACTATCAACTGATCAGTTTGTACTCAATGAGCGAGTTGAGGGATAATAGCACCATAAACGGCAACAACCCGTTGAAACCGGCTCTTTCATCCCGATCATAATAGTCACGGGATGGAAAAATGCGCAGTACGCTGTCGCATTTCGGAGACAGTATTCACACCGTTACAAAAGATAACGGTGAAAGCCAGAATCAGACACCAAAAGTACGAGCGCCATGATACTAGATATTCTCGAATACCCGGACCCCCGCTTGCGCACCCTTGCCAAGCC
>Ga0189286_100337_pt1 | contig 15164 bp, 16 predicted proteins | sample UW69minimetaG_FD_130330 | JGI IMG/M metagenome (GOLD analysis project Ga0189286, IMG submission 130330) | Marine microbial communities from the Costa Rica Dome - UW69 mini metaG | ecosystem: Environmental > Aquatic > Marine > Oceanic > Photic zone | place: Costa Rica: the Eastern Pacific...
AAATAATCACTTTGATGGCGATAAGCCAGAGAATGAGGCAAACATCTCTTTAGAGTGATAACCGACTTCTAGTCGTGATTCCGAACCTACCATCTTCCAGATGGTAGTGATTCAGTTTTGTTTTCAGACTCAATTGCTGCATTTCTTGCTTCTGAGACATACTTTATGCTTTGTACGGTGTCGTTTTTCTGCAAATAAAACTCGGCCAAATGCAGTTTGCTAACTGCAATCCCTGATTTGTATTCTAAGCTATCTCTTATTTTTAATGCTTTTTCAAATAATTCAGGTAACTCTGAAGTATCGTCAGATAAAAATTTTGAATATGCTAAGTTATCTAGTACGGTAGCGTAGTGTGTTGGATTTTTGTTATACAAACTATCATAACTCAGCGCGTCTTGAAAATTAATTATAGCTTCTTCATATTTTCCTTGATAACGATATATTAAACCTATATTATTAAGCGTAAATGTTTTTAAAACTTCATTCTTTTGTTTTACTTTTTGAAGGTATTTTAATGCAGTTTTATGGTACTCTATAGATTTTTCATAGTTTTCTAGGTTTTTGTAGATAATTCCTAAATAATTATAACAATTATAAAGTCTTCTATTATCATTCAGGGGTTTTAATATTTCTATGGCTTCAGTTATACTGGCTTCGCTACCAGTATAATCTTTAACATCTTTTTGAATTCTAGCTATTCTCAGCAATAACCTAGCGGCGGAGGCTGCTCGATTGGTCTTTTTTAATATTTTTTGAGAAGAGTCATAAAAACGATAGGCACTATCTTTTTGTTCTGAAAGTTCATAATGCCAGCCTAAATCCCAATAATGATTAGCAAGATATTTAGAATCATTAATTTTTTGTGAAAGTAATATTCCCTTTCTATTGACAATGCGAAAATTTAAAGAGTCTTCTAAAATTAAAAAAGAGTTTGATAATTTATAATAAGCTATATTTTTTAAAGAATCATTTCCAATACTAACTATGATGTCTTTAGCCTTCATTAGACTAGAAACTCTTTGTTCTTTTGTCTTGTCATCATCTCTTCCATCGGTAATGAGATCAAGAGTTTGTAAATATTGTGCATTGCTACCATTTTTTTCTTGGGAATTCACCAAAGAAAAGAATAGCAAGAAGAATATTAAATAGTTTTTATTAATCAATATCTTATCGTTTTATAACAAAATTATCTTATTTTTTTCAAAAAAAAAACCTTAATCAATTTCAAAATTGATTAAGGTTCTATAGTTAGAGTTTCCTTACATTTTATCCTTCATCAGTCTCACTACCACCTTTATCAATTTCACTACCATCTTCTGTTCCTGTTACATTTTCAAATACATTATCATCACCTGCGTCTGATGTGCTGTTTGGCTCACAAGCTATAAATCCTAAGTTTACTATTAATAATAATGCGAATAATCCGAATACTTTTCTCATCTCTTTAAATTTTAATTAAGTTACTAGTTCTATTTGGTTTGTCATTTTTTCCTATTTCTCTGTAAAGCTCTATAAAAGTGATTTTTAGGTTATTACCTTACTAATTTTCTTGTTTTAAATCTCACTATTATCAAAAAACTAATTATACTTCCTAATTATTCTAGAAGCTTTTCTTAAAATTCTAGTTTATTCACCTTACATTTTGTTTTTTGATGTTTTTAAGAACTTAAAATCAATTTAACTACCTGAAAATCAGCAATTGAAATTTGATAGTTTTCTAACTTGATTTCAAAAATCAAGTTACTATCTAAAAATAATCTTTAGGTATGGTTTTTCAGTAAAAGAAATATGGGAATACAATAATATCGATGTAAGTATTATTTTGTTCTATGTATTTCCAAATTGTTTTAGGATGCGTATCTTCGCAGTGTAAATTAAAAATATAGAGATGGAAGACGGATTATACGCAAAATTTCATACGAGCAAAGGAGAAATCCTTGTTAGCTTAACATATCAAAAAACACCTGGAACAGTTGGAAACTTTGTGGCTTTGTCAGAAGGTAATTTAGAAAACAATGCAAAACCACAAGGAACACCATATTATAATGGACTTAAATTTCATAGAGTAATTCCAGATTTTATGATTCAAGGAGGCTGTCCTTTAGGAACAGGTACAGGAAGCCCAGGTTATAATTTTGATGATGAAATTCATCCAGAATTAAAACACAACGAGCCAGGAGTACTTTCTATGGCAAACGCTGGACCAGGAACAAATGGAAGTCAATTTTTTATCACACACGTTCCAACACCTTGGTTAGACGGTAAGCATACAGTTTTTGGACATGTTGCGCACGGACAAGAAGTAGTGGATGCAGTTGCTCAAGGAGATTCAATCGAAAAAGTTGAAATTATTCGTGTAGGAGCAGAAGCAGAAGCTTTTAATGCTATAGAAGCGTTTAGAATATTTAATGGAGCTAAAGCTGAAAGAGAAAAGGCAGCTAAAGAAAAAGCTGAAAAAGAATTAGAAGAAATCGCAACTGGTTTTGATAAAACAGAAAGCGGATTACGTTATAAAATTATCCAAGAAGGTAACGGAGTACAAGCAGAAGCTGGAAAAACAGTTTTTGTACATTATAAAGGAATGTTCCCTGATGGAGGAGTTTTTGACTCTTCTTACAAGAGAAATGAACCAATCGATTTCCCATTAGGACAAGGAAATGTAATTCCTGGCTGGGATGAAGGAATAGCATTGTTGAAAGTAGGAGACAAGGCACGATTTGTAATTCCACCACATTTAGGATACGGAGCAAGAGGCGCTGGAGGTGTTATTCCTCCTAATGCCACGTTAATGTTCGATGTTGAATTGATGGATGTAAAATAAATTATACAAAAACGCTCTGAAAATTTCAGAGCGTTTTTTTATTCTATTTATTATAATGGATTTAGAAAAATTAAAATATCCCATCGGGAAACCACAAATTCCTGAAGTTATCATAGATGCTCATATTTCAGATTGGATAACAGTATTAGAAGTTTTTCCTGAACGATTAAAAAGTTTGGTCGAAAATCTTTCGGAAGCACAGTTAGATACTTGTTATCGACCAGACGGTTGGACGGTTAGACAAGTAGTTCATCATGTATCAGACAGTCATCATAATAGTTATACACGCTTTAAATGGACTTTAACAGAGAATCAACCTGTAATTAAAGCGTATTATGAAGATCGTTGGGCAGCATTATTTGATAGTACATCAGCTCCAATTGAATTGTCAATCAACACAATAAAAGCCTTACATGCAAAATGGGTGTACTTTTTAAAAGGACTTTCGAAAAGTGATTTAGAACAAGTTTTTATTCATCCAGAAGGAAACGAAAAAGTCAGCCTACAAGAAAATATCGGAATTTATGCTTGGCATTGCAATCATCATTATGAGCACATCAACCAACTAATGATTCGTAAGGGGTGGAAGTGACTTTGACTACGCTCAGTTACAAGATGTTATTAGATTAGTAAATTTCTTCGCTAAATCAAAACCATTTTATATTGCAGCCAATACTTGGTTTTTGAAACTCGGAGATTTTTTCATTCTTTAATAAAGCATCTAAGGCTGTACGCATGTCATTTCCGGTCACTGGAATTCCATTGTTTGGACGAGAATCGTCTAATTGTCCGCGATAGACCAATGCTAATTCTGCATCAAAAATATAAAAGTCAGGTGTGCAAGCTGCATCATATGCTTTGGCAACTTCTTGAGTTTTGTCATACAAATACGGAAAAGAAAAATTGAATTCTTCAGCATTTGCTTTCATCAAATGTGGTGCATCTGCTGGGTAATTTTCAACATCATTACTAGAAATTGCAATAAAACCAATTCCTTTCGAAATATAATCGTTTGCTAATTGAACTATTCCTTCATTTACATGTTTTACAAAAGGACAATGATTGCAAATAAACATAATGACAGTTCCGTTAATTCCTTTAGATTCATTCAAAGAAATAATAGTGTCTGAAATTGTGTCGATTAGTGAGAAATCTGGGGCTTTTGTTCCTAAAGAAAGCATGTTTGATGGAGTAAGTGCCATTTGGAATTTAATTTTAAAAGTCTAAATTTAATCAAAAAAATACAATGGGAGACTTGACCTGGAGTGATTTTGAAAAAGTAGATATGCGCATTGGAACAATTATCGAAGCAAACGATTTTCCAAAAGCCAGAAAACCAGCCTATCAGCTAACTATAGATTTTGGAGCTGAAATAGGAATCCGTAAATCCTCAGCACAAATTACAAAACGTTATACCAAAGAAGAATTGGTAGGTAAACAGATTATGGCTGTTGTAAACTTTCCTAAAAAACAAATTGCAAATTTTTTCTCAGAATGTCTCGTTATGGGCGCTGTAGATGGTGATGATGTGATTCTTATGCAGCCTTCTGCAAAGATTCCAAATGGTTTGAAGGTTTCTTAGATTTATGATTTTCACCAAACACCAAACTTTTCCTGCCTAAGATTTACTTCTTAGCCTGTACCAATTCCAGTTGATCTACAGAAATAGTAGTAGTGAAAAGTCCGTAGTTTACAACAGCTTTGCCTTTTTCAAGACTGTCAATAGTTCCCACAGCTTTTCCATCTGGCATGCGGACACGATCCCCAATTTTTAAAATAGGCTTTGGTTTTTGTGCTTCTTTTTTAGCTGCTTTTTTCTTTTCGATTTTCTTTTCTTCGCGAATTACGGCTACTTTTTGAATGACTTCTTTTTTAGCGGCTTGTTGTTTGGCTTTTTGTGCTTTCTTTTCCTTGACAGATTGTTTTTTACGTTTGGAATTTTCAGTTTCTACAATGCGTAAAAACTCAGAAATCAACGGACGCTTCTTTTTATTGTCAAAATAACGTTCTGCAATTTCATTGATTTTATTTCCCAAATGAATCATGCGTTTATCATGATCGTACAATTGTTGGTAGCTTTCTAACTTTGACTTAATCTTGGTATTTAACGTTTCCAATCGATCGTTTTCCTCGCGCGCTTTTATTTCTTCCTCTCGTAGCAACTTTGAAGTCTTTTCCATGGCACTACGTTCTTTCTGCAACTTGGCAATAGTGGCATCAAAACGTACTTTTCCACGTTCAATTTTTTTCTTTGCTTTGTTGATCAAACTATATGGAATACCATTTTTCTGTGCGACTTCAAACGTAAACGAACTTCCTGCTTGTCCTAGTGCTAACTGATAAATTGGCTGCAAAGTTTTACGATCAAACATCATATTAGCATTGGTTGCATGTGGTAATTCGTTTGCCAATAGCTTCAAGTTAGAATAATGCGTTGTAATGATTCCAAATGCTTCACGTTCATAAAAAACTTCCAAGAAAGTTTCTGCCAAAGAACCTCCTAATTCTGGATCACTTCCTGTACCAAATTCATCAATTAAAAACAGTGTTTTATTATTACATTTCTTTAAAAAGTAATTCATCTGCTTCAAGCGATAACTATAGGTGCTTAAATGATTTTCAATAGATTGTCCATCGCCAATATCTGTTAAAATACGATCAAATAAACACATCTTACTACGTTCATGTACAGGAACTAACATTCCGCTTTGTAGCATTACTTGTAATAAACCAATGGTTTTCAGGGTAATACTTTTTCCTCCAGCATTGGGTCCAGAAATCACGATAATCCTATTATCGCTACTTAACTCAATTGTCTGTGGATAGGTAGTTTCATTTCGCTCTTTGTTGGTTAAAAAGAGTAGTGGATGATATGCATCTATTAGGAATAATTCACGATTTTCTGAAATTTCAGGAAGAATAGCATTCATAGAAGTTGCATATTTTGCTTTTGCGTAACTTACATCTAAATCACTTAGAAAATCCTGATATTCTTCTAATAATGGCGTAAATGGACGTGTAAAGTCAGTCAATACTTTTAAAATACGCGTAACTTCTTCTTTTTCTTCATATTCTAAATTGGTCAATTCTCTTGAGTATTGAAGTGTAATCTCTGGTTCAATATACACAATACTTCCTGTTTTAGAACTGCCCATGATTGCACCTTTTACTTTACGACGATGCATGGCTTTTACAGCTAAAACTCTACGGTTATCAACCACAGTTTCACGAATTTCATCTAAATATTCTGCTTGACTGCATCTGCTCAATGCTGAAGAAAAACTTTGATTAATTTTTCCGCGTATACTTAAAATTCCACGACGAATACGAGCCAATTCTGGTGAAGCAGTATCTTTTACTTCTCCAAAACGATTGATCACACTATCTATTTCAGTAATCAGAACTTTAGTAAATTCAATTTGTTCAGCTCGTGATTGTAATGTTGGATAGTATTCTTGAAATTTTTTAAAAAACTTGATCAGTAAATTCACTGCGCTTGAAATTGCAGAAATTTTACGAAAACCTTGAACTTCCAAGAAGCTATTTTCAATCGCTAACATCTTAATTTCCAGTGAAATTCCATCAAAACCGTGATTCGGAATCACGTTTTCATTTTCGAAAGATGCTAGATACTCATTAACGTACGACAAGTTTGTTAACAACACATCTTTATCTGCAAAAGGCTGTGTGTTGTTAATTTTTTGCTTTCCGTAAGTCGTAACGGCATGTTCTGAAACTTGTTGTAAAACCGTTTCAAACTCTAAATCATCTAATGTTTTGGAATGTATTTTAATCATTGTAAATTTGAGCTAATTTTAATCGGCATAGTAGCACAGATTTTTAGCCGATGGCAAAGGTACTTATTTATATGTTGAATTTGAAATGAATTTCAACATGACGAAAAACGAAATCCATGAACGTAAAAATTGAAGAAAGCTGGAAATTTCATTTAGAGAACGAATTTGAACAACCGTATTTTAAACAATTGACAAATTTTGTAAAATCAGAATATACGCAACAACAATGTTTTCCTAAGGGGAAAGATATTTTTGCAGCATTTGATCATTGTCCGTTTCATCGATTAAAAGTCGTCATTATTGGTCAAGATCCTTATCATGGAGTAGGACAGGCGAATGGTTTGTGCTTTTCCGTAAATGATGGTGTTCCGCATCCTCCATCGTTGATTAATATTTTTAAAGAAATTAAACGTGATATTGGTGTTGATACACCCGTTAGCGGAAATTTAGAACGTTGGGCAAAACAAGGTGTTTTATTGTTGAATGCAACGTTGACTGTAAGAGCACACCAAGCAGGAAGTCATCAAGGAAAAGGATGGGAAACTTTTACAGATGCGGTAATTAAAGTGATTTCAGAGAAAAAAGAAAATGTTGTTTTCTTGCTTTGGGGCGGCTATGCCAAGAAAAAAGGAGCAAAGGTTGATAAAAGCAAGCATTACGTTTTAACATCTGGACATCCATCTCCTTTAAGTGCAAATCGCGGATATTGGTTTGACAATAAGCATTTTAGTCGTTGCAATGATTATTTAGTTAGCCAACGTATTGAAGGTATTCGTTGGTAATTATACTTACTAATTCTAGGTTTTTTAGGAGCGTACTAGATAAAAATATTTTTCTCTGTAAGGTTAGAGTAACTTTCTATATTAAGTTCATATGTTTGTTAGCAAGAGGTTTTCTTTGTTGAATTAAGATATAAAAAAAGCTACAATAAAATATTGTAACCTTTTTTTTATAATTGGAAAGTGTTTTACTAGTATACTTCTACACAGTTATCTGCTGTGTCTGCAGTCATAATGTAAATTTCCTTTGCGTCGTCTGTATCAGCAAAGTTAACTCCTTTACCCATACAATTTGATCCACATGACGCTAATAATAAACCTGCTGCAGCTAATAATAAGATTGATTTTTTCATAATGATAGTACTTGTAATGTTAATAATCTGATAAATTTGATTTTTTTTGAAAGTAACGTTTTGCCCTTATTACTTTCTGATGCCAAATTTAGTGTGCCGACTATTAATCGAAACATTTTCTCGATTAGCTGTTTAAATTCTCGTTAAATGACATAAAAACGATCTTTTTTGTTGATTCGAAGGGTGAAATGCTCCATTCGTCGACAAAAATCCCCTGTTTAAAAGGGGAAAAATCCCCTAAGAATTTAGGTGTTTCTACGTGGTTTACAAGTTGCAGGATTATGAAAATTTGTTCAATCTGTTGTAAAATTATTTAGCGACTTACAAAATCCACTTAATTTTTTATAGCATTTTGTGTGTCAAATCGTTGTAATCCCATTTTTCAGATATAATATCCAAGCTGAGTAGCTTTTTTTGGACTTTTTCAATGGTTTCTTCATCAATTAATTCTTGACTCCATTCGGTCAATGACAACCATTTTTGAACATCTTCTAATTGTTGTTCGTAACGCGCTGCAATCGTTTCGTCGATATTGGGAAGACTTTTGAATTTCGCCGTCATTTCATTGATAATATTTAAAATGGTCCTTACGGTTTCTTCATCTTCTTCTAACAATTCTGTGCGAACGGCAATAACAAAACATGGCCAAGGTGTAGGACAATCAGCAACACGTTTAAAGATTCCTTGATCTACTAAAGGTTTCGTGGTAAAATGTTCCCACATAAAATAATCTCCTTTTCCTTTATTCAATCCATCAATAGCACCTTCTAAGTTGTTGATGACTTCAAAACCCAAATTGTCAGTGTCCCAACCATTGTTTTCTGCATTTATATACGCCATTAAGTGTGAACCAGATCCATAACGACTTATAGCGGCTTTGGTTCCTTCTAAATCTCCTATCGTGTCATAGGAAGCATCTGCAGCAACGTGAATTCCCCATATTAGAGGTGATTGCACAAAAGTTTGTACAATTTTAGCAGGATTTCCAGCAATGATATCTTTAATGATTCCTTCTGTTAGAATGACAGCAATATCAATTTTTTCATTTCGAAGTGCTTTACACATAGCGCCAGTTCCACCAGGATAATCTTTCCAGCGTAGACTGATGCCTTCTTTTTCATAAGCACGTTCTTTTAATGTTAAATACCAAGATAAGTTGAAATGTTCAGGAACACCTCCAATATTAATTTTCTTCATTCGGGACTTTTTTATACTAATTTACCTAAAGTATACTGAATCAATTCATCTACCGTTTCTTTAGGAGTTTTGCTAAATTCACCAAGAGGTCTATTAGCAATGATGGCATTCATAGAAGCGGAACGATGTCCTAATAGATTTGCTAATCCATAGATACCAGCCGTTTCCATTTCTAGATTTGTTATCTTTTTGTTGTTGTGACTAAAGGTAGCAAGTTTGTCATTTAATTGTTCATCTTGTACATTTAATCGTATTTTTCGACTTTGTGGACCGTAAAAACCAACATTTGTGGCTGTAAAGCCTAATACAGTTCTTTCGGACGCTAGTTGGTCGATTAACTTTTGATCTCCTTTCACTACATATGGTTCTGACTTTCGAGAAGACCAATTTGTTTGTTGTAAAAAAGCATCAGAGTATTCTGTTTGTAGAACATGATCACTTTCATAAAAATGTAATAAGCTATCAAAACCTATAGCATATTCACTAATTAAGAAACTATCTACAGGAATGTCAGATTGAATAGAACCTGATGTTCCGATTCTAACAATATCTAAAGCTGTAAATTTTTCTTTTACTGTTCGTGAGCTGAAATCTACATTTACCAATGCATCTAACTCATTAAATACGATATCAATATTATCAGTTCCGATTCCGGTAGAAATGACTGAAATGCGCTTTCCGCGAAGTGTTCCTGTATGCGTTACAAATTCACGTTTTGCTTTTTTCAGTTCAATAGTATCAAAATATTTACTTACGGAACCAACTCGGTCAGGATCACCAACCGTAATAATGGTAGTTGAAATATCTTCAGGAAGTAGATTTAAATGATAAATACTCCCGTCAGGGTTTATAATTAATTCAGATTCTGCTATTCTATTCATGTTTTGTCAATATTTGTTGTTCAGGATGATAGCAATATTCATATTTGTTGCAATTGCCAAAAACGGTATCATCTGATAACTTGTCATAGGAATTTTGTAAACCGCCAATGGCTAACAAACCATCTCTGTTAAGAGATAATCTTTTGGATTTTAATTCGTAAAAATCAGCTAATTTTTTTATGATTTTTGCGATTTGTAAATCACCAAAACCATAATACCCTTGATACTGTAATATATATCCTGTAAGTTGTCGTGTATTTTTTATTTCTTCTTTGTGAATGATCTTTAAAATATGTGTCTCTAAAACGTTCAATCCGTTAGTAACCGATGGAAATCGTTTTAAATGTGCATTGATGCAGTTGGAAAGGTATGGAAATGAAGAGCTAAGTGTAACATAATTTTTAAACGTTACATGATTGTCTGTGCAATACAATCGCCACAATCTATCTGCCAATTCTATATCTGAAGTAGTCAACTTAATTTTTTGTTGGTAATGTGATATAAGTTGCTTATGTGATAGTTCTCCAAGTCCTTTTAAATTCGGGTCATTTTCAATCCATCCGCTACATACTAAATAGATTTCCGCTGAAACGTTTGATTGTTGTAAATAACTCAATGCGGCTATCATATTAATATGACAGAATAAATCGTATTCAAACCACAGTACAATAGAAGTATATTTTGAGAAATTTGTAGTAAGTAATGGGTTTAAAAATGATTCCGTATAGGTTTTTCCATCAGCTCCAAACGGAGTTAAGAATGAAATTCGTTCTTGCTTGAATGTTTCAGACCTTAAGTCATAACTTGTTTTTCCTTCACAAAGCATTTCACGCCAAACCAATTGATCATCTTTGATATTTATTGCTGCGAGTCTAGGCGTTAAGCTATCTCCATTTAACATATGTAGTGTCCGTTGCTGCATTTATCCGCCAACACGTTTTACATTGTATCCTTCTTTTTCAAGAATTTTTACAATTTTATCTCTATAGTTTCCTTGAATGATGATTTCTCCATCTTTTGCGCTTCCTCCAACACCGCATTTTACTTTCAATAATTTTCCTAAGGCTTTCAAATCATCTTCTGTTCCTACAAAACCTTTGACAACCGTGACAACTTTTCCGCCACGACCTTTATTGCTAAAATGAGCTTCTAAGTGTTGTTCTTTTGGAGCTAGGGTATCTTCAACAGTTTCGTTTTCCAATTCAAAATCATCATTTGTAGAGAATACAAATCCTCCCAAATCTTCCAAACTATTGAGTTTTTTCTTTGCCATACTTTAATTTTATATAGTGAATGTATAAAAAATCACCGATTTATCTTCAAAAAATAACACCAATAGCAGCCGCTATCAGTGTTATATAAACTATCTAAGAATTGTAATTTTATTACTTTTTGATTAATCCTAATTCAATCAAACGCTGATTTAAAAACTCACCAGCTGTAATATCATCAAATTGTTTCGGATTATTTTCGTCAATACAATTGTCTAAACAATTCAATGGCATTTCACTAATTGGATGCATAAAGAAAGGAATAGAGTAACGAGAAGTTCCCCAAAGTTCTTTAGGTGGGTTTACTACTCGGTGTATTGTTGATTTTAGCTTATTATTACTGTGACGTGATAACATATCACCTACATTAATTACCAATTCATCTGGTTCGGCAATTGCATCTAACCATTCACCATCATGACGTTGCACTTGCAATCCTTTTCCATGTGCACCCATTAATAAGGTAATCAGGTTGATGTCTCCATGTGCTGCTGCACGAACTGCATCTTTTGGTTCACTTGTAATTGGTGGATAGTGAATTGGACGTAAAATACTATTTCCATTTTTAATAAAATTATCAAAATAAAATTCATCTAATCCTAAATATAAAGACAATGCTCTTAATACATATACACCTGTTTTTTCAAGCATTTTATAGGTTTCCTTTCCAACAGCATTAAATTCAGGTAATTCTGTAACTTTTACATTGTCTGGATATTCAGCTTTTAGCGCGTCATTATCTTCTACATATTGACCAAAATGCCAAAACTCTTTTAAATCTCCAACTTTTCTTCCTTTGGCACTTTCTTTTCCAAAAGAAACATATCCACGTTGTCCTCCAATACCTTCTATTTCATATTTGCTCTTCGCTTCAACAGGCATTGAGAAGAACTTCTTAATTTCTTCATATAAATTTTCTACCAATGTATTGCTTAAAAAATGTCCTTTCAGAGCAACAAAACCAATATCTTCATAGGCTTTTCCTATTTCATCAATAAATTTTTGTTTTCTAGTTGGATCATCAGACAAGAAATCGGTAAGATCTACGCTTGGAATATTTTTCATGTGTTTATATTTATTGTTTCAACGGTCACATATAGTTAACGAATCATCACCATTGTTAAATGATTTACTTTTCTGCATGCTCGGTTCATGTAATTCAAGTTTAATTTTTAACGAAACTTTTGGTATTATGTAAAATTAGGTGTCGTTCGTAAAAACCAATTGTTAATAACTTTATAACCGTTAAAGGCTTGTTTTTACAAATGTAGCTAAAAATATACGGTTGAAAAAAGAGAGTTATTAACAATTGAAAAAATTATCTCTTTGTGCTTTGATGAACCGTTTTTTTTCTTGATTTTTGAATATCTATTATAAAGAAAGACAACTCATGCCAACCACAAAAGAATCAATGGTATACGAAAAAGGAAATTTGACCAACGAAGCGTTGATCAGTTTATATAAAAAAATGCTAAAACCGAGAATGATAGAGGAGAAGATGTTGATTCTTCTGCGTCAAGGTAAAATCTCAAAATGGTTTGGCGGAATTGGGCAAGAAGCCATTGCAGTCGGCGTGACTTCTGCACTGACAAAGGATGAATATATTCTACCAATGCACCGAAATTTAGGTGTATTTACAACACGTGAAATTCCATTGTATCGCTTGTTTTCTCAATGGCAAGGAAAAGCAAACGGTTTTACCAAAGGACGTGATCGTAGTTTTCACTTTGGAACACAGGATTATAATATTGTGGGAATGATTTCACATTTAGGTCCGCAATTAGGCGTGGCAAGTGGAATTGCATTAGCAAATAAATTGAAAGATAGCAAACATGCTTGTGCCGTATTTACAGGAGAAGGAGGAACGAGTGAAGGAGATTTTCATGAAGCTTTAAACGTAGCTTCTGTGTGGAGTTTACCTGTGCTATTCTGTATTGAAAATAATGGTTATGGACTTTCTACACCAACAGCAGAACAATATAATTGCGAGCACTTAGCCTATAGAGGAAAAGGGTACGGTATGGAATCGCATATTATTGATGGAAATAATATCTTGGAAGTTTATACAAAAGTTTCTGAATTAGCGGATAGTATTCGTGAAAATCCAAGACCAATCTTATTAGAGTTTAAAACCTTCCGTATGCGCGGACATGAGGAAGCTAGTGGAACAAAGTATGTTCCAAAAGAATTGATGAATGCTTGGGCTGCGAAAGATCCAATTGATAATTACCGTAATTATTTATTGCTAGAAGGTGTATTAACAGATGAAATAGAGCAAGCGTTTAGAGCAGAAATTTCTACTGAAATTAATGAAAATCTTAAGCGAGCTTTTGATGAAGAAAAAATTACATCTACTAAAGAAGCTGAATTAAACGATGTATATAGAGACACTGCATACGAAGAAGTAACACCAAATACTGAAACAAAGAATATTCGTTTTGTAGATGCAGTATCTGAAGGATTGAAACAATCGATGGAAAAACATGATGATTTAATCATTATGGGGCAAGATGTGGCGGAATATGGAGGTGTTTTTAAAATCACAAACAATTTTATCAATCAGTTTGGAAAAGAACGTGTGCGAAATACGCCAATTTGTGAATCGGCAATTGTATCAGCATCTTACGGACTTTCGGTAAACGGAATGAAAGCAGTGATGGAAATGCAATTTGCAGATTTTGTATCAAGTGGTTTTAATCCGATCGTAAATTTATTAGCAAAATCACACTATCGTTGGAATCAGAATGCAGATGTTGTTGTGCGTATGCCATGTGGAGCAGGTGTTGGAGCTGGACCTTTTCATTCACAAACCAATGAGGCTTGGTTTACAAAAACACCAGGTTTAAAAGTGGTATATCCTGCATTTCCGTATGACGCAAAAGGTTTGCTAGCTACTGCTGTGAACGATCCAAATCCGGTATTGTTTTTTGAGCATAAAGCATTGTATAGAAGTGTGTATCAAGATGTGCCAACTGATTATTATACTTTACCATTAGGAAAAGCTTCTTTGTTGAAGGAAGGAAATGATATTACTATAATAACATACGGTTCGGCAGTGCATTGGGCGTTAAATACTTTAGAGAATAATCCTGAAGTTTCTGCTGATTTGATCGATTTACGTTCCTTACAACCTATAGATACAGAAGCAATTTACGCATCAGTTAAGAAAACAGGAAAAGCTATTATACTGCAAGAAGACTCTCTTTTTGGAAGTATTTCAAGTGATATTTCTGCCATGATTATGGAAAACTGCTTTGAGTGTTTAGACGGACCTGTAAAGCGTATTGCTAGTATGGAAACGCCAATTCCTTTTGATCAAGGATTGGAACAACAATATTTGCCTAAAAATGAATTTGAAGCTGCATTGAAAGAAGTCTTAGACTACTAGATTAGCTAGATTGTTAGGTTTTTTTAGAAATATAGACTCTTCTCATTTCTATATACTATCGGAGTCGAGATGTAGACAGAAATTAAAGCATAAAAAATCCCGAACGTTAATGAAGCGTATCGGGATTTTTGCATATTTAGTAGTGGTGAATAGAGTGCTTAAGAATTATCTTCTTGTCACAGTTTCCTTTTGAAAAGAGGATACTTTTAATTTTCCGCTTTTGTTGTTGACTTTGTAATGAATCAAAACTTTTTCAGAAGAACCTTTGCAGTCTTTTAATACTGTAAAATTTCCTTCTTTCACAGAAGCTTGTAGGGTGAGTTTCTTTCCTGTTGTACTTTTTGATAAGTAATGATTAACTTTTAAACAGCGATTTGAATCAAATAAAATAACACTGTCGACGTTAATATCGACAGTGTTATCAAGTGCTATCTCAAAAAGATACTTAGTATACGGAGCTGATTTTTTGATCCCTTGTATAATGGTTTGTTTTTTAGAAGTTATCAGCTTAATACCTTCATTACAAGCCATTATATTGAGTGTAATAGTGCTTAGACTGAATCACTACCATCTGGAAGATGGTAGGTTCGGAATCACGACTAGAAGTCGGTTATCACTCTAAAGAGATGTTTACCTCATTCTCTGGCTTATCGCCATCAAAGTGATTATTTATATAC
>Ga0189286_100340_pt1 | contig 14961 bp, 15 predicted proteins | sample UW69minimetaG_FD_130330 | JGI IMG/M metagenome (GOLD analysis project Ga0189286, IMG submission 130330) | Marine microbial communities from the Costa Rica Dome - UW69 mini metaG | ecosystem: Environmental > Aquatic > Marine > Oceanic > Photic zone | place: Costa Rica: the Eastern Pacific...
AACCAATCCACAATTGGGGATTAATATTAAATCAATTTTTAACTATATTTGAAAAAAGGGTTCAACTCTAAATAGAGCTAAACCCGTCTATATCATTTACACAAAATTTTGGACAGTGTCTTTAGAGATAAATTTTATCTTTTGCATGCATTACGAAGAAAACTCGCACAAATACGAATGCATATAAAATTTACTTCGTTTGTATTTTAAATGTTTTTAGAAATTCATCAAAGCGTTTGACATTGCCTTCATAAGTATCTGGCGTTGCATTGAACATAACTAAGCCGTAATGCGTTTTGGTTTCAAAGGTCATTTTTTTCGCATGATACAATCGCATCGTACCTTTAGGCATGTATTGAAGTCGCATACTTTTGCCATTGATCTCTCCTATATTTTCAAGCTCTTCCTTTAAAAGTAAAGTCATACGACCGTCATCTTCACCCATTTTTCCTTGTGGTAAAATTTCTTTATTAAATGCTTCTAATGAATCAAACTCGGTTTTTTCTGTCATTCGGATTACAACAGCATTTTTGACATTATTGACATCTGGAAAACTTGCTGACCACAACATTGGATCATTAGAATTTACAACATTCAAATAGTCGGGAACGACAAAAGAAACATTTGCTTCTTCAACATCAACTACTACATCTTCATTGTCTTTGTTTAGTACGCGCCTTCTTAGAAAGTCTATATCAATATTGGCAGGAAAGATAGCTACAGATTCGGTAACTGCTTTGATATATGCTGCTTTTTCAGCTTCATTTTCAGACTTAAATAAAGGAAAACTAATTGTTGCCATTTTATCATTTACAATAAAACACAAAATATTCATACGTTTTAAATAGTCTTCATCCGTATTCACTTTATCAAGTGGAATATCCATAGAAAATAGATAAAATAATTTTCCATCTTTATTGGAGAAAAATTCTTCTTTCACTGTCATTTTCTGTTCGCTGAATTCTTCAAAATACTTTAATTCTACATCTTTATATGCTTGCAAAACCTTCTTCTCTTCTTCTATTCCTTTGGTATTATTATAAATAGAAGTATCATAATCAGTCTCTATGAGTGTTATAAGGTGATCTTGAATTTTGAATGCTCCATTGTCCATGTATTCTAGATTTTCACCTAAAAATTTCATTGTATAAAAGTATTGGTCATTTATATAATGAAATCCATCAGAGCCTTTCATAAAGTAGACATCTTGTGCTGGTTGTAAAGAAGCTTGCGAGTCATTTTGAGAAAACCCATGTACGCTTAAACCTGCGCAAATAAGAAAACAGAGTAGATATTTTTTCATATAATCGGTATGTTAATGACTTTCAATATACTAAAATTATTTGCGATATTCTTTAAATTAAGAAGAGGAGAACATCTTACATTCTCAAAAAGTCTACAAAAAAAAATTCCACTCAATCTTAAAAAAGACAAAGTGGAATCAGAATATGAAATACTGAATTGAATTCAGCTTAATTTTTATGATACTTTACATACGTTCAGGTACCTGAATGCCCAGCAATCCGAACGCAGCTTTGATAGTGTCTCCAACTTTTTTAGAAAGTTGTACTCTGAATATTTTCTTAGCTTCGTTTTCTTCTCCTAGAATGTAAATATTTTGGAAGAATGAATTGTACAATTTCACCAAATCATACGTGTAATTTGCAATAACCGCAGGACTTTGATTGCTAGCAGCTAATTGTACTGCTGCAGGATATCCTTGTAGTTGCTTTACAATTTCTTTTTCACGAATATCCATATCAATTCCGCTAATTTCAGCTGAATAGTCAAAATCTGCTTTACGCAAGATAGATTGAATACGCGCATAGGTATATTGAATGAATGGTCCTGTATTTCCTGCGAAATCAATAGATTCTTTTGGATTGAAAAGAATACGCTTTTTAGGATCTACTTTTAGAATAAAATATTTTAATGCACCCATTCCGATCACTTTGTATAGCGCTTCTTTTTCCTCATCCGTATATCCTTCCAATTTTCCTAATTCTTGTGAAATTTCTTTGGCAGTTTTTGCCATTTCTACCATTAAATCATCTGCATCTACAACTGTTCCTTCACGACTTTTCATCTTCCCTTCTGGTAAATCTACCATTCCATAAGACAAGTGACTTAGGTTTTTAGACCAATTGAATCCTAGTTTTTTCAAGATTAAGAATAATACCTTAAAGTGATAATCTTGCTCATTTCCAACCGTATAAATCATACCGCCAATATCTGGATAATCCTTTACACGCTGAATTGCTGTTCCAATATCTTGTGTCATGTATACTGCCGTTCCATCAGAACGCAATACAATTTTTTCGCTTAAGCCATCATCTGTCAAATCACACCAAACAGAACCATCTTCTTTTGTATAAAAAACGCCACTTTCTAAGCCTTCTTTTACAAAGTCTTTTCCTAAGAGATAGGTGTCACTTTCATAATACAACGCATCAAAGTCAACCCCTAAGTTAGTATATGTAACTGCAAAACCGTCATATACCCATTGGTTCATTTGCTTCCACAACGCTACTGTTTCTTCATCTCCCGCTTCCCATTTTCGTAGCATTTCCTGCGCATCAGCACCAATAGCACTTATTTTTGCGAAATATTCATTTTTGAATGATTTCTTAAATGCTTTTATGATTTCTTCTGAAAGGTCTTCTCCGTTTTCATATTTTTCTGAAAACTTCTCTTCCAACATTTTTTGCGTTTCAGGCTTCTTAGCAAATTCATCAACCTTATCAACACCTTCCGTAGTTTTTATCCATTCAGAGAACTCCATTTGAAATACTTTTTCAAATTCTACATAATAGTTCCCTACTAATTTATCTCCTTTTAAGCCTGTAGATTCCGGTGTTTCACCGTTTCCAAAAAGCTTCCAAGCCAACATCGATTTACAGATGTGAATTCCACGATCGTTGATGATTTGTGTTTTGTAGACTTTTTTTCCAGCAGCTTTAATAATTTCGGCAACACTATATCCTAATAAATTGTTACGGATATGTCCTAAGTGCAATGGTTTGTTTGTGTTTGGTGAAGAATATTCAACCATCACAGCACTGTCACCTTCAGTTGGTGTTACATGTCCGAATGTATCATTTTTAGTAATATTCGCGAATAAGTTTAAATAGTACGAATCATCAACAACAAGATTTAAAAAACCTTTTACCACATTGAACCTACTGATTTCTGCTACATTCGCTACCAAGTATTGTCCTAGCTCTTCACCAAGTTGTGCAGGATTCATTTTTTTTACCCGTAGCATTGGAAATACCACTACTGTAATATCACCTTCAAAATCTTTTCTTGTCGCTTGAAATTCTACATTTTCTAATGCAGCGCTGTACAAGTTTTCAAATGCTTCTTTGACTTTTTCCGTTAATACTTCTTGAATATTCATGATCTCAAAAAATTTAAGATGCAAAGATATCAATTATTAACAATGAACAACGAAAAGTTGATGCAGATAATTAAGATTTATAAGCTCGTAAGATCTTCTAGGGTTTTATTGTCTAATACAGCTAGCATATTATCACGTACTTCTAACATTAAGTGATGTAATCCGCATGTTGTTTCATCAATACAGTCGTCACATTTTTCGTAGAAATTTAAACTCACACATGGCAACATGGCAATTGGACCTTCTAAAATTCGGATTAACGAAGCTACTTTTATTTCGCCAGGTGTTTTAATAAGATAATAACCGCCACCTTTACCTTTTTTTGAACCTAATAAACCATTGTTCTTTAATTGTAAAAGGATAGCTTCTAAGAATTTTTTAGAGATATTTTCTTCTGTAGCAATTTCAGATATTAATACAGGAGCATCATCACCTTTTCTGGCGATGTATGTTAATGCTTTTAGCCCGTATTTTGTTTTTTTAGATAGCATGATACTATTATTCTAATGTAAGGGAACTTGTTTCGAGGCATTCCAATCTAGTGCATAAAAGTAATTGGTTGTTTGTTAAAAACAAAAGTATTCATTAATTATCTACCATTTTTATGGAGATATTGCCAATTTCCAACGTGTTTTTTACTTTTTTAAACCTTTTTTGCCATTTTTTATAGTATGGTTTACAGTTGCATTTAGATGCTTCTTTAGTATTAAATTTACTTAAATTATACTATTTTTTTATTGATTTACTAGAAATTTCCACCAATATTGATGATGACCTTATGGTGTTACTTTCTTTCTTATTGGAAGCACTTTTTTATATGTCAAGCAACGCCAAATCCATTCTAATGGTCCAAATTTGAAGTAGGTTAACCAGAGTTTACTAAGGAATATTTGTGTAATAAATACAAGTATTGCTGTGGCTAATGTCTCTGGTGGACTCAAGGTTTCATACCATCCAAATCCGATAGAAGAAAATAGTATCAACCCAATAAAGCTTTGCATGATATAGTTTGTCAAAGCCATTCTTCCTGCATATCTTAACGGTTTTAATATTTTTCTCCAAGAAGTGTTGTACCAAAGCCAACCAATAATCCATAAATAGAATAAGCCCATAAAGGTATCTGAAAGTACCATTATTTTGATGAAAATTTCTCGGTATTCAGCAACTCTAAAAATATCTTGATTTACTAAAATATATAAAAATAATACTCTGTAAATGTTTGTGACCAATGCAATGATTAGCATTGGTTTTTTGATTTTTTGGATAAATGTATCTAGAGAATTGTAGATTTTATTTTTCCCTAAATACAATCCTAAAAGAAACATTGATATTGCCACAGGTGCAAGGAAACCGACTAACATAGGAACATTAGCTAAATATTCTGAAACTCGAAGTTTCATACCTTCAAGATAAGTTCCGTTTTTTATGATTTGATTGACTGTTTCACCTGTATGTCCAGCTAAATAGATTTCTGGTTTATAATTTATCAATTCAAAAATATATCCTAAGATTTGATCATAAAATGGAAAGAATAGAAAAACAGCTGACAATGTTAGTATTAACTTGTTGGAACGTTTGATCATTAATGTGGTAAACAATCCCAGAATTGCATATAAGTTTAACACATCGCCCGACCATAAAAATAGTATATGAAAAACACCAATTAAGAACAAAATAAACATTCCTCGTGCAAAGAATACAAAGGATAGTTGCTGCTTTTCAAACATTTTCAACGCTTGCATCGAAATTCCCAATCCAAAAAGTAAGGAGAAAATTGGGAAGAATTTGGTGTAGAAAAATAGTTTTAAAATATCTTCTGCGCCTTTATCGATGGTAGCTGTCCATTGCAATGCAAATTCATCCTGATTTAAGAAGGTAGAATTCATAATCACAATATTCACCACAAAAATTCCAAGAATGGCAAATCCACGATATACATCTAAAAGTTCAATTCGTGTTTTCTGATTGGTAGGCTGAGTCTTCAATGATTCGTTTTTCATTTTGGTGTATAAAAAAAGTACATTTCGACGATGCTCAATGTACTTTGGTATGTTTTCACTTTTTATGTGATATATACTATTTCTTCGGCAAGAAAACCTCAGCCATCATACAACGAGCACTTCCGCCGCCACAGGCTTCAATAGTATCTAACGAACTAGATACTATTTTGCAATGTTTTTCTATAGCCTCAATTTGAGTTTTTGTTAGCGACTGATGTGCTGCTGCGCTCATGATTAAGAAAGGTTCATCATTTGCTCCTTTTACTTGCAGCATGTTTCCTGCAAAGTTGTTTACTTGTGCTTCTGTGATAGCAATGATTTCTTTTCCATCTTCTTTAAGATGTTTTTTTACGTTTTCACGTTCTTTTTTATCATCAATACATTCTAGGCAAATTACTGAGAAGGTTTCTGCCAGACACATCATTACATTGGTATGATAGATTGCTTTTCGCTCGCCATTTACTGATTGATTTGCAGTAAATATTACTGGTGAATATTCAAAGTCTTCACAAAACTCAATGAAGAGTTCTTCATCTGCTCTTGGTGACAACGCACAGTAGGCTTTTCTGCTCACTCTATCCAACAATAAACTTCCTGTTCCTTCTAAGAAAATTTCTTCATCTTCCGCAGATGTATAATCTACAATGTTTTCTATGTGATAACCTGCCTTTTCAAGTTCAATCAATACATCTTCTCTACGTTCTTGACGTCGATTTTCGGCATACATTGGATACAATCCTACATTTCCATTTTCGTGAAATGAAATCCAGTTGTTTGGAAAGATTGAATCTGGCGTATCAGGTTCTTTTGTATCTTGAATTACAACGACATTGACGCCAATAGCTCTTAGTTTTTCTACATAGTCATCAAACTCTTGTGCTGCTTTGGCTTGTACCGTTTCTGGTAATAAATCTTCTAATACTTTTTGATAGTAGTTATTTACGGCGGTTTGTTCGTTCATTCGAAACGCAACCGGCCGTACCATTAGAATTGTATTGGTAATTTGTTGCATTATGTATAGCTAACTTTTGTTGTTGTTTTTAATGTTGTAAAATTACATAAAAACTGAGATAACAAATACTAGTTATACCTTTTTTATATTGATTTTTTAAGAGGTACTGTACTACTGTTTTTTTACTTTGGTAGAACTAGCACTTGGCTTTACTTTTCCTTCTAAAACTACAAGCACCGTTTTCTTTAAGTCCACATAATTAAAGTCCTTTTCAAATCCATATTTAAACGTTGAATGTGTTCCGTCTTTGTCCATTCCAAGGATATATTTAGGGCCGCCCATTTCTATGGAAATTGGAGAGTTTTCGGTTTGAATGGTAAACTCACTGTTTCCATCTTTGCCTGTTACATAAAAAACATGTTTGTAATAAAGTTCTCCTTCTTTTTCAGCAAATCTTTCATAGGCTAATATTCGCTTGTCCTTCCATACAAATTGATCAAAACAAAACATATTTTTTAGCACGCCTTTTAAGACTCCTTGTTCATAAGCTTTGTATAGTTTTTCAACATAAGGTTTTGCTTTGTCATATTCTTTTTTTGCGTAAAAAACTTGAATGAGTTTTGTGTAGGATTGAAAGTCCTCTGGAGCTAAGGTCACAAGTTCCGTGAGTGCTTTTTCAGAAGCTTCATAATTTTCATTTAAATATTCGTAAAGTCCTATGTTGTATAATGCTGTTATGTACGAACTCGATTCTTTTGATACTTTTTCTTTTGAGATGTAAAATGCTTTTAATGCTTTTTCAGACTTTCCAAGTTCTGCATAAATTTGAGGAATCATAGCATACGGTCTGTCTAGGTGATTTTCTTTTTCTGTAGCTGCAGTATACGCGCTTAAAGCCAACTCATATTTTCCTGTATTTAGATATGAATCTCCAAGTCCGCTGTGGTAATTAGCATTGGCATCGTCTAGTTTAATTGCCGTTTTGAATGCCTCGATTGCTTTTGGGTATTGCTCCATGTAGTTTAACGACATTGCTTTGATGTAATACGCATCTGGATCTGAATTGTCTTTACCTATTGACATATCCATTAATTTAATTACATTTTGATCGTCAGATTTCATGTAGTACGCCATACCAACATAGTAAATAGCCTTTGCTGGATATTCGTTTATTTTTGCAGCGTGCTCTGCGATAATTGCATCGTATTGTCTTTGCTGATATGCATTTTGAAGTTCAGTTGTAATTGCATCTTGAGCAAAAACCGAGAAGCTTAAGAAGCAAATAATAAGGAATAATACTTGTTTTTTCATTGTGTTAGGACATATCGTTGTAAAAACTAAAGCTAAGACAATTCAAAAGAAGATCAAAATTTAGATAAAGACTTGTTATTAAAGTTTATACGTAAGTCCTGCATGATATGCAAAACCTTGAAATACATTTCTTCCTGAAATGGTGTAAGAAGGCGCTATATAAATTCCTGATTTTTTTGATATTGGAAAGTGATATGTTCCTCCTACTTTGTGATAGTTAACACCAAATTCTTTGAAATTCTGTGGTCTTGGCGTACTGCGATAGTCAATACCTCCAAACGCATGTTGAAAGTCATACCAAAAATCAAAGTAACTTTTGTCACTTGCTTTTCCTATTTTGAATGTAAATGGAAAGCTGTTAGGTACTTCTTCAAACTTAAAGGAAAAACCACTTTGTATGTTTGCAAACCAGCCTGATTGTTTTTGATAATGAAGTAAAGTTCGTGTATCTAGAATTTTTGCTTGTTGCCCTAAATCATTGAGTCCTCCTAAACGATAATCACTTACATTTGTTGAAAATCCTGCTGCGAATGATAGTTCTAGTTTTCCAGTTTCGTAGGATATTTGTGTAGCTCGATATTTTACAAAAATTTGTGCATCTTGAAGTCCGTTTTGATGATTGCTTGACAGATATGGTAATGAAGCTTGTACATTCAATCTATCACTGATTCCATAGACTCCAAATATAGAAATGCTGTAAAGATTTCTACTTAAATCACTTTTTTCTCTTCCGATAAAATAGTTTTTTGAATCTTCAAAACCTGCTCCAAGTACGAGTGTTGCCGTTCCTTTTTTATTGTAAAATCCACTTATAGAACCTTGTGCTATTCCGTGATAAGAACAGCTTAAAATACTTGTAAAAGTAACGATTCGCATACAATGTTTCCACATATAGACTAATTTTTGGAGTTAGTCCACAAAAAAAAGAAACCTTACTTCTCTCTTATGAGCGGCATTGTGCTACAACGCAATAAACCTTCTTGTTTTGCAATTTCTGCGTACGGAACTTTTTCTACTGTAAATCCTTTTGATTCCAACCACTCATTTAAACGTGTAAAGTTTTGTTCTGAGATGATTACTTCTGGTGAAATAGAAAATACATTACTATTCATGTTGTACATTTCATCTTTTGTAATTTCAAAGATGTTTTCTTTTCCAAAGAAATTAACCAACCAATTGTATTCTTCTTCCACTAAGAAACCATTTTTATGCAGGATTGCTTTGTCTTTTCCAATAGGTTGAAAACAACAATCTAAATGCAATGCATTTTCTTTTGGTTCTGTATTGGATTTGCGAAGTTCGAATGATTTTACTGTTTTGTTCGGAAATAATTCTTGTAACACAATAACGGCATCTGTATTGGTGCGTGCCGTAATGTAATCTGGATAGTCTTCTCCCGAATAAGTCCCTACAAAAATATAATCGCCCCAAGGCATAACATCACCACCTTCAACATGTACTTCCTCTGGCAATGTGATGACATTTTCTGGATTAATTTGATTAATTACATGCTGAATCGCATCTATTTCTCGGTCACGATCTGGTAATACATTTGACTTGACGAATTTGTCTTCTATTACAAAAGCAATATCTCTTGAAAATATTTGATTATAATCTTCAATGACTTTTGGTCTAAATACTTTTACATCGTATTTTTCAAAGACAGCAGCGACAGCTTCCATTTCAGGAACCATATCTTTTTCCAAAGGATACGTTCCTGCAAGTACGTGTTGTTTTGATTTTGGATCGTAACAATCTTCTGCTTCTGGTGTAGACCCACAGCTTTCAGCAGTTCCTAAGACAACTACTTTTAGTTTAGAAGTTTCGTCGTTTACGTATAATTCTAACATGTAATTCGGGGGTGTTGTATGTATAGTAAAAAAGCTTCACAGTTTTTTGAACCTATGAAGCTTAGTGGTGTGTTTTTCTGTTATCTTTCTGAGATTTCTTTAAAACCTCTATAGTTTTCTCCAATGTATATTTGACGTGGACGTCCAATTGGTTCTTTACGTAAGCGCATTTCTCTCCATTGAGCAATCCATCCAGGTAAACGTCCTAAAGCAAACATTACCGTAAACATTTCTGTTGGAATTCCCATAGCTCTGTAAATAATTCCTGAGTAGAAATCTACATTTGGATATAATTTTCTATCTACAAAATATGGATCTATCAATGCTTCTTGCTCTAATCCTTTAGCGATATCTAAGATAGGATCTTCTACTCCCAAGTCTCCTAATACCTCATCAGCAGCTTTCTTAATGATAGTTGCTCTTGGATCAAAGTTTTTATATACTCTGTGTCCGAATCCCATTAAACGGAAAGGATCATTTTTATCTTTTGCTTTTGCCATGTATTTTTTCGTGTCTCCACCATCTTGACGAATAGCTTCTAACATTTCTAATACAGCTTGGTTTGCTCCTCCGTGTAATGGTCCCCAAAGTGCAGAGATTCCAGCAGCTAATGATGCAAATAATCCTGCGTGTGATGAACCTACAATACGTACTGTAGATGTAGAACAGTTTTGCTCATGATCTGCATGTAAGATTAATAACTTATCTAAAGCGTTTACAACAATAGGATTTAATGCGTATTCTTCATTCGGTTGTTTAAACATCATTTTTAATACGTTTTCTACGTACCCAAGTGATGAATCTCCATAGTCTAATGGTAAACCTTGCTTTTTGCGCATAGTCCAAGCTACTAACACTGGAAACTTACCTAATATTTTCACGATAGCTTTGTACATATCTTCTTCTGAATCTACATTTACAGAAGAAGGATTGAAAGCTGTTAAAGCATTTGTAAGCGATGCTAAAACACCCATTGGATGAGCACTTTTTGGAAAAGCATCTAAAATTTTCTTTACATCATCGTCAACAACAGATTGTGCTTTAATATCTTTGTGAAATTTTGCCAGTTCTTCAGAGTTAGGTAATTCTCCAAAGATTAATAAATATGCAACTTCTAAAAAGTCTGCTTTTTCAGCTAAGTCTTCAATTGAATATCCTCTGTAGCGAAGTACACCTTTTTCTCCATTCAAAAATGTAATCCCACTTTGGCAAGAACCTGTATTTTTGAATCCTGGATCGATAGTAATAACTCCTCCTGTAGAGCCTCTCAATTTTTTAATATCAATAGCGATTTCATTTTCTGTTCCTTCAATTATTGGAAACTCATGTTTCTCGCCATTAATTTCTAACGTAGCTATGTTATCTGACATATTTTCTATAAGAATTTTTTTGTTTTTATCTGGTGGGCTAAATTACGAAATATGTCGCGATTTACGAAAATACTTTACAAATGATTTAACAATTAAGATATCAGTAAAATTTATGATAAAATAAAAGCGATTATTATCATTTTAATAATAGCATAAGTACTCATAAAAATATGTAATTTTTATAACATTTACTGGTTTTCTGGCAATTGTTCTATGATTTGATAGGCGCTAAAATTTCATGAGTTTGCAGGGTTTGCCAGAATGATGAAAATTTTAAAATAAAAATGGACTAGTTGCAGAATACCGATATATAAAAGTTATTATAAAATCCTTAAAAATTGAGATATAGACACAAAAAATGTAGAGCCTAATTTGAAATCAAACTAGAAAATCTCTGCGATTTAATGCATGTCTCAAATTGAATTAGCGTATTAATTATCTATGCTTTAATTTACTAAATTCTCAGTTCTTTACTGTGAAAAGTACGTTAATTTTTTTGGCTAAATCGCGTTAAATAAATAGTGATTTTAATGCATTTACAAAGCTCAAACAAAAAATAAAATGCATACCAACCGTATAAATATCCTGTAGTTTTTTGAATACCAATATAAAAACGATTAAAATACTGAATACCTACTCATCAAATCTAATAACGACCGAATTTTTATAAATCCCCTGTTAGTTTTAAGCTGTGAATTCAGTAGCAACTGGCTGTGGTAAGAAAAGTTCAATCAAGAATACTAAACTATCTCTTGCTATGATTGTGATTGAAATAAGAATTGTAGCTAGTAATATGGCAACTGCTAAATTATTTTTTTGCAACTCACCTACTTCATCTACATGTTTTGTCAATGATTTAGTCAACATAAATGAGCTAAAATGAATAACTCCTGCTAATAAAAACCCAACAAATAATGATATTGAAGAGTATTTTAAGACTTCAACATATAAACTACCTTCTGTATTATTTTTCAGTAATTCTATGGAATTAATTATGGATGGAATGATTCCACTTAATAAGTATCCTGTACTAAAGATAATTCCTGAAAAAAATACACTTAACGCTAAATTGGAACCGTTTAGATTTTCTTCTTTTAGTTTAAAAATTCTGATCAGTATTTTATACGAAATAAAAAATATGATAATCGCTAATAGAATGGATAGTATTAGTTGACTTAATGCTAAAAAGAATACGTCTGTGTTCATAGGCTTAGGTTTTTAATTCACTAGTACAAAATCCCAATAATTTATATTTGACACCTTTTGCGGCAAATATCCAATTGGGCAACCTTTTGCAGTAGTTTCTACGAAATAATATTTTTTTCTGTTGTATGTTTTATATTTTCCACGTGATGGCAAATTGATTGCTAATACAGAATGTCTATATTCATTACTGTTCAGGATGGCAACTTTATAGTTGAATTTCTTTAAAAGCACAAAAAGCAATACGGTACGCGAGTCACAATCGCCTTGTAAGTTGGCACTAAATTCTGCAGGTGCAAAAATTCCGAGGCGTACATTTCCAACACATGGAAACTCTTCTGTTCCGTCACAAGAAGTTGATTTTATATAATTGTACTGAATATCTTGAATACTCGTAATAATCAATTCTGCAAATTTTCTACGACTCAGCTTTTTCTCTTTTTGTAGTTTACTAAATGAAGTATATAAATGTTCTAACAATGGCTGATCGTGCTCTGCCATGTGCTTGTAAAAACTTCCCCAAGAAAAGTTGCGCGTGTATCGAAAACTGCGACGGTTTCGTTTTGATTTTGCAACACTGGTTTCAGCAATCTTAAAATCCATTCGATGCCAGTTCCTATCAAAATCTCTCCAATATTGTTTGTTTACAATATATCGTGTTTCTTTTCCGTCTTCTGTTGTCGTAACAATTTCTGTTTTGTCTTCATCCTCATCTTTATCTTTTACTACAATTCTATTCCCTGAATTTTTTTCGAGAATTACCATGACAACAGAGAAAATAACAATGACAATAAGGGTACGAAAGAAGTCTGAAAAAACACCTTTTATCACTTGCTTATTTGAAATTGATTTTCGCTTCACCTTTTTCCAAAGGTATCGCAGTACAAAGAAACCACTTGCTGTGACCACTAGTAACGACATGCCTTCTATTTTTACATTATACGTTAAATATATCAGTACAACGATTAAAAATAAAGTCGCCAAAACTGCCATTAATCCCGAAAAGAGCCTTTGAAAGCCCACAAGACAGCCATTTGGTTTTTTCTGATTGGTCATAGGCTAAAGATATTATTTTTTTTGATTTTTCATCTTCTGTAGATTCGTTTATTTTTTGATTTCGATAAGAAAAATTTCAATAGTTAGATATCTACATTCGTCATTTTCAACTCTCTATTTACGGCAAAACCGTAATTATATCATCTCATTTTTTTTTAACTTTTTGTAAATCAATACCTTTAAAATTATGAAGAAAAAGAATTTGAAGAGTTTAGAACTCCGCAAACAATCGGTAAGCAATTTAAATAAAACCTTTGGAGGCAATAATTCCATTGATATTGGAACCATTATTGAAACCATTACCGATTTTACAGAAAAGTATACAAGAGTATTTTCGTATTGTCCCCATGTAAGTTGTGGCTGTCCAGACCCAACCATACCACCACTAACTGAAGGTATATTGACCTGTAGAGCTACTGCTTGTGAGGAGTTAACATGTAAGACGTGTGCATAATTAAAATATCTGTACATAAATTTAAAGCTCATAGTTACTGTGAGCTTTTTATATGTTAAATAGAAGAAAATCTGCATTTCACATACAGTATTCGCCAAAGAAATAATACATCAAAATACTTCTATGCATCTTCATAACTCCAAAAAATTCATCAAAAAAGTTATGACAATAGCTAAAAAAAACTCAACAGTATTCTTAGCTGTAGAGAAAGAAAATCAATATTGTAATGAATGAACCAGAGATAATTACTGCTATTATTGGAGCAGCTGTTGCGCTATTAGTATGCTTATTAGGTTTCGTATTAAATATTTTTTCTATGAAAGCTCTGTGTAAGCATCAAAAAGAAATTGAGAAAATAAAATTCCAATTTGAAAAAGAAAAAATAGAGTTTCTGGAAAGTCTCTCTAAAAAATCTCAAGCATCAATTGCTGAAAAAAGAAGTTTGAATGTGTTTCAAGCATTAAAAGATAGCGGATATTCACTTATGAATACTGTTTCTGGAACTGATAAGCAATATTTTGAGAGTCTTAAAAATTGGGAATTGAGCTTAACAGCAACTATTTGGATTTATCAGGAAACCTATATGGATGTGGAAGATGATATAAGGACTGATGTTCATAAAATAAAAAATATACTTCATACAGCTTGGATGGCTTCTAAAAATGAACTATTTAAGTTTTATAAAAAAAAGAAAACAAAAAAAGAATCAATCCCAATGAAATTAAAGAAGTTATTCTAAAAATTACAACGATTCAAAATCAACTTTTAAACTAAGCTATTGAAAAAGGATACTTTATATATACTACATGTAGAAGACAATGATATTAATCGGAGTTTATTTCAATCAGCTATTAATCGTTATGGTGATCAACATGTGGTCCATAGTGTTGTGAATGCTCATGAAGCACTACAACATCTCAGTGTGATTACATATGATATTATTTTCATTGATTTGCATTTAAGAGGAAGTGACGCTCCCATTGAGCCTATTTTTACTAAATGGCTAAATAGTTCACAAAGCGGCGAAAGCGTTATTCGATATTGTTTTGATAAAGGCATTGAAAAAACTTCCAAGGTTATTGTTTGTACTGCTTCTAACTTACAGGCTGATGATTTGGTTTCTAAATATGGATTTTCACTTCTAAAATTAGTAAAACCATTTAGAACTGAAAGATTAATAAAAATTATAAACGATAGTCTTGCCTCATAAAAAAAGCAAGTTTCTTTTCAAAAACTCGCTTTTTTAGGTAGTATCCAAAATACTGTGTAAAGTATGATTTAAGGCGGGTTTTAAAACCCGCCTTAAATTTTTGTATAATTTTATAACACACACAGTTATTATGACACCAGAAGAGAAAAAACAAT
>Ga0189286_100341_pt1 | contig 14945 bp, 15 predicted proteins | sample UW69minimetaG_FD_130330 | JGI IMG/M metagenome (GOLD analysis project Ga0189286, IMG submission 130330) | Marine microbial communities from the Costa Rica Dome - UW69 mini metaG | ecosystem: Environmental > Aquatic > Marine > Oceanic > Photic zone | place: Costa Rica: the Eastern Pacific...
CCGGGCCGCCTGTGCCGTGGGCGTGGCGGGGCTCTTTATCGAGACCCATCAGGATCCGGACAATGCCCCCTGTGATGGCCCCAATATGATCCCCGTCCAGGAGCTCGCCGCCCTGATCCGCGAGCTGCGCGCCTTTGATGCGTTGAATAAGGAAAGCTGAGATTAGCAATGTCCCGACCGGCGCGCACCATCGTTACATTGGATCGGCAGGATGCCCAAAGGTTTGCCCGCAGCCTGTCTCAGGACGGCGATAGGCATCTCTTTTTTGAAGAAGCCACAAGCTGGTTCGAAATATGGCGCCTGATCCGCCAGGGAACCGGAACACTTGTGGTTTTCGGGGCCCGCCCCCCGGACAAGGCCGCCGTCAGGTGTCTTGGCCCTTTTGTCGATACCGTGGTGATCCTTCAGCATGCCGTCAACAAACGTCGCAGCTTCGGTGACCTTCCACTGGGGTATTTCGCCCGCAATGCCAAGAAGTTACTTTATTGGTCGCTCTTTATTGTCCTGTGCCGTCTGCTCTCGCCTTTGGGGCGCTCTCACACATGGGACAACATTGCCCATCTTTTCTATTTTACGTCTGATTACCATGAGGAATGGATTGGCACGCTTGGCGAGGAACAGATTTCTGCCAGAAGCTGCCCGCGTCCTGACCCAACCCGTTTCGGCACCTCTCAAGATATTCCGGTGCTCGACAGCCCCGTGGCCTATCAGCTGATTGATGAACCTTTTGACACCACCCTGGGCATCACCCGCCCCCAGGAACATAAACTGTATGAAGCCATTCTCGGGGCCACATTGGGACACAAGATTCACGTCAAATTACATCCCCGCAGTCTGGCCGACAAATATGCTTTTTCAGATCGCTTTATCTTGAGCGATGCCCTGCATTCTCATGCGAACACCGTGATCGGTTATCGCTCCGGATTGCTCGATTACCCATTTGCTTCACCTGACCGCCTGATGATCGTGCCCGCAAAGGGCACGTTTGAACTCCGGCCGACCGTTATGGAGAATATTGATGAGCGACACGAAACTTATCTCGACTGCGTCACACATGCGCTCTCAGCCCAAGGTCATTAACGTCCTGTGGTCGGCGCGCGCCTTTGGCGGTGCGGAGGTTTACGTCGAAACCATGCGCACGACATGGGGCACCGAGACCTGCGCCTTGCAAAGCTTGACACTGCGTCAGAAGCTCGCTTTGGCGATGGATATTGCCTTTGGCAGAAACATCTACATCTTTCACGACCTACGTGCGGCCTTACTGGGCTTTCTGCGCCCGACGAGACGCAATATCACCGTCATCCATGCCCCCGGAAAATGGTTGTGGCTGACACAGGGCATCACCTTTCTGCATGGGTTTTTCCAAAAGAAAGTGGTGATGGTCGCGGGCGATATCTACGAAAACCCGTCTTCGGATCGTGTGGTGGTGCTCGATAACTTTTCGACGGCAGGGATCGAAGCCCAAGATGCCAGCGCGGATGCGATCTATTTCGGGCGTATGGCAGATACCAAGAACGTCTTCGATCTTGCCGAGTTCTGGCATGATCACATGACAACTGGCACGCTGCATATGCTAGGTGACGGCGCATTGCTGCCTGGATTGCGAGAAAAATACGAGCATCCCGGATCGAATATCCGGTTTCATGGCGCGGTTGCTCATGACCGAATTACGGATATTGCCTCGACCTGTCGGTTTTACACATCATTTAGCGGGTTGGAGGGGCTTTCTTTCTCGCTGATCGAAGCCATGGACGGCGGATTGATCCCTCTGGTGACGGATCTGCCATCACAGCAGTTTGTGAAGGAAATCCCTGGCATCCCCCTGGTGACGGTCCGCGGGGACTATCCTGCTTTGGCACAGGAGATAGAGGCCATCAATGCGCTGCCCGCGGAAGAGCGCAGCGCACTGAGGGTCACGGTTCGTGACACCGTGCGGCGGAAATTCCGCGATCGCTGGATGCAGTTCTGGGAGGATACAATCCATCAGGCCCGGAACCGTTGAGATGCAGGACCAAGTAACCGGGCAGACACATCAAGAACGCGGGACATTCCGGGGCTGGATGACCCCGATACTTCTGTCCTTGTTCATTGTGCCTTTGCCTGGATTAGGCGCGCGGGCTGTGCCGTTTCTTCTCGTAGTCTGGCTTTTGACGGACCGGAGACTGCGTCTGCACGCAGGGGAGATGTTGCTCTATTCTGGACTGGTTGTTCTAGGTCTTGTCATGGCCATGTTTCAGCAGGACAAAATTGGCTTCATGCTTGGCCTACTTCTCGCGATCCTGATCACCCGGCTTCTAGAGGTGATCCCGCGATCCTGGTCCTTGCGGCCTGCACTCTGGTTGCATTGCGCGGCTGCCGGGCTGTCCTTTGCCACGTTACTTGGGCTCGGATATGATCTGATGCCCCAGATCCTCTATGGAGAAAGCCGCCACGGCATCCATGTGAATGCCTTTCTACAATTCCGGATTTCGGGGCTTTATCTGGAGCCATCAACCTTCGGATTGCACATGCTCTTGTTATCGATCTGGGCGGATCATGCGCACCCGGGAAAGCGGGGGGTGAGCATGATGTTTGCTGGCCTGGCGTTGCTGACATTCAGCTCGATCACTATTCTTGCGGCCTTCAAACTCATTTTGGACCAACGTCACCTGCTGCGCAGCAAGGCGGGCGTTTTTCTCCTGCCCCTTGTTGTGTCCGGCGGGGGTGTGGTCCTGGTGAGTTTCTATCTCTTTTTTTCCGACAAGCTGCGACTGTACCAAGCTCAGGGATTAGAAACCTCGAAACGGTTTGAAGCCCTGTTCTTCACCCTGGAACAGATTGCCGTCAATGACTTCAATTTTCTGCAGGGGCATGACGCCACCACCTTGCAGGCGTTTGTCGTCTACGATCTGGGACCAGTGATTTCGACATCACTCATACTCGGGTTGCCGGGATTTCTCCTAGTGGTCGCTTTCTGTGCCCGGATGCGGTTTTCCCTCCTCAATATCGCCATCATCATGGCCACCAAGGCCTCGATCAACAATCCTCTGCTCTGGATCGGAACGCGGCGGTTTGCTGTGCCGCATGACGGGCGGGATTAATCCAATCAGCGGAAGACCCTGACCGTGTCCTTAAAGCGCTCTTTGTTTAGCTCGACCCTGATGCGTGTTGTCTCGGCGGCTCTGACCTTTCTCTATGGAGTTGTCCTTGCACGCTTGCTGGGCCCTGACGCATATGGACATTACGTTCAGATTTTTTCGTGGATCTCTCTGGGATACTTCCTGTCAACCGCAGGGCTGCCTGTCCTCGTGCTGCGGGAAACGGCCCTTAGCAATGCCGCCGGAGAGGACGGCCTGAGCAAAGGTGTTCTGCTCTTTGCCATAGGTGTTTTTCTTGCCCTCTTGGCCATATGCGGTCTGGCTTATACGCTGAGTGAAACTCTCTTTGGGTTTGTGTCACCTGTGACCGAGATCAAATCTCTGGCCCTCATCACAGTCCTGCTCTGGGGGCTGTCGATCCTGTTTGAGAACGCCACACGTGGTATGGGACATACAACCCTGGGACAATTGGCTGAGCTTATTCTCCGCCCTGGTCTGGGTATTGTGACTGTCCTTGGTCTCCTTTGGACCACATCACATGGAACGCTGACAGAGACCGACGCGATTTGGGCGCTTTTGGGCGCAACGCTTGCGACCTGCGGGTTTTCTGCAGTTACATATGGGCATGTCATGCGACAGCGCTGGTCCGCGCAGGCGCGGGTATCCTGGCGCGCCTGGATCCACGGCACAGCACTGAATTCCACCACCTCTATTCTTATCAAGTCCTCATTTGCGCTCTCATTTTTGTTAATTGGTTATTTTGTCGGCCCCTCTGAATTGGGTATTTACCGTGTCAATTATCAGCTTACAGTTTCCGCTGGGTTGGGGCTTCTTGCAGCGAAAGCCATTGTCGCGCCTCAAATTGCCCGCGCCGGCACCACTGGGGAGACGCCAAGTGCGAGCGAAATCTACCGCGCTTCCATCCGCCTATGTCTCATGTTTTCACTGCCGATTGTCACAGTTTTGCTCACCATCCCGGATTTGGTGGTGGCCACAGTCTATGGTGAGGCCTTCATTGGCTCGCGCCATACTCTTCAAATTCTAGCGTTTTCCGTTCTGATCAACAGCGTCTTCGGCCCCATTGATGTTCTGCTGCAAGTCAGGCGTCGTGATTTTACTCTATTGTTCGCCGCTTTGCTCCGTGTCGCGGTTCTTTTTGGCCTTATCTTAATATTGACCCCGATTTACGGAATAGCCGGGTCTGCCCTGGCCTATACCGCATCTATCACCTGCTGGTGCGTGGTTATGCTATTTGGTCATCATCGTTCAAAATTAAATACAGAACTCTATGACACGTGAGTGAAAATCATACAAACCCAACATTATTATCAATACAAATTGAAAAAGGTGCATCATGGTAAGTCTTCGGGAAACGCTCAGAAATCTAACGCCCAAACAAATTTACGATGCTCAACTCATTAATAAACGCTCACACCATTGGCGTAGATCCGGCGTAATATTCGTGCACATACCTAAAAATGGAGGGACAAGTATAAACAATGCCCTTTATGGCAGATTCATGGGTCATTACACTGTCCGAGAACTGGAAACATGGGCGCCCAAACTGTTTTCCAACCTTCCTTCTCTTGCAATCACTCGCAACCCCTGGAGCCGTGCTCTCTCAGCCTACAGGTTTGCCTGCGCTGGCAACTCGATGCGAGACGGCGCAAAAATATCAAATCCAAACAGATATTTAACACCTGAGTTCACGAACTTTGAGAGGTTCGTTCTTGAGTGGATTCCAGATAGAGATATAGACAAAGAGGATTTCGTATTTCGGCCCCAACTAGACTTTGCCCTCAACAAGAAGAATGAAATCGGCTTGTCTCACGTTGGTCAGCTTGAAAATCCAAACTCATATATTGAATTTATTGAAGACACGATTGGGCAGAGCATCCAGATCAAGCACATGAACAAAACGGGAGATTCAAATTCATACAGAAGCAAGTACACGAATGAAATGAAGGATGTTATCTACAAAAAATACAAACGTGACTTTTCTCTTTTTGACTACAGCTTTTGAAGGTAAGATCCGCAACCCATAATATAATAATATTGCCCATCCCGGAGCGCCCAGAAAAGATTCGGACTTAAGGCAAAAAGATATTCGGCAATAGGGCCGCGCTATTTGTCGTAGTGACCAACATTGTGCCAGTGCCAGGCGTCTTTGATCATCTGGGGCATGGAGGATCTGTGCGGGGTCCAGCCGAGCTCGTCTTCGGCGCGCTCCGATCCTGACACCAGTTTGGTGGCATCGCCAGCGCGGCGGGGGCCTTCGGTGTGGGGGACCGCTTTGTTGGTGACTACACCCGCCGCTTGAATAACTTCGCGGTTGGAAAACCCTTTGCCCGTGCCAAGATTGAACACTCGGCTGCCTTTGCCGTCTTTGAGCCAGGACAGCCCAAGCACATGCGCATCAACCAGATCGCAGACATGCACATAGTCGCGAATGCAGGTGCCGTCTGGGGTGTCGTAATCGGTGCCAAACAGAGTCAGCGCGGGGCGGGTGCCCTCAATCGCCTCCAACATCACCGGGATCAGATGGGTTTCAGGTCGATGGTGCTCGCCCACCTCGCCCTCAGGATCGGCCCCAGCCACATTGAAATAGCGAAAGATCACATGGCGTAGCCCATGCGCGGCCTCAAAATCGCGCAGGATGTTTTCCACCGCGCGTTTGGAGGCCCCATAGGCGTTCAACGGCTCCTGAGGTGTGTTTTCGTCCAACACCACATTGTCATGTTCGCCGTAAGTGGCGCAGGTGGAGGAAAAGACAAAATCGAGACAGCCTGCAGCGGTCGCGGCTTCGATCAGAGTGAGTGACCCCAGCACATTGTTGCGCCAGTAGAGCCCCGGTTCGGCCATGGCCTCACCCACTTGGCTGAGCGCCGCAAAATGCAGAACGGCAACCGGGCTGTATGTGGCAAAGACCTCATCCAGCCGGGCACGATCCTTCAGGTCACCCTGCTCAAAGGGGCCAAATTTCACCGCGTCCTGCCAGCCGGTGACCAGATTGTCATAAGTGACGGGGGTATAGCCCGCAGACTTGAGCGCTTTGCAGGCGTGGCTGCCGATATAGCCAGCCCCGCCCGTGACAAGGACGTGGTTCAAGAGGGCTTACTCCGCGGCTTTTCTGGCGGACATGACCTCTTGCAGGTAGCCCTCAAGATCGTCGCGCAGATCCTCCCGGGCCAGACCAAAGGCCACGGTGGCCTGCAGGAAGCCGGCCTTTGAGCCGCAGTCAAAGCGTTGGCCCCGGAAGCGATAGCCATAGACCCCTTTGTCCTCGGCAATCTCCTGCGCAATCGCATCGGTCAGTTGGATCTCACCACCCGCGCCCTGTTTCATGCGGTTCAGGTGGCGGAAGACATCCGGCGAGAGGATATAACGGCCGATCACCGCCAGGTTCGAGGGCGCCTCGTCCTGGGCAGGTTTCTCGACCATGCCTTTGACCGAAACCATCGATCCCATGTCTTCGTTCACATCGAGGATGCCGTAGCTCGGAGCCTTGTCCGGCGCGACCTCCATGGCCGCCACCATATTGCCGCCTGTCTCTTCATAGGCCTCAACCATCTGCTGCAGACAGGGTTTTTCCGCTGCAATCACATCGTCGGGCAGGATCACCGCAAAGGGTTCATTGTGCACCAAACGCCGCGCGCACCAGACCGCATGACCCAGACCCATGGCCTTGTGCTGGCGGATATAGGCGATGTCGCCGGAATCCATATTGGTGTTTTTCAACGCGCTGAGCAGCTCGTCTTTGCCTTTGCGGCGCAGCTCCTGCTCCAGCTGGGGGGCGTGGTCGAAATAGTCCTCAAGCGCGCCTTTGCCGCGCGAGGTGACAAAGATGAACTCTTTGATCCCAGCCGCCCGCGCCTCGTCGATGGCATATTGCACCAGCGGACGATCGACCAATGTCATGATTTCTTTGGGCACGGATTTTGTTGCAGGAAGAAACCGTGTGCCAAGACCCGCAACCGGAAAGATCGCCTTGGTAACCTTTTTACGCATAACCAAACTCAACAATAACTAGTACAAAATAAACTCTGCCGGATGCCGATATTCTTGCAGACACCCGGTTATAAACACCGCCAGTTCATATCCGAATTGCGGTATTTTCCAAGAAAATTTTTCCAAACGACGCAAGAGGCTCAGTCGAGCAGCTTGCCCAGGTAGTTTCCATATTCGGTTTTTTTGAAAGCCTCGGCATGGGCGCTGAGCTTGGCACGATCAATCCAGCCCTGCTCATAGGCGATCTCTTCGGGGCAGCCGCATTGCATGCCCTGTCGCAGCTGCAGGGTGCGCACAAAGTTGCCCGCATCCAGAAGCGAGGCATGGGTGCCCGTGTCAAACCAGGCATAGCCACGGCCCATGCGCTGGATATCCAAGGTGCCCTCGTCCAGATAGCTTTCCAGCAGAGAGACAATCTCAAGCTCGCCCCGGGCCGAGGGTTTGACCTGACGGGCCCGTTCCGGTGCGCTGCCATCCAGGAAATAAAGCCCGGTGACCGCGTAATCCGAGGGTGGCACCTCGGGTTTTTCGATAATGGCCGTGGGTGTGCCTTCGGCATCCATGGCCACCACACCATAGCGTTGCGGATCCTGCACCCGGCAGCCAAAGACCGTGCCACCGCTGGTTTTGGCACTGGCCTCAAGCAGCATGCCGGTTAACCCGTGGCCGTAGTAAATATTGTCCCCCAGCACCATGGCACTGGGTGCGCCATCAAGGAAATCCTCGGCAAGGATATAGGCCTGCGCCAGACCGTCGGGGCTGGGCTGGGTGATATAGGTCAGCTCCATGCCCCATTGCGATCCATCTTTCAGCACGCGTTTGAACTGATCCTGATCCTGCGGCGTGGTGATGATGGCGATCTCGCGGATGCCGCTGAGCATCAGCACGGACAGCGGATAATAGATCATCGGTTTGTCATAGACGGGCATCAGCTGTTTTGAGACAGCCATGGTCAGCGGGTAGAGCCGTGTGCCCGACCCTCCAGCCAGAATAATACCTTTGCGGTCACTCATCACTTTGGTCCTGTAACGTGTTAAAAACGGATGTGAGGCTGGCGCGCCAATTCGGGCGCGCGAGGCCGAAATGTGTTTCGAGATCGCGGCAGTCGAGCCGCGAGTTCAGCGGCCGTGTGGCCGGGGTGGGATAGGCGCTGGTGGGGATATCCGTGACCTGTGTCACCAGCCCCGCCTGCGCCATGATGCTGCGGGCAAACTCGGCCCAGCTGACATCGGGCGCGCCGGAATAATGGTAGGTGCCCGCACGGGCCGGATCCGCGATCAGCCCCTCGACAACCGCGATGCAGGCGGCGGCAATATCAACGGCGGCCGTGGGCCCCCCAATCTGATCGGCCACCACATTCAGGGCGTCCCGCTCGGCCCCAAGGCGCAGCATGGTTTTGACAAAGTTTGTGCCGGTCTCTGAGAACACCCAGGAGGTGCGTAAGATCACCGAGATCCCTCCGGCGGCGCGCACGGCCGCTTCGCCCGCCAGTTTGCTGCGGCCATAGGCCGAGACAGGACCGGGGACATCCTCTGGGCGCCAAGGCTGGCTGCCTGTGCCGTCAAAGACATAGTCCGTAGAGATATGCACAAAGGGAATGCCGCGCGCGGCGCAGGCGCGTGCCATGGCACCGGGGGCGGCCCCATTGATCACGGTGGCGGCCGCTTCGTTTTCTTCCGCCGCATCCACGGCGGTATAGGCGGCGGCATTGATTACAGCGCGGGGGGCGTGCTGTGCGATGGCTGCTGCACAGGCCTCCGGATCGCTCAGATCCGCCTGATCCCGCCGCAATGCGATGACATCACCATAGGCCCGCAGAGCGGTTGCGACCTGTCCGCTGTGACCAAAGACCAGAATGCTCATGCAGAGGCCTGCGCCGAGGGCGTAACCGGAGAGACCCCCAGCCGCTGTCCGACCCCCTGTCGGGCCTGCAGCGGTCGCCACCACTTTTCATTGGCCAGATACCACGCGACGGTTTTCTCAAGCCCCTCTTCCACGGTGACCGAAGGACGCCAGCCCAGTTCACTGCGCATGCGAGTGGGGTCAATGGCATAGCGCGCATCATGGCCGGGGCGGTCCGTGACAAAGGTGATCTGATCCGCATAAGAGCCCGTGGCCTTGGGACGTTTCGCATCGAGAATGGCGCAGAGGGTCTGGACCAGCTCAAGATTGCTGCGCTCGTTTTCGCCGCCAATGTTATAGCTGCGCCCCGGCACACCGCGGTCCAGCACCGTCAGCAGAGCATCGGCGTGGTCTTCGACATAGAGCCAGTCACGCACATTCGAGCCATCGCCATAGATCGGCAGATCTTTCCCAGCCAGCGCATTCAGAATGACCACCGGGATCAGCTTTTCCGGGAAATGATAGGGCCCGTAGTTGTTTGAGCAATTGGTGAGCAGCACCGGCAGGCCATAGGTCTCGCCCCAGGCGCGCACCAAATGATCGGACGAGGCTTTTGAGGCCGAATAGGGACTGCGCGGATCATAGGGGGTGTCTTCGGTGAACTGTCCGGTGGGGCCAAGACTGCCATAGACCTCATCGGTCGAGATATGATGAAATCGGAACCCCTCGGGGCGGCCTGAGGCCTCCCAATAGCTGCGCGCCGCCTGCAGCATGGTGTAGGTGCCCATGACATTGGTTTCGATAAAGGCTCCGGGGCCATCAATCGAGCGGTCCACATGGCTTTCAGCCGCCAGATGCATCACCGCATCCGGGGCATGCCGGTCAAAGACCCCCTGCACGGCCACCGCGTCGCAGATATCAACCCGTTCAAACACATAGCCGGGCAGATCCGCCACCGATGCAACATTCTCAAGGCAGGCCGCATAGGTCAGTACATCGAGGTTGATCACCTCCTGCCCCCGCGCCATCGCAAGCCGCACCACCGCCGAGCCAATAAACCCAGCTCCGCCCGTCACCAAAACCTTCATACGTTAATCCTCATACACAAACGGGTTTTCAAAATCACCGAGCGCCATGGCGTTGCGGTCTTTGTCAGACAAAATAACCTGATCCGCCGCCACACCCCAATCGATGCCAAGTCCTGGGTCGTCCCATCGGATCGACACATCATGGTCAGGCGCGTAATAGTTCGAACATTTATACAAAATTTCTGTGTCAGGCACGCGGGTCACAAAGCCATGCAGACAGCCTTTGGGCACAAAAATCTGCGCGCCGTTTTCCGCAGACAGCTCAACCGAAATCCATTTGCCGTAGCTGGGTGAGCCTTTGCGGATGTCCACCACCACATCATCGGCGCGGCCCCGCGCCACGCGCACCAGTTTGTCCTGGGCAAAGGGCGGGGTCTGGCAATGCAGCCCCCGCAGCACGCCCACATCGCGGCTCAGGGAATGATTGTCCTGCACAAAGGCGGCATCGATGCCCTGCTCTTGCAGAGCCCTCTGGTTCCAGACCTCGGAAAAGAACCCGCGGTCATCCCCAAAACGTTTGGGTGTCAGCACCACAACACCCGCAAGAGAAGTTGGTTCTACCTTCACAACATAGCCTCACCCATTGGTTTCTCAGGACCGCCGCCGCTGTCTTCCTTCAATATCGGGTTTTGAGGACCCGCAACAGCGTCACTTAAGCGTTAAACTTCAACACTTAAGTGTCCTTTTCATGGCCAGTGCCCGGCAGCTCCGTGTTCTGAGGCCTGATTTCAGAGATCAAAGCAGCCTTGCGCGCACCTCCCCCAGAAAGCGCGCCACCAGCTCCTGTGCCGTCTCTGCGCTTGGAGCTTCCGCATAACAGCGCAGCTCAGGGGCATTGCCGGAAGGGCGCAGATGGACCACCCGATCTTCGGAAAAAGACACCCGCAGCCCATCGGTGGTATCCACCGCGGTCTCAGGCCCGAGGTCGGCAAAAAATGCGCCACGGGAGGTGGGGTCTATGGTCAGCTGCGCGATAAGCTGTTGCGACACGGCGGTCTCAATCCCCTGCAACCGGTCGGCGGCGGTAAAACAGGCCGGAAGCCCCCGGACCAGATCACTTAACGCACGCCCTCTGGCACGGGCCATGCTCAGCGGCGCCAGCATCGGCAGCAGGCAATCCCGGGTCATCAGCGGGGGCAGCGGTCCAGAAGGCCCCTGCGCGGTGAAGCCCAGAAGAAAGCCCCCATTGGCCTCATAGCCCACCACCGCAGCGGCGGGGTTTTCGCGCAGCACCTGCTCCATCGCTGCAATGACGTAGGGCGACCCAATGCGGGTCAGATGCACAGCATCAAAGCTCTCGATCTGTTGCACCATGGAGTTGGACGAGACCGGTGTGCAGATCACCCGTGCCCCCAGCATCTGGGCTGTGAGCACCCCAAGCACATCTCCGGGCACCACAGCCCCCTGAGCATCCGCCACCATCGGCCGGTCCGCATCTCCATCGGTGGAGATCACCGCATCCAGATCATGCTCAGCGCACCACCCCGCCAGCATATGCCGTGTTTCGGGGTCCAGTGCCTCGGTATCGACCGGGACAAAGTCATTTGAGCGCGCCAGCGCCACGGCGGTCCCCCCAAGCGCGGTGACCACCTCGCCCATCAGATCCCGAGCGGTGGAGCTGTGCTGATAGACCCCAATGCGCAGCCCGTTCAGCGCATCGCCCCCAAACCCTGACACATAGCGTGCCACATAGGTGGCGCGGGCTGTGTCCTCGCAGGTGAGACCGGCCACCTGCCCCAGATCGCTCGGCCCCAGATCGCTTTGACCGGGACTGCTCTGGCCCAGATGCGCCTGAATGGCCTGTTCATCTGATTTGCTGATCTCACCCGTGGGCACGTAGAATTTCAGTCCGTTGCGGTCGGCCGGGATATGGCTTCCGGTGACCATAATCGCCGCCTGTCCGGCCTGCATGGCCGCCAGAGCCAGCGCGGGAGTGGGCAGCACGCCACAGTCAATCACCGGCACGCCCTGTGCCCGGGCGGCCTGGGCCACATGGGCGGCAATCTCAGGTGAGGAGGGACGCAGATCCTGGCCCAGATAAAGCGCCCCGCCATGGGGGCAGGACGCAAGAAAGGCGCCGGTGTAATCGCGCACCAGATCCTCGGTCAGATCCACAACCAACCCCCGCAGGCCGCTGGTGCCAAATTTCGGTGCCATATCCGCTCTCATAAACTTGCCTGCACCCGCCATAGGGGAGAACGCCCCTCCATGTGAAGGTTTGGGTTACCCTTGGCTCTCGTAACGATCCATCAGGATCTCGAGCATGTCGTAATAGGCGCGGCGGTCGGCTTTGCACATGGCTTTGAACCGGTCCAGCACAGGCTGCGGACCTTTCAGGTTCAGCTGACCATCGGCCGAGGCTTCGCGCGAGGGAAAGCGCGAGACCGCATCCACCGCCTTGCGGGTGTCGCGCGCCGGCGTGGTGGCTGGCTGAGCCCCCTGCCCTATTGGTGCCGCGCCACGCGGGGCAAAATCATCCATATCATCCAGAACCGGCATGCTCAGCGTTTCACGATTGGACATCAGGCGGCCCTCCCGGCGGCGTCATCTCGGATGGCGCGCAGTTTTGCGACCACCTCGGCCCGGAAATCTTCGATATTGGCCAGGGCCTTGGGCAGGCCATTGACCTGTGTGGGGGCCATATCCGCCACCGTGCCGCCCATGGCAAACATGGCCGCAAAGGCGTCGCGCTCATGGATTTCGGTGTCAAAGGTGTCGATCTGGACATTGTCGCGGAACTGGCCTGCGATGTGACGCGCCGTGCGCGATTTCACCGCCGCGCGGCTCTGGGTGAAGAGCACCGCATAGGGGATCTTGCGTCGGGTGGCTTTCATATCGCGGTGGATCTCTTCGATCACATCCAGCGAGGCCTGCGCATCCTGCTGCTGTTCCTTCATCGGGATCACCACCAGATCCGCCTGGCTGATGGCATAACTCATCAGACGTGAGGCGGTGCCCTCCAGATCGATGATCACAAAGGGATCGCGCGCGGCGGCCTCTTCGATCTCATCGAGAATGGTTTTCTCGCTGGCATTGGTCACCACGGTCAGCGCCTCGGGCTTGCCGGGTTTTTCGGCCCAGGTGGTGATGGGATGGCGCGGATCGGCATCGATTAGGGTGGTGGGGCGATGGGCGGCAAAGGCCTGGGCCAACAGCAAGGCGCTGGTGGTTTTGCCGCTACCGCCTTTGGAATTGGCGAAAGCAATCACGGGCATGATGAGGGTCCTGTCTGCTTTAAGTTTCTGCTCGGATCTGGCCCTTTTGCGGACCTTATACCCTACCGTACCCTAGCTTACCCCAACCTACCAAGAGAAACCCTAGGGTACTCCAAGGTAGGGTAGGGTACTGCGCCCAATTCGCCACAACAGGATATGGCACCTTAGGATACCTTGGGCACTGTATTGCGCTGTAATGTCCGGTAAACCTTTGCTTTTGATACAGAAAACAGCTCATCCAGATCGGAAATGGCATACTCCCCCGTGGCCTGCAGGGGTCGCTTACCGCTGGGGAAGAAATAGTACGCTAAGCGCGCGATGTGCACCTTAGCCAGCTTTTTCAGGGTCGTGTTTGTCTTTGAGCTTCGCAAACGCCGCTTCGTATCTTCCGATCCGTTCAGCATCTTCTTGAGAGTTCAGAAAGGGCTTTCTACGGCCTACAACCATTGTATCGATACCTGCCCCAATGGCGCTGCCTTGCACCCGCACAGTTGCGCTGAAGTGACTGCAGGTCGTGTTGGGCATTTTGGCAGCGAGAAATGCGTAATCCTCGGTGTCGAAGGTGTTTGAGACGGATAGCGTTTTCAACACCTGACATCTGGCGACGGGGCGCAAGCCGTCATTTTCAATTTTTAGACCTGTCAGTTGCATTTCCTTGAGATGTGGCAGCGCCGCTAACGGCTCAAGCGACTTTGCAATATTCTTGCTCGATAGAGTTGGAGAGCCAGAGAACGCGAACCCGCGAAGCTCTTGAAGACGGGAGATCGGTTGCAGATCATGCGCCTTTGGCGTGTCAACTAACGCTAAGGTTTTCAAATTATTGAGGTGTGACAGGGGTTCAAGGTCGGTCATCTTACTATTCCAAATGATGGCCAGATGCTCCAACCCCGAGATGTTTTGAAGGCCCGAGAGATCAGGAACACGCATCTCATAGAAAACAGCTATTTTGACTGACAATTCCATGCACAGGGCATCGAATGTTTTTTCGTTTGCTCCGACAATATAGGCCGCGTGACCTGAGTGTGTTTTGCCTTGCTGCCACTCGGTAACATGCCCATCAAGTACCAGCACTGGCTTCTTGGCGTTCTCCCAGCCCTGTCCTCGGGGGACTTCAGAGAAGATGCCCGATAGGGGCGGTGTATCTGGAGAGTATGGATACATAGAGACAACTAAACCCCTAGCCGTTTAAGCGTGCGATAGACGGTGGGCCTTGAGACGGAGAAGACCTCGGCCAAATCGCTGATGGAATAGTCCCCAGTGGCATGCATGCGGACCAGCTCACGCTGCTGTTTATCTGTCAGCTTTGGCTGCTTGCCGCGCAGCTTTCCTTTGGCACGGGCCATGGCCATGCCTTCGCGGGTGCGCATGCGGATCAGATCCGCTTCGAACTCAGCAAAGCTGGCGAGGATATTGAAGAACATTTTGCCCATGGGATCACCGGGATCATAGACCGTGGATCCCAGCGCCAGCGCCACATCCTTGGCGGCCAGTTGATCAGCAATGGCGCGGGCGTCGGGCACCGAGCGCGCCAGCCGGTCCAGCTTGACCACCACAAAGGTATCACCCGCCCGCACCGCCGCCAGAGCCTGATCCAGACCCGGCCGGGCGCGCGAGGCGCCGGTCAGCCCATGGTCGGTGAACACATCTTCAGGCGACACCCCCAAAGCGGCAAGCGCCGCCCGTTGGGCATCAAGATCCTGGGCCAGGGTCGAACA
>Ga0189286_100344_pt1 | contig 14805 bp, 10 predicted proteins | sample UW69minimetaG_FD_130330 | JGI IMG/M metagenome (GOLD analysis project Ga0189286, IMG submission 130330) | Marine microbial communities from the Costa Rica Dome - UW69 mini metaG | ecosystem: Environmental > Aquatic > Marine > Oceanic > Photic zone | place: Costa Rica: the Eastern Pacific...
CAGCCCAGGCTGGCCTGTAACACGAATATTGGAGAGCACCATGAGTAAGAGAAAAATTCACATCACCGACGTCATCCTGCGGGATGCCCATCAGTCCCTGATCGCCACGCGTATGCGCACCGAAGACATGCTGCCGGCCTGTGAATGGCTGGACCAGGCCGGCTACTGGTCACTGGAATGCTGGGGCGGCGCCACGTTTGATGCCTGTGTGCGGTTTCTGAAGGAAGATCCGTGGGAGCGCCTGCGTACCCTGCGTAAGGCTCTGCCCAACACCCGCCTGCAAATGCTGTTGCGCGGCCAGAATCTGCTCGGGTACCGCCATTATGGCGACGATGTGGTGGAGGCGTTTGTTGAAAAGGCCGCGGAAAACGGCATCGACGTGTTCCGGATTTTTGATGCGTTGAACGACGTGCGTAATCTGGAAACCAGTATTAAAGCGGTGAAGAAGGCCGGCAAGCATGCCCAGGGTACGTTGTGCTATACAGTCAGCCCGGTGCACGATGTGAAAACCTTCCTGGCCCAGGCCGAGACCATGGCAGACATGGGCGCTGACAGCATCGCCATCAAGGATATGGCGGGCCTGCTGACGCCGGCGGTGACCGCCGAGCTGGTCAGCGGCCTGAAGAAGAACCTCAAACTGCCGGTATTCCTGCACTCCCATGCCACCTCGGGCATGGCGCCCATGTGCCAGTGGGCGGCGTTGGAGGCTGGCGTGGATCATATCGATACCGCGCTGTCGGCGTTCGCGGGTGGTACCAGCCATCCGCCGACCGAATCGTTGGTGGCGGCGTTGCACGATGCCGGCTGCGAAACTGGCCTTAACCTCGAGTTGCTGGACAAAGCCACCCGGCATTTCCGCGAGGTTCGCAAGAAATACCATCAGTTCGAGAGTGACTACAACGGGGTGGATACCTCGGTACTCCTGTCTCAGGTTCCTGGTGGCATGATGTCCAACCTGGCCAACCAACTCAAAGAACAGGGCGCCCTCGACCGGATTCAGGATGTATTCGAGGAAATTCCCCGGGTGCGTAAAGACCTGGGATACCCTCCGTTGGTAACGCCCACCTCGCAGATCGTTGGCACCCAGGCAGTGATCAATGTGTTGGGCGGCAAGCGTTACGACACCATTACCAATGAAGTGAAGAAGTACATGCAGGGCTGGTATGGCAAGGCGCCTGCAGAGGTGGACGCACAGCTGCAACGCCGTGCTGTAGGCGAGGAAGAGTTGATTGAAGAGCGCCCGGCCAACCTGATTCCCAGGGAGTTTTCCGAACTGCGCAAGGAGTTGGGTGATCTCGCGGAGAGCGAGGAAGACGTACTGACCTACGCCATGTTCCCCGACCAGGCCCGCACGTACCTGGAACAACGCCGCGACGGCACCTTGCAGCCGGAAGCCCTGGAACCCATCGCCAACGGTAAAACCGGGGGCAATGTGTCCACTGAGTTCCGGATCACGGTGCACGGTGAAAGTTACGATATCCATGTAACCGGTGCCAATCCGGTGAGCGAGACCGAACGCCGGTTCTACATGACAGTGGACGGCGTGCCCGAGGAAATTCAGTTGGAATCCCAGGGCGAAGCCTCTGAAACTACCCGCAAGGGCGGTCGCGCCAGAGCTACCGGAGAAGGCCAGGTGACCACCACAATGCCGGGCAATATTGTGGATGTGCTGGTGAGCGAGGGTGATGAGGTATCCGCCGGTGACGCGGTGCTGATCATTGAAGCCATGAAAATGGAAACCGAGGTTAAAGCCACCAAGTCTGGTATCGTCAAGGCGGTGAATATCTCGAAAGGCGACCGGGTAGCGCCTGGTGAGAGCCTGATCGAAATCGAATAACCAAATCCCCCGGGACGCTCGTCCCGGGCATTCCATCGCAGTTGGGAGCACCCCCTCGAATGAAGTCGATCTTGCTGTCGTTAGCGGCTGTGCTGTCGTTGGCGCCCGGACTGGTGTGGGCAAACGCCGACCGGGCCGTGGATCTTATAGCCCACCCAGTGGGCTACATTGCAGTAGCGATTTTTGTCATCGCTTACCTGTTGGTCATGCTGGAAGAACGGATTCACCTGGCGAAATCCAAGCCCATGTTGATTGCGGCAGGTTTGATCTGGATACTCGTGGCCCTGGCCTACCGCGTGACGGGTGCCAATGGCGAAGTCGAAGAGGCCATACGGCATAACTTTCTGGAATACGCGGAGCTGTTCTTCTTCCTCCTGGTGGCGATGACCTACATCAACGCCATGCTGGAACGGGGTGTCTTCGATCAGTTACGGATATGGCTGCTTGGCAAGGGGTTTGGCTACCGGCGTCTGTTCTGGATCACAGGAATCCTGGCATTCGCCCTGTCACCGGTCGCGGACAACCTGACTACGGCACTGATCATGTGTGCGGTGGTGATGTCTGTGGGTCGCGACAGCGCCAGATTCGTGTCGCTGTCCTGTATCAATATTGTGGTGGGCGCCAACGCGGGTGGGGCGTTCAGCCCGTTTGGAGACATCACCACACTGATGGTCTGGCAGAAAGGCATACTCCCGTTCCAGGACTTCTTCCAGTTGTTGCTGCCTTCCATCGTCAACTTCCTGGTACCGGCGGCGCTGATGCATCTGGCTCTGCCAAAGGGCCAGCCGTCATCACCGGAGTCATTCGGGAACGTTATTCGACCGGGCGGGCTGGTAATCTGCGCTCTGTTCCTGCTGACCATTGCCACCGCCATCAGTTTTCACCAATTCCTGCACATTCCCCCGGTGTTCGGCATGATGACGGGGCTCGGTTACCTGAAGATCTTTGGGTTTTATCTCAAACGCCACGAGGAGTATCACTGGAATGAGGGTTCTGAATCCCCGCCTGGCGATAGTTCGGGTGACCGCACCCAGGGGCGTCGCGCTTTTGACGTGTTCTCCCATATCGCCCGGTCGGAGTGGGACACTCTGTTCTTCTTCTACGGGGTGATTATGGCGGTCGGCGGCCTGGGCTTCATTGGTTATCTTGGCATGATATCGGCCACTCTGTACGGCGATCTGGGGCCCACCGTTGCCAATGTCATGATCGGCGTGATCTCTGCGCTGGTCGACAACATTCCGGTGATGTTTGCGGTGCTGACGATGAATCCGGCCATGCCGGACTATCAGTGGTTGCTGGTTACGCTAACGGCCGGTGTTGGTGGTAGCCTCCTGTCCATAGGCTCTGCTGCAGGCGTCGCACTGATGGGGCAGGCCAGGGGGCAGTACACGTTCCTCAGTCACCTGAAATGGACACCCGCGATTGCATTGGGTTACGGGGCCAGTATCTGGGTGCATTTCCTGGTCAATGGCTGAGGTCTGGCGGCTGCTGGAAGCCGGCAAGTCCGCTGGCTTCCAGCAGCTCCGCAAATCGGATCGTCGTCAGGTCCATCCCTGGCGCACCGATGACCTGCACATTGAACGGCAACCCGTCTGCCTTTTTTCCAATTGGTACGGAGGTGGCGGGCAGCCCGAGCAGGGTAGCCAGGGCAATCCAGCAGAACTGGTCCATATACGCCCTGGGCTGACCTGCAACGGTGATCTGCCGCTTGAACACCGGATTGCTGTGATCGTGGCGAATGGCCGTGGTTGGGGTGATCGGCGTTAACAGCACATCGAATTCGTCAAACAGAGTGGTGATTTCGGCCCGCATCTTTTCCCGCGTTTCGCTCCAGGCCATCCACTGGTGTACCGGCTGGTTCACACCGCGGCCGTATTCTCCGATGAAAGCCGTGACCGGGCCAAACAGGTGAAGCCAGCGTTCAAGCCTGGAAATCCACATCATTTGCCGGCGTTGGGCCGGCTTCATGGATGTGCTGAGCAGGCTACCCAGCAGGTTAAAGTAGGCAGGCAGGATATGCTCCAGATTGAGCAATTGATGTCTGGTTTCGGCCACCAGCGCTCCCTTGCTTTCCAGTGTCCGCCCGAGTTGTTGGTAGCCGTTCAGTAATTCGTCGTCGATGGGGCACAACGGGTCTTTCAGCCAAAGGCCCACACGGGCCTGTTCCAGAGAATGGATGGTGGCCGGTGCCATGGCTAGTTGCCAGCTGTTGCGTTCCCGTTCACCGGGACCGGCTATCACGCCCAATAGCAGTTCCAGATCCTTTGCTGAGCGCGCCAATGGTCCGCCTTCGGCCAGGTCCGGCCGTGACTCTGTGCCCGGTGGTCCTGGAATGTGACCACGGAAGGAGACCAGGGCGCGGGAAGGCTTGTGCCCGAAAACGCCGCAGAAATGCGCCGGTGTACGGATGGAGCCAGCCAGGTCGCTGCCAACCTCAAGAGGGGTCATGCCTGCCGCGAGTGCTGCGGCCGCGCCCCCGGATGAGCCACCGGGGGTATGGGCCAGGTTGTGGGGGTTGTTGGTGACACCGAAGAGCTTGTTGTAACTCTGGAGGTCGGTGGCATAGATGGGGACGTTGGTTTTTCCCAGGATAATCGCGCCTGCGTCTTCCAGGCGCTGGACCACATCGGCGTGTTTTGTCGGAATATGGTCTTTCAATGCGGGTGCGCCGGCTGTACAGGCCATGCCGGCAACCTCCCAGGTATCCTTCAGGGTGAGTGGCAGGCCGTGAAGTGATCCAACGGAATCGCCACGCGCCAGAGCCTCGTCAGCCTCCCTGGCTTTCCCGAGAGCGCTTGTTTCGTCCAGTGTCACAACCGCGTTTATGTCGCCATTACACTGTCGAATCCTGTCCACGAATGCTTGAGTGACATCAACACTGGTGAGCTTCCCGTTTTTGAGGTCGCTAACAAGTTCCGCAGCTGGTCGATAGTACATTGGGTCCATGGAATCCTCGGTGTTGTTGGCTGGTAAGGTTCAGGTCAGTTCGCTACGCCAGTGTTTGACCCTGACCTGGCTCTTGACCGCATCCAGTACTTCGACAATCAGGTTGATCAGGGCTTCGTTGTGTTCGTCGCTACCGTCTTCGCTCTCGGGGGATGGCAGGAACACGTTCACAATGTCTTCGATGAACGCGTGATTGGAAGCAGAGGCGAGGTCTTCAAGAATCTGGTGAATCACGTTGGCGACAATGTCTCCCACGGCTTCTTCCAGGGTTTCCTGGATGGTGGGCCCGACAACGGGCAGGTATTTCAGTCGCGACAACTCAAGGTTCTGCTTGAGTGCGTTGTCGACACGGGTTTCCAGGTAGCTTCTCAGGGCGCCGCGATTCGGGATGTAACCTTCCCGCGCTGCTTCAGCGACTCGTTGTGATACCCAGTCGGACAGCATTTCCCGTCTCGGGTAGAGGATGTCGTTCTGGATGCGTTCAAACAGTGGTGATCCGCGACGAATCTCGTCTTGAGCACCGGTGAGCACTTTGATCACGATGCGGTCTGAGAGTTCTTCCATGAAGGCTTCGTAGTAAAAGTTGAAGAACTGGAAGGCTCGGGTCTGGGTAACATCAATCACCTTGTACTGGTGGAGGCGATAGATGATGGAGATAACCCGCAGTATCCGCAGGAAGCGGAAGCTGCCAACGGGGATGCAGCCGATGATGTCGTACCAGTGGATGAACGGATAGAAGTACCAGCGGTCATAGACTTTCGCCTTGATGGCGTAGCCCCAGCGCACGACGAATTCGGTCAGGAATATGCTGACGAAGATGAGGTCGTAGAACAGGAAGTTTTCGTGGATGGGGTGGTAGAGTTCTTTGATAACCGGGGCGTTTTCGGCCAGCAGATTCTGGACGCCGGTGAAGTTGTAGATGGAATCAAAGATGATGAAGGCCAGGTTGATAATGAGCAGGCCGAGCATCAGGAAGTCTATGATGAACCAGATGAGTTGGTGGCTGGTTTTCAGGTTTTCTCGGTTTATCTTTAGCATTCATCAATCCAGGACTTCGAGTTTGGAGTCTGCAGCCGCTGCGATCAGGCTCTATGCTTTCTCGCCGCTTCGACCGCGAGGACTTCTTGCACCTGCCTGATTTTTCGACGCTTTCACACAGGTTAGCTTATTTCAGCTCTGCCGGCGACGATGGGGCGGCGGAATCGGGCATCCTCGCCATTGGCATAGAGCGCATGACAGACAGACAAGATGGTCAATTGCCATGGATTAAACGGACCGCTACCCGGTACACTCATATACGGTTAACGCGCCTTTTCACCCACTTTTACTGAAGTAACGCTGCTTGATGTGTTCCCACATTAGACTCCTGTTTCTCCGCACTGTCGGGATGGTTTGCCTGGCGATACTGGCAACGCCGGGATTGGTCTGGGCGCAACAGGTGGAGGTGAACGTGGAGGGCGACTATCCACAGCTTCAGGATAATGCGGAAGCCTTTCTGGGTGAGGTCGAGGGGCGTAGCGCTGGAAGCCTGAGGCGATACGCCAGCACCGCCGAAGCGCAAGTCGAAGAGGCACTCCGTGCGCTGGGCTACTACAGCCCGATGATTCAGTGGGAAGTGGTTGAGCAGCCCGGCGATGGCGAAACACCCGCTCGCCTGGTATTGACTGTGCAGCCCGGTGAACCCATTCGCGTTCGTTCCCGACAGGTGTCCATCGAAGGCCCAGCCAGTCGGGACCCCGATTTCGTGGGAACCCTGCCAGAAAAGCCCGCAGAGGGGGATGTGCTGAATCACGGCCAGTACAGCACTTTGCGCCAGACCATCCAGAACCGAGCCTCGCGATTGGGGTATTTTGATGGCGAGTTCACCACCCGCCGGCTGGAAGTCAACCCGGAACAGCGCACCGCAGATATCTCCCTGGTCTTTCGCAGTGGCGTGAGATATCGCCTGGGGGAGGTGAGTTTCAAGGAAGGGCATGGCTTCGAGGAACAGTTGCTTGAACAGTTCGTGCGCTTTGAGCCCGGTGAGATTTATCACGCCGACAAGGTGGCGAGGCTAAGCGGCGATCTCTCCAACAGCGGCTACTTTTCCGGTGTCGACATCGACGCTTCGCCTGGTAAAGCCGAGGAGGGCGTGATACCCCTATCGGTAGACCTGACCACTCGTCCTCCACGCTCCGTCGCCACCGGTGTTGGCTTCTCCACGGATGTGGGGCCGCGTTTCAGTGGCAACTGGCGGGAGCACTGGATCAACCCCATGGGCCATCGCCGCGGCGCGCAGACTGAGCTTTCGGCGCCGCGACAAAACGTGGGCGCCTGGTACGAACTGCCCCTTGATCCTCCCATGACAGACTCCATTCGCCTCTCCGCCGGTTATCAGCGAGAGGATATTGAGGACGTGGAGTCGGAGCTGCTTACCTTTGGCCAGCAGTGGAAACACCAGCTCGATAACGGCTGGTTGCAGGTTGCCTCGATCCGCTGGGAAGGTGAGCGTTTTCGCATCGGCAACGACGACCCCGAGCAGAGCAGCCTGTTGCTGCCCGGACTGGGGTATTCGAAGCTACAGGCTGACTCCCCGTTGGATCCGTCCCGGGGATACCGTATCCAGTTCGATGTAACCGGCTCCCACCGTGCCGTCATCTCCGACGTGGATATTCTCCATGCCAATGTTCTGGTAAAGGGGCTCTACACCCTGGCGGACAACCACCGCTTCCTGTCCCGGTTCCAGTTTGGTGGCGTGGCCACCAATCGCTTCTCGGATGTGCCGCCGTCATTACGATTTTTTGCCGGTGGCGATCAGACGGTGCGGGGGTATGGCTATGAGACGCTGTCACCCCGGAACAGCGAGGATGTGGCCATTGGTGGTCGTTACCTGATGGTGGGCAGTGTCGAGTATCAGTACGAGTTTGCCGAAAACTGGCGGGTCGCGGCGTTTGTTGACGAAGGCAACGCCATGGATGACCTGTCGGACCCTCTGGCGACGGGTGCCGGCCTGGGCATTCGCTGGATCAGCCCGGTCGGGCCGCTGCGCCTGGACGTCGCCAAAGGTCTGGATCCTGAGTTTGGCGGTGAATGGCGCATTCACTTTTCCATGGGGCCGGAGTTATGAATGACGAAGCGAAAACTCCAACGCCAAAACGGTCAAAACGCCTGAGAAACGGGTTGTTGGTGGCACTGGCCGTTATCGTCCTGCTACCGCTGTTGATCGTGGTGCTGTTGGTGCTGGCGTTGCGCTCGGAAACCGGCACCGCCTGGGTGATTGACCAGGTTCCCGGCCTTGAGGTCGAGCAGGGGCAGGGCTCGTTACTGGGGCAGTGGCAGGCAGCCTCCCTGACATGGCAAGGCTACGGTGTTGGGCTAGAGGTAGCGTCGCCGGTTGTTGACTGGTCGCCCACCTGCCTGTTCAACAAGCAACTCTGCCTTGAGCGGCTTCTGGCAGAGAGCATTGATCTGACGCTGCAGTCATCCGGTGAACCCAAACAAGACAGCGGCGATGTCAGTCTACCCAGCGTCGACCTTCCATTGGGGCTGGTGGTTCGGGACGTGAATCTTGGCCCGTTTACGCTAAACGATGCCAAGGTCTGGGACCGACTCCGGGTCAAGGCTCAGGGTTCCGGTTCGGACTGGCACCTGCAGAACCTGGCCTTTGTCCGGGATGATATTAACCTCAATGCCTCCGGCAGAGTCCAGACCCGGGGCGACTGGCCGCTGGATCTGGAGGTTGGCCTGGTGCTTCCTCCCCCGTATGGCGCAGGTTGGCAATTCGCACTCAATCTGACCGGGAGCACTGCTGACCTGAGAATAAAGGGCCAGAGCAGCGGTTATCTTGATGCCACGCTGGCTGGCCGGGTGGCGCCGCTGGACAGCGCCCTGCCGGCGGAACTGACCGTCCGTTCCAGCCGGTTCGTCCCGGCGGAGGGGTTACCGAAAACCCTGGTGCTGACAGACACCGTGGTTGCCCTGAAGGGCAGCCTTGAGAACGGTTTCCGCTCGGACTCCCGCACTGTGCTGCCCGGATCCACAGGTGATATCCCCGTGTCACTGAAGGGATTGGTGACCACCGAGGGCCTCGATGGGTTGGAACTCGCGCTGACCGGTCCCGGTACCACGGAGGTCGAGACGGGCCGTCTCCTGGTCACCGGTAACGTAAGCTGGGAGCAAGCGCTTCAGGCAGATGCCAAGGTAAGTCTCGACGCTTTTCCCTGGTACAGCCTGATTCCGGATTTTGAACAGCCGCCGGTCACCTTGCGCCAATTCAATGGCGACGTTCGATACCAGGGAGGCGCCTATCAGGCGAGCATTGACGCCAGTGTCAGCGGCCCCATGGGTGACGCTGATATGGCGGGGGATCTTGAAGGTGACCTGGAGTCCGTTACGCTGACCAACCTGCGAGTCAATACCGGCGCGGGTTTCCTTGGCGGCCGTGCGGACGTGGCGTTCGCTGATCAGTTGTCCTGGGATGCAAGCCTGACGCTGGACAGCTTTAACCCTGGCTTTTGGTTCCCCGCCCTTGAGGCGAGCCTCAGTGGCGACGTGGATACCAGCGGTCGTCTTCAGGAACAGGGGGCGCCCACGCTACAGGCCCAATGGGACGTTTCCGGAAGTTGGCAGGCCAATGAGGCGCTGATACGGGGCGCGCTGAACAGTGACGCCGGCGACTGGACATTGTCGGACCTGGAGCTTGAGGTCGGGGACAACCGAGTGACAGGCCAGGGCCGCTGGGGGCAACAGATTGACGGCAACCTGGAGTTGAACCTACCGGCGCCGGAAACCTTCCTGCCGGGGCTGGCGGGTTCGGTCAATGGTACTGCATCGGTTTCTGGCACCGTGGATCAACCCCAGGGCAAGGTAGCATTAACCGGCACCGACCTGGCATGGCAGGACCAGTTGAGCCTTGCCAGCCTGGACCTGACCGCCACGCTGCGCGAAGGATTCAACATCCAGGCGGATCTTCGGGGAACGGAAGCGCGTTATGGCGAACAGTTATTGGAAGAATTGTCGCTGGCGCTGACGGGAACCCGGGATGATCACCGACTCAGGCTCAACGCCCGCCACAAAGAGGCGGAATTGTCGCTGTTGCTGGCCGGGGACGCCTCGGAAAGCTGGAACGCCTGGGCAGGCGCGCTTGAGCAGGGGCAGATCAGTGTGCCAGCGCATAGTCAGCAGTGGACCCTGTCAGAGCCCGCGGCCCTTGAGTATACCGAAGCCGGTAGGCTCACGCTGGGGCAGCACTGCTGGCAATGGCAGCAGGCCTCTGTCTGTGCCGAGAACCAGACTCTGCTACCGACTCAAGACATCGCCTACCGCATTGAAAATTTTCCGACCACGGCGCTAACCCCCCTGTTGCCGGCAGCCCTGCGTTGGGACGCAACATTGAACGCTGACCTGCAAATGGTCATGACGGAAGACGGGCCAGACGGCCAAGTATCCATCGACGCCGGTTCCGGCGAGTTTGAAGTGTTGGTGAGGGACGAATGGGAGAGCCTGAGCTACAACACGTTCACCACCCGCCTGAGCTTGAAGCCGAACGTGGCGGACTTGGACCTGCAGTTAGAGGGCCCCGATATTGGTAACCTCTCTGTCGGCATGTCGGTTGACCCGAATAGCGATGCCCGTGAAGTCGATGGGCAATTCAGCATCGAAGGGCTGGATATTGCCATGGCCGGTATATTTGCCGGGTTGGAAGTTGTTGAAGGGGAGCTCAACGGCGATGGGAGGTTGTCTGGGCCACTAATGAAGCCAGCGGTGAATGGCGAGCTAGCACTTTCAGGCGGCCACATTGCCGACCCACGGTTACCGATTCCACTAGAGGATCTGGTGATTAGCCTTGAACTGAGGGGTTATAGTGCGGATTTGTCCGGGCGCTGGCGTAGTAACGAACGTGGAACCGGCAACATAGAAGGGGCGTTGGCCTGGGAGGAGGAACCCTCGGTGGAGGTTCGGCTGACCGGTGACCGGTTGCCCTTTAGCTATGAGCCGTACGCCCAAGTGGAGTTGGTACCGGATATCACTATTGCCTATGAAGGTGGGAACCTGTCGATTTCCGGTAACCTGAACGTACCCCGGGGGACGATCGAAATCCGCGAGCTGCCCGCCCAGGCGGTTTCCGTATCCGAGGATGAGGTCGTCGTCGGCGCAGAAGAAGAGGAGGGTGGCCTACGCGCCCTGAATATGGACGTCACCGTGGTGGTGGGTGAAGATGAAGTGAGTTTCAGCGGCTTTGGTCTGACAGGCAACCTTGAGGGTACGCTGCGTATCGGCAACAATCTGGATACCAGGGGCGCCCTGCAACTGGTTGAAGGACGCTACGAAGCCTATGGGCAGGAACTTGATCTGCGTCGCGCGAGGCTGGTGTTTGTGGGCCCCCTGTCAGAACCGTATCTGGACATTGAGGCGGTGCGGACCGTGGATAATGTCGTGGCAGGCATCCGGCTCAGTGGCCCGGTCAGTTCGCCTCAGACTGAAGTCTTCTCTGAGCCCGAGATGCCCCAGACCGATGCGCTTTCTTATGTGATTCTGGGCCGTGCCCCCCAAAGTCGGGGTGACGAGGGTCAGATGAGTCGGGCGGCCATCTCTCTGGGGCTAACCCAAGCCAATAAGGTAACCCAGGGCATTGGCGAGGAATTCGGGATTCGTAACCTGACGCTTGAAGCGGAGGGTTCCGGCGATGAATCGGCTGTGGTGGCAAGCGGCTATCTGACGGACGAGTTGAGCATTCGCTATGGGGTCGGGATCTTCCAGCCGATTACCACCGTAGCGTTGCGCTACGACATCGGTCGGTATTTCTATCTTGAGGCTGCCAGTGGCCTGGCAGCCTCCCTGGATATTTTCTACACCCGAGATTTTTAAGCGGGGGGGGTTACTCCAGCTCAAAGGTCGCGCTTACCCGGGCCTCCAGTTCACGGGAACCGACCGCTGAGACAGCGTCCGAGGCGCCTCGCATTTCTGCCATCATTGGCATCGGGGGTTGATGACCACCATCGACGTTAATGGTCATTACCTCGCCGCACTGTTTGTCCAATTCTCGGGCAACAAATTCGCAGCGTGATTTTGCATCCGCAATGGCGCCCGCCAGGGCCTGTTTACGCAAACCGACTTCATCGGAATGAAAAAACTGGTGGGGGCCGACGTTGTAGTCCATACCCAGCGATTGCGCCTGCGCAAGAATCGGGTTGAGCAGCGAGAGGTCGTCGATGGTGAAGCTGACTGTTTGCGAGGCAACGGCCACTCGTCGTGGTTCGTCGTGACGCTCTGGCGATGGAATCGAACGGCTGTAAAGGTTCAACGAGGCGTCGCTGTAGGATTTGAGCCGGTCGCGGAAGTCTTCGATGCTCTCCCGCCACTTCTCCATTTGCTCGTTGACTTCCTCAGTGGCCGTCTCGGGAAGCTTGTGTTCGGCGCGGGCGGTGAACTGCAGCCGTGCGCTGTCTGGCGTATACTTGACTGAGGCCTGACCGCTCAGGCTGACTTCTGCTGCTGATGCGCCCAGGGGAAACACGATCAGGGCCGTGGAGGCCAGCAGGTATCGATGGACGTTGTGGAACATAGTTGGATCTCCATGTTATTGCACGAGAATCAGGTCAGGTTGACGCCCCGGGAGCGCGATATCCTGTTCAGGCTGACCGGGAGCGACCCCCATTATGTGACCACCCGCGAGCAACTGAAAGAGTGGGCGGCCCGTTATTTGACGGCGCTGCCTGACGACGCTCGGGAAATTCGTGAGATCAAGGCCGTGTTGCAGCGTTACCTGCCGTTTTGAGCCACATACCCATCGTCTTCCCCGGCTTCGACAGGTTCATCCAGCCGAACCAGTTTCCTGTCCTCCGCAGCCTGTACGAAATGGCTGAAAATCCGCCGATGGCCGCCGTGATAAAGCAGGTATTCCGGGTGCCACTGGATGCCCATCAACCATTGCCCACGTGTATTCTCGATCGCTTGCACAAACGAGTCGTTGTCCACGGCGACAACGCGTAGATCCGTGCCCAGTTTTTTGATGCTCTGGCTGTGGATGCGGTTCGCGCCAATGACCGGGCTGCGCATCACCTGTCCCAGGCGGCTGTCACTGACGACCCGTACAGTCTGCAGCGGTAACAGTAACGGGCGATGGCGGGTGTTTACTCGCAGGGGCGTCACGTTCTGGCATAGAGACCCGCCGCGGAAAATATTGATGAACTGTGCACCACGGCAGATACCCAGTACCGGGATGTTCAGCTCTTCAGCACGGGACAGCAGGCGGACATCGGTTTCGTCACGGCGCAGGTCATACCGAGCGGTCACCTGGGGTGTCTGACCGTACCGTGAAGGATGCACGTGGGTGCCACCGGAGAGCACCAGGCCATCGAGCAGCGAGACGTCGACCTTTGACCCCGGGCGGATAAAATGGGTACGCGCGCCATGGAAGCGCAGTGCAAAGGTGATTAGCCGGTGGGCGAGACTGCGGCGTGCCGGGCCGCTGATGCCAATCGTAAGGCCCGGATGTTCTGGCTTTTCTACCGGACTTTCAGACATAGTTTCCGGACCGAAGCCACTGTTCAGACGTGTCTATCCAGCTGTGGGTCAGGTTATGGAGACTCAGTTTGCGACTGTTGCGAAACTCCGCAACCAGTATCGATAGATCGTCAACGTTGGCTACCAGTTGTTCCAGCACAATCCAGTCGTTCCACACCGTGGAAAAATGCCAGCCAGGGTTGTCAATGTCGCAGTCGGGCAGCCGGTAATGCAGTGTTGGTCGGCTTTTGATGCGTTCATCCTCAACGTATTCTGCCAGTAAATCGCTGTTCAGGTGTGCGAACAGCGGGAGAAGGTCCAGAGCCTTGTTCCGGGTAGGGTTGTAATGCAGGTAGTCCCGCATCAATTGCTCCATGTCCGGCGCATAATCCTCGGAAATCAGAAGGTCAATGTAGGTGCTGCTCCAGGGCTCAATGTAGCTGGTCAGCTTACGGCTGAAATCAATCTGGTGGCGAGCCTTCAGCCATTCATAGAGAGCAGCGAAGGCCTGTAGGTAGCGAACCAGCGTTGTGGCACTGAGGTCCGGTAGCTCCGGGTTCAATTGCAAACCAAAGGCGTAATAGAGCGCCTCCCGGCTGCCCAGTGCACCCGCTCTGCGCAGCTCATCGCAAAGTGTTTCTATGCGTTCCAGGTTGCTGAAAGCCAGCGGAGGGCTGACTATCTCCAGGGGCACGATCTTCTCGGCGGCAGCGTCGATCACACTCATGGCCTGACCGCCAAGTTCCCTGAAGGACTCGGGAAGACGCTCGTCTGCCAGATCAAGGTCTTTTATCGGGTCTGAGTCCAGTTCGATAGTGAAGTCGCCGAGTTCTGTTTCAACTTCGGAAACATAGCGCGCAACAGACTTTCCGGTGCCTCCCAGCAGTTTCGCGGACAGGGATACGAGATCTTCGTAACCGAGGCCGGACAACTCAATTTCAACGCCAACTCTGCGTTCCTTGCCGTCATCCGTTTTGAGGATGTCCGGTAATCTACATCTGTTGCTCATTCAGGCGCCCCCTAATTTGGTTGTGATCACTTTAACACAGTCCTGCGCCAGGGCGCGGTGGACGGCCACCCACTCCAGCTTAAGGAAAATTGCGTTTACAGGGTTTACACTGGATAAAACACTGTATATAGTCAAATCACTGTATATAAAAACAGGACTAACCGGGGCAACCTAAATGAAGCTGACAGCACGGCAGACACAGGTACTGGATATTATTCGTCGCTACCTTGACGAGACCGGGTATCCGCCGACCCGAGCGGAAATTGCCGCAGAACTTGGATTCCGTTCTGCCAATGCCGCAGAAGAACATCTGCGGGCGCTGGCCCGAAAAGGCGCGATCGAGATGGTGCCGGGAGCCAGCCGGGGAATACGTCTTCCCGATGTAGAGGCTGATCTTGGTTTGCCGGTGATCGGTCAGGTGGCGGCCGGTAGCCCCATACTGGCCCAGGAGCATATCGAAGACCATTGCACCCTGCAGCCTGAATTTTTCTCGCCCTCGGCGGATTATTTGCTCAGGGTACGCGGCATG
>Ga0189286_100345_pt1 | contig 14787 bp, 11 predicted proteins | sample UW69minimetaG_FD_130330 | JGI IMG/M metagenome (GOLD analysis project Ga0189286, IMG submission 130330) | Marine microbial communities from the Costa Rica Dome - UW69 mini metaG | ecosystem: Environmental > Aquatic > Marine > Oceanic > Photic zone | place: Costa Rica: the Eastern Pacific...
CACCCGCTTCAAACGCATGCAGGGCCGCAACGCCCTTTGGCAGGTAGGCACCGACCACGCCGGTATCGCCACCCAGATGGTGGTTGAACGCAAGCTCGCGGCGGAAGAAGACAAAACCCGTCACGACCTCGGCCGGGAAGAATTCATCAAGCGCATCTGGGACTGGAAGACACAGTCCGGTGGCACCATCACCGGCCAGATCCGACGCCTGGGCAACTCAGTGGACTGGGACCACGAACGCTTCACCATGGACGACGGCTTCTACAAAGCCGTTCAGGAAGTGTTTATCCGCCTGTACGACGAAGGCCTGGTCTACCGTGGCAAGCGCCTGGTCAACTGGGACCCGAAGCTGCACACCGCCATTTCCGACCTCGAGGTCGAGAACAAGGAAGAGAAAGGCTTCTTCTGGCACCTTCGCTACCCGCTGGCTGACGGCGAAAAGACCCAGGACGGTAAGAGCTATCTGGTAGTAGCGACTACTCGCCCGGAAACCATGCTTGGCGATACAGCCGTTGCCGTGCACCCGGACGATGAGCGCTACCAGCACCTGATTGGCAAATTCGTTGACCTCCCGCTGGTAGGCCGACGCATTCCTATCCTCGCAGACACCCATGCCGACCCCGAGAAAGGCAGCGGTTGCGTCAAGATCACCCCCGCCCACGACTTTAACGACTACGCCGTGGGCAAGCGCAACAACCTGGTGATGATTAACGTCATGACCCAGGATGCCTGCATCCGAGATACGGCCGAAGTGGTCAACGCCGATGGCACTGAAAACACCGATGTAGACGGCAGCCTGCCGGCTGCGTACGCCGGCCTTACCCGCGAACAGGCCCGCAAGCAGATCGTGGCCGACATGGACGCCGAGGGCCTGGTACAGGAAGTGGAAGACCACGTGCTGAGTGTGCCAAGGGGCGATCGCTCGGGGCTGATCATTGAGCCCATGCTCACGGACCAATGGTTCGCCGACGCCAAAACCCTGGCCAAGCCGGCCATCGAAGCGGTGGAAGACGGTCGCATCCAGTTCGTGCCCAAGCAGTACGAGAACATGTACTTCGCCTGGATGCGGGATATCCAGGACTGGTGCATCTCCCGCCAGCTGTGGTGGGGCCATCGAATACCTGCGTGGTACGACGCCGAAGGCAACATCTATGTCGGTCGCAGCGAAGACGAAGTCCGTCAGAAACATAACCTGGCGGCCGACCTGCAGCTAAATCAGGACGACGACGTGCTCGACACCTGGTTCAGTTCTGCACTGTGGACCTTCGGCACCCTGGGTTGGCCGGAAATCACCGAGCGGCTGAAAACGTTCCACCCCACCAACGTTCTGGTGACCGGTTTTGACATCATCTTCTTCTGGGTGGCCCGGATGATCATGATGACCATGCACTTCATGAAAAATGAGGATGGCACGCCTCAGGTGCCTTTCAAGACCGTGTACGTGACCGGTCTGATCCGCGACGAGCATGGCGACAAGATGTCCAAGTCCAAAGGCAATGTCATCGACCCGCTGGACATGATTGACGGCATCGGGCTGGATGACCTGCTGGAAAAACGCACGGGCAACCTCATGCAGCCCAAACTCGCCGAAAAGATCGGCAAACGTACCCAGAAGGAGTTCCCGGAGGGCATTACCGCTCATGGCACAGATGCCCTGCGCTTCACCCTCTCCGCCATGGCAACCACCGGCCGCGACATCAACTGGGACATGAAGCGCCTTGAAGGCTATCGTAACTTCTGCAACAAGCTGTGGAACGCTGCCCGCTACGTACTGATGAACACTGAGGGCGAGGATTGCGGCGTCAACGGGGAGGCCGTGGAACTGTCGCTGGCGGACCGCTGGATCATCAGCGAGCTGCAAACCTGCGAGCAGGACGTGATCCGCCATCTTGACCAGTACCGGTTCGATCTGGCCGCCTACGCCCTGTATGAGTTCATCTGGAACGAATACTGCGACTGGTACCTGGAACTCTCCAAGCCGGCACTGAACGACGACAACGCCAGTGCGGAAGCCAAACGTGGCACCCGTCGCACCCTGGTCCGGGTGCTGGAGGCGGTTCTGCGCCTGGCGCACCCGATCATGCCGTTTATTACCGAGGAAATCTGGCAGCGCATCGCGCCCCTGGCGGGCAAAACCGGTGACAGCATTATGCTTCAGCCCTTCCCCCAGCCAGACGCCAGCAAGCAGGATTTAGCGGTTGCCGCCGATATCGAGTGGCTGAAAGGCGTGATTGTCGCCGTTCGGAATATCCGTGGCGAGATGAACATCTCCCCGGCAAAAGCCATCCCGGTACTTCTGCGTGGCAAAAGCTCGGACGACAAGCGCCGTTTGGACGAGAATCGGCAGTTCCTGTCATCGCTGGCGCGCCTGGACAGTCTGGAGTGGTTCACCGAAGGCGAAGCCCCCATGTCGGCCACCCAATTGGTTGGCGAGATGGAAGTGCTGGTGCCCATGGCCGGCCTGATCGACAAGGATGCCGAACTCAAGCGACTGGACAAGGAGCTGGAGCGACTGCAAAAAGAAGTCGGCCGGCTGGAAGGAAAGCTTGGCAATGAAAAGTTCACCGCCAAGGCGCCCGCCGAGGTGGTGGAAAAAGAGAAGGAAAAGCTCAGCGATGCCCAGGGCAGCATGAGTCGGCTCAGTGAGCAGCGGGCCGCCATCGAGGCCATGTAAACCGTGGCAGCGCCAGGGAGGAATCAGGGGCTATCCGGGAATGGCACCATCGCCATTCTCGGAGCAGGCTCCATGGGCCAACTCTGGGCGGGCTACCTGCCCACTGGGACGGTTACGTTTGTCCCTCGTCGCGAGGTTACCCCAGAAACAGGTAAATCCGCGCTGAGTTACACGTTTCAGCCATTCGAAGGCCCCGAGGTAGTGGTTACTGTTCCCTACCTGCTCGCCACAGAGGCACGCCCTCCACTGTTGATGGTCACCACGAAAGCGGGCGATACGCTCGATGCCGTTGAATCCAACCTCCATTATGTGTCTCCGGACACCCCCATTGTCCTGTTCCAGAACGGTATGGGCTGCCAGCAAGCAGTCGCCGAACGTTGGCCACAACGACCGATCCTTGCCGCCAGCACCACGGAAGGGGCAAACCGCCCAACACCAGGCTGTACGGTTCACGCCGGCAAAGGCGAAACCTGGGTTGGTCCATTAACCGGGAGTGCGACGACGCATCTGAGGCAAGTCGTAACGGCGCTTGGCACCAGTGGATTAACGGTTCACGCGGCGCAAGACATTCATAGGCGGCTGTGGGACAAACTGATCATCAATGCAGGTATCAATGCCTTTACGGCAATCCTCGATTGTCCGAACGGTGATATCCTCACGGATCCGTTCTACCTGGAACACATCGATGAGCTCTGCGACGAAATTGCAAAGGTGATGAAGGGCGATACCGAGGAAGCCCTACCCTCAATCACGATCCGCGAACGCATTGAAATGATTGCCCGCAAAACGGCGCGGAATACCTCCTCCATGCGTAGCGACAGGCAGCGGGGCCGCCCCACCGAGATTGACTTTATCAATGGGTATATCGTCAGGCGCGGGCATGAGTTGGGCGTTGACGTTCCGACAAACCAGATGCTGACAAATCGTATTAAACAGCTATTGCCGTAGGTGTCAGGAGCACACACCCTTAAGACCCCGAATGTCAGACCCTGAATGCCTCCACGAGGCGCTGCAGGGACGCTGTCAGTTGTGACATTTCCCGCGACGACGCCAGGGTTTCCTCGGCGTTATCTGCCGTTTTCTCACCCAGGACACTGATCTGTTCTACGTTGGTATTGACGTTCTTCGCCACGGCAGACTGTTCCTCAGCCGCCTGTGCGATCTGGTGGCTCATATCAACAATGGTCGAAATACCCTGGGCAATCCGGTCCAGCGCTTCCGTCACTTCCGCCGATTTCTTGACCGTGGTTTCAGTCACGTCGTGGCTATTCGTCATGGCCGTAACGGCCTCTTTAACCCCACTCTGCAACCGAGTGATCATACCCTCGATTTCTTCTGTCGATTTGTGGGTACGCTGTGACAGGGAACGTACTTCGTCCGCCACTACTGCAAAGCCACGTCCCTGCTCGCCAGCGCGTGCAGCTTCGATGGCCGCATTCAATGCCAGGAGATTGGTCTGCTCCGCAATCGCCTTGATTTCGACCAGAACCTGACTGATGTTATCGCTATCGGCGTTTACCCGGTTGATAACCTCGACTGCACCGGATATTTCAGCGGCAAGACGGTTGATGGTGGCAACGGTATCCGCAACCACACCGCGGCCTCTCTCGGTATCCTCTTCAGCCGCGCCGGCGCTGTCAGACACGCGATGAGCACTCTCCGTGACCTCATTGACCGCTTCCACCATCTGGTTCATGGCTTCGTTGATCTGGCCTGACTCCTCCATTTGCCGCGCAACGGCTTCGCTATTCGCAGTGGCGGTATCGTTGACACGCGTGGCCTGCTGGTCCACATCCGAAGTGGTGCTACTCACCGAGCGGATCAATTCCGCAATCCGGTCCGTCATATTGTTGAACTCGGTGGTCAGCTCACCCAGTTCATCACGATTATCCAATTGGATGTGAGTCGTCATATCGCCTTCAGCCACGGATCTTGCTGCCGTGCTGAAACGGTTAATAGCCGTGCGTACCGACATGAAGAAGCCGACATAGAGGTAAACCACCACCAACAGAACAATCACCAGTGCGGCAATAATCAACTGCCGTTGCTGTAGTTCGCCCTCCAGTCGCGAGTTCAGGTTAGCGCCGACGACGTCGAAAATTCCGGCCTCGAGCGCATCGTAATGGGCAAGCTGATTCTCGATGGTACGGTTGAAATCCCGCCAGGGTAACTCCAGGCGCATAGGCGTAATGATATTGACATCCAGCTCGTCACGCACAACCACCAGACTCTCGAGAAGGCCGTCGACCGCGTCACCTGTCGTTTCCTCCAGGGTCGGCGATGCATCCATCGATACCGTTAATGCAGGCCCGAGCAACGAGGCGCGGTTGGTCAACTCATCATAAATCTCATTGAGGCCGTCACTGAGGTTGTACCCCACCTGCCCATCGAGGAGCGCAAATATACCGAAAGTCCTGGCCCGGCCAATGATGCTGCGGGCATCCGGCAACGACTCACGCAAGAGGCCCAGGAGCAGTAGGTTTTCACGTGAGGCGTCCTGCCCCAGGCCGGAAATTTCAATGGTCGCGGACAACAGCGCCCGCACTTTCTGGACGAATTCCTGATAGTACTTGAATTGGGGGTCGATATTGCCCTGATAACTGTCAGTCGATTTGAGCGTTTGCCACTCCTCCAACAGCATCGTTACCTGCCGGGACCAGTTACCGGAAGTATCAAAACGAGCCTCTGCGCTAACAAGCTCCTCAAGCAGCCCATCAATGGCTTCTGACGATTCGGATGATTTTGCAAGTAGCTCATTGTCATCCTTGATCTTGCCGGGTGCACGAAAATCCCGGTACGCCATGGATTCCGCCAGCAGCGTATCCACCTTTTCGAGTTGCTCCAACCCCTCAACGCCCCGGGTCATGGTATCAACCGACCGGTTCAGTTCACTGATGACCAACCAGGAAAGGGCAATAATGGGAAGCAGGAACAACACACTGATCAGGCTGAACTTGTAAAACATGGGCAGCCGATTCATCAGCGCTACTGCAGGCTTGATAAGCTGGTTCACGTGTACCCCCACAGAGAGCGTCGAAAGGATGGAACTTTATTCTATTTGTTTATATTGTCGACTAAAATACTACAAACTTGAGCGTTATTCGGCGTAAAAATGTAACTTTTGTGAAAACGTGGTCAGAGAACACCGGCAATGACCAGCAGCGCAAGGATGCAGATCCAGACCAGCATGCTTCGGTTCAGCAAATCCCGGACGGCCTCCAGGCTGCGACCGCCAAAACTGGCCCACTCTTCTGGATGAATCTTTGAGAACCGTTCCGGCTCCAACGCATAGCCCGTCAGTGCCGCGCTGGCGGCGCCCATCAATAGCTGGTTGGTTTTGAGGGTAAAATCACACAGCATCCGCTTTCCTTCTTTCATCCAGCCAGCGAGGTCACCGGCGACTCCGAACGTGAAGGACAGCAGTCGTGAGGGAAGCCAATTGAGTATTTCCGCCAGCAGAGAAAACCCTGGCCTTGCTGCCGTATGCGGCCAGTGATCCCTCAACGCGATAATCCCCCTCGCAAAGAAGGCTGCCGCAATACCGCCTACGGCATACCAGAAAGCGACCAGAAAAAAGCGCTCAAAGACGTTGACCAGCAGCGTACGTGACAATGCCAGATGCATCTCATCAGGCGACGTTGCCGCGCCCCGCTCCTCAGCCGGCAAACTATCCATAACGTGATGCCACGCGGACTGCATGTCGCCCCTCGCCCAGGATTGACTGTAAACCTCCAGGCGAGCACGCCAACCCGGTGCCCCCATCAACAACACCATCAACAGGAATTCCAGTGGATACGCGGCCATGCGCCAGCCAATGGTGTGCAGATAGTACTCCGCTGCCGCGAGCATCAGCGAGGGCACAAGAACAATAGACAGCCCCTTCCATCGGCCCGCGTCGTTACCAGACACCCCAGCACTTCCCCGCTTAAAAGCGGAACGCCACAATGCCTCCGAAGACCAGGCGCTGACTGCATCCAGCTTGCGTCTGACCAGGTAGGCCAACAGGAAAACCACCAATACCATCAGTTATCCGCTCCGTTGCCATGCCCTGTACCAAGCAGTTGCCGGTATCGGGGCCAGTCAAAAGCCGGGCCAGGATCGGTTTTGCGACCGGGTGCGATATCGCTGTGCCCGGTGATCCTCTCTGGCGTGATGGCTGGCCACGACTTCATGATCAATACCGACAATTCAGCAAGCACCTCATACTGAGCTGCGGTGTATGGAATGTCGTCTGCGCCTTCCAGCTCAATGCCGATTGAATAATCATTGCACTCTTCCAGGCCCTGAAAGCAGGACCGACCGGCATGCCACGCGCGCTCCAACAGGCTGACGAACTGAAGGCATTCGCCATTTCGGCGGATCAGCAGGTGTGACGAAACCTTCATTTCGGCGATGGTCTCGAAATAGGGATGCTCTGTGGGGGACAGTTGGTTGCAGAAAAACCGTTCGATGGCATCACCTCCGAACTGCCCGGGAGGAAGGCTGATGTTATGAACAACCAACAGGGATATCGCCGCACTTTCGGGGCGTTTGCCAAAATTTGGAGACGGACACCAACGGGCGCCAACTACCCGACCGGTCATCCGTAATCCGGCGACGGCCGGTGGCGACAGGTCAATGGAGTTGTGGGAAGGGATGGTTTCAGACAATGTGGTTCCAACAGGCCGGTGGCGAACGGTTCGGACAACCGGTGCGTTCGCCGTTGTTGCTTTGATGCTCCTGATTGAAGCACAAAGTCTCCGGTCTTGCTATACGGTCAGTCCTTGCGGCTGCTGCGAAGATTATCGATGATGGATTCCAGCGCCCGGTCGAATATCAGGCCATCATCCAACATGGAGATCTCTTCCGCTGCGAGAGCCCGTGCCAGGTTTTCACGTTGATATTCAGCCACTTTGGCACCACTGCGATTAACGAAAATGTATTTGCCCGTCGCCTTGATAAACGCCGCCAGCTTGCAGCGGGTTTTGTTGCCATCACGGGTCAGCTCGACCCAGGAACCAACACGAAGGCCGTCAGCCCGCTCCAGCCACTGAAGCTCGACGTTTGCGCCGGAGCTCTCCACCGATGCCTCTACGGCCGGTTCTTCAGGGCTTCCAGGCCCAACCGCAGCAGACGTAGCGACGTCCGAGGACGCTGAGGCGCCTGACACGACACCCTCAAAAGACGGCTCCGCTTTTTCCGGGGCTTTGGGCGCTGCATCTGCATTCGGCAGGCTCTTGGAGACCACAGTCGGTTTCGCCTTCACCTCTTCGGGTTCAGCCTGCGGTTCAGGTTCGGGCGCCACGGCAGGACGTGTCGTGGTGACAAGGCGCTGGAATACATCCACGTGTGCCAGCTCAAGGTCTCTTATGGCGGCGTCGGTCGCAAACGGGTCCCACGAAATCTCCTGCAGAGCATTTCTCAGACCGTCGACGATTCCCGGAATCGACCGTAGCAACGCGCTGCGGGTGTTGTCGTCGACGGGCCTGGGATCAACACTCCAGATGAGTTGCCGGGTAAGGTCACATGCCTGATCCCAGCGTTCACTGTCTTCACCCTCACGCAGCACGATCCACTGCAGATACTTGGACCACGCTTCATTCAATAGCGTGACAACCGGTGGAGACAGATCCCGACCGGTAATCTGTTCGTTCAGCAGGTTCTCAGATGCCTTGGATGCCCTCTCCTGCTTGGCCCTGCCTTCCTCGGCATCACGCAGACGCTGTTCTACAAGCTCCCTGCGACGCCGGTCCAGATCCATGAAATGGCCGAAATCGCTGAGTAGCTCACTGAAAATATCGACGTTGTCGGTGAATTCATTAAGCACGCGATCGACCACCGATTCGATCTTGTCTCGTAGCGGATCACGTTGGCCGGCTTTTTTCTCAGTCCAACCGATAGCAGACATGGCCAACTCATTCAGCAGCTTCCGTACCGGATGCCCACCCCGGTTAAAAAAATTGTTGTCGCTAAGAGCCACCTTGAGCACGGGAATCTGAAGGCGCCCAATCACGGCCTTCATTACCGGGTGTAGCTGACGGTCCTCCAGGATGAAATCAAACAACATGGACACCAGATTGATAACGTCGCTATCCACCTGGCCGACGTCATGTTTTCTCCCGGCGTCCGACCGGAATACCTGCTGTAGTTGTTCTGACAGAGGCACAACCTCACTCTGCCCCCAATGGACAGACTGGGACTGGATTTCGTGAAGCCGCGCCATCAGTGTGCGGGTATCGAGCGCGCCGGCGCTGGGCGGCCCACTGTTCTCTGTGCCGTACTCCGTCGAACTCTGTCCCTGGTGCAACAGGGCACTTAATTCAGAAAACGTTGCACGCACATCGTCAGACGGTGCAGTGAGCGGCCCCGACGCATCCGATTCCGAATGTGCTGACAGTGTCCCGGCGGTTCGCCCCCTGGCCGGGGTAGATATGCCAGATGCGCCCTGACCACCGACTGGCGGGCGACGCATATCGGGCAGTACCCCTTCGGCGATCAGTGTTTTGTTGGCATCCTTGTAAAAGTCGCCCAGCACACCCACCAACAAACGGTCGAACAGTTTAAGCACCACCAGCTTGGCACGGATATCGATATCCAGGTCGGAGCAGGCTTCCGCAACCCCTCCGCAAATCACCTCCGGGCTCAAGGGCATCTGGCTATCCTCCAGACGCATCGAGGGCAGCAAGTGAGTAACCCGCACATTCAACAGGCGTATAACCTCCGAATGCTGGTTTCGCAGCTTGTTGATCAGGTTGTCGATGGCGACCTGCTGCTCCAGATCGGAATGATCCAGCAACGCCAGCGAATCCTGGTCCACTTCGTCCAGGGTGCCACTGCCACCCCCTGGCTTGAACGAGCCAATGTCATTGAAAGCGCGGCTGACGTACTGCAGCACCGACACAGTCATGTTCTTGCGCCGCAGCCTCAACTCACGCATGGCGTCAAAGTAGGCGGTCTGATCCTGATTGGTTCCGGCTTTGTCAGCCAGCTCAAAAAGCGCGTCATCCGCCTTGTCAAAAAAACCGGACAGTACAGATTTCAGCGACTGACCCGATACGTCACGCAGGCGTACCAGAGAGCCCGGCAGGGAAAACCTGTCAGGAAGCTTCTGGCCTTTGAGACTTACAACCTTGTTATCCTGCGCCATTCGGCTGCTCCGGGTGGTAGCTGGAGAAATGTGTTATTGCACATCTTAGGCTTTACCCACGTCACCTTGTGTCAGAATTTGTCACCTTTTGTGATTAAGTGATGGTTGTCACAGTTTAGCAGCCCACCCTTCCACGTTTGGCGAATCTGGCTAAGGCCTATAGAATCACATCCGCACACCCAATGTGCCTCAAAACCGCCACTGAACGACCGGAACCTCTGCCATGATCCCAGCCGAACTGCTTCGTCAGTCCCGCATCGAAACTGTTGCACAAAGCCTGCGTGAAGACATTGGAGATGGCGACATTACTGCCATGCTGATTCCGCAGGCGCGCATCAGTCGCGGACATGTCATTACCCGTGATGCCGCAACCATTGCTGGGCGCGCATGGGTTGAGGAGGTGTTCAGGCAGGTAGATCCTGAGGTCACCCTGAACTGGCAGGTGCAGGACGGAGACGAGGCAAGCCCTGGGCAGTCGCTGTTTTCCATGGAAGGCCCAGCCCGCAGCCTGCTCACCGCCGAGCGCTCAGCCCTGAACTGGCTGCAGTTGCTGTCCGGCGTTGCCACCACGTGTGCTGGCCATGCCCGCCGTGTCGCCCATACTGGTGTCCAACTACTGGATACCCGCAAGACCCTGCCGGGCCTGCGGCTGGCGCAGAAATACGCGGTTACCTGTGGTGGCTGCCATAACCATCGCATTGGTCTGTGGGATGCCTTCCTGATCAAGGAAAACCACATTGCCGCCTGTGGCTCTATTGCCAATGCAGTCAGCGAGGCCCGCCGCATTGCCCCTGGCCGACCGGTGGAAGTGGAAACCGAAAACCTGGACGAACTGGATCAGGCCCTGGTCGCAGGCGCGGATATCATTATGCTGGATGAGTTCTCACTGGCGGACATGCGTCAGGCGGTTATCCACACGGCTGGCGCCGCAAAGCTGGAAGCGTCCGGCGGCATCAACAGCGAAACGCTGGTACCCATTGCCGAGACCGGTGTTGACTATATTTCTATCGGTGCATTGACCAAGGATGTCCGGGCGGTGGACCTGTCCATGCGCCTCGACTCCCACGACTGATTCGGTCAGAGCCCCGTTTGTGCGCCTAGGGCCGACCGGACAGCAGACGGTCCATTTCTTCCAGCTCGCTAATCAGGCCAGTCCCGGACTCTTCCCTGCCCCGAAAGTGCTCCTCTGCCATCGGTGCCATACCTGACACCTGAGGCAGGGGGTGACCGCCCTCAATTAACTCCTTCATCCGGCTGACAAAGACGAACTGCAACCACTGGGTAAACTCCAGCGTGTCCACGGCAAATGGCTGGGCGCTCTGCAGCGCCTCTGGCGATGGCGGCTCACTCTCCCATGCATCGATTCGACGCAACTCAATCTCTATCTGAAGCAGGCTGTCCGCAACACGGGTGGTATGGTCGGACGAATTCGCCATAGTTACGCTCACTCTCAATCTGCCAGGGGTTCCAGTTCAACGGTCTCGCCGTGAAGCACTCGGTAGAGGTCTTCATATTGCCGTGTAAGCGGGTGTTTTGGTGCCATATGAATCAACGGTTGCCGGCTCTGGTGCGACTCCTTCATCTTCACCGAACTGGACAACCTCACCGGTAATACCGGCAGACCCTCATCCATCAGCTCGCGCACCAGCTTCTTTGGCAGACTGGCGCGGGGCTGGAACTGGTTCGCGACAATACCTTCGACCACGAGGTCTTCGTTGTGGTCTTCCTGCAGCTCCTGGATCTCGTGAAGAATGCTGTAGAGGGCCTGACGGGAAAAATCATCGCAATCGAAAGGGATCAGGCAGCGCTGCGCCGCAATCAGTGCCGACCGGGTGTAGAAATTGAGTGCCGGCGCCGTATCTATGTAGATTTCGTCAAACGACTCTCCAAGTTTCTTCAGCGCTTCCCTCAGCTTGTAAATCTTGTGCTTGGCTTCCAGTTTGCGCTCCAGAAAATCCAGTTCCGGGCTGGAGGGCATAACAAACAGGTTGTCGAAGGGAGAGGCGTGGACAAATTCGTCAGCGCGCCGATTGAACACGGTAAACGCCACCGTCTGCTCAAGGTAGTCGGCGATGGTATCCTTAAGCTCGCCCGCAGGCTTGCCCAGCAGGTAGTGGGTGGAATTACCCTGGGGATCAAGATCGACAACCAGTGTTCGTTTGCCCCGGGCGGCGCTGATCGCGGCCAGGTTACAGGTGATACTGGACTTGCCGACGCCACCTTTCTGGTTAAACACTACTCGTCTCATGCTGCTTCCTCTGACAGTTTCCCTGCGAATATAACGCCCTACCAGCCCAACACCGACTTGACGAACGGGATCGTCAGCCGCCGCTGGGCGCGTAATGAGTTTTCATCCAGGCGATCCAGAATCGCCAGTAGATCAGCCAGTTTCCGGGGTGCTCGCCTGAGTATGAACACAGCTACATCGTCACTGAGGACAAGGCCACGCTGTTCCGCCCTCGCCATCAGTATCCTCAGGCGATCATCGTCGCGATGAATACCCAACTGAATGGTCAGACCATGACTCAACCGGGACACCAGGTCCTGCAACCCGAACGGCAGCGACGCCGGCAGCTCTGACAGGCTGACGACCATCAGATGGCCATGGTCATTCACCCGATTGTACAGATGGAAGATGGCCTCTTCCCAGTTTTCCTGGCCCGCAATGAGATCCAGGTCGTCCAGGCAGATGACGGACTGACCCTCAAGCCCTGAGAGCGAGTCAGGCCCCAGGGGCAACAGCTCCTCCATGCTGACACAAACCGCGCTCTGTTGGTTCTGCTCCGCCAGATGACAGGCCGCCTGCAACAGGTGGCTTTTGCCAGTATCAGCGTCTCCGCAGACGGCGATGACGGGCACAGCGACGGCCTGTTCACAGGCGGACTTAAGCCTCGCCGCGGCATCAGCATTCCGGCTACCATGAAAATTGTCAAAACGGGCGTCATCCCGAAGCTTTACCCCCAACACCAGCTGTGACGCACTCACTGCCTTTTTGCCCTCCATGCTCTCAGACTCCATACGCCGATATAGTGCGCACCACTGAAAATGGCTGACGCCGCCACCAGCAGAATGCCAACGTCCATAACCCACGGCTGCATCGGCAACTCCGCCAGTAGAATGATGATCGCGAGGGCGACCAGAATCTGAATCAGGGTGTTGAGTTTCCCGGGCAGGCTTGGCTGCATCTCAAAGCGACCGACACCATAATGAAACGCCAGCCCACCACAGACGATCAGAAGATCCCGGCCCAGCACCAACCAGAACAGCCAGGCTGGAAGTACGCCAGTCAGAACCAGCATCAGATACGCGGTGATCAGCAGTGCTTTGTCCGCTAATGGGTCGGCAATGGCGCCAAGCCGGGTTCGCCAGTTGTAATGACGAGCCAGGAACCCGTCAAAGGCATCCGTTGCGGATGCCAGAAAAAATATCACCAGGGCGAAACGATATTCCTTGGCCATCAGGGCTGCAGCAAAAGGAGCAATCAGTAAAATGCGCAGAAACGTCAGCGCATTTGGAATCCAGCGCCAGCGGTGCGTCATGACGTGACTCCCCAAATACCGAACACCGCGATATTATTCCCCGTCTTCCGACTCGACGATGGAGGCAGGCTGCCAGCGGTAATGAAGCACCTGGTAGAGTGACTCGAACGCCTGTTCTGATTCTTCCTCATTATTTGCCAACAGCGGTTGGTAGACGAACAGTGGATTCGCGGAGGCCGCAGCGCTTTCAGTGCTCTGTTCAGCCAGTGCGATGCCTCCTTGTGGCGCCCGCTGTACCGGTTGCGCCTGAGACTGACCGCCGGACTGTTTCTCGTCACCGGTGGGCATGCGGGAGATCTCAGCCTCAGAAAGAGGAACCAACCGCGGATCCAGGGCAATGTACTGCTTCAACTGCTCCATCTCCCCTGAGAATGCGACCCTGAGTGTCAGTTGTTCCTTCCTCGCTCTTGTCGCACCTGCATCAACCACGGGGGACAGGTTCTTGAGAACCCCATTCACTCGGGCGTAGTCCTTCAGATTGCTGACTCCGTGCACAACGATGTCCACCTGTGGAGACTCACCGACATCACTGCCCGCAACCGCATAACGATCTGCGAACATTTCCGCCCAGCGCCCGACAACGGCAGCGGCCAGAGCTTGCGGAGTGTCAGCGGTCACCGATTGCTCTGTACTATCCAGCCCCATACCGTCAAATACCCATCCGGCGCGCCACTGTGATCCGGAACGGCTGACCCGTACCAATGACATCAGGTCATGCTCCATATCTTCAGACGACCTGCGGACACTGGACGTAAACTGGCCCCATATGTCCGATAACAGTTCACGGTCGTCCCGGTACCTTGCTGGGGGAAGACCCACCGGCAAACCGCGGTCGACCGCCGCGTCCTGAAAGACACGACGCCATTGCTCATCGGCGCCCGTCCCGGTGCTGTCGCTTCCCTGGTGGACCAGAGTGCGGCGTCCACCCTCTTCGACCGCGATCCAGGCCAGGGTCAGCGGCCGGTTCGCGCCCCACACCGGCGCATCCGCAGACGCCAGCGCACGGTTGACACCGACCGCGCCGAAACTCATCCGTAGTCTGTGATTTCCCGTATCCGAGCGTAAGAACTGGTAGGACTGAAGCAGCGATTCGGCGTTCGCCAGGAGCTCCGCAACACCGTCGCTACGCAACACGTCGCGGGTGCCCGAAACACGTACAAACACGCGGCTAAGGCCGTCCGCATAGCCCTGCTCAAGTTCCTGCGGCTGGGAACCCTCGACGGGCACTTCCACCGAGTAGAGGCCGGTGACGGTAACAGCTGCCGCTGGCGTGGCCATCAGCGCCAGAACGCCAAACAACCGGAGTGACTGACGGATTATCCGCGCTGCCTGCATCGAGATTTTTCCTGAGTCTGGCATGAAACACCCTGCGATTCGTCTTAATGGCGCATAGGATACACCAAGCCCCCTGGTGTGAGTAGCTAACCGGGATTGCAGAAAGTCAATCC
>Ga0189286_100346_pt1 | contig 14785 bp, 14 predicted proteins | sample UW69minimetaG_FD_130330 | JGI IMG/M metagenome (GOLD analysis project Ga0189286, IMG submission 130330) | Marine microbial communities from the Costa Rica Dome - UW69 mini metaG | ecosystem: Environmental > Aquatic > Marine > Oceanic > Photic zone | place: Costa Rica: the Eastern Pacific...
GCCGGGGTGTGACCCTTCCAGGCAAAACGGGCAGGCCAGGTTGCAGGCGGTGCCGGTATGAATCCACAGTTCCTTGAGCTTGTCGGAATCAATGTAGCCGCGCGGGTCGCCGTTGCGGGTGTGGGTCCAGCTGTCGCGGGCCCTCGGTTCCAGCACTTCCACGGCGGGAATACGTCTTTCGGCGGTTTCGGTCAGGGGCATAGCTGCTCCGTGTTGACGATGAATCTATGGGTACCAAAAAAGTGCAGGCCCTATAACACCTGCACATTTTCTGTTTTACGTTGTGACTTCCCGGCCGGCCTTGTCGCCGGTCTGTTTGCCACGGCGCCAGCCGTGAAGTTTCTCAAGCAGTTTGAGAATGCCCTGGGGTGCGTGTTCACGCTTCCATTCTCCAGCGGCATATTTTGCTGATTCGTTCCAGGTCGGGTAGGGGTGGATAGTGCCCAGAATTTTGTTCAGGCCCAGGCCGTGCTTCATGGCCAGGGTGAACTCGGCCAGTATCTCGCCAGCGTGCATGCCTACCACCACGGCCCCCAGTATCTTGTCCTTACCCGGCTGGGTGAGCACTTTGATGAAGCCGTAATCTTCGCTCTCAGCGATGGCACGATCCAGGTCGTCCAGGCCATAGCGGGTAACCTCATAAGCCACGCCTTTCTCCTTTGCTTCGGCCTCACTGAGCCCAACTCTGGCCACTTCCGGCGACGTGAAGGTCACCCACGGCATCACCCGGTAATCGACCTGAAAACGCTTGAACTGACCGAACAGGCCATTCACCGCCGCATACCAGGCCTGGTGGGCAGCCGCGTGGGTAAACTGGTAAGGGCCCGCCACATCACCACAGGCAAACACGTTGGGGAAGCGCATGCTCATGTCTTCTTCCACCGGAACCGTGCCATTGGGCAGCGTTTCCACGCCAATGTTTTCCAGTCCCAGCCCCTTGGTATTCGCGGCGCGGCCAACCGCAACCAGAACCTGATCAAACGCAATCCTGACACGCTCACCGTTGTATTCGCAGTAAGCCACCTTCTCTCCATCCTCGACGGCAAACTCTTTGGCGGCGTGCCCCAGTCTCAGGTCAATACCATCCTGCACAAACTGCTTCTTCACTACCTCCGAAACATCGCTGTCTTCCTTCATCAACAGTCGGTCAGCCATTTCCACCTGGATCACCTTGCTGCCCAGTCGCGCAAAAGCGTGGGCCAATTCGGAACCAATAGGCCCGCCACCGAGTACCAGTAAGCGCTCCGGCTGGGCATCCAGAGACCACAGGTTGTCGGAGGTCAACGGCTCCATGTCGGCCAGCCCGGGAATAGGCGGCACCGCCGGGCGCCCACCTGTAGCCACCACAATACTGCGAGCGGTCAAACGCTCCGTACGGCCGTCGTTGTGGGCCACCTCCAACTCCCAGGGAGATACGAAGCTGGCGGTACCGGAGATGCACTCAACACCCAGTTTGCGATAACGCTCAGGCGAGTCGTGGGGCTCCACCTTTGCGATCACGTCTTTCACGCGGGCCATGATGTTGGCGAACGAGCCTTTTACCGGTACCGATTCCAGACCATAACGATTGGCGTGGCGCATGGTGTCCGCGGCCTTGGCACTACGGATCAGCGCTTTGGACGGCACACAACCGGTATTCAGGCAGTCGCCACCCATTTTGTCTTTCTCGATCAGTGCAACCTTGGCTTTTACCGCGGCTGCAATGTACGACGATACCAGGCCGGCGGAGCCGCCACCGATCACCAGCATGTTGTAGTCAAATGACTCGGGCTTCTGCCAGCCGGCATACACCCGGCGCTTGCGAATAAAACCGACAATGAATTTGGCAATCAGAGGAAATACACCCAGCAGTGCGAACGAGAGTAAAATGTTCGCCGACACAATATCGCTGGTGGACTCGATGGTGGATAACTGGGTGCCGGCGTTCACATACACGAAGGTGCCGGGCAACATCGCCGCCCAGCTGACCAGTGCATAGGTTTTGAGCTTCATGGCCGTCAGACCCATGGCCAGGTTGATCAGGAAAAACGGGAATACCGGAACCAGGCGCAAGGTGGCGAGATAGAACGCACCGTCTTTTTTGATGCCACGGTCCATCTTTGCGACGGTTTCCGCGTACTTCTCCCGCAAGGTATCCCGCATCAGGAACCTGGCCACCAGGAACGCTAGAGAGGCGCCGATGGTCGACGCAATGGACACGGCAACCAGTCCATAGACATTGCCGAAAAAGGCGCCGCCGGCCAGCGTCATGATAGCCGCACCGGGCAACGACAGAGCCGTCACCACCACATAAACCGCCGCAAAACCAAGTACCGCCACCAACAGATTCTGGCTGATCCACTGTTCAATGGCAGACTGGTGCTTCTGCAGGTTTTCCAGGGTCAGTATCTCGTGGCCACCAAAACTGACAAACAGCGCAACCACGATACCAATGACCAGAAGCAGGACGAGCTTTTTGGTGTTCATAGATTAATCCATAGGTTAAGAATGAAAACAGTTGCTCTGAAAGACACGACACGACGCTGGATGTTACAGCGGCTTCAATCTAAACTTTTCTGAGCAGTTGCTCATTAGTGCCGAAACTAAAAGCCGCGCATATGGCCATACGATTGTCCAGGCAGTTCCAGAAGTCCAATAACATCTTTATAACAAGGCTCTAACGCAGGTGTCCTGGAGTATACGGAATGGGAACCGCAACACATCACCCTGACGAAGACATCCTCATCAATGGCCTGAAGTCGGGAAACCAGGGCGCTTTTCGCGAGGCTGTGCGTTTATACACCCCCGGAATGATGGCCGTCGCCCGCTTTTACCTTGATCACGCCTCGGCGGAGGAAATTGTCCAGGATTGTTGGGTGACGGTTATCGATGCAATTCAGACATTCGAGGGCCGTTCCGGCCTGAAGACATGGCTGCACCGTATCGTGGCAAACCGGGCCAAGAATCATCTGCGGAAGGCGAAGCGGGAAGTGAACGCGGATTTCTCGGAAGCGCTGGACCCGGACCTCGCCGCCCGCTTTGCGCCAAATGGACGCTGGGCCACACCGCCGAGCCTGAAATCCAACGAGTCCGCCCAGGCGCTGATGGAGAACGGCGCGCTGAGTGACTGCCTTGATCAACACCTGTCCGCATTGCCAGAAACGCAGCGATCAGCATTGATGCTTTACGAAGCCCATCAGCACAAATCCGACGACGTGTGTAACATTCTGGATGTCAGCGCCTCTAACCTGCGCGTGCTCCTGCATCGGGCACGGCAGAAAATATTTCTGATGGTCGAGACATTTCAGGAGACAGGCGAATGTTAATGTGCCGGGACCTGGCTCGCATCGCCAGTGACTACATTGACGGCGAATTGGGCACCAGTAAGGTGATGTCTGTAAAGATGCACCTTCTGATGTGCGGTCGCTGCCGCAGCTTCATCGGCAGCTTACGGGCCAGCATAGAGCTTATGAGCGCCCACTCGAGCCAGCAGCTGGACGAAGATCTGGTGCGCCGGATCGACGAGCGCGTCAGTGAGTCGCTCAATGCCCGGAACTCCGGGGGCACCAAACCTGAGTGATCATTCAGATTCGTTCTAAAGTGCCATTGCTGGCACTGTATTTACCGGATCAAATGGAAATGAAGCGAACACTCATGCCAAAACGAGGTCTCCGGCAATGATCAAAGTCAGCGTGCTGTACCCCAAAAGTGAAAACACCCACTTCGACATCAACTACTACCGCGACACCCACATGCCACTGGTCCGCCAAAAGCTGGGCAGTGCCTGTAAACGCACAGCCATCGAATCCGGCATTGCCGGCGGGGCACCGGGGGAAGCCCCTGCTTTCATCGCCATGGGGCACCTGTACTTCGATTCAGTCAGTGAGTTCGAGACGGCCTTTGGTCCACACGCCGAAGAGATACTGGGAGATATTCCCAACTTCACCAATGCCCAGCCCACAGTGCAGATCAGCGAAGTTATTGAGTAACCCTACCTCAAAGACTTTCATCTGCCTCGAAAATCTGTGTCTCGGGATGAAAGGTATACCAGGCAAACCAGAACGCTCTGGTAGCGGGAATGAGCGTACCTGACTCGTCCCGCAGCTCTGCAGAAGGTACGTCGGCATCAAAGCGAATGCTGACCTTTTTACCTCCGATTCGGTCTTCAAGCACTCCGTCCCCATGCTCAGCAAGCTCTGGAAAAGGCCAGGCCTTACTTACACCATCATGGGTCCAACCCAATACCCAGGTTTTCGGGTGATATTTCCGGCTGGTGCTGGATACCGGGAAGTACAGTCGTTCAGAGTGGTCGTAATCCCCGTAGGGTGACTGGCGATAATTCCGGCGATGTCCGGTATCGGTGGAGAGCACTCTGCCATCATCTCCCACACGCTGTCGCCACTTATGCCAGAGCTCATGGCGGATGGCGATCGGCTCCAACGTTGTGCCCGCGAGGGGGCCGGAAATGGCACGCCCCTCGATCTGAGACCAGAGCGATTCGGTCTGGTGATCGTACATCAGCAGGTCGCTGTTATAGAGCAGGCCTGAAACGCTGAAGGTCAGATCACGCCCGTCCACTTCCGGATCAAATGCCATACCGGTACCACATAAGGGGCAGAAAGTGATGAGAACGGCCTCTCCGTTTGCTTCGTGGTTAACGATTTCATGCCAGTTCAGAATACCTATCGGAAAAGCGTATCGCGCCTGCTCCTGGTCATAGGTCATGACCAGGTCGCTCTCCCGCCACGGCAGCGCCCCGTCAGCAGGCTCAAACTTTGGGTTGTCAATGGAGGGGATTCCGTCGCGGGGCGGCCCGCCCTGTTGCTACTCCGGCTCGGCGTTTTTGTTGTTTTTCTGTTCTGGACCCTGGATAAACTGGTTCAACCCGAGCACGCCGTTAAGGTGTTCGCCTCTTTCTACGGGCTTGGTGGCCTTGGCGAAACGGCCTTCTACATCATTGGCATTGCGCAACTCGTGCTGATTCTGCTGTTTGTGGCGGGCCTGCTGAAAACCTGGACCTACGGCGCGATCCTGATCTTCCACGGTGTTTCTACGCTGTCCGCTTTCGCGAAGTACCTGCAGCCCTTTGATAATCTTCTGTTTATTGCGGCCTGGCCCATGCTCGCGGCCTGTGCGGCGCTGTTTCTGCTTCGCGATTACGATACCCTTACGCTGTCCAGGCAACCGGTTCCCACCACAGCGTAGAACAGACCTTCGGCGCTGTAACAGTTACCCCGGTTGCTTGTCTTGAGTATCAAACCCGCGCTCTAACGAACAACAATCGGGGTAACCGATGCTACTGAACTGGCTATCACGGCGCCTGGCCGCCTATCTTTCGAAACAGGTCACCGAGCAGTCGGTGCGCACATGCGCCTGGGAGGCTCTGGAAAGGGTGATTCAGCCCGGTGATGTCCTGCTGGTGGAGGGAAACACCCGAATCAGTGTGGCTATCAAATACCTGACCCAGTCAACCTGGTCACATGCCGCTTTATACCTGGGGCCGGATGCAGGACTTGGAGCCGCAGACAATGGCGAGCCGCATGTTTTGGTCGAGGCGGATCTGGAGGAAGGCATTCGCCCACTTTCACTCTCGTTTTACCGCAACACCCATACCCGTATCTGTCGCCCGGTCGGGCTCAGTGACCACGACATCAGCAAGCTGATTGACTACTCGACAAGCCGGCTCGGCCATCAGTACGACCTGAAAAACGTCTGGGATCTGGCACGTTACCTTTTCCCGACGCCACCGGTACCGTCCCGTTACCGACGTTCACTGCTGGCCCTTGGCAGCAGTGACCCCACGCGGGCGATCTGCTCTACGTTCATTGCCGAGGGATTCCAGTCGCTCCGGTACCCGATATTACCGGTAAGCCTGTCCGAATCAGAGGACGATCTGGTTTGCGCCGCCCAGAAGCGCGAGTACTTCCGGATTCGCCATCACTCTCTGTTCGCACCCCGGGATTTCGACGCTTCCCCCTATTTCGACGTCATCAAACCCACTTTGGAGCAGGGGTTTGATTACCGGAAATTCCAGTGGGCGGAGTAAACCCGCCCATTCAGCTGTATTCGAAATTTGTTTCGCCCCGAAAACCCTGAAAATCCGGTTTGCCCAGCAAAAAGCCCTGCAGTTCATCGCAACCAGCCAGCGCCAGCCAGCTTGCCTGAACCTCGGTTTCGACACCTTCGGCGATAACAGCACAGCCCATATTGTGAGCCATGGCAATAATGGTTTTACAAAGAGCCTCATCCTGCTCGTTATCAGGCAAACCTGTTACGAAAGTACGGTCGATCTTGATGCGAGATACCGGCAATGCCTTGAGGTACGCCAACGATGAATAACCGGTGCCAAAATCATCCACCGCCAGAGCGAGGCCCAATTCGCGGAAGCGTTTCAGGGTAGCCATGGCGCACTTAACATCCTCCATCAATGCGGTTTCGGTAATTTCCAATTCCAGTTGTCGAGCCGTGACGCCATAACACTGCAGCAGAGTCGAAATCCGGTCGGCGAAATCCTGATCGTGCAGCTGCAACGCGGACACGTTCACCGCAATACGCCCCGTAAATCCCTGGCCGATCCAGCCTTTCAAGGTAACAACAGCCTGCTCCAGGACCCATTCCCCGATTCTGACGATAAGCCCGGTTTCCTCCGCCAGCGGAATGAACTCCGCCGGTGATACCGGGCCATGCACGGGGTGATACCAGCGAAGGAGCGCCTCATAGCCAGTGCACCGTCTCAGTCGGTCAAACTGGGGCTGGTAATACAGTTGAAACTGCTGATTCTGGATCGCCACTTTCAGGCTGTGGATCATCTCCTGCCTGCGTAGGACCTGCTCTCCGAACTCCGACGCAAAGAACTGTATCCGTTGGCTCGGTGACTTTTTTGCCCGATGCATGGCAATTTCCGCATGACTGAGCAGGGTTCTGGCATCCTGGCCGTCCAATTGCCTGACAGCCACCCCTGCACTGATCTCGCATTCATAGGTTTTCCCGCTCACCTGAACCGACCTCTCACACGCTTCTATGATCGAGGATATCCGGGCTTCGATACTCTCGGCCGGGGCTCGGCCAGCCTCTCCAACCAGCAACCCGAATACATCACCTCCCAGCCGGGCCACATGGCCATGATCGGCGATGTAACCTGCGATCCGCCGGGCTATCTCCTGCAACACACGGTCACCGGTGTCATGGCCGGCCAGGCCGTTAAGCGCCTGGAAATCATTCAACCCAAGAACCAGAACGGCTTCTTTGCGAGGGGCATCATGGCGGGCTTGATCAAAGTAGCGGTCCAGCTGCTCCTCGAAGAGACTGCGGTTGGCAAGGCCGGTCAGTTGATCGTATAAGGTGCGGATCTCCAGTTCCTGCTCCGTTCTCCGGAGGCTGCGGGTTCGCTCATCCAGCAATTGGTCAAGCTCCCGGTTCAGCAACCGAAGCCGTGCAAGATAAGAGGCACTCTGTTTCAGCATGCTATTGAAGGCACCTTCCACCTCGCCGAATTCATCACAACGCCCGGCGGGCATAAGGTACCTCAGGAGGGTGTTCGGCATCATCACCGGCACGGGAAATACGCGCTCTGAGTTTCAGCAACGGAGACAGCATCATTCGATCGACCACAAACATGGTGACAACCGTGACAAAAACCGCAATCAGTAGTGACAGGCCTAGGATGCGAAAGACAAACGCAACCAGTTCAGAGAGCACATCACTGACATCCACCCGCCCCAGGACCTGGTAATCCGACAGCATCGGATCAGAGCCCCAGGAAAGATCAATCGTTCCCCTCGGCGTTCTTGGTGCGGCCCGTAATACCCCGTCGGCAGGCTGTGGCGACTCAATGGCCTCTCCCGCCCCATATCCGACACCCTCTCTGCGCAGGGAAACCCCAACCAGCGGACTACTCGCTATCAGGGTTTCAAGTGCTGCAGGGCTTATCTCACGGCTACCGATATGTTTAAGGAATGTGATGATCGCCTGACTGGCAATATCTACCCGCTCACTCAGCAGATCCTCCTCATAATTGCGATAGGACGGTATGAGAATGGCCACCTCAATGGCGAGAATGGCGACGAAGGCCGCCACTGTGAGATTTCGGCACAAACGGCAGCCCGCCAGCTGTCTGGCCCACTCCTGGAAAGAGCGCTTTGAAGGCGGTTGATTCACTACAGCTAATTCTTCGCTGATCCTTTCCGTTTCTGGTCCCACAACCGGTTTCATAGGCCCCTCGCCGTTTCTCTGTGTTTCCAGAGAGACACTCAAAACGCAGATTGATTACAAAAAAGGGTGGGGTTTTGGCCCCACCCAGGATCGACAGCAGACTCACTGATGCAAAGCGACGTTATTGCTTGTCGATGAATTTCTTTTGCTCCACTCGTGAGTATTCGGTCAACGCAGCCAACTCTTCAGACCCCCATTCCAGAGGCTCAGCCGCCATCGGCGCCACCATGCAAATCTGGACCATTTCATCCAGATACACCATATCCATGCCGAAATCACGTTGGCCCATGGCCACAACGTGGGGATACTCGTTTTTGAACGTCGGGTTGTAGAGCCCTCCGTTTACATGACAGGTGGCACAGGCCAGGCCGTTGGAGGACAGGCTGGTGTCGTTGAACAACTTCTCACCCTGGGCTCTCAGATCGGCTACATTGCCCTGATAGGGCGTGTAATCTTCAGGCCGGCGAACCGCCTTCTTGAGACTGGCGGATACACCTTCAGCCTCTCCTTCCGCTTCTCCCTCAGCCTCTCCTTCCGCTTCGCCTTCAGCGCGACCCTCCGCTTCTCCTTCGGCACGGCCCTCGGCTTCGCCTTCTCCTTTGGCAGAACCTTCTGCCTCACCTTTAGCCTCTCCTTCTGCTTCACCCTGCGCGGCTTCAGCGGATGGGACCAGCCCGAAAGGCGCGCCAGAGCCAGCACTGAAACCGGCTACTGCCACCACCGTCATCATGGGAACGGACACCATGAGTTTCCGGGATAGTTTGCGTAAGAGCGCCTTTCGATGTTCGTTGGTAGACATATCAGTAACCTCTCGTGATGTTGTTTTTTTGCGCTCGGATTCAAGCGCTTCTGGCCATGTCCGACGTCTGCCTTTGCAGGTAGCGCAAGGTCGAGGGATGGACTCCGAAGTCGCCACCAACGTCCACACCGGCCTGCTCGGCAAGCATTCCGATAATGGCCATGTGGTGAATGGTGTGGCTGGCCAGAAACACTAGTTCACGATCCACGCTGGTGGTTACCACCTGCCTCTGGCCGTCACTGTTGTGCAACATTGCAAGCTCGGCGGCATACTTTGTGCCAAACCTGTTGCGCAACGTCTCCAGAATGTCTGAAAGACGGTTGCCTGCGGTCTGGCGGTCTGTTTCCAGCAACAGGTCCCTGTTTCGGTTTTCATAGTCAAGCAATACCCCGGGGGACGCGGTCGCCGCCAACAGGGCACTGTAATGATCAATGATGTGACGGACGTGCTTGCCAATCACATGTTGCTTCCTGTGACCAAAACGTTGCCGGTAGAGGTTTCCGGGCAAGGCTTCCAACAGGTCGACAAGCTGCCCGATGGCGTGGGCACTCTCTTCAACAACATCATTCACGACCCGACGTCTGTCTGAAACTGGCTGTGTCATGGTAGTCATCCGTTGTCTATTGGTCGGTTGATTTCTGGAAGCGACCGTGTGGGCACAGGCGCTACCCGTGCCCACCCGACCAACGGCTCAGCTCTCGGCTTCTCCTTCGGCCTCACCCTCTGCTTCGCCTTCTCCCTCTGCTTCGCCTTCTCCCTCTGCTTCACCTTCACCTTCACCTTCGGCCTTGCCTTCCGCTTCGCCTTCGCCGTAGCCTTTCTTCCCGGCTTCACCCTCAGCTTCCGCCTCTCCGGCGGCAAGCATCAGGTAACCCGGTTCTGCCGTAACATCAGCGGCTGAGACGTTGAACGCCGAGGCACCCATAACAACTGCGATTACGGGGCCGGTGTAGGCCATGCCCCGGGCAAGCTTGCCGAGCAGTCTGTGTCTCTGTGTTTCTCTGGACATGATGTGTCCCCTCTGGTTGTAACGTGACTGCCAGGTTTCGTACCCGGCCTTTCTATACCCGGAGCCGAAGAGCGCATGCGCTCAACGGCTCCCGGATGCCTGTTGCGGCGCCTTCTCAGAACACCGCCCGGACAGCGCCGCAGCAGCGGCCTCCAGATTATTCATATCCACCAGATAGCGTTCGCAGCTTTCCAGCCAGACCGCCAGCCTGGTGAAACCTTCCGTATTCAATGGCAGACCGCCTTCCGAACAACAGCAGGGAATCAGATGCCTGAGTGCGTCGTTCACGGTCATGGCCTGTAACCCGGCTTTGTGCGGAAGTGGCTCTTCCGTGGGCACAAGCACCGCGAATACCTGACCGGTGTTGCCGGTCAGGCCCGATTGCGCGGGCACAAACACGCCCTCCCGGCCGGTGTCCTGAAGCGGCAATCCCAGCCCCTCAACGCGATACTCGTCCGAAGCCGGCAGCAGCGCCCCGCGGCCAGAATCAACACGCCAGTGAGCAGACAGCGCCAGGGTGAACGCGTCACGCAGGGCCGGCTCGCAATGGCCGACCATAAACAGCGGGGCAGACTGGTCAGGGCCAACGAGCAGGCCGGCGTCAATGGCGATGTCATCGCGCCTGGCGGCGTGCGTTGCCAGGCAGTTGGCAAGCGCAGCAGCGACCGCCGAAAGCGGCAACCGGGAATGGATCACCTGGCCATCGAGAATCAATGTGAAACCCGGCGTATCGCGGACAATTTCGAGCCGGGGGAGCGAGTCCCTACCCGCCTCATCGGAAACAGCCATCGGTTCAAGCAGGTTTTCGATCCGATTGACCAGCGGTGCGCTGTCGGTAAAGAACCGGGCCCGGAAGCGACCGCAGGACAGCACCATCGACATCATGGCGGACGTCTCCGGGAACGGTGGCCGGAGGGCTTCCGGAGTAGCCCGGGCCGCCGATTGCCCCTCCGACTGAATCAGAAACCGATTGTTGACCCAGTCGGCCAGCGTGCTCCAGACATCGTTGCGGATCGCCCAGGCATCCGGGGCGGCAGGCATGCTTTTGGCGGCGGAATCGACCAGTGCAGACGCGATGTCGTCTGGCCCGGCGCCCTCGGTGGCCATCAGCCAGATCAGCGAAGCGGTCTCATTCAGGCTGCTCAGATGGCCCAGGCGGGTGTCATAGAGATAGACCTGATCTTCACTGAAGGTGTCCTCAGCCGACCAGCGCTCAAGCTGGGGCTGTTGCAGCGGACGGTCCGACAGCGCCTGTGCGACAACCCAATCCGAAAGCCGTGGCAAGGCCATAAACGGGAGGTATGCCGACGGATTCGCCCCCGGTACCAGATTCCTGAAGCCACCGCTGCGGGCCAACTCGCCCTGCGCTTCCCTCACCAGTCGCTCAACCATTGTGCATGCGGAATCCTCGTCGGCCGGGCGATTCAGACCCACCAGTTCAACCATGTCGGCAACCAGGGCACCCTTGATGGACTCCTCGATGTCGCCCCCACTTTCCGGGCCAGCACACACCTCAAGGGAAGGGCTCAGATTGCATTCGAGAACCCAGGGTTTAAGACTGTCATCGATAAGACAGTCAATGCCCATGAGTTCGTAACAGCCACGGGTGTCGGCACCGATGACCCGGGAACGTTCACGCATGGGTTCAAGCGCTGCCAGACAGGTCAGGACAACCATGTCCTCGACTTTGTCAAACAGAGCCTCATCGTCATGGCCCTGCTCCCTCAGCCAGGCCCGGTAACGGTCAAAATCGACGAACTCCACCGGCACTTCAGCGTCCAGGTTCAGGGCATTGACGTCGGGGTTGGTCAGATAGCTGTAGGGGTTATCGGCGTTCTCTTCGTCGTAGGGTGCCGAGGCCAGCTTGGCGAACCCCTGGCGATAGAGGTAAACGCGAAACGGTGAAACCGAAGACACCAGCACGTAGAGACGCAGGACGTATTTCCTGCCGCGCATAGTGTGGGGATTCTCGAGGTACTCCTGAACCATCCACGACGACTCCATGGGCACCTCGGCCGGGTCACCGACCAAACGAATACCTTTGCCACGGGCGGCGTTCTTGGGCTTGAGTATCCAGCGCTTGCCCGGATTCTCCAGCGCCGCTTCCTGGAAGGCATGGTAATCCTCGGGCATGGAGAAAACCCGCGGCACAAATTCCAGGCGGTCTGTCAGATGTCTGCTGCCCTTCTCCTGCCGTTGCACCCGTTCCCGCAGATCCATCAGGCTGCGGTATAGCCGGCTCTTGACGGTAAGGGCAGCGTTGCCGGGGATGTGGTTAATCTTTTTATTCGGCCCTACGCCGGCGAAATAGTGAGGGTCCGGCATGCCGGTATACCAGCAGGCGTCCCACTGTTCGGGGCCATCCGCTTTCTGCCACAGGGACTTGTCGAGATAGTGCTCAAAGAACCGGTCCTGCTCGTAAGACCGGTTTCCACCCATCCAATAGTGCCGAGTCATCTTGTTGCGCTCTCCGTTCCGGTAACTCACTGCCCAAAAATTCCGAGGGCCCTGTTTACTGACGTTTCACCGATACCGACACATGAGGATTGCAACTGTTACAACAAAACAGGAACTATCTGATCAATTTTCCGGGGTCGCGTGATCTTTGTGACCGGCCCTGTAACAATGGGCGTTCCGATCTGTCCCTGATTCATTATTTCTGGCTGTAGACGAGCGCACTGGATGACACTGAGAATCGCCATCGTTGTTGTGGTAATTGCGGCCCTGGCAGGCGCCTGGTGGCTGCTACAGATACTGGGAATACCTGCGAACCTGTCTCCGGACACCCTTTCACAATGGCTGAAAAGCCAGGGGGCTGCCGGCCCACTGCTGCTGATGCTGTTGATGACGATGGCTGTTGTGGTCGGCCCCATTCCCACGCTTCCCGTCAGTGCAACCGCAGGTCTGGCGTTTGGCATAGTTGCAGGAACAGCCATCGCCGCAACCGGTGCGCTGCTGGGCGCCATGGTGGCGTTCTGGATTGCCCGTTGCCTCGGGCGTGAGGTGGTCTGCAAACATTTCCCGGACAACCCCGTGTTTGCAAGGGATGGGTCGCAACGCTTTCTGACCATTGCCATCCTGCTGACCCGGCTGATACCCGTTTTCTCGTTCGCCCTGATCAGCTATGCCGCCGGCGTTACCGCAATACGCGCCTGGCGCTTTGCCATTGCCACTTTTGTTGGCATGCTGCCAATGACAGTGGTGTTTGCGGGCCTGGGGAACACGTTCACGTTGAATCCGGCACTTACCGTAGCTGCGGGCCTGGCTATCCTGACGGTGATGGTATGGTTGCCGTGGTCCATCAGCCGACACCCCCGCTCGCAACTGGCACGCTGGCTTCAACTTAACCAATAACAACAAAGGGACGACCTTATGCGCCGCCCGGTCAAAGCCGATGTTATGCCCTGGCTCGCCCGTGCGCTTTCCAGTGCGCCCCGATATTCCCTGCAACGATCCCTTCACAGCATCCGGGCAAAGGTGCGGGGTGAGCGCGACCTTGTTCAGGTGTTCGTAAATCCCCGTGATCCTTTTGGACTGCCCCTGCTGCAGGCCCTCATCCAACTGCAGGAACGCTTTCGTGTGCGTTTCCGGCTCCATACGGTCTGGCAACTGGACGACGAAATGTACCCAGAGCCCGCGCTCTGGCGTTCGTGGGCTCAACAGGACGCCACAGCGCTCGCACAATTATACGGTTTCACGCCTCCAGACCGGCCGACGTCGCCCTCCGAGACAGAACTGACGGCTGCCACCGCCCGTCTGCTTGATGCCGAAAAAACCGATGACGCACTGATGACCGCCGTCCGTGTGCTAGAAGCTCTGTGGCGTTCGGGTTCCAACTCACCACCAGAAACAGAGACTGCAGGGTATGACGAGGCACGGCTATCTGCGAACGAACGATTGCTCCGGCGACTCGGACACTATCAAGGCAGTATGACGAGGTACCGGGGCGAATGGTTCTGGGGCGTGGACCGGTTGGACCATCTTGAGCGGTGTCTAACCGAGCAGAGGCTGAATCGGGGCGCGTCCAATACTGTCTTTTTTACGCGCACATGGTCTGAATTGACGAATGACGCACCCAGTGTGGCTGACGGACACAAAACTACCGACACCGTCCTTGAAGTATTTTTCTCCATCCGCAGCCCTTACTCCTATCTGGGCCTGGAACGGGCAATACAGTTGGCGAGTGCGTGGAATATTTCTCTTCAACTCAGACCGGTTCTGCCCATGCTAATGCGCGGACAATCCGTGCCCGATACGAAAAAATGGTACATCTTTCACGACACCAAAAGAGAAGCCAGGAAACTGGGCATTCCCTACGGATTTGTTGCCGACCCACTCGGGCCGGGAGTTGAACGATGTTACGCCCTGTTCGAGTACGCCCGCTCTCTTGGCCGTGAAATCGCCTACATGCGCACCTACGCCCGTGCCGTCAATGCCGAAGGGATACGCTCTGAGACCGACGCCGGCCTGAGGGTGATCGTTGAACGCGCCGGTCTGGATTGGCAGTCTGCAAAGACTCGACTGAACGATGAGAGCTGGCGCGAATGGGCAGAAAGCAATCGCAAGGCCATGTATGAGTGCGGTCTTTGGGGCGTTCCCAGTTTTCGGTACGGCACTGTCAGTTGCTGGGGCCAGGACCGGCTCTGGGTTATCGAGAAGGAGATATCGAGTAGGAGGGGGAGTTACCTCCCCCGTCCTCTCACACCACCGGGCATACGGTTCCGTACCACGGCGGTTCATGATTGGCTCTGAAGCCGAACCATCGTATCCAGCAAGCTTACCAGAGA
>Ga0189286_100351_pt1 | contig 14599 bp, 17 predicted proteins | sample UW69minimetaG_FD_130330 | JGI IMG/M metagenome (GOLD analysis project Ga0189286, IMG submission 130330) | Marine microbial communities from the Costa Rica Dome - UW69 mini metaG | ecosystem: Environmental > Aquatic > Marine > Oceanic > Photic zone | place: Costa Rica: the Eastern Pacific...
ACGATGATAATATGTGGTATGATTCCCTTTTGTGTAGCTCATAAAACAAAGTTACTCATAAATACTAGAAGTATCTCCCATCTGAAGATGGGGGTTTGATACCATTTGTTGGAATATCAAATTCCATGAATAACTTATAATACGTGATTGTACTTGCTTCGCCAAACCTTTAGGTCCACAAATAATCACACGACGTTGAATTCCCAACTGATGACGAATCACGGAATCGAAATTTACAAAGTGATCAATATGTGTATGACTGATAAATATTGCGTTTGCATTTTGAAATTCTTTTACTGTAATAGCTGCGGCGTCTCCGCATTCACAAAGGTAATTCCAAGGATGGTTGTCGGGACGTACCATAATGGCAATATCTTCTCCGATCCTGCTTTTTACTTCTGCTGTAAACATGATTTTATAAGTATTGTAATATTTTAATTTTTGTTTGAATTGTGTATGGAAACTAAATTCTACAAGCTATTGTACGAACTGAATCGCAATGATTTTTACTGTAATAATAATGGAAAAACTATGTGCTTAACTTAAAGCTCTGGTAAGTACTGCCGCTAGTTCATACTTGAGTTCATCTGAAAAACCTGATAATCCCGGAGTATCGTTGTATTCAACAATATGAAGATTTCCATTTTCTTCCTCCAAAATATCAATGGCAATAATGTCTGCTCCAATAGCATTTTGTAACATTTTTAAATCGTTTACCAGTGCTTCTTCAGGTTCAAACTCTTCAAAATCGGTAGTTTCAATATTGGCTTTCCAAAACTTTCCTTTACGAGACATGGCCCAAACTTTATTATTGATAGCTATATAACGAATATCACGAATATAATTGATATACGGTTCAATCGTGATGTAGTGCTCTGTCACAAAAAGTAAATCTTGAATATCCTGCCATTTCCGCTCATCTTCTACCAAAACTTTCCCAAAACCTCCATGATAATTTCCAACTTTTACCACAAAAGGAAATTCCATTTTGATATTTTTTAAATCGGTAGATCGTGTCACTACATCGAAGTCAATCACTGACAAACCTAACTTTTTAATCGTAGCCAACATAGACAAACGGTCGAATCCAATTTTTAAGGTCTCAGGAGAATTTACACATGGTATTCCAGCCAACGCAATTAAATCCAGTGCATTTGTTTGAATTTCACTTGGTTTAATTGCGCCAACTCTCCACAAAATCGCATCAGGTTTAACCACACCATTTTGGTCTGACACATATAACCTCCCTGATTTTAAAATCCAAGAAGTATGCTGAATTGATTTTTGCACTACATTATAAGCTGGCAAAATATCTTTCCAATATTTTTCTCCATTAACAACTAAAATTGTTTTCATCACTCGCTAGACTGTGTGTTTTCTGTTATCAAATTCTTTTCATGTATATTTTTCTTCCTTTATCAATCGTGACATTATTTGTTTTGACATCAACCCAACTAACTTTAAAAGTTCCTTCGCCAGGGCGTTTTTTTGGGGAACTAATAGTGACTTCGCCAGTTTTTGCATTGTATTCCCAGTTCCCTTCTCTATCAGTAGTTTCTGAGGAATTCCCTCCTTTTAACACGCCATCTTTCATGAACTCCATCCATTTTCCGCCATCCATTTCTCTAACTTCACCTTCAGGAGATTCCATCTTAAACATTTCCCATTTTCCTACTAAGGAATCTGTTTTTTGAAAAGATAAAAAACTAAAAATTGTGACTGCAAGTAAAACTGTCTTTATATATTTCATTATGATTGGTTTTTGGTGTTAAAGTAGCTAATATCAGGTTTTTCAGTATAAATAACAGCTACAACACATACTATTTTTAGAATTGCTTAAAATTTGTGTGTGCGTAGCCACTTTTACATGATGAATGAACTATATAAAAACGATTTCTTTTTTGATATTGTCGTATTATTTTTCAGCGGCTTAGTTGGTGCTTTTCTGTTTTATCTTATCATGCTTTTTGGGGGCAAATTGAATGCCGCACTTACAAAATCATAATCCAAACATTATTTTAATTTCACTTTTCTTACCCTCTAGTATTATCTCAACAATAAACTACTTATATTGAGGATTTTACTTTAATTTTTATTACTTAAATAATGTAATTAACACATACATAACTTACTTTATTGGCAGTCTTTTAGTGTGCATTTAAGTAACCAAAAACAATAAAATATTTAATCATAAAAAAACATTTTTTTTTAATCGGTTAATAGCGGGAATCACTTTATTTTCAGTGAATGCTTTATTAGCACAGCATAAAATTTCGGAACAGGCTCTGAGGCGTTACAATTTTTTCGCATGTGGGATACTTCTCTGAACCATCGCTAAAGCTTTTAACAGCATTTTATTCAGCCATTTAAGTTTTAGGGCTACTGCAACCGAAAGTAATAACTACTACCTCAACTCTTAGTCAACATACTATATATCAACAAATTAAAACAACGAAATTATAACTCTAACGCAGGTAGGTCTAGTAAATGCACTAACAACTTTTTATTGGAGCTTACATTTTTAGAATAAATACAGGAGGTTAAAATACAAGCATAGGAATTGGTACTGTACAAAACAGATGTATTTACATTTACTTGTGCGAGACCTATTGGAAATTGTACGGTTGCCTTAACTGTGCAACCAATTGTATGTTACTGATATTCATTACAATATAACTACAATTCAGTAGTTAACTGTTAATCCTTACCAAAGTAATCTCAAAGAAGGCTATCAGAAATGGCAGCCTTCCTTATTTATAACGATTCTTAATAATAACAAAGTGAAATAAAGCAAGTAAAATACCGATAAAATTAGTATTTTTGTTTAAGCTATTTAGAAAAAGGGTAAACGAATGGATGCTGTAAAAACGAAGTTTAGTATAAAAGATTTAGAGAATCTTTCTGGGGTTAAGGCACATACAATTCGCATCTGGGAAAAAAGATATGAACTATTAGCACCAGAAAGAACAGACACAAACATACGTACCTATGATATTAAGAGTTTACAAAAACTTCTCAATATAACTCTGCTTTACAAAAATGGATATAAAATATCAAAAATAGCGCAAATACCTGAAGATAAAATACACATTCTTGTTAGAGAAATTGCAACTGAGAAAAACATTCATAATCAAGCATTGAATTCATTTAAGTTATCAATGCTTAATTTTGATTACAGCCTTTTTTATAGTACCTACAACAAATTATTAGCTGAAAAATCGTTTCGTGAAATTTTTTACGATACTTTTATTCCATTATTGAATGAATTGGGCGTATTATGGCATACACAAACCATAAACCCCGCTCACGAGCATTTTATATCCAGTCTAGTAAAACAAAAGATTATTCTAAACACAGAACGTATACAATCTCTAGAAAAATCGAATAATTCAAAAACCTTTGTTTTATATTTACCAGAAAATGAAATCCACGAAATTGGATTACTGTATTTAAATTACGAGTTACAGCTAAAAGGCTATCACACCATTTATCTGGGACAAACAATTCCTATAGATAGTTTGACAAATGTTCATACCTTTTTTCCTGAATTGCATTTTATTTCTTATTTTACAGTCACGCCCACAGAGGACAAGCTTGAAGACTATTTAGATGAGTTTGATAAGTTTATTGGTTTTGACAACAACCACCTATGGCTTCTAGGATACCAATCCAAACATATAAAGAATGTCAAAAACTACAAAAATCTGAAAGTATTCAAGTCAATAATTGATTTAGTTGAAGAAATCTAAAATTCTATTTTTATTTTTGTTTAACTTTTTATTATATTTGTTAAACAATGAAATTAAAGACTATCATAATAGGCTCTGGATTTTCCTCCTTATCTGCTTCTTGTTATTTAGCTCAGTCTGGTTACGATGTAACAATTCTTGAGAAAAATACAACTGTTGGCGGCAGAGCTAGACAATTAAAAAGAGACGGATTTACGTTTGATTTAGGACCATCGTGGTATTGGATGCCAGACGTTTTTGAACGTTTTTTTAGTGACTTCAACACGAAGCCCTCAAATTTTTATCATTTAGAGAAACTCAACCCAGCATATGAAGTATATTTTGGGAAGAACGACTCCATTCGTATTGAAGATACCTTAGAGAAAATCTGTGCTGCTTTTGAAGAGGAAGAAAAAGGCAGTAGTTTTAAACTTCGAAAGTTCATTGCTAATGCAGAAGATAATTACAATGTAGCCATCAAAGATTTGGTATACAAACCTGGTGTTTCTCCTTTAGAGCTAGTTAATACTAAAACTATAAAAAAGATTGGTCAATTTTTCAGCAACATCAAACGAGATGTTCGCAAAGAATTCAAAAACGACCGATTGATCAAGATATTAGAATTTCCTGTACTATTCCTAGGTGCCAAACCAAGTGACACTCCATCTTTTTACAGCTTTATGAATTATGCTGATTTCGGATTGGGAACTTGGCATCCTGACGGTGGCATGTATAGCATTATTCAAGCTATGGAAACTCTGGCAAAAGGCTTAGGTGTTACCATTAAAACGAATGAAAATGTTGTAAAAATTCATGTAGAAGGAAAAGAAGCTAAAAAAGTAATTACCGAAAGTGGTGAATATGAAGGTGACATTATTCTTTCTGGAGCTGATTACCATCATTCAGAAACATTGTTGGACACAAAATATCGTCAATACTCTGAAAATTACTGGAGTAAGAAAACATTTGCACCTTCTTCACTCCTATTTTACGTAGGCTTTGATAAGAAGATTGAAAATGTATCGCATCACACCTTATTTTTTGATGTAGATTTTGATGCGCATGCTCATGTAATTTATGACAAAGCTTCTTGGCCAAAAGAACCTTTATTTTATGCAAACTTCCCATCCAAAACAGATCCTGCGGCAGCACCAGAAGGCAAAGAAGCTGGTTTCTTTTTGATTCCGATTGCGCCTGGATTAGAGGATACGCCCGAGCTTCGTGAGCAATATTTTGATATTATTATGGAAAGATTTCAGGAAATTACGCAGCAAAATATCATAAAACATGTTATATTTAAAGAGTCTTTTTGCGTCAATGACTTCGTAAAAGATTACAATTCTTATAAAGGGAATGCATACGGAATGGCAAATACATTGCTTCAAACTGCATTTCTTCGACCTAATTTGAAAAGTAAAAAAGTGACTAACTTATATTTTACTGGTCAATTAACAGTTCCCGGTCCTGGAGTTCCTCCAGCGTTGATTTCTGGGAAATTGGTAGCCGAATTAATCTCCAAACATCAACCAAATACTCATGAAAACACTATTTGATTCTGTTTCTTACAATTGTAGTACTCTCGTTACGAAATCGTACAGTACGTCTTTTTCACTAGCAACAAAAATGTTAGCTCCATCTATCCGACAAGACATTTATAATATTTATGGTTTTGTACGATTTGCAGATGAAATTGTAGATTCTTTTCACGAGTATGACAAAGAATACTTGCTAGATAAATTTCAAGCAGATTGGGATTCCGCACTGGAACACAAGATTAGCTTAAATCCAATTTTAAATTCGTTTCAGCATACCGTTCACAAATACGATATTCCAATTCATTTGATTGATGCCTTTATGAAAAGTATGCGTCAAGATTTAGACAAAAAAATCTATCTAACTAATGAAGAATACAAAGAATATATCTACGGTTCAGCAGATGTTGTTGGCTTAATGTGCTTAAAAGTGTTTGTAAAAGGAGATGAGAAAAAATATGAAGAATTGAAGTCTTCGGCAATGTCTCTAGGTTCTGCTTTCCAGAAAGTGAATTTTTTACGTGATTTAAAAGCTGATTTTGAAGATTTAGATCGTACCTACTTTCCTGATGCTGATTTGAAAAACTTAGACGAAGCTTCCAAGCAAAAGATTATTGCAGAAATAGAACACGACTTTAAGCTCGGCTTAGAAGGAATAGCAAAACTTCCTATAGAAGCAAAATTTGGTGTATTTACTGCCTATAAATATTATTCAAAACTATTGCTTAAGCTAAAACGAACGCCTTCGGTAAAGATTAAAAATGCACGAATTCGTATTCCAAATTATCAAAAAATGGCGTTATTAGCGAAATCATATGTAAATTATCAGTTAAATGTGATATAAATTAAAAACAATGACAACCCTACTCTGGATCACAACTTTTTTAGCCACTTTTTGTATGATGGAATTTATGGCTTGGGCAACACATAAATATGTGATGCACGGTTTTTTATGGTCGCTTCACAAAGATCACCATAAAAAGGATCATGATTCTTGGTTTGAACGCAATGATGCTTTCTTTATCTTTTATGCAGTAGTAAGTGTTGGTTGTTTTTTAGTTTGGAAGTATGATATTTTTTGGTACGGATTGCCAATTGGTGTTGGAATTTTTGCTTACGGACTCGCCTATTTTATGGTACATGACATATTTATTCACCAGCGTTTTAAAATGTTCCGAAATGCCAATAATTGGTATGCAAGGGGCATTCGTAGAGCACATAAAATTCATCACAAACACTTAGGCAAAGGTGATGGCGAATGTTTTGGAATGTTATGGGTTCCTAGAAAATACTTTAAACGTAAATAAACTAGTTAACCCAAAAGTTTACCTGCTTTTAATAACTTCTTGCACCCTAATTTGGTGCAACAAGACATTTTTGAAGCCGCTTTATTCGCAAATGAAGTCCCAAGAGAATTTCTCCGTTTGAGACTTTATGCTGCATGGTTTTGACGATTTCTGATTCAACAGCATCACTTATATAGTTATTTAGATTTTCGCCTTTTACAATTCTAACTTGTCGATCTTTTGCATTTAATATAATTGATAAATAATCTGCTTTGTCATAACGAATTCCTTTATCATGAATAACATCAAGATCTACAGTATCTAAGTCATCTTTTACAGACGCTACGCTAGCACTAAAAAGATCAGGTTTATATAGCGTCAATAATTCCATCAAAACTAAGGTATCCAAATCTTTAAATCCAATAGTTCTGATTCCAAAAGCAGACTTTATTCTATAAGCAAAGTAACGTACTTTCTTTAGTACATTGATTTTAAATAAGGTATACTTTGCTTTCCGATTATTTATTTATTTCAGGATTTACACAAGAATTTACTCCGCCAACAAAAACGCTAACATTTCATCAATTTGATTACGGACATTAATACTATTCCAATTGTAGGAACCAACTTCTTTCATCACAATGTTTCCCTGATCGTCAATCAAATAAGTAGTTGGAATATTTGGTGAACGTAATTCTTCTGGCTCGTTATCTTTACTATAATACACTGGTAAATTATATTCGTTCTTTTTTAGATACGAATTGACGCTTTTAATTTTATCATTCGCAAGAAAAACAAACGTGATTTTATCACCATAATCTTTGTACAATTCATTCAAGCTTGGCATTTCAGCAACACATGGCGGACACCAAGTTGCCCAAAAGTTCACTAGAATAATGTCTCCTTCCATTTCCTTGAAGTTAACCGTTTTTCCTGAACTATCTACCAAATTCCAATCAAAGTTGCTTATGTTGACTCTATTTATTTCCTCAATAGCGCTTGGACTAAAGAATAACATCTTTGCTTGATTCAGTTTTACTTTGACAAAAGTTCCAATAGGTGTAAAAATGATCAATGCGATGATGGCTACAAAAATTATATTGCTCCAATGTTTTCTTTTGAGTTTCATAAGATTTAAAAATTGAAAGATACGGATTAGTCGTTGGTTATATGTGAACTTTCTTAATAATGATTTGTTAATTTGTTGCTGATTATTTTAACGAACAATCCATACTATTTTAGAAACAAATAAATTCCAAGTACTTCTCAATACAAATTTGCTTGGTATTTTTAATCGAAATATATTTCGATCTCAATAATATTCGAAGCGACCAAAAAAAACACGCTACCATTACTGATAACGTGTCTTCCATCTAACGATACTTAATCATAAAGATTATCGCACTATTGTTCCAGTTGGAAATGACGCGGCATTTAGGTTAAAGTCGTGTGTAGCTGGTGCCGTATCATTTCCTGCTGTTCCTACTAGGGGCTTTAATAGGAATGGTGCAGGACTATTGTCTGGGTAAGGCTCTACAGAGATTACTATGGTACGTCCGCGTACATCTAGTGGGAATGTAAAACCATCAGGTGCATTAAGGAAAAAATCTTCTCCTGGAATTGGAGGTCCAGCATTGTTTTCTGTTCCACTGAATCCATTCGATTCATCAGCAGTATCAAATCCTGTAAACGTTCCAGTTGTTAATGGACCTACACCGTCAACTACAACCCATCCTTCGTATTTCCAACCATCTGCTAAAGGTGGCAAGTTCAAACCTGATGTTGGTGGCATTCCTGGTGTACCATACCAAACACCATAATGATCGTTTCCGTTGTCTCCTGATCCTGGTACTTCATCTGTTGGAGTTCTTAAAAAGAATACTCCCGAAGCGTTATTAAAGTCTCCCGTACTTGTCACAGGACCTAGTCCTACGGTTGCTGTATTTCCTGAAAAATCTCCAGCTAATAATTTTGTTGGTGCTGGTGCTGGATCTGGATCAACTGTTGGCTCAATTGAAAGTACAAATGCTGTTGCTGCTGCTAATTGATCTGAATTCACTGCAAAAGAAGTTCTTGATAAAGCTCCTGAATCATTTACTTTAAATGTTCCAGTTGATACTGGACTTCCATTTACAATAATCCATCCTTCATATACAAAGTCACTTCCTAGATTTTCTAATCCGTTTAAATTCACATTTAAGTTTGATAACGCAACTGTGGCATCATCATCATTACTACATGAGATTGCGAAGAATCCTAACGCTAATCCCAAAAACATTTTTTTTATCATTGCGAGTATTTTTTATGATTATGATACAAATGTATTGCAGTAAAATCACGTAAAATGTTAGCTAGCTAACACTTCTGAAAAAATTTACACTTTTTTCTAAAAAACTCATTTTACAACATTTAATAAAATGCAACTTTTAAATATCATAAAATCATGCAAACCAGATAATTAACCTAATCTAATTAACCAAAAATAACAACACTAAACCAAAGCCCGAAACTGTCATGATGTCATGTCAATTTCGGGCTTCTTTTGGGCTGTAAATCTAACCTTCTTGTTGCTCTTAAAGATATTATTTTTTAGTTAATAAAACGAATTTCTTTTCGATTAAAATCGATGATATTTGCTTCTTTCAATTCGTTCATTATGATGTTTAGTGTAGGGCGCGAAGTTCCAATTAAGCTTGCAATATCTTTCTGCGTATATGGATGCTTCACTAGATGATCCCCTGTATTTTCGCATTCGTATCCGTACTCTTCACAGAGCTCTTTTAAGAATTCTATGAGGCGTGTTTTGGTATCTTTGAACAATAATAATTGTAACCTTCTTTCTAATTTTTTGATACGAAAACCAATGAATTTATAGATCTTTAATGTAAAGGTTTGATTGTCTCTCATTAAGTCGTGCATCGTATCAACTGAGATCGGACATATAGATGTTGAATTATCTACAGACTGTGCAAATTCATTTCGTTTTTCTTCTCCTAATATTGCTTTTTCCCCAAACAATTCACCTTTCGATAAAATGGATTTTACCACTTCTTCTCCATCTGCTGTATAGTATCCTAACTTCACTTTTCCTTTATCAATTAGATATACTTTATTGGCAGAATCATCTTCAAAATAAATATAATCTTGCTTTTTATATGTATCAAATTGGTGACTTTTTTTATACTTTTTGAACTTGTGCGGACATAAGATATTAAAGAGATTTACATCATTAAAATACCAAAGAGAATTCATAATTGTATCATTACTTTTTTAGGGTTTATCGAGGCTATACTTTTTGGAGTCGCATAAAAAAGTAAGAACTTACATAAATATATAAAAAAACTCCAGTGCAATACTGAAGTTTTTTTATCTGTGTATTTCTGTTCTTGTATCGAACTGCTGTTCCATTAATGGTTGCATTGATATTACTTTTAACTGATAATGCGTTTCCATTAATTCCTTCCGTTTCGCTGATTGGCTTTAAGAAAAATGGTATATTAGGATCTCCTACTAAATATGGTTCAATAGAGATTACCACTGGAAGTCCAGTCACAATACCATCTATCCCTGCTGGGAGATTAAATAAGAAATCTTCTCCAGGAAATAATGGTGCTGGCTCATTTCCACTGTACGGAGATGAACTATCGACACCTGTTGCTCTGGTAAATTGATCTATGGTTGCAGGTGAATTTCCATTATTGAATACAGCCCATCCTTCATATTTCCATCCTGCTGCTAATTGAGGTAGGTTGATTAACACCGGAGTTGAAGGTTTTGAATAAACCAAACTCCACGATCATTGTTTCCATTATCTACTCCTCCTGTATTATCTGTTGGTGTATCTGTAACAAAAGAACCCATTAAAATTTTTATGTTTGATGGTGCAGGATCATCACCATTTGCTGGCTCTAAAGATAATATAAACTGTGTAGCAGCTTCTAAATCTGCAGCCACAACACTAAATGTTTGTGTAGAATTTGTGGAAGCTGTATTAAATCTTCCTGTAGATATTGGCGAACCATTTACCATAATTCAACCTTCATATACGAATCCACTATCTACAGCTTCTAATCCATTTAAATTCAATCTTAATGTAGCCATTGGTACATCAACAGAATTATCGTCACCCGAACAAGCCATAAAACCAATTGCCATAGTTATCAACATTAGATTTCTCTTAATCATAATTATTTCCGTTAAAATTGATACGAATTTACTTTCTTTTTTTTCTAATTAAATTGAAATAATGCGAGAATTTACAAAGTTTAAGTTTGTCTAAAATAACAGCCAATTCGTCATAATAATGCATAAAAAAACTCCGTAAATACGGAGTTTTTTTATTTTGTAAGATGTCTATGTAAGCTTTACACGTGCAATGCTCTATCTTCTGTAGCGGCTAACGCTGCTTCTTTGATCGCTTCTGCAAATGTTGGATGTGCATGTGACATACGCGCAATATCTTCTGCTGATGCTCTGTATTCCATAGCTACGACAGCTTCTGCAATTAAATCGGCTGCTCTGGCACCAATCATATGTACACCTAAGATTTCATCTGTTGCTTCATCTGCTAAGATTTTGATAAAACCATCCAAATCCATACTTGCTCTACTTCTACCTAAAGCGCGCATTGGAAATTGACCTGCTTTATACTTAACACCAGCATCTTTTAATTCTTGCTCTGTTTTTCCAACCGCGGCAACTTCTGGCCATGTGTAAACAACTCCTGGAATTAAATTGTAATCGATATGTGGTTTTTGTCCTGCAATAATTTCTGCAACCATTGATCCTTCTTCTGAAGCTTTGTGTGCTAACATTGCTCCTTTTACCACATCTCCAATTGCATAAATGTTTGAAACGTTTGTTTGTAAATGAGCGTTTACTTCTACTCTACCACGATCGTCTAATTTTACACCAGCGGCTTCTGCATTCAATCCATCCGTATAAGGACGTCGTCCAACAGATACCAAACAGTAATCTCCTCTGAATTCTACTTCTTCTCCTTTCTTATTATCTGCTTTAACCACAACCTCATCACCAACACGTTCTACAGATTTTACTCCATGTGAAGTATTGATTTTGAATTTTTGCTTCTTTAATACTTTCGTTAATTCCTTAGAAAGTCCAGCATCCATTCCTCCAATGATTCTATCTGCATATTCAATTACCGTAACTTCTGCACCAAGACGCTTGTATACTTGTCCTAATTCTAAACCGATAACACCACCACCAATAACTAAAAGATGCTTTGGAATCTCTTTCAATTTCAATGCTTCTGTAGATGTAATAACTCTTTCTTTATCTAAAGTGATAAATGGTAAGTTAGATGGTTTACTTCCAGTAGCAATGATGATATTTTTTGCTTCTATTTCTTCAGTGGTACCATCATTTTTGGCGATGTTTACGTGTGTAGCATCTTTGAAACTACCTAAACCTTCGTATACATCAATTTTATTCTTTTTCATCAAGAAATCAATTCCTCCTGTTGTTTGATCAACTACAGCTTGTTTACGAGCAATCATTTTTTCAAGATTTACTTTTACATCTCCTGAAATTTCGATTCCGTGCGTATCAAAATGCTTGATAGCCTCTTCATAATGGTGTGAAGAATCTAGCAATGCCTTTGACGGAATACAACCTACATTTAAGCAAGTTCCTCCTAAAGTGCTATATTTTTCAATAATTGCAGTTTTCATCCCTAGTTGCGCGCAACGTATTGCAGCAACATATCCACCAGGACCAGAGCCTATTACAGCTACATCGTATGAATTCATATTTCTTGTGTTTTTTGAACTATTTTGTTTTTCAAGAATACAAAAGTACAACTATTTTAGTGTTCAGCAAGGCTTTGTTGTTAGATTGTTAGATGCGTGTTGTTCTTGGATATTTAGACTCGCTTTACTATGATATTTACTTCATAAGTTGGAAGTGTTTTTGCCCTATGAAATACAGTTAAAAATTATAATTATTCGAAAAAGTATTATAAATAAAAAATCTCAGGTAGATAACTTACTTACCTGAGATTTAATCCATTTTTAAGACTGCAACGAAATAAGGTGTGAACGAAGAAAAAAGTTATAAAAACTTATCTTCTTGCATTAGGAGCTGTAAAGCCACCTTTGCTGGTGTTTCCGTTTGTTCCAACTGAGTTATTTCCGCGAACTGCAAGGATTCCTGCTACATGTGGAGATGCCATAGAAGTTCCTGAGATTCTGTTGTACTGTCCGTTTAACCAAGTTGACCAAACATCTGTACCAGGAGCCCATCTATCCACTGAAGCTCCAAAGTTAGAAGAACCGTTTGGAGTGATATTACGTCTAAGGTTACCAACCATCCAAGTACGGCTAGTTTGTAAACGTTGTGGAGAATAATATAATGTATTATCATTACTGTTTCCTGCTGCTAAAGCACCATAGATTTTATTATCTAATGTTGTAAATGCATTGTCTATTGCTGCATTTGTTCTTCTTGTACGGTAACCAACAGAATAATTAAATACGTCTCCTGCTATTGAATTGTTATACGTGTAATCAACACCAGCAATAATTCCAGCATCAGAACCACTTCCTTGTGTTCCGCCTAGAACCTTAATTGCTACTAATGTAGAACCATACGCTACTCCAATCACACCAAAACCATTAGCTTTAGCTCCAATTGTTCCTGCAACATGTGTTCCATGACCGTTTCTATCAACCCAGTTTTCTCCTGGATAGAAACTTGCAGATAATCCTGTATCAATCGTTAAATCTGGATGTTGATCAATTCCTGTGTCAATTACAAATGCATATCTGTTCGTACCTGTATTGTTACCTCTACCTGTATAATCTACACCCCATGGCAAAAAGTCTCCACTTGGTAAAAAGCTATCTGCTTTATTAATTACTTCGCTTTGCGTTGGTAATTTTACTCCTTGAGGATTTTTTGGCTTAGGAAAGTTACTCACAACTCTACGATTTGGCTCAATAAAATCGATAGTTTCGTCCCTTAATAATACCTCTACATCGTCAACAGATAGATTTTTAGCATGAAAACCTTGAATTGCGCCCGTGTAGACAAATCCTAGGTTTTTTTCTCCTCTACCAATTAACTTTAATGTAGCAATTGATCTTTCTTTGTAGTAATCTTGAACTTTTTTTAATTCAGGAGTTAACCCTCTTCTCGTAGCGGTATAACTCATCTTACTGGTTGTTGCATCTTTTTTGTATACTATAATGTATTCACCTGGTATAACTTCTGCTTGGTCAAGCTTTTTATCAAGCAAATCAGTTTTTACTTCTATCAAGTCATCGGTTGTTTCATCGTTATCCGTTGAACAAGATGTAATAAATACTAACAGTAATACATAGAGTAATTTGAAATTGTTTTTCATGTTATTTAATTTATTGGTTATCAGCAATATTATCTATAACTTTTTAATGTTTAAGAAAAGTTCTACTTACTCTTTTTATGGTTTTATTATTTTTTTAACAAAAAAAATATTGATACCTTGATGAGATTGTTAAAAAAAGGAGTTAAAATAAGGGGGGAGTTGCATAAATGCAACTTAGTTGCATTTTTTGTTAGAAATACTACATACTGAATAAAATATCATTAATTTATCGTATGTCAACTTATTTGACACGTATTGTTCTTAAGTTTTTAGAATCAAATTACTCTTAAAATGCTTCACTTTGATGAGTTTAATGCTAACTCTTTTAGATTATTCTATAAATATTCCAGCTATTTTTAGTGTTTCTTTTTGTGATTCAATACTTAAGATTAATTCTTTATACGTTAAAATTAACATGAGTTCATCTCCTTCTAATCGCACTTCTGTTAGCTTCTTATCTTTTACTTTTTTATGAATAATTCCAAATATTTCTAGATGTTTTTCCATAGAAATCATTTCTTGAAAATGTTCCATGGTTTGTGTTTCGATAAACTGCTTCCACCCTTTGAGACCTTTGCACTAAAATACCAAAAAGTGTTACTTTTCAATTTTTGAATTCTTATCTTTAATCATATGAGTTACAAATTTGAAACTAACATACAAATGGGCTTTAGTGATGGATATGTG
>Ga0189286_100352_pt1 | contig 14533 bp, 10 predicted proteins | sample UW69minimetaG_FD_130330 | JGI IMG/M metagenome (GOLD analysis project Ga0189286, IMG submission 130330) | Marine microbial communities from the Costa Rica Dome - UW69 mini metaG | ecosystem: Environmental > Aquatic > Marine > Oceanic > Photic zone | place: Costa Rica: the Eastern Pacific...
AGAGGTATCACACCCTATGCCAAGAGCATCGCAGGCTCGCAGAAAGATGTATGTCCTCGACACCAACGTCCTCATCCACGACCCGAACGCCCTCCTGAACTTTGAAGAACACGACGTCATCATCCCGATGACGGTCCTCGAAGAACTCGACAGTCTCAAATCCGGCAAACAGGCCGTTGCTGCCGATTGCCGACAGGCCATCCGCAACATCGACAAGTTGCTGGGTGACGCCAGTCCCGGAGAAATCGAGAAAGGCGTACCCATCGTGCGCGGCAAGAAGGCAGAACCGCTCGGCGCGTTATCGATACTGATGAGCACGGACTACCAGGGCAACCATGGCCTGCCCGAGCACCTGAACGACAACAAGATCATCAATACCCTGGCGGCCCTGCAAACCCGCCACACATCGCGGGACATCATCCTTGTCAGCAAGGACATCAACATGCGGCTGAAGGCCCGGGGCTTCGGCGTGGAGGCCCAGGACTACCACAACGACATGCTGCTGGACGATATCGACCTGCTGCCGAAAGGGTACAAAGAGTTCTCAAACTCATTCTGGGACACGATCGAGAAAGTCGAAACCATTCAGCGGGAGGGTATTACCGAACACATCCTTCGTCGTGAAGGCGACCTGGCCAGGCTGACCATCAACGAGTTCGTGATTGATGAACAGGGATTTGTCGGCAAGGTGTCTGATGTCGGCGAAGACCAGATTGTCATTCGGGATCTGCACCAGCACGACCTGATGCACGAGGAAGTCTGGGGCCTGGTACCACGGGATATCTACCAGGCCATTGCCCTGAACCTGCTGCTGGACCCGGATATCCACCTGGTGAACCTGACCGGTTCCGCCGGTTCCGGCAAGACCATCCTGGCCCTGGCGGCCTGCATCGAAATGACGGTTGCCAGTAAGCTGTACAAACGCATCATTGCCACCCGCAGCACCCAGGGGCTGGATGAAGATATCGGCTTCCTGCCTGGCACCGAGGCTGAGAAGATGGAACCCTGGTTGGGAGCCATCGTCGACAACCTCGAGGCCCTTCACGAAGATGATGAGAACATGACCGCCAGCGTGGACTACATACTCAGCAAGGTGCCCCTGCACTTCAAGTCGATGAACTACATTCGTGGCCGTAGCTTCCAGCACAGCCTGATCATCATTGATGAGTCCCAGAACCTCACGCCACACCAGATCAAGACCATCATCACCCGTGCCGGCAATGGCTCCAAGGTGATCTGCCTGGGCAACCTGGCCCAGATCGACACCCCTTACCTCAGCGCGCTGAGCTCAGGCCTGACCTACATGACCGAGCGCTTCAAGAGTTTCAGTCATGGCGGGCATATCCACCTTCAGGGGGTTCCTCGCTCGGTACTCGCGGAATACGCAGAAGCGAATCTCTGATCAGCCCTACGAAAAAAGCCGCACCGGTTATCCGGTGCGGCAAAGCGGAGGTTAGCGACCGGGAACCGGCTCAGTCGCTGGCCGGGCTTTCCTTCATGGCCGCGTTCATGCGGCGACGCAGCACCGGACCCACCACATAAGGCAATACCAGACTCAGGCCGGCCACAAGCCAGAAGCACTTCGCCAGCGTGCTGGCCCAGAGAATGCTCCAGTCACCGTCCGACAGCACCAACGCATGCCCGAGGTTCTTTTCCATTTCCGGCCCCAGCAACAGCCCGAGAATGATCGGCACCACCGGAATCTCCAGCTTGCGCAGGAAATAGCCCGCCACACCAAAAGCCACCATGAAGTACAGATCGAAGGCACTGTTGCTGATGGAATAAATACCCACGAAGGCAACCATGGTCACAATCGGCAGCAGGTACATGGGAGGCACCGACAGCAGGCGCACAAAGAAGCCGACCAGCGGTATGTTGAGCACCAGCAGAAGTACGTTGCCAATCAGCAGGGCGGCAATCACACCCCAGACAATATCGGCGTTCTGGGTAAACATCAGCGGGCCCGGCGTGATGTTCAGTGAAATCAGCATCGCCAGCAGCACCGCAGTGGTACCACTACCTGGCACGCCCAGCGTCAACATGGGAACAAGTGCGCCCGATGAAGCACCGTTATTGCCTGCTTCCGGCGCTACCACACCACGGATATCGCCCTCACCAAACGTGCCCTTCTTGCCGATCACGCTCTTTTCGAGGGTGTAGCTGATAAAACTGCCCAGGGACGCACCGGCGCCAGGCAGCACGCCGGAAATAAATCCAAGCACGCCGCCACGCAACTGAGTGGGAACCGTGGAGACCAACTCCTTGAAGGTCAGCGTCAGCTTGCCCACGTTCATCTTCTTGCGACCGCCACCCATGCGCGACTCGACGAAGAACAACAACTCAGAGATGGCGAACAGGCCAACAATCGCGAGGATGAAATCGATCCCCTCGTACAGCTCCAGCACACCGAAGGTGTAGCGCTGGGTGCCGGTGGAGATATCGATGCCCACGGTGGAGATCATGATCCCCAGGGTCGCGGCGATCACCGTCTTCATCGGATTCTTGCCGGTAATACCACCCAGGGTGGCGAAGGCCAGCAGGAACAGCGCGAAATACTCCGCCGGGCCGAAACTCAAGGCAAACCTTGCCAGCACCGGGGCAAGCATGATTAGCCCTATGGTGCCGATCAGCCCACCCGCAAAGGACGCAATGGCCGAGATCGCCAGTGCATCCGCAGCCCGTCCCTTTTGGGCCATGGGGTAGCCATCCAGGCAGGTCATCATCGCCGGTTCGTCACCAGGAATGTTGAGCAGGATGGAGGAGATACGACCGCCATACATCGCACCTGCGTAAACCGACGTCAGCAGGATCATCGCGGTTTCCGGCGGCAAGCCAAGGGTGAACGCCAACGGGATGAGGATCGCCACACCGTTTGCCGGCCCCAGGCCGGGCAAACAACCAATCAAGGTGCCGACAAAAGCGCCGAAGAGCGCAAACATCAGGTTATACGGCGTCAGGGCGACCGCAAAGCCGTCCATCAGAAAACCGAGCGTTTCCATCAGTTCACCTCCAGGATGCCACCGGGCAAACTCAACGCTAGGCCATAGTTGAACAGGACGAACACCACCACGGCGCTGATCAGGCCGGTTAAAAAGGCATTCCTGGCGGGCGCGCCCATGCGCCAGCTAAGGGTGCCAACCGCCAGGGTTGTCGAGATGACAAACCCCAGGGGCTCGAGCAGCATCGCGTAGACCACCAGCACGACCAGCGACACCACAAGCTCGACTGCGGACCGCCCCAGCGGCCACTGGGCGTCGGGGTCTGGCTTGACCATCAGATAGATGCTGCCGGCGACCAGAACCACCGCAAGGATGGTTGGGAAGGTTTCCGGCCCCACGGTTTCGGCGCCACCAAACGGCTCGGGCCACTGCTGTGCAACCCAGCCGTAGGCCACCGCCAGAACCAACAGGCCCAGACCAAGAAGTCGATCACCCAGGCCTGTCATTTCAGCAGTCCTATTTCGCGGGACAGAGTCTCGATGTCCTGTACCTGTTGTTCGACAAAGCTGTCGAACTCATCTGCAGGCGGATGGAACGGGATGAGGCCATTGGCTTTCATTACCTTTTTCCACTGCTCACTGGCATAGAGCGTATCGACGGCCTCGACCCAGAATGCCTTGGAGTCACTGGAAGCGCCTTTGGGCATGTAGAATCCGCGCCAGTTCGGGCCAACGGCGTCAACGCCCTGCTCTTTTGCGGTCGGGATATCGGAAAATTCACCCGGCAGGCGCTCGTCGGCCAGCACAGCCAGCACACGAAGGTCGCCCGACGACAGGAAGCCGGTAACTTCCGAGATATCACCAGTGAAGGCATCAACCTGGCCGCCGACCACCTGGGTCATGGCCTCACCGCCGTTGTTGTAGGAAAGGTACGGAATGGCGGGCAGTTTATCTGCGCCGGCAGCCTTCGCGGTGATCAGGACCTTCAGGTGATCCCAGCCTCCACGGGCACTACCACCGGCGAACTTGACCGATTTCGGGTTCTGTTTGATGGCATCGAGCAGTTGATTCAGGTTCTCATACTGCGAGTCCTTGCCTACGGCAATAACGCCGTAATCCGCGCCCAGTGCGCCGACCCAGGTCACCATATCGGCATCCAGTCCGGGGAACTGTTTCTGGGCGAGACGGGTGGTGGTTGCCGTCGACGCGGCGACGATCAGCTTGTCGTCTTCCGCACGTTTGCTGACCGTGTGAGCATAGGCAACGCCGCCGCCGGCACCTGCCATGTTGATGGTCTGCACGGTGCCCTCAATCAGGCCAAGATCCCGCATCACATTGCCGGCGCTGCGACAGGTAAAGTCCCAGCCGCCACCCGGGTCTGACGGGGCGATGCATTCCACTTTTCCGGAGGGTTGCCATGCGAGGGCCGAAAAACTGAGTGTGGCTATAGCCACGAATATAAAACATCGTTTAGCAAGCATCTTATAACCTCTGTTTTGTTGTTGTGTCCCTCGACGACGATCGCGTTCTGAGATGGCATTTTACGTTGCCACTAATGGCGATAACGGAGGACTAGGTTGGGAGTATAAGTAAACTAATAGCTTTCCCGAAGTTTGTGGGCGTAAAGCTTTTTTACATCTTAAAACACGTTCTGCTCATAATGTTCACATAAAACGCCTACTGCCTCGAAATATTTTCTTGATCGTGGTTTTTATGACCTAAAAACCCTAAATAGAAAAAAAGAATCTTATCTTTTAAAGATTAATTAAACATGAAGCCATATGTTATTTTTACAGCGTTGTCGCGACAGCAACTGACGTTCTAAGCAATTAATTACAAAAGAGGCTTTACGAACATGAAAACAAATAAAACCGGAGCTGCATTCACTCTTTTCGCTGCATTAACTAGCGCTACTGTACTTGCAGCTCCTGATGAAAAAGAATTAGAAAAACAAATGTATGAACTCAAACGAGAAGTCGACGACCTGAAAAACTCAAAAATTTTTGACCTTGAGTTTGGCGGGCGAGTCCAGGCAGATTTCAACTACTTTCAAGGCGCTTACAATGCCGGCAGGGCTGGTGATCCAGGAAGTGATTTTTTTCCTCGTCGCATTCGTACCTATGTAGAGAGTGTGCATGGAGACTGGGACCATAAAATACTACTCGACTTCGCTGATGGTGGCGGCGAGATTGTTCTGGCGCGAGTACGTTACAAAGGTTTTGGCAATGGCCTGAAAATACAGGCTGGTAAGCTATGGGAAGAAATTTCACTAAACGCACGAACTAGCAGCAAACATATTGCCACTATATCACGTAGCTCTTTGGCAAATACCATGTCGCCATATTTTTCATGGGGCGCATCGGCCAACCAATACCTCGAAGACTCAGGTATTCGTTATGCGTTTGGAGTTTATAGAAACGAAGCATTCGGTGCCGTTGGCCAGAATGTTGATGCCAATGGCGTTGACAATGGCGTTTTGGCGCTCGCATTAACAGGTCGACTCACTTGGCAAAAAGATTTGCAAGACGGCGTTCTGCACCTTGGTGGCTGGTATTCAAACCGTGATATGGGAGGCCGGAATTTAGGAGCACGCTTCGCACGTGGAGAAGTACGCAGCACCAATACTCGTTTGGTGGACTATGTCGCAGGAGGTAGCCCGGTAGCGCTGAACAGCCTGCAACAGGCCGGTTTAGAGGCTGCATATCAACTTAGAGGACTGACCGTAGAGGCAGAGTATGCAGCCCGCGAATTAAACGCTTCAGACCAAGCCTCACCGCTGGATGGTGAAGTTTTCGATGGCTACAGCCTGACCGCCAGTTATTTCCCAGGAGGCCTTCAAAAGCAGTATTCTAAAAGCTCTGCCGTATTCAAACAACCCAAGGGCGTTAAAGATGCGTGGGAACTTGTCGCTCGTTTAAGTAATATGGACGCGACATCTGATACGCAGGGTACAGAAACAACAAGCTATACCCTGGGAACTAACTACTATTACTCATCAAAGGTGAAATTTATGGCAAACGCCATTTATTCGGAGGTGAGCGGCCCAGGTACAACTTCCTTGGTAGGCAATGAAGACAACGGTCTTGGCTTTACAGGACGTGTCCAATACTTATTCTAAGTAATAGCCACCATCGGCCTGCGACAAAACGGGCATCCTCAGTTGCATGAGGTTCAAAGCAGCCTGTCGGACTTAAGCGGTTGTTTCCGGCATTATAGAAGTTGAGTGGAATTCCCTGGATTTTGAGGCCCATAGTCGATGTATCCAACCACAAATCCGGGGAATTTGCGCCGATTTTCAATGAAGCCATTGATCAGCCGTTAGCCGAACAGGCGGCTCCCTTGTGAACCAGCATGTTTACCACTACCCCGCTTGAACCCGCCAATTCGAGCGAATCATCGTAACAGGACGTTATGGTCATTAAATTTACGGGTAATCGTACGATGAGTGCTTTAGCCTTGTCGTATTCTATAATGATAACAAACGGCGCTTTAGTGATATTGTGTTCCGAAAATTTAAACTGAAAACCCGAATGATTCTCACGCTCGGATTTGTCAGCGCAGCGCAGACAATCCTGATTGGCGTTTTTGCAGGCTATTACCTCAGTGATTCCCTGTTCGATGAAATCGGTCAACGGGCCCTCATGGTTTCAAAGACAGTCGCGGCTGCGCCCTCGGTGATCAAGGGCGTACGCCAACGTGATATAGAGGGGCTGAACCGGTTGGCGAAGCGGTTGACTCGAACCAACGAAGCTCTGTTCATCGTGATCGGTGACCATCAGGGTATTCGACTGGCACACCCTTCCCTCGATCGAATCGGCCACTCCATGGCCGACGACGACGGCGACAAAGGGTTGCTTGCCCTCGTGGATGGCGAGGCCTATGTGGCAAGAGCGACAGGCAGCCTCGGCGAATCCATGCGAGGCAAGTCCCCCGTGATCGAGCCAGAGACTGGTGACATTATCGGCATTGTTTCCGTGGGGTACGGAGTCGATCAGGTGGATGCCACCATCAAACGCTACAGCTTTGTGTTGTACACCGTGGTTGGCCTGACCCTGCTGGTCAGCATACTCATCGCCATGGTGATCGCCGGCCGTTTCAAGCGCTCCATATTCGGCCTGGAACCCGAGGAAATCGCACGCCTGTTCCAGGAGCGGGACGCCACTTTGCAGTCCGTCAGGGAGGGCATCATCGCCATCAACCGCGACGGTGTGATTACAACCTTCAACCGCACGGCCCTGGAAACCCTTGGTATTGATCCCGACACGCCACTCTCCGGCCGCCCCATTCTTGACGTTCTTCCCGAAAGTGATCTGCTGTCGGTACTCGAGTCCGGCATGCCGGACTTTGATCGGGAGGCCTGGCTGCGCAACCGACAGATGATCGTAAACCGCCTTCCCGTTCGCCAGGGCGCTGAGATTACCGGTGTTGTGGCCAGTTTCAGGCTGAAGGACGAGGTGGATCAGGTCAGCCGGCAACTGACCCGCATACAACAATACGCAGATACCTTGCGAAGCCAGACTCACGAATACTCGAACAAGCTCCATACCATCGCGGGGCTGATCCAGATTGAAGCCTATGACGACGCCCTGAACCTGATTGGCAGCGAAGTCAGCGACCACCAGGCACTGATCCACCTGCTTCTGGAAGCCGTCCCCGACCCGGTTATCGCCGGTTGCCTTATGGGCAAGTACAATCGCGCCCGGGAGATGGGGCTGGGCTTACAGATCGATGCCGAAAGCCGCATGGTGGACATACCCGCCGACATGCCACGGGATCAGCTGGTGAGTGTCCTCGGCAACCTCATCGACAACGCCCTGGAAGCCACCCGCCATCAGACCGGCGAAGGGGGACGGGTTCAGCTATCCATGACAGATCTGGGGCATGAACTGATCTTTGAAGTGGAAGACCAGGGGCCCGGTATCCCGGAAGACTCGCAACAGAAGATCTTCGAGAAAGGCGTGACCACCAAGCAGGGCGCTGAAGAACACGGTTATGGCCTGCATCTGGTGCGTCAGTTCCTGAATCGCTGGGGCGGCTCCATCACAGTGGAGAACCTACCGGGTGTAGGCTCCCGATTTACCCTTTACCTTCCGAAAACCAGTCAGGGGAGTGACCGTCATTGAATACCCTTCGAATCCTGATTGTTGAGGACGACCGACAGATCGCCGAAATCCAGCGGCGGTTTGTCGAGCGACTCCAGAACGTGGAGCTTTGCGGCATTGCCCACACTCTGGGGGATGCCCGCGACCTTATTGACGTTATGGCCCCCCAACTGATCCTGCTGGATATCTATTTTCCCGACGGCAATGGGCTGGATCTGCTGCGGGAACTCCGGGCACGGGATAGCAGCAGTGACGTTATTCTTATCACCGCCGCCAAAGAAGTGGAACCGCTCAAAAGCGCCCTGCGCGGCGGCGTCTTCGACTACATTCTCAAGCCCCTGGTTTTCGAACGCCTTGAGGAAGCCGTCAACCGTTACCGCGACCACTTGCGGCAACTGTCCGGCCTGGTGCAAATCGCCCAGAAAGAAGTCGATGCCCTCCTGCCCAGAGGGTCAAGCGAAACCGGTCAGCCCGCGCCTACAGACAGACTGCCCAAGGGCATCGATAGCATCACGCTGGATAAAATTCGCGAGGTGGTTTCATCCGGCCAGTGGAGTGCCGAGGAAGTTGGCCAGGCCATGGGCGCATCACGTACCACGGCTCGGCGCTACCTTGAATTCCTCGTTGGTCGGGGGGAGTTAACCGCGGAAGTCACCTATGGCAACGTTGGACGACCGGAGAGGCGGTATCGCGCCTGACTCCGCGCCTTCAGGCTCAATCCCGGAACTGCGCCTTGTCCAGCCCGTACTTCTTCATCTTGTCGTACAGCGTTTTGCGGGCAATGCCCAACTGGACCATGGTGTCCTTGATGCTGCCATGACAGGTATTGAGCGCGCTGACGACGGCTGAACGTTCAAAGTCGTCCATCAGCTCGGACAGCGTCTGGCGCCCGGACACATTGGCGGTGACGGAGGAGTCGTTTTCGTCCAATGCTACCGGCCCCAGCAAAACGTAGCGTTCGGCCAGGTTCCTCAACTCCCGCACGTTCCCCGGCCAGCTATGTTGCATCAGACGCGTGGCCTGGCTGGCATCCAGGGGTATGCTCTCGCGGTCGTATCGGGCGGCCGCAATCAGCACGAAATGGTGGAACAGCACGGGAATGTCGTCCTTGCGCTCGCGCAGTGGCGGAATATCCAGCTTCACCACATTCAGCCGATAGTACAGGTCGGCCCGGAACTCGCCCTCATCACTAAGCTGCTTCAGGTCGGCCTTGGTGGCAGCGATGATGCGGACATCCACATTCTGTACCTGGTTGCTGCCCAAGCGCTCTACACGTTGTTCTTCGAGCACTCTCAGCAACTTGACCTGCAGGGCCATGGGCATGCTTTCCAGTTCGTCCAGGAACAGGGTGCCCTTGTGAGCGTACTCGATTTTACCGATGCGGCGTTTGTCCGCACCGGTAAAGGCACCCGCTTCGTGGCCGAAAAGCTCGCTCTCGATCAGGTTCTCAGGTACCGCGCCGCAGTTAATGGCGACGAAGTTGTGGGTGCTTCGGGGGCTGTTCTCATGGATATAGCGGGCCAAGGCATCCTTCCCCGAACCCGTCTCGCCGTGCAACAGAATATTGGCGGAGATATCCAGCACCGGATCGATGGTTGCCATCACTTTCTGCATACCGGCTGAATCCCCCAGAATCCTGGGACCCGGCCGGGCCAGGTGCTTCAGTTGGGCTTTCAGCCGTCGGTTTTCCAGTGCCAGGTGACGTTTTTCCAGGGCGTGGCGAAGCAGCTCCAGGAGTTCGTCGTGATCAAAAGGCTTTTCGATAAAATCGTAGGCGCCTTGCTGCATGGCGGTGACGGCCGTGCTGATATCGCCCTGCCCGGTCAGGATAATCACCGGGATGGTGTCATCCGTGGCGCGAATCCTGTCGAGCATTTCCAGGCCATCCATCCCCGGCATGTTGTAGTCACATAGCACCACGCCCTCGTAGTCCTGCGTAATGTTTTCAAGGCCAGATCGTGCATCCTCGAAACAGGCAACGGATAGACTTTCTAGCGTAAGGGTCTGCGCGATGGCCTTGCGGATATGCGGGTCATCGTCCACAAAAATTACCGACGCCTCTGTCATTCGGTGGCCTCCCGCTTTCTGAGTGTTAATACGAACTCCGCGCCCGGTCCATCGCTCCGGTTACGCCCCGTCAGACTCCCGCCCAGCGCATCCACGATCTGCCGGGATATTGACAGGCCCAGACCCAGCCCCTGCTTCACCGATTTGGTGGTGAAAAAAGGTTCGAAGATCCGCTCCGTACTGCCCGGCAGGCCCGAACCATTATCCCGCACAAGGCAATACCAATGCCCGTCATCTTCTTCCACATCAATGGTGATCTTCGGCTGCTCTCTGCCTTCGACGGCCTGAATGGCGTTTGCCACCAGGTTTACCATGACCTGTTCGATCCGGATCAGGTCTCCATGGCACTGCACTGGTTGTTCCGGGCGGTGCCATTGAATGGAGATATCGGACCGGCTCTCCTGCGCCGCCATTATCTTCAGGGCGCCGTCAACCGATTGCCGCAAATCAACCAATGCCGGTGGCCCTTCCGATTTGCGGGCAAACACCTTGAACTGACGGGTAAGCTCCGCCATTTTGTCACACAGGGTGATGATCTCCGAAAGATTGGCATCCACCATCTCCGTCGTCCCCTTCTCGAGGAACCGGCGGCTGTTGCGGGCATAGGTCTGAATCGCCGTCAGTGGCTGGTTGATTTCATGATTCAGGCCCGCAGACATCTGGCCAAGCACCGCCAGCTTGGCCGCCTGGATTAACTCGTGCTGGGTTTCACGGAGTTCATCGCGGGTTTTCTCCCGCTCGCGGATTTCATCCAGAAGTTGCTGGTTGGAGCGCTCAAGCTCCGCCGTTCTGCTGGCAACACTGCGCTCGAGCTGCTCTCCCCGATAGGCCAATTCCGCCTCCCGGCGGTAGCGCTCGCGCAAATACAACGACGCGAGCAAACCCACCACGAAGATCGCCACGCCCACCGCCGAAAAACCGAGCCGACTCCACACAACAGAGCGGGTACTGACCATGACCTGCAGCGTCCAGTCCAGGCGCGGCAGGGGTGTTCGCACCCTGAGATATTCGCGGCTCTCTCCATCGTTGTGAATACGCATGGTCCCTGCCCTGTCGGAAAGCCCCCAGGGTGATCCCAGGCTGTCGAAATCAATCGGTGAGAGCTCACGATCTGGGTAGCGCTGGCGGGATAGCTCACTGGGAGCGCCGGCTTTTTCACCGGTAAAGTTCCGGTACAGCCACTCGCTCTTGCTGGACAGGAAACTGATGCCAGCGTCGTCCAACACGACCATTTCCGAATCCTTCAGTGAGGCGGGGCGCCGCCACTGGGACTCCAGTTCATGCACCAGAACTTTCATGGCGATAACACCCAGAATCTCGCCGCTGTCACCGCGAACAGGATGGGAGAAATACAGGCCACGGACATCGGAGGTGACGCCCAGGGCAAAATAGATGGCGGAATCCCCGCTTGCCATGGCGTCCTGAAAATAGGGCCTGAAATCAAAGTTGCGACCCACGAAGCTGTCCCTGCGCAGATAGTTGTTTGCCGCAATAGTCGTTCCGGAGGCATCCATAAGATAGACGTCCGAACTGCCGACGATGGTCGCCATTCGCTGCATCTGGTCGTTAGCCCGCAAAAGCGTCCCTGGGTCACCCGGTGATGCCAGAGCTTCGGCCAACAGCGGATGCTCGGCCATCAACTCGGGGATGGGTACATACCGGTTCAGCTCATTGGCGACGAGCTGGCGATAGCGAAACGACTCTTCCACGCTCTCCTGTTCAACCTGCCGGTAACCATACCAGCCACCCAAGATCCATGAGCAGGCCAGAGTCACCAGAAAAACAAGAAACGCGATAATGCGGTAGGACATACACTCCGGTTCCTGAAAAACCGTTGAAAGCCGCTAGAGTATAGCCCCGCCCAGGCCAGGGCAATCGAGTTTCCACTCGGCCACCCTGCCCCGGACACTCCAGCAGCTGCTGTTCAGGTGCTCGCCGGGCGCAGTTTGCTCTGACGCTGCGCCAGGAACGCAACAACCGCCAGGGCAATACCACTCAAGTCCGTCCACAAACCGCCTTCGATCATCAGCAGCGCCGCGCCGATCAGCAGAAGACGTGTGATTACACCAGCAGAGGCCCGGGCAAACCAGCCCAGCACACCACCGGACAGCATATACACCCCGAACAGGGCGGTGATCAGTGCGCGGGCGATATCAAACCAGCCGGCATCCATCAGTAGCGCGCCATTGTAGAAAAACATGAAGGGCACGATGAACGCCGCAATACCAATGCGAAACGAGGCCACGGAGGTTTCCATCGCATTGGCGCCCGAGATTCCGGCAGCGGCGTAGGAGGCCAGGGCAACCGGCGGGGTAATGGCCGACACCACCGCAAAATAGAACACGAAGAAATGCGCCGTCAGCGGTTCAATGCCCAACTGTACCAGCCCCGGAGCGACCACCGACGCGGCAACCGCGTAGGCGGCGGTGGTGGGCATGCCCATACCCAACAGGATGGAAATGAACATGGCGAAGATCAGCGCCAGTAACTGACTGGCCTCGGCCACGTCCAGCAGCAACACGGAGAACCGCGCCCCGACACCGGTCAGGGAAATGACGCCCACGATCACACCGGCCGCCGCACACACCACGATAATCTGGATAGCCATGTAGGATGCGACTTCCAGCGCTTCAAGAATCTTCCGTATGCCCATCTTGTTGGGTGAGAACCAGCTGACAACAGCGGCAGATACCGTTGCGAGCGTACCGGCCCGGATCACCGAATAGCCCATAAACAGGGCCACAATCAGAATGATGATGGGCACAAACAGGTAGCACTGCTTAACCATGGTCTTGAGCTTGGGCAGCTCATCCTCGCGCATGCCACGCATGCCGGTCTTCGCCGCCTCAAAGTCCACCATGAAATAAACCGAAGCGAAATAAAGGATGGCCGGGATGATCGCCGCAATGGCAATTTCTGTGTAGGGAATACCGGTGATCTCAGCCATGATGAAGGCGCCCGCCCCCATAATCGGTGGCATGATCTGCCCACCGGTCGAGGCCGCCGCTTCCACGGCCCCTGCCGACCGTTTGCTGTAACCTACCTTTTTCATCAGCGGAATGGTCAGGGAACCGGTGGAGACCACGTTGCCGGCGCTGGTTCCGTTGATCATACCCATCAGACCGGAGGCAAAAATCGACACCTTGGCTGGACCACCCCGGGTGCGGCCCGCCGCGGCAAAGGCGAAATTCACAAAATAATCGCCCACTTTTGACGCCTGCAGGAAGGCAGCAAAGATGATAAACAGGATGATATAGGTCGATGACACGGCGGTGGTTGGGCCGAGGATACCAGCGTCGGTATACACCTGACTGAAAAAGCGCTGGACCGACAGGCCCGGATACCCCAGGAAGCCAGGCAGATAGGGCCCAAGGAAGACATACACCAGGAAGACCAGCCCGATAACGACCAGAGCCAGACCTGCCACCCGCCGAGTCAGCTCCATGATCAGGGCCGTGCCGGCAATGGCGGCGAATGAAATGCCGACCGGCGCAAACGAGGTGCCCGTGGACATGCGCATGGAGGTGTTATAAACCACCAGGAAATAGGCGGCGACCGCCACCGAACACACAATCAGCACCAGATCCGGCACACTGAAGCGGGAACGCTCACGCTGGTGAAACCAGCTCATCACGATACCAGTCGCACTGGCGACCAACAGCGGCCAGCCGAAGTGCCAGGTTTCGAGGTCAACAGGAATTCTTAGCGCGCCACCCAAAATCATCTGGTGGAACGAAAATGTCTGGTACAGCGCGTATACAGCCGGCACCATGGCCAAGGCGCCGATCCAGGTCGTCCAGCGATGGCGTGCGGGACCTTCTTCGGCGGAGACAAAACGGGCACCGGCAAACAGGATGAAGCCCAACACCAGCGCCCCCGCAATGTGCACAATCCGGAATGACCAGGTTTCCAGCGGTGCGATGTTCAAGCTGTAAAGATGAAACGACGAGTAAGCGATAGCCAGCAACGTCACAAATTTCAGCATGCCGCCTTTAAATAGCCGGCGATTGGCCTCGACCGGCTCTTCATCGACATCGTGGGCCAGGACATGGTCATCGCCAATGTCGTTCACCGGGTGTTCTTCGGGGTGTTGTTTGTCAGTCATGATAGACCCTGCTCACGGGAAAACGGGGCCGGCTGTTCGCCGGCTTTGCTCAGGAGAGCCACCGCCGTGGCTCTCCTGCACACACGATGGTTACTGATTGATCTTGCTGTCTTCGATCGTGTAGCCGTTTTCGTTGAACCAACGAGCTGCGCCGGGATGCCATTGCAGGACGTTGTTCTTCGTGTAGTTTTCCGGAACGGAGTTTTTGGCGGCCTTGTGGATGGACACCATCTTGTCGTTGTTCTCCATGGTCAGCTTGGTAATTTCATACACAAAGCTCTCCGGCATGTCGCAGTTGACCATGGCGAAGTTCCACATGGA
>Ga0189286_100354_pt1 | contig 14424 bp, 7 predicted proteins | sample UW69minimetaG_FD_130330 | JGI IMG/M metagenome (GOLD analysis project Ga0189286, IMG submission 130330) | Marine microbial communities from the Costa Rica Dome - UW69 mini metaG | ecosystem: Environmental > Aquatic > Marine > Oceanic > Photic zone | place: Costa Rica: the Eastern Pacific...
AAAACTAAAGCATTACAGGGCTATCGCGACCAGATACGAGAAACACGACGCCAACTTCCTCGCCCTCATCAAACTCGCCGCAATACGCATCTGGCTGCGGGTTTATGAGTCGGTGACCTAGTCAAAACTGGGCTTCAAAGCAGGGCTTTTTGCAAATCTATGTACTGCACTTTAGCGAACGTAGATGCGCACTTCGTTGGCAGACACACCAGAACTTGTCGTTGCTGAGAGCTGAACGCGGTCTGGGGGCAGGCCCATGTCACTCATGGAGCGAAAAACCCGCTCCGCATTTTCGCGAGACTGGGATTGCGCCAGTTGAACATTTGCCGCTGTCCCGCCAGCTGGTGAAACCGAGAGAACGGTGAATTCTGCACCAGGGCGAAGCTCAAGCGCCTGAGAGAGGGCGGTATAGAGAGAGCGTTCATATTCAACATCAGGGCGGTCGAACCGGATCGTGACCAGTGGTGGTGTGCCGGGAACCTCACCCGCTGCGCGGGGCGCAGCCGCAAGGCGTGGTGCTGCCAATGGTGTCTGCGACACGGAAAGGCCGCCACCATAAATCTGTCCACGCTTGATCGCGTTAGACAGTGTGTTCAGCGCTGCGCGCTCATTGGCGAGATATGTCGTCTGCCGCGCAGTGTCTTCCCGCAATTCGCTGAGCAGGCTGTTGATCACAACGATCGTCTGCTTAGTGTTGTCTTGCAGTGTTTCGAGCTGAACATGGTCGGCGTCAACCGCGCCGGAAAGGCCGAAGGTCGCCTGGATTGTGTCGAGCAGATAGGTAGCGGTTGAGGCGTCACCTGCAATGGCAGTGGAGAGCGCCGTCATATTGTTGATGTCACGGGCCATCTGGTCGAGCTCAGCCTGGGTCTGGTTCCACGCAGAAACGAGGTTCGGATTGCCTGGCGTGGTGCCAACCTGCAGCTTTGCTTCGATACCAGCCTTGCTTGCATGATAGGCGCTCGCATGAGTGCTGGTCTGGGAGCGGATGCTCTCAAGCTCAGCCGAGCGGGTGTTCATGGCCGTCTGAAGCCGTCCCAGGTCACCGCGAAGCTGCGCAACGCGGGCACCAACGGGCGTTCCGGTTGCCTGTCCGGGTGTGACGGTCAAGCCAGCAGCGGTGCTGGTCCCAAGCGCTGGGGCGGCATTTGCCCCTGTTTTAGCTTCATCGCCAGCGACGGTCGGCCAGATGACCTCGTCGGCAAAGGCGCAGCCGCCGAGTGCGAGCACCGCACTAAGGGCCAGAAGGCGAAAGCTTTTAGGTCCAATCTGACTCGACATGATTTTTTAAATCCACACCCGTTATATGGCCGGTTTCTGGGGAAAATCCTCAGGAAATCGGCGGTTCGGCGGCTTGGTAGCCGCATCCGTTGTTCAAGGAACATCCAATAATCTGACTGGATTTCGGGACATAAGGCCGGTCTTTCGATCCGATCACACCCCTCCAACGCTTAAGCCATCAATTGGCCTCGATGCCCCTCTTGTAGCCGCCGCGCGACAGACCAGCTGTCATGCCGCGCGCATGACGGCATTTCGCGGATGCGAAAGCAATTTAACCAAAGGGATTTTAGGCCACAAGTCCTTATGGCGAAAGCAAGAAGTTTGATTTTCGGTCCTTCTGAGCCGCGTCGAGCCGTAAAGAGGTATCCGCAAAAGTACCAGGCTGCCCTGAGAGGCAATTAATCCAAATTTACTAAAAAGGACGGGTCTCTGCGGCTTGCCTTTAAAAGGGGATCGCTATAAGAGTGTCGCTCTCTGAGGGCGGCAATGCTTTCAGGCTCGGACGGCGGCCCGCGAGTGCCGCAGCCGAATGCGCACCGGTAGCTCAGCTGGATAGAGTACTTGACTACGAATCAAGGGGTCGGGAGTTCGAATCTTCCCCGGTGCGCCACTTTCCATAATGAACAGACGCCGCAGGGTCATTCTGGCTCAAGCCGCTTCTCCATTCGGGGGAAAGCTGCTTTGGGAACTCCGCTATGTTTTCTCAGGGAACAGCCCCGGCATCCATCTCGCAGCAAGCGTTGCCGGAAAGGCGAGGCGCAATGGGGCGCGTGTGCTTTCCGAAGCGAGCACGCCATGTTCCAAAAGTGCGGATGAGACGCGTCGCGCATTGCGATCTCCGGTGTTGAGCAAGGCAGCGACCTCACCGCGCGGCAGCTCGCCTCTGTACAGCACGGCTTCGAGCACGGTGTCTGATTTTGGGGGGAGAGTGCCCGCCCGAATTTCCTCCTCTGCCCAGATTAGGGTGCGATCCCGCAGGCGAGCAGGGCGCATCAACTCTTCCATAAACTTCACCTGATCAATACAGGTCTCCAGAAAGAACTTTGCAAACGCTCCAAGCGTCTCTTCACTTAGATGGCCTCGTCCATCCAGATCATTGCGTCTTGTCAGGTCGCACGCGGCAAGATGCTGTTTGTATGCATTCTCGTTTCGCGCCAAACCCCGTGCTATCGACCAGATGCCTCCGGTATCCAGAGCGCTGCGCAGCATGGCATAGGACATAAGCCGCGCGACACGGCCATTGCCATCCAGAAACGGGTGGAGCCAAAGCAGGCGATGATGCGCGCAGGCCGATGCAATAATGGAGTCTACTTTCCCGAGCTTTGTGTAGGCATCTTCGAAGCGCTTGAGAAAACGGGGCAATGCGCCGGGACTTACTGGAATATGTCTTCCGACTTTCACATCGCGCTGACGCAGCTCACCGGGAACAACCTTCAGACGCTCCCCCGTGTCAGGGTTCTCTGCCCAGAGCAAGTCCTCCGGCAGAAGGGTACAAAAGCGACGGTGCATATCAAGGATGTTGTCTGTTGCTGTTGGCTGTTCGTTCAAGCCGCCCGCATCGATCCATTCCTGAACTTCAATATGGGCGCGGGCTTCAAGCTGTAAATCGCGCTTCTTTGGATCTTGGCTATAGTCGTCGTTTAACGCACGCTCAATGTCCACCGGATGGGTGTCGTGGCCTTCAATGAGATTGCTGTAATAGCAGTTCATGGAGCGCACGAGGCCTGCCAGGGCAAAGGCCACCCCGTCGGGCAGGCTGCTTCGCAGCCGGGTGGAATGGGTGGTAAGCTCAAGTGCCAGATCGGCAAGCTCATCGCGAAACTTGGCGCTATCTTTGATGAGTAGGGGCTCCATCATGGTTACGGCCTCGCCACGATCTTTTGCCGTTATTATGTCCGCTTTATTGTCCGGTTCTACATCGCTCATAAGTTTAATAATAACATGAAATTAGGGTAATAACGAGAGTTTTTATGAGGGTCATTTTGTCCGATTAATGCGCCGCATTGAAAAACAATCTGAACCCAAAAGTATACCCATAAATACCCAGTTTTATAGCATCCGGGCCTGCTCTACGCCTTCGCAGATGAGCCTCATCGTCTCGGCTTATTTGGGTGAAGATCACTGACGCATCATGTTGAAATTCGCGTTGCTCGGCGTTTCTCTATGCAGGGGAGCCAAGAGGTATTGTCACAGGCCTTTATGCAGCCTGCTTGATTGGATAAGCAAACGTGGCCGCATATCCGGTGCGGCAGGTTTCGCATCAGATTGCAGTAATTACAGGGTTAGGTTGGGGGAAAGAGAGCGTTAGAGGCGCTTAAGGGGCTGGTGGATCAGGAGATTCGACAGGAACCTCGATCTCCCCGTTTTCTGGGTCCAAAACGGCCTCCTCAAGAGCGATTCGTTAGAAAAATGGTCAGAGTCCAATTCGTTCCAACCCTGACGAAGAGCACCTCAAGCACTAGCGGCTGTTCAAAAAGGGTATAGGGAAAACGGCCAAAAACGAGCCCTTTGGAGAGAGGTCAAAATCTCGAAATCTGACATTCGAGGGCAAGATCGATTCGTTTTTGCGCCAAAGATTAGATGCGCGGCTAAGAGAGGAAGGGGAGCTTGTCCGGTCTCGCGCCTCAAGCCCAAGCGGTGCCCGCGCCCTGCGGGCGGGCTTGACCCACGAGGCCTCAACAAGCAAGAGGCTCGGCATGGCCTTTAAGCCGCTTTGCGGCCTCAAAGGCCGCCTCCCACGCAGACAACTACCCAGTGCGAAATCAGGCGTTTGCGTTAGCCGCATGCACCTGTATCGTTCCCATGTATTGAAAGCCCCCCGTGTTACCAATCACGGGGATACAAATAGGAAGGGGTGAGCCGAAGCCCACCCCATTTTGTGTATTCACTTGTTAACGGAAAGCCCTCACTCACCAGACCGCTAAATCTTTGGCGTGACTTCCAGTGACTACGCAAATCAGCATAGCCAGCGCAGCGCGACTTGCAAGAGATAAGGCAAAACAAAGATTTTGAATCGATGTTAAACTGCGGCAAAGCTTGTTTAGCGGTCCTGCGGACTCCGGTTCAACCCGGAGAGCCTGGTTCCAGCCATAAAAATGCAGAGTAGCTGCCTCTCGCAATGCTAACGAGGATAGCATGAAAAAAGAAACAAATCGCCCTTACCGCCTGGGTCTTGATGTCGGGACCAATTCCCTGGGCTGGTTCATGGTCTGGTTAAATGAGGCGGGCGAGCCAATAGGCCTTGGTCCGGGCGGCGTGCGTATCTTTCCAGATGGCATGACTAACGACAAGAAAGCCTCCAACGCAGCAGAGAGACGTCTTGCCCGCGGTCAGCGCCGAAACCGGGACCGGTATCTGGAGCGTCGGCGTACTCTGATGAGTACAATGATTGACGGCGGTCTCATGCCTAAAGACGAGGCTGCTCGAAAAGCTCTGGTTGATCTTGATCCCTATGATCTCCGCGCCCGGGCCATCACGGAGAAACTGCCGCTTCATCACATTGGCCGCGCCTTGTTTCACCTCAATCAACGGCGCGGGTTTAAGTCCAATCGGAAGTCCGATGGCGCGAACGACGAAAAAGGGGCGATTAAAGAAGCCTCCAGCCGGTTGCGTGAGGCGATGGCTGCGGCAAATGCACAGACACTCGGCGTCTTCCTGAACGGAATGCATCGGGAGCGCGAGGGGGTGCGGGTCCGCAACACCAGTTCCGGCAATAAAGCAACCTACGACTTCTATCCAACTCGCGATCTGCTTGTAGATGAATTCGAGGCGATCTGGCGTCAGCAGTCAAAACATCATTCGCAGCTAACGGACACGGTCCGCGAACGCGTATGCGATACCATCTTTTTCCAGCGGCCACTGAAATCACCGCCCATTGGTAAATGCACGCTGGACCCGGCACAAAATCCTGGCGACGCTGATGGGTTTCGCCTCGCTAAAGCACACCCGCTCAGCCAGCGCTTCCGCATTTGGCAGGAAGTCCGCAACCTGACGGTGGGAGAGACCGGCAGCACGCCGCGTGATCTGACAAAGGAGGAAGCCGACACGATTGCGTTGGCCCTTCTCCAGTCGAACGCGGTGACGTTCGACAAGATACGCAAACTGCTCAGGCTGCCTGAGGGCGCGCGTTTTAATCTGGAAAGCGAGCGGCGCAAGGAACTGCTGGGCGATCAAACGGCTAAGCGCCTGGGGGCGAAGAAGCTGTACGGAAAAACATGGCGCGGCTTTCCGCTGGAGCGACAAATAGAGATCGTCGAGCGGCTGTTGTCGGAGCAGAATGAAGAAGCCCTCATCGAATGGCTGGTGTTTGAGACGGGCGTGGACCGCGACCTTGCGGAACAAATTGCCGACGCTCCTCTGCCGGATGGGTATGGCCGTCTCGGTCATCGCGCCGTCGCTGCCATTCTTCCGTATATGCAGGCAGGAATGCGTTATCACGATGCCGCCCTGGCAGCGGGATATGATCATGCAAAAGCGCCGACCGGAGAGATATTGGACCGCCTTCCTTATTATGGAGAATGGTTGCAGGATCAGGTAATCGGCACGGGCGACCACAGAGACAAAAAAGAAGATCGGTGGGGCCGATTTCCCAACCCAACAGTACACATTGGCCTTGGGCAGGTCCGTCGCGTGGTGAATGCGCTCATAAAAAAATACGGTCCCCCGGAACAAATCGTTGTTGAGCTTGCCCGCAATCTCAAAAACTCAAAAAAACAAAAGGACGAGATCGAGAAACAACAAAAGTCGAATCAACGCAAAAATGACCGCCGTCGCGACCAAATTAAAGCAGCGGGACACAACGTAAATCATGACACTCTTCTGCGGATGCGCTTGTGGGAAGAACTGAATGAAGACGACGTTCTGGACCGGCGCTGCCCCTTTACTGGTGAGGTCATCTCCATCAAGCGGCTTTTTTCGCCAGAGGTTGAGGTGGAACATCTGATCCCATTTCAAACAAGTTGGGATGATAGTGCGGCCAATAAGACGCTGTGCCTGCGTGATGCCAACCGGGCCAAGGGGAAGAAAACAGCTCATGACGCCTTTGGCCATTCGCCGATGATCAATGGGCGCGCTTATGACTGGGTGGAGATTTCTGCCCGGGCGGCCAATCTTCCTGGAAACAAAAAATGGCGGTTTGAACCGGACGCGGATAAGCGTTTTGAAGAGCAGGGAGGGTTCCTCGCCCGGCAATTGATGGAGACGAGCTGGCTTGCCCGCCTGACACGGCACTATCTCTCTTGCGTTACAAACCCGAACGAGGTCTGGGTTATTCCTGGTCGCTTGACCGCGATGATCCGCGGCAAGTGGGGACTGAACTCCCTGCTGCCCGATCACAATTTCAAGAACGCCAAAAACCGCGCGGATCACCGCCATCATGCGATAGATGCTGTGGTGGCCGGATTGACTGACCGGGGCTTGCTGCAGGGTATGTCGCGGGCTTATGACGATGCACGGGACAAGATTGAGGTGCCTTTGCCGTGGGAGACGTTCCGGGATGATTTGGACGCAGTGCTTAAAAGAATGATTGTCTCGCACAAGCCCGAGCATGGGCGGGAAGGCAAGCTACATGAGGCAAGTGCCTATGGCCTCAATAGACACCAACAGGAAGGCGAGGGAAACCTCGTCTACCGAAAGGCGCTCACAGACTTGAACGGGAGTGAGATTGCTCGCATTCGAGATGATGAAATTCGCACGACGCTTCAAGCTTACATTGACGAGAACAAAACGGAGGGGCAGAAGCTTGTAGAGGTGCTTGCCGCGTTTGGGAATCGCACCGACCTTCCCTTTGCGCCCCACGGCATCCGCCACGTTCGCTTGACCAAGAAGGAGAAGCTGGAATATCTAGTGCCCATCAGAGACAAGGAAGGTGCCGCCTACAAGGCGTACAGTTCGGGAGAAAATCTGTTTGTCGAACTCTACGAAACCTCCGACGGGAAGTGGCACGGCGAGCCAGTAACGGTCTTCCAAGCCAACCAAAAAGGGTTTAAGCCACGTTGGCATTCCCAATTCCCTGAAGCCAAATTTATAATGCAGATCTACAAGGGCGATCTGTTGCGGTTGGAGCGGGAAGGGGAGTCCCAAATTTTCAAGGTCTATCAGCTGGAGGCTTCTGCCAACAGATTCAAGTTGGCACTCCACAATGAAGCCGGGTCGCTTGGAACGCGCCACAACGATCCAGACGATCCCTTCCGATGGTTGATAGCCTCCTACAACCCTCTTCATACGATGGGCGCACAGAAAGTGCGTGTGGATGCATTGGGGATGCCGTGGAAGCACCAGCCATAAGTAAATGGCATAAATATTGAGTGTTTCGTTTTATCCAGTGAGCGTGTCCAGTTCTGGCACAGGTGACGGGAGGAACGAAAGTGATCGGGCGTATTGTCGAAATTGCCGAAGACGGTCGTCATCTTGCGATGCATCGCGGGTTTCTGACCGTCAGTGAAAAGAGTGTTGAAATCGGGCGCTTGCCGCTTGACGACATCGCTGCTCTGATCGCGCAGGCCCACGGCCTAACCTTTTCCAATAATCTGATGATCGCCCTGGCGGAGCGCGGCGTACCCGTCGTTCTGTGTGGCGCTAATCACATGCCCGCTGCCTTTATGTGGCCGGTGGTGGGACATCACGCACAGGCAGGGCGCATGGCAGATCAGGCCGCTGCGCCGAGACCGCTTAAAAAGCGGCTTTGGACTCAAATCGTTCAGGCAAAAATTAGAGGTCAAGGGGCCATGCTTGCGCAGGCTGGTCTGCCTCACGGGGGCTTTGCACTATTGGCTAGAAAGGTAAAGTCCGGGGACCCGGGTAATGTCGAAGCGGAAGCCGCGCGACGGTATTGGCCTCTGCTATTTGGCAAGGAGTTTCGCAGGAACCGCTCGGCACCTGGAACCAACGCGCTCCTGAATTATGGTTACACGGTTCTTCGTGCGGGTGTGGCCCGGGCGGTGATGGCGAGCGGCCTGCATCCAAGTCTTGGTCTGCAGCATTCAAGCCGCGTGAATGCCCATGTTCTGGTTGATGATCTTATGGAGCCATTCCGGCCTCTTGTGGATCGGGAAGTCTGGCGATTGTGTCAGACCGGGCTTTGTGATGTGACGCCCGAGACCAAAGCGGAACTTGCTCGCATCATGATTGTAGATGTGCCGACGGAAGCGGGGCTAAGCCCATTAATGACGGCGGCTGAGCGCTTGTGCCAATCGCTCGGACACGCATTTTCCGGCGAAGGTACGAAGCTGGCGCTTCCTCTTCCCTCGTTGCCATTGACAGGATAGGAGACCGCGATGAACCGGCTTCCGGCTCTAAGCGGCTATCGCATTATGTGGTTAATGGTTATGTTTGATTTGCCAGTGGGCACGAAGAAGGAACGAAAGCGCGCGACCGGTTTCCGAAACAGGCTTCTGGACCTCGGATTTGAGATGAGCCAGTTTTCGGTCTACTTGCGTCATTGCGCGGGAAAGGAACAGGCGGAGACCTATATCCGGCGAATCGAGGTAGAAATACCGCCAGCGGGAAAGGTCCACATCGTGCAGATTACGGACAAACAGTATGAGAATACACGCACGTTTAGAGGAAGAAATCGTGAACCAACTCAAAAAAATCCGAATCAGTTGGTGCTGTTTTGATTGGCGCGCGCTGGTTTTGTTGACCGCAGAGAAGAAAAAAGCCCCTGAAAATCAGGGGCTTAGTTCATTTCCAAGCTTAGCGGTCTGGTGAGTGAGAGCCAACCGCAACTGCCATGCCCTCTTGCGCGTCAGCCGACATAGCTTAGCGGTCTGGTGAGTGAGAGCCAACCGCAACGGTTCTGCCGGTGTGCAATCCATCACGTCCAGCTTAGCGGTCTGGTGAGTGAGAGCCAACCGCAACTAGTTGTTACGCCTAGCGATGACACAGATCAGCTTAGCGGTCTGGTGAGTGAGAGCCAACCGCAACGACGGATTGAGTGGGACAAGCAGAAGGTATAGCTTAGCGGTCTGGTGAGTGAGAGCCAACCGCAACCCCACAGCGAACGCACCATTGCCGGACGTGAGCTTAGCGGCCTGGTGAGTGAGAGCCAACCGCAACTCCCCACAGGTCGGCCCCCCTCAGGTTGGAGCTTAGCGGTCTGGTGAGTGAGAGCCAACCGCAACGAACTTCCCCGTGCCAAGCAATTGAAAATAAGCTTAGCGGTCTGGTGAGTGAGAGCCAACCGCAACGGACCGCAGCAAGCGTGCTGTCGTTAAACAGCTTAGCGGTCTGGTGAGTGAGAGCCAACCGCAACCAACGAAGTTCGGGATCACGAAAGCTACCTAGCTTAGCGGTCTGGTGAGTGAGAGCCAACCGCAACCGAGTTTTTCAGTCATAAGTTATCCTCAATAGCTTAGCGGTCTGGTGAGTGAGAGCCAACCGCAACCACCTTCAATGCCGCGTTCTTCTGCCTTCTAGCTTAGCGGTCTGGTGAGTGAGAGCCAACCGCAACGGACTCCCAATGGTACGGGTTGACGCACACAGCTTAGCGGTCTGGTGAGTGAGAGCCAACCGCAACTGACTTCATGTCGGAGAGTTCGGTGATTCGAGCTTAGCGGTCTGGTGAGTGAGAGCCAACCGCAACCTGGCCGGTCATGAGTGTGATGCAATTGAGAGCTTAGCGGTCTGGTGAGTGAGAGCCAACCGCAACTCCTTGATCAGGTCCCCAATGTACGATCGGAGCTTAGCGGTCTGGTGAGTGAGAGCCAACCGCAACAGCTGCACCGCGCTCCATCCTCTCAACTGCAGCTTAGCGGTCTGGTGAGTGAGAGCCAACCGCAACCTCTTACATCGCGGCGCTGGATGACGACGAAGCTTAGCGGTCTGGTGAGTGAGAGCCAACCGCAACCTCGTTCATCGCGTCCGGTCCTGCATATTGAGCTTAGCGGTCTGGTGAGTGAGAGCCAACCGCAACGACGGTGAGCGTTTCAGTGACGGGCAGGAGAGCTTAGCGGTCTGGTGAGTGAGAGCCAACCGCAACCGGAAGGTATAGCCACGCTTATCGACGCCAGCTTAGCGGTCTGGTGAGTGAGAGCCAACCGCAACGCTGTTGGGCGCCGCCTTAATGCGATCTCCAGCTTAGCGGTCTGGTGAGTGAGAGCCAACCGCAACCGTGCTGAGAACGTAGAGCAACGCGCAGCAGCTTAGCGGTCTGGTGAGTGAGAGCCAACCGCAACGGGGCCGCTTGTTTTGAGTTGGTGACACTCAGCTTAGCGGTCTGGTGAGTGAGAGCCAACCGCAACTAGCCGCAAGGAGGATGTTTGCGGCAAGCCAGCTTAGCGGTCTGGTGAGTGAGAGCCAACCGCAACGGTTACATCCGCTTTGATGGCGAGTTGGCTAGCTTAGCGGTCTGGTGAGTGAGAGCCAACCGCAACTATGGCAATCAAAGGCTGCATATAAGGCGGAGCTTAGCGGTCTGGTGAGTGAGAGCCAACCGCAACTACGCTGACCCCACACAACTGCGTGCCGGTAGCTTAGCGGTCTGGTGAGTGAGAGCCAACCGCAACACGCAAGATCACATTAGTCTCGTCAACCTGGAGCTTAGCGGTCTGGTGAGTGAGAGCCAACCGCAACGAAATGACGAACACACCTTACGACGTAGCCAGCTTAGCGGTCTGGTGAGTGAGAGCCAACCGCAACCTACATTCCGAGCCGTGTATGCCGACAGTGAGCTTAGCGGTCTGGTGAGTGAGAGCCAACCGCAACCAGGGAGTCATGTAGTCGTCCATGCTGAAGAGCTTAGCGGTCTGGTGAGTGAGAGCCAACCGCAACTCGTCATGAATTGGTAACATGAAGCGAGCAGCTTAGCGGTCTGGTGAGTGAGAGCCAACCGCAACGAGGTAAATCCTTCATATATCCCCCTTCTAAGCTTAGCGGTCTGGTGAGTGAGAGCCAACCGCAACGGATCCAAACCAGTGCATGGCTTCAGGGCGAGCTTAGCGGTCTGGTGAGTGAGAGCCAACCGCAACGTGTGGAGGTCATGATCTGTAACTCATGATAGCTTAGCGGTCTGGTGAGTGAGAGCCAACCGCAACGGATCGCAAGCATGATCTTTTTGATTGTGAAGCTTAGCGGTCTGGTGAGTGAGAGCCAACCGCAACCAGGTTTGGACCGTTGAGCTTCTTGATCTAGCTTAGCGGTCTGGTGAGTGAGAGCCAACCGCAACGGTACATACAGCTCGTCTCTGGGTCCGTCAAGCTTAGCGGTCTGGTGAGTGAGAGCCAACCGCAACCAGTTGGAAGGTCGCCACTCATGGTCGCAAAGCTTAGCGGTCTGGTGAGTGAGAGCCAACCGCAACTTGATTGCGGCCTTCCCCTTCTCGATAGAGAGCTTAGCGGTCTGGTGAGTGAGAGCCAACCGCAACCACAACAGTAACGATACGTTCTTTTTGAATTAGCTTAGCGGTCTGGTGAGTGAGAGCCAACCGCAACTTAACGTCTGCTGTCGTTTAATTAAAGCTCAGCTTAGCGGTCTGGTGAGTGAGAGCCAACCGCAACTACCTGAACATCGTCGCGAAATTTAGAAACAGCTTAGCGGTCTGGTGAGTGAGAGCCAACCGCAACGACGGCCCCTATGTAGAGCTCTTCTCGCGAGCTTAGCGGTCTGGTGAGTGAGAGCCAACCGCAACCGTCTTACTTGTTGGCTCGTTAGCTGTCTCAGCTTAGCGGTCTGGTGAGTGAGAGCCAACCGCAACGCAAGTTGAGGGCGGCGATAGCGGTTTGGCAGCTTAGCGGTCTGGTGAGTGAGAGCCAACCGCAACGTGACGGCCACACAATGATTGCAGGTTGGCAGCTTAGCGGTCTGGTGAGTGAGAGCCAACCGCAACCGGGCAGTTATCGCGGATGAAATCAGGAATAGCTTAGCGGTCTGGTGAGTGAGAGCCAACCGCAACTAGTTCCTCCTCCGTGGCTGTGCCCCGGAGAGCTTAGCGGTCTGGTGAGTGAGAGCCAACCGCAACGAAAACCTCGACCTACTTGATAAGCATCACAGCTTAGCGGTCTGGTGAGTGAGAGCCAACCGCAACTAAGGACATCGAGACACAGCGCAAGGCAGAAGCTTAGCGGTCTGGTGAGTGAGAGCCAACCGCAACTTGCCGGATCAAGGAACGTCTTGCATGTTGAGCTTAGCGGTCTGGTGAGTGAGAGCCAACCGCAACCAAAGGGTAGAGCGTTGGGCGCTGAGTTGTGAGCTTAGCGGTCTGGTGAGTGAGAGCCAACCGCAACTCAATCTCTTTGCGCTCTGTGTAGTCTTCGAGCTTAGCGGTCTGGTGAGTGAGAGCCAACCGCAACCGCGCACATCAGCGGCAGTGTAGGCGCTGGAGCTTAGCGGTCTGGTGAGTGAGAGCCAACCGCAACGGCTCATTGTTCAGGTATGCGCTGACAACCAGCTTAGCGGTCTGGTGAGTGAGAGCCAACCGCAACTGAGCGAAGCAAATTTAGATGCGGCCCTAGAGCTTAGCGGTCTGGTGAGTGAGAGCCAACCGCAACCTCCTTAATTTCTTCAAAATCTACAGGGGTAGCTTAGCGGTCTGGTGAGTGAGAGCCAACCGCAACACAGCCACCGCGCTTAATATGTCGCCAAGGAGCTTAGCGGTCTGGTGAGTGAGAGCCAACCGCAACGATTACCAAGTCACACTTACGAGTGTTTTTAGCTTAGCGGTCTGGTGAGTGAGAGCCAACCGCAACGCAAGCCTGACCGCGTGGGCTAATGGGGCAAGCTTAGCGGTCTGGTGAGTGAGAGCCAACCGCAACTTGATTACGCTCCTGCTCTTAACAGCAACAAGCTTAGCGGTCTGGTGAGTGAGAGCCAACCGCAACGAGCTTACCGAAGATGATGACCCGTGTTGGAGCTTAGCGGTCTGGTGAGTGAGAGCCAACCGCAACAATCGCATTTGGCTTACTTCCACGAGATCGAGCTTAGCGGTCTGGTGAGTGAGAGCCAACCGCAACCCAAGGTTATGTGTTGATTGATCGCAATGAAGCTTAGCGGTCTGGTGAGTGAGAGCCAACCGCAACGACGCCCCGCCGGACCATCGCAGCAAGATGAGCTTAGCGGTCTGGTGAGTGAGAGCCAACCGCAACATGTGCCGCACCACACTCCGTTTAGACATTAGCTTAGCGGTCTGGTGAGTGAGAGCCAACCGCAACCATCGAGTTCTCAACCTGTTCGGCGAAACAGCTTAGCGGTCTGGTGAGTGAGAGCCAACCGCAACCCTTACGGTGGTAAAGCCGAAACTCACTGAAGCTTAGCGGTCTGGTGAGTGAGAGCCAACCGCAACCCGCCGCAATGCTTTCCGATTTTGGGTAAAAGCTTAGCGGTCTGGTGAGTGAGAGCCAACCGCAACGCTACTGGCGGGAGGCCTTCGCGATGGCCCAGCTTAGCGGTCTGGTGAGTGAGAGCCAACCGCAACGGGTAAAGGCCATTGCGGGTGCCTTGCTAGAGCTTAGCGGTCTGGTGAGTGAGAGCCAACCGCAACGTTGACAAGATTGCTGCTCTTGCAACGCCCAGCTTAGCGGTCTGGTGAGTGAGAGCCAACCGCAACGGATACAGATTTGTAGTTGATACAGGACTTAGCTTAGCGGTCTGGTGAGTGAGAGCCAACCGCAACCGCTGCTGCGTAAAGCCATCCTGCCAATGCAGCTTAGCGGTCTGGTGAGTGAGAGCCAACCGCAACCTACCTACCAGGGCATATGTTGAACCGAAAAGCTTAGCGGTCTGGTGAGTGAGAGCCAACCGCAACCGACGACACGATCTCCCTGTCCGGCACGCTAGCTTAGCGGTCTGGTGAGTGAGAGCCAACCGCAACTGCGGCCCTGACTTTCGGTTAATCCGAAAAAGCTTAGCGGTCTGGTGAGTGAGAGCCAACCGCAACGCATAGGGTGAGGGGTAGGGCATATAGGAAAGCTTAGCGGTCTGGTGAGTGAGAGCCAACCGCAACCTATCAGATGTTCTACGCGCCTGCTGACTTAGCTTAGCGGTCTGGTGAGTGAGAGCCAACCGCAACCGCGCACATCAGCGGCAGTGTAGGCGCTGGAGCTTAGCGGTCTGGTGAGTGAGAGCCAACCGCAACTCAAGTGATGAGGTGTCGGTGGAGGTATTGAGCTTAGCGGTCTGGTGAGTGAGAGCCAACCGCAACCAGGTCAGTCA
>Ga0189286_100356_pt1 | contig 14330 bp, 14 predicted proteins | sample UW69minimetaG_FD_130330 | JGI IMG/M metagenome (GOLD analysis project Ga0189286, IMG submission 130330) | Marine microbial communities from the Costa Rica Dome - UW69 mini metaG | ecosystem: Environmental > Aquatic > Marine > Oceanic > Photic zone | place: Costa Rica: the Eastern Pacific...
CACCAAGAGACCACACAGTGCATTGGGTTACCGCCCACCAGCGCCAGAAACAATCATACCGATGGAACCCAGGCCGATGATGCACTAACAATCAACTTGGACCAGTCAGATGAGGCTGCTCAAATGAGGATGCAACCAGTGAGACGACAATAAGGCCGGGCAACTCATCCAACATCCAGCTGAAACGCGACGACTTGATCGCATCTCCGGCAAAGAGTCCGACCACGCGGATTGTGAATGCAGCAATCGCAAGGACGAGGATCAGCATCCAATAAGAAATAGTCATTTTGGGGTCTTTCCTCGCTTTCTAAGCTGATGGGATATGGCGAGGCCACATATAGCCCCGGTGACAATCGCGTAGGCTTTCGGTGTTCCCAGTGATACGGCTGCGATTGTTGTTACAAAGCTGGCGGACCAAGGGAGCATATTTGCATATCCGCGCCATAGTCCTCTGGCCATTGCGATAAACGCAGCTGTGAACGCAAATCCCAAACCAAACTGCTCAAGGTTTGGCAGGGTTGATCCTGCGACAGCTCCAAGCGTTGTTGAAACGGTCCAGACGGAAATCATCAACAGCCCAGAACCGATCAGAAAACGAGCGCCAATCGTAGGGTCTTTTGCACGCTCCGCCATCGTTAGCGCCCAGTTTTCATCACCGGTAATGTGGATCGTTAACAGTTTCATTCGTAGCGAAAGGCCACTTAGAATCTCTGATAATGACGCAACAATGCCGATGTAGCGCAGGTTTAGTGCCTCGCCTGCCAAGGCCGCACCCAGCACAGAAGCGGATCCAGAGAACTGCTCAACCGCCACAATCTGGGAAGATCCAGCGTGGACCAGGCCGCTCAACAAAGTGACACCCCACCAGGGGAAGCCAACCTGGGCAGCTAACAAACCAAATGCGAAACCGTAGACAGCTGCGCCGGCAGCCAAGGGAAGAATTGCAAGAGCACCGTGTTTCATGGCGCTCAAGTTAGATTTGTATCGTGACGCGTTAAATGGCGATTTTTGAGATAATGTGATCTCATAAAATCAAATTTGCAGAAAAAGTGAGACAAATAGATCATGGATCATCTGAACAATAAGCTGCTGGCATTGCTTCAGCAAAACGCCCGAACAACCATCCAGGAAATGGCAGAGCACACCGGGGCCTCCACGGCATCGGTGCAGAGACGGCTAAAGGGTCTGCGCGACGAGGGCGTAATCCAGAAAGAGGTGGCCGTTCTTGACCGAACGAAGCTGGGTTTTGGTATCACCGCAATCGTGTCCGTCGAGCTTGAACGTGACCGCCTAGATCAGATCAGCGCGTTTAAAAGAAAGGCGCGCGAAGACAGGCAGGTGACCAACTTCTATTGCATCGCCGGTGATGCAGATTTTTTGATGGTCGTCGTCGCCAAAGACATGGAGGATTACGAACGTTTCACCCATCGGTTTTTCTTGGCTGACAAGAATGTTCGCAAGTTCCGCACATCTATTGTTGTATCAACTGAAAAGGCAACTCTCGAGCTACCGATCTAATCTCAACCCAGTTCTTTGTTGCAACGATATCATTAGCTGCAACCTGCGGAGTTGCTTACATTGGTGCCAAGCGCAGCATTCGGCACTATGGGCTCAGTTCTAAACTTCGCTGCAACCACTTAGTTCACCGAGACCTGGAATGTGGGCGGTGCGGGCAAAGAGCCCGTGTGGCTGCGCAGCTACTGCTGACGGAGCATAAGTCCACAAATGCTGGGTTGATTTTCCAGTGACGTATCAACGTTTTCGTTTTCGGTCGTTCATAAAGGCGTTGAGCTTCTACTCCTCACCTGCCTTTTTTTCTGCCGTAGCCCATTTCTCTAACACCGCCGTAGAAACCTTGGACCTACGGCTTCGGCTTAAACGCAGTTTCGAGCCGATTTGCTTTAACATCTAGGAAGCGGGACCAACCAATCAGGATAAACGGCCGTTTCTCGTTCAACGTTTAGGAAGGTCAATAGAAGCGGAATATCCCCCCCCTCAATGTCTTGTCAAAATGCGGAAAACACAACATTGAACCAACTTATGCATTTGGGAGTTTTGCAGCGTCATGATGAAATAATGAGAAGATACAAAGGACCACGAAACTCCAAATAGAATAATTGCGAGCTTATTGACCGGAAATTCAGGCTAGAAATGTAGTGTTGGCGAACGAACTGTGCCGAAAGAGAACCGGCGTTACTTGACACATTTAGCGCTCGCTTTGCGGTCTTTCATCACTCCGGAAAAATGGGAAAACAAGGCGGCGGAAAGCGGTCTTTCAGATGCGCGGTACTCCGGGTGCCATTGAACCCCAATAATAAGACCGCCCGCGCTGTGTTCAAAGGCTTCGATAATCCCATCATCGGACCGGGCGACGGGCGTCAGCTCTTTGCCCAATGTATCAACCGCCTGCACATGTACGGAATTCACAAACACGCGGGGCTTGCCGATGGCGGCCCCCAATTGGGTATCAGTGTTCACGCTCACCGGGTGTGCGTCCTGGTAAACAAGGTCTGCATCCGTGGCTTTAGGCAAATGTGGATGGTCCGGATGGTCAGCGCGTCCGGCAAACCCTGTGCGGATTGTGCCCCCAAGGGCGACGTTGATTTCTTGCATGCCCCGGCAGATGCCAAGCAGGGGCAGTTTCCTCTTGCGGGCCGCATTGACCAGATAGAGGGCTGAGGCATCCCGTTGCGGATCAAAAGGGCCATGACTCTGACTGTTGCCCGTTGCACCATAGGCCCTGGGGGCAATGTTAGATTGATCCCCCGTGAGAATGACCCCATCCACGAGGTCGAGAAAGGCCTCCAGCTGCGCCGCGCTGGAGAGGGTTGGAACGATGATCGGCAGAGCGCCGCAACCTTCAAGCACCGCCGTCAGGTATTTGTCGTCCAGGGTTTGCCGTGTCAGGCCAAGGTCGGTGTCGAACCCTGAGTTGGCCATCACGGCCACTCTCAACGGAGGGCCACTATACTTAGTCATCTTGGCAATATTTCTTTCTATTCTGGCGGTTAGCGGATCAAGGATTTGGAGAAATGTTGCTCAATCCGCTTTTGGACAAGTTCCAGGATGATCGACATCAGCCAGTAGACAATCGAGGCGGTGATTAGCATTTCAAGGATTTTGAAATCAGACCGGCCAACGGTGCGGGCGAGGAACATCAGGTCCCACACCCCCACAACGCTTACAAGAGAGCTGTCCTTGAGCATTGCGATGAACTGATTGCCTGTCGGCGGGATGATCACCCGCATGGCCTGCGGCAGGATCACTTTGCGGAAGGTCACCATGCGGTGCAAGCCCAGCGCGTCGGCGGCCTCCCATTGCCCTGCAGGGAGCGATTGAATTCCAGATCGGAAAATCTCTGTCATATAGGCGCCATAGACCAGCGACAGGGCGGCAATGGCTGCGGGAACTGGATCCACAACTATGCCAATCTGCGGCAACCCCAGGTAAATCAGGAACAGCTGCACCAAGAGCGGCGTGCCGCGGAAATAGGAGGTGTAAAACGCGCCGATGCCTTCAAGAATACCGATGCCCGAGAGTTTTGCCGTTGCCCCTGCGAGGGCAAAGACAAAAGCCAGGGTGATTGAGATCGCAGAAACATAGAGCGTTGTGACCGCCCCCTGCGACAAGAGGTAGGGCAGTTTCTTGCCAATAAAGCCAAAGCTCAAATCAAAGGAATAGAATAACCCAAGCGCAATTACCGCCAAAATGGCCCAGGTCAGATAGGCTTGCAGACGGCGTTGAAGGCCAAGGAGGGCGTAGACCACGCCCCCCCCGATGAGAAAGGCCACCAATGCCACCGAAAACCGCCCCCAGTTTCCAGCCAGGGTCTCAGGGCGCATGGCGGGCAAGAGCAGACCACCCAAGACGCCTTGGTTGGCCGACAGAAAGAAGGCCGTCGCAAAGACCGACAATGCCAGACCGGCTGCCAGTTTCAGACGCTCCGGCCCATGCTGGAAGCTGCTTTTGAACAATGTGACCATAGGCTTGCCTTAGTTGGTGCTGACGAGGTCAGTGCCGTGCCATTTGACCGACAGTTTCGCCAAAGTGCCGTCGCTCTTCATCTCTTCGACAATGTCGTGCAGCCGGGCATTCAGCTCAGCGTCCCCCTTGTCGGTGGCTAGGGCCAGGGGTTCAAAGAAGACGGGTGCTCCCAGCTGTTTGATCGGTAGGCCAACTGCAACGGCCTCGGCGATAACCGGCACCGATTGCAACACCGCATGGAGCCGTGCGCCATCGCCAAGGGCAAGGTCATCAAACTCGTTCACATCGCTATAGGCCCGGATCTCACCGGGGGTAACATCATAGGTAAAGGCAGGCATCCCCACGACGTCGAGCTTCAGATCATGCTCTAGATACCGGTTGTAGGTTGAGGCAGAGACCACGCCCACGGTTTTTCCGTCCAGATCCCTCGGGGTTTCCGCGAGCGATGTCTTGTGCACTGCAAAAGCTGCGGGGCTGAAGTAATAGATCGCCGGAAAGTCCAGAACTTCGGCGCGGGCCTTCGTAGGCGTCATCGAGCCAACAACCATATCCCAGCGGCCCGCCCATCGGCCTGCGGTCATAACCTCCCAGCCGGGGGTTACGAATTTGGCGTCGACGCCCAGACGTGCGGCAACTTCCTTAGAGACCGCGATATCAAAACCGTCGAGCTCATTATTCTCATTCATGAAAGAATTGGGGCGGTAGTCTGAATTGGTGCCAACGGTCAGCACACCATTTCTCAGAATGCGATCAAGCGTTTCTCCGGCCTGAGCGGCCAATCCACATAAGCTTACTGAAAGTGCCGTAGCGCAGCCAGTGAGCACCGCTCTTCTTGAAATTGTCATATCTATCCTCCCGTTTCGACTAGAACAAAAATCGGGCTGATTATTCGCCTTGCGGCTGGGTTTTCGCAAATCAGTAAAGTTGAAACTCTTATAGAAAACCTCTATGGATGTGACATGAGCGCCCCACGAAGATTCATCCCGACATTGCAGGAAGCACGATCTCTCGATGCGGTATCACGGCTGAACTCAGTTTCTGCCGCCGCGCGCGAACTCAACTTGTCGCAGCCCACGGTATCCTATCATATCAGCAAGTTAGAGGAGAGGTGGAACACAAAACTGTTTCGTGCAAAGGGGCGAAACCTGGAGCCGACAGAGTTCCTGCGTGCCATCATCCCAGAGGTCCGCACCGTGACACATCAGTTGGAACATATTGGTCATTTGGTGGGGAGCCAGTACCATCAAAAGGTTCTTTCAATAGGGATTGCCCCATCATTGGCCTCTATTGTTTTGCAGCCAAGACTCGCCGCGTTTCTGAAGCGCTCGCCAGACATCAACGTCAGAATCTGCGCTGCAAACCGATTTGTGAATCTGGAGGAAGAGCGGATCGACGTCGCGCTGCGTTTGCTTCCGCGCCCACATTCACAAGAGGCAGAAGCAAGTGGCAATGCCTTGCTCCCCGTGCCGCAAGAACACATGAGAGTGGTCTGCGCCCCAGATTACCTGGCCAGTTTGACAGCGGAGTTGCAGCCAACTGACAAACCCGACGTTGGGCTTCTTTGCCAGGCACAATTGATCCACGAAGACGAAACCGTTCATTGGGCCAACTACTTTACAGCTTTTCTTGCAGGCCACCCCTTTGAAACCCGGCCGCGCCTGACCTTCAATAATGCGGATATGATCCTACAGGCGGCGATCTCGGGACAAGGTTTTGCTCTTCTGCGCGACGTCTATGTGATGGGTGCGCTTAGAAAGGGGTGTTTGGTTGAACCCTTTGACAGGCGCCTACCTTGCGAGCGCGTCTTTCAGTTCGTTGCCCCTGAAGCCATAGGCTACACTCAACCCGCCTCTCGCTTCGTCTCCTGGTTTGGGGCTGAACTAAAAGCCCTGCTAGGCCAAGCTTGAGGCCGATGTCTGCTCGCCTGCGACGGCGGCTCAAAAAAGACCTGCCTCCTTGCCCAGGGAGGATTTGCACCTGCACGAGATACGGTGACTGCTGCAACATGGGTTCCGTAGGACAGGGCTTGCTGGACGACTTCGGGGGCCATTTCCCGTAGCGCACGCTTTCGAAGGGCTCCCAATTTGGACAGCTTGGCCAGCAGACCTACATTGAATGTGTCGCCAACACCGAAGGTATCGGCGATATGGACACGATTGGCCGACACATGCACTTCGGAGCTGTCCGGCACATATCCCGTTGCCCCATCGCCACCGCAAGTCACATTGACAATGTGCGGGACCACTGTCCAGCAAACAACCAACCTTTTCGCCTTGCGACAGAGGCGCGGGTTCGATCCGGTTCAGATCCTCATCCGAAACCTTCACAATATCTGACTTGCGCAGCGTCGCCCCAAGTCGCTTTCGCTAGCGGCTTTCGTCTTCAATGAAGTCCGGGCGGATATTCGGATCGATCATCACCGCGCTCCCATCGCCTTCGCGGACCAGCAGCGCCTGATACGCCCCCCCTCCCGGGTCGCTAGCCAGACTGATGCCGCCGAAGTAGAGTGCAAAAATGTCGTCTGGTATCTCAGGCAAATCGTCGGGTGCCAACATCCGCCCGGCAGAGTTTTCAGCATAGAACGAATGGGTCGCGTGACCGTCCGCAAGGCGCACAAAAGCCAGCGTTGTCGGGCGATCTGAAGTGATGACTTCGGTTGTATCCACGTGGCTAGTTTTGGGGCTTCGCTGAGTTGACGACCAAACATATCGGTGGATTGCCGTGTTGAACACGGCTCTGCCCACATGCGGAACAAAGCCGTCACACCCTGTGCTGGTAGGGGCGCGTATCATGTCGATCAGTGCTTTGCCGCAGCAAAGGATTATGAGAGGACGCCTTTCGTTAAATCGTGATTGTCGCGGGAAGAGCGCGGTTTGCAATAGCCTTGGCATTCACCATATCATTGCCCACGGCGCGCTTCTCCGCATGGTCACGGGACAGGCCAAAGTCGACCCAACGCTGCACCAGTCTTTGCCGCAAGATTTCGGGCGGCACGTGCAACCGGATCGACACATCCCAAAGGGGGTGCAACTCTTTCCAAACCGGCGCATCGAACAGCAGATAGTTGCCTTCGATCACAACGCAGTCGGATTTGCCATCGACCAAACCAGCCCCTGCACGCGAGAAATCTTCGCGCCTATCAAAGGTGGGGTAGAAAACCCGATCAGCATTGCACAGTGCCTGAACCAAACGCAGAATCCCTTCTGCATCAAATGTCTCGGGCGCGCCTTTTCGGTGCAGTAAGCCCAATTTAGCCAGAATCTGATTGTCCAGGTGAAAACCATCCATTGGCACCACGGACGTCTTGCATCCGGCTTGGGTCAGGCGATCAGCCAGCACATGGGATAAGGTTGTTTTGCCGGATGCGGGCGGTCCCGCCACAGCGACCAGTTTGCGTTTCCTTGCGCGATGCACTGCCAGAATTTCGTCCGCCAGCGCCTCGGCAATCTTGTCGGGGGACCTCATGCTACGTCTTGCGCAGGAGGCTCTTTTGCCCCGGTCATGAAGGCCACCGCATCGGACATGGTGTAGTCCTTGGGATCGATGGTACACAGCCGCTTGCCCAGCCGGTGGATGTGTATACGGTCAGCAACCTCGAAGACATGGGGCATGTTGTGGCTGATCAGGATGATGGGAATGCCACGGGCGCGCACATCTTTGATCAGCTCCAGCACCTTGCGGCTTTCTTTGACGCCCAAAGCCGCCGTGGGTTCATCCATGATGATGAACTTGGTGGCAAAGGCGGCAGCGCGGGCCACGGCGACCCCCTGCCGTTGACCACCAGAAAGGGTTTCGACCGGTTGCTTGATCGACTGCACCGTCATCAGCCCCAGTTCGGTCAGCTTCTCGCGGGCAAACTTCTCCATTGCGGGCTTGTCCAGCATCCGCAGGAACTTGCCCAAAAAGCCTGATTTGCGCAGCTCGCGCCCCGTGAACATATTGTCCGCGATGGACAGCGCAGGCGACAGAGCAAGGTTCTGGTAGACGATCTCGATCCCCATTTCCCGCGCTTCGATGGGGGATGAGAACTTGACCGGTTTGCCTTCGATGAGGATCTCACCTTCATCGGGGATCGTGGCGCCACAGATCGCCTTTACGATCGAGGACTTTCCCGCCCCATTGTCTCCAATAACGGCAAGGATTTCCCCCGGACGCAGTTCGAAATCGGAATGGTCAATGGCGGTGACATGACCAAAGCGTTTCACGATTCCTTTGGCAGATACAACAGGTGTCATGCGGAAACCCTCCGGATCCATTGATCAATAGCGACGGCGATGATGATGAGCCAGCCGATGGCAAAGACCTGCCAAAGAACATCAACCCCGGCCATGCGCAGCCCAGATTGGAACACGCCGACGATCAGCGCGCCAAACAGCGCTCCCATGATCGATCCGCGTCCCCCGAACAGGGAGATTCCCCCGATCACCACGGCAGTGATGGATTGCAGGTTGCCTTCGTAGAACGACTGCGGCGAAATTGATCCTACCCGGCCAATTGATGCCCAGCCTGCGATCGCACAGACCAGTCCGGCCAGCATATAGACCGACACAAGCGTGCGTTCGGTGCGTATGCCGGACATTTCGGCAGCTTCGGTATCGTCACCGATAGCATAGACGTGGCGGCCCCATGCGGTTTTGTTCAGCATATACCACAGAACCACAAAGATCACGATCATCAGGACCACACCAAAGGTGATGCGCGCGCCGCCGATCTGAATGGCCTTGCCAAAGAATTTCAGGAATTCGGCGTTTTTATCGATATCTTGACTGCGGATGGATTGCGCGCCAGAGAGCCAAAGATTGAGCGCGAAAAAGATAGACCATGTCCCCAGCGTCGTAATGAAAGGGGGCAGTTTTATCTTTGTGATCAGGAGCCCGTTCATGGCCCCAGCCGCCATCCCACCAGCAAAACCAATAACGATCGCAAGCGGCGACGGTACACCTAAATTGACAGCAAGGTTTCCCATGATCACCGACATTAGGATCATAATCGCTGCGACAGACAGATCGATCCCCGCAGTGATAATGACCAGCGATTGCGCCGCCGCGAGTATCCCGATGATCGACACCTGCTGCATGATCAGCGAAAGATTAAACGCAGAAAAGAAACGCCCGCCTGCAATGATCCAGAAAGCCAAAAGGCTGATCACCAATACGATGACCGGAACAAAGGTGGGGTTGTTGTGAAGTATATGCTGGACACGGTCCAGCAAGCTTTGATTTCGGGTTTCGAACTTAGCGACATTGTTATCGCCTTGGTCGATGACCTGTTCATAGCTGGCTTTGGTTGTCATGACGATCTCCCTCAACGCCAGCCTATGCTGGCATGTTGAGTATGGTCAAAGATGATTGCGGAGAATGAGTGCCGGGGCCACTACAGCCCCGGCATAGGGAAACATGGGGAGATCAGCCCCAACACTTGCCCATGCCTTCGGCCGAACTCAGGGAAGGGATGTCATCCACTGGTTCGTCGGTGATCAGTTCAACACCAGTGTTATAGAAATCCAATCCTTCGGTGTTCTGCGGTTTCGCACCGGTTTCAGCCCAGGACTTGATCGCGTCGATGCCAAGAGAGGCCATAAGCAGCGGGAACTGCATCGATGTCGCGCCGATCACGCCATCCGAAATGTTCTGGACTCCAGGACAGCCGCCGTCGACTGAAACGATCAGAACATCATTTTCTCGGCCCACCGATTTCAGCGCTTCATAGGCCCCAGCAGCGGCAGGTTCGTTGATGGTGTAGACCACGTTGATTTCCGGATCGATCTGCATCAGGTTTTCCATTGCAGTCCGACCGCCTTCTTCGTTGCCGTTGGTCACGTCATTGCCAACGATGCGGGGGTCATCCTCGTCTCCAATGTCGGTCGGGTCCTTGATGTCGATGCCAAAACCCTGCAGAAAACCATTGTTGCGCAGATAGTCGACCGAGATCTCTGATGGGTTCAGGTCCAACAGTGCAATCTTGGCACTTGCCGCGTCCTCGCCTAGCTTGGCCGCAGCCCATTCGCCAATCAGAACACCGGCCTTGAAGTTGTCGGTGGCAAAGGTTGCATCTGCAACGCTGGCGGGTTCAAACGGCGTGTCCAACGCGATTACCAGGGCGCCAGCTTCGCGGGCCTGGGTAATCACCGGCGTCAAAGTACGACTGTCAGTGGGGGTGATCAGGATACCTTTGGCGCCGGAGGCGATACAGGTTTCCACTGCGGTAATCTGGCTTTCAACATCGCCATCGATTTTGCCTGCAAAAGTCGACAAGTTGATACCGTTGGCTTCTGCAGCTGCGGTTGCGCCTTCCTTCATCTTCACGAAAAATGGATTGGTGTCCGTCTTGGTGATCAGACAGGCGTTCACATCCGCCTGTGCGGCGCCTGCCAAAGCACTCAAAGCAATTATCGAAGATGTCATAAGCGTTTTCATGGTTTCCTCCAATCCATGTGGTTTCAGTTTTTGTGGCCACCTCCTTGTTGGCCACTGCCTGCGAGATTGCAGGTTGGAAGCCAGAAAACACGAAACCAGTCCCCTCGTCAATTAGTTTGTAAACTTTACTAACTAAAAGATGACTGCTACCTTCCCTTTGCAAACAGAGGGAACTATTGTGCAGGGCATGGACGGTGATATCATTCCAACTCGACGCGCAGGCGTGAACCAAAGTGGTTTGCGTGACCATAACGAACGCCTGATCCTTTCCGTCCTGCAGCGCCACAGAACGGTGCCGGCGGCAGAACTGGCTCGTCGCACCGGCCTTTCCAAACCCACCGTTTCCACTATCTTGCGCAACCTCGAAGAAGACGGGTTGGTACGACGCGGCGAACCGGTACGCGGCAAGGTGGGCAAACCATCCATTCCCATGGAGCTGAATCCTGATGGTGCCTATTCCGTCGGACTAAAAATCGGACGCCGTAGCGCGGATTTGTTGTTGCTTGATTTTGCAGGGACCGTGCGGGGGCAATTACACACCTCCTATGATTACCCGATGCCCGATGCCGTTTTTGGCTTCTTAGAACAGGGTATTTCGGACCTGCTTGGGAACCTTTCTCCGGCCCATAAAAAACGTGTCTGTGGCATCGGGATCGGCACCCCGTTCGAGCTTTGGAAATGGCACGACCTTTCCGGCCCGGCAGCTGAAAAGTTCCGCTCCTGGAAAGATGTGGACTTCACGCAAGAAACTGCCCGTTTCAGCGATTTGCCGGTCTATGTGGTCAATGATGCCACCGCAGCCTGTCATGCAGAACACCTCTATGGCCGGGGAAAGGAGTATCGCGACTTTGCCTATTTCTACATCGGATCGTTTATTGGCGGAGGCATCGCCCTGAACGGTACTGTCTTCGAGGGCGCACTGGGGTCTATGCGGACAACCGGCCCCTTGGGGGAAAGCCAGCAATTGATCGACACCGCCTCGCTGCATCTGCTTGAGGCGCGCCTGATCGAAGCAGGTCTTGACCCGGATCTGATGTGGCGGAAACCTCAGGATTGGAGCGGGCTTTCTCGCTATGTCGAGCCATGGGTCGGCGAAACAGCACAGGAGCTGGCTAAGGCTTCCCTGTCGATCTGTTCTGTCATCGATTTCGAGGCCATCTTGATCGATGGGGCTTTCCCGGCTGAAATCCGCAAAGAATTGGTTGAACGGATTCGTCGATATTTGGTGAATCAGGACAAACGTGGGCTAATCGCGCCAATGGTTGAAGCCGGAACCGTCGGAGAAAATGCTCGCGCAATCGGCGCCGCAAGCGGCCCGATCTTCGCGGAATTTCTGCTCAACACCAATGCTGGGCTGTCATCCGTCTAATAGTAATTGACTTTTTTCGCCAAAGCAGACCTGATCAGCCCCACCGAATTGGCCCAGTTTGAATGTTTGTGCATTATCGGCCTGGGTTCCATCGGGACGATGGCTTCCGGTGCCGGCGGGCGGCAACCCAAGGCACTGTGAAGGCGCTTTGTGTTGTAGTGTTTGCTCCATTGTTCAATCAGTATTTGCGCCTCCCGCAAGTTGTAGAAGACTTCACCGTTCAACAGCTCGTCGCGGAACTGCGCATTGAAGCCTTCAAGGTATCCATTCTCCCAGGGTGATCCCGTTCGATATAGTTGGCCTTGGCTCCAACCGCGCCTATCCAGTCCCGAGCGGCCTGAGTTATGAAGCGAGCATTGTTGTGCCATTGGTCCGAGCGACAATGACGAGCGGACCGTTGTCTGACCTGATGTAGGCCGGAAGCTCGCGCAGGATGAACAGATCCGTCAATGCATCAATGACCCCGTCGAGTTCAACTTTCTCTTCACGCGGATTAACAAGCATCCCCGGCTGTGTTCATCCAGCATGTTGAGTGTCCGGAACGCCTTTCCCGTCATCGCTCCGATGATGCACGAAGTCATACGACCAGACATGGTCGCGATACTCTGGTCTAAGTCGAACGCAAGAACCATCGGTCAGCCAGAGCCGTCCCTTCTTTGGCTGTTTCTTTGGAACTCTGAGCCCCTCGCATCGCCATAGACGCTCGACGCGTCTGTCGTTCACTCGCTGCCGGCAGGCGATTGCAAAGCAATCAGCCGAGAGGGGCCAACCCGCATCTCTCAGCAAAACCGCAATCCGACGATAGCCGTATCGGCCATACCGGCGGGTCAACTCGATCATGTCTGCAACCAGCCGATCCTCATCAGTTCAACCGACTGGCAAACGTCTCTGTGTGGATCGGTGCTGCCCCAAGACGACGGTGTCAAATCACATCGAGACCAATTTACCTCAGCGCGTCGCTCCATCCGGTTTGGTTACTCATTAGGCGCCAGATATCAACTAAATCCGACCTTAACAGATACGCATCTATTCACATGTCTTCCTGCGTGATCTGGCTCTAGAAGGGGCCGTTCAGATCGGCCGATTATGGTTCAAATTGGTCTTTTGCATATTCTTGGACAAAGCTTTGGACGGCGCCGAAGCCTTGTTCAATTGGCGTGATGTAGTGATGCCCATCAAACGGCTCCTCTGCTTGAGCATGTCGTTCGATGCTGTCGCACAGATCGCTAAAGCCAGTGGCTCCGACGGAGCTCATTGCTGATTTGAATTTGTGCGCCAAGAACCCAGCAGTTTTTCGATCATTCGTTTCTAGCGCTTTTTGCAGCTTTGGTATTTCAGGAGCAGTTTCTGCAATCAACTTCTGCAAGGTATCGACTATGAACGTCCTATCCTCATAGCCGAGAAGTTCGACCAAAACAGATGGATCAACGGCGGCAGGTTCGGCTGGTTGCGCCTCCAGACCGATCTCACCACTTGAGCCGTCAGAGGTTTCGTCTCCCTTTGAGCGAATGATCGTCAATGCCGCGCCCAATTGCTTGAGCGTGGTTGGCTTTGAGAGGTAGCGATCCATGCCAGCGGCCAAACACTTTTCGGCCTCGCCCCCCATGGCATTTGCTGTAATCGCAACAATTGTTGATGGTGCGCGGCCCTCGCTTGCCTCGATCGCCCGCATTTCCTGGGTCATCTCAAAGCCGTCCATCTCGGGCATGTTGCAGTCCGTCAGCACCAGTTTGAACTTCTCAGTCCGCCACTTTTCCAACCCTTCAAGCCCGTTCTTTGCGATTTCGGGCTGGAACCCTAGCGAGCTGAGTTGCCGATAGATGACATCGATATTGATTTCATTGTCCTCAACCAGAAGGATTTTACGATCCTCCTCATCATCAGAATGCACCTCCGCAGGTTCGGGCAATGCCTCTTCTTGACCTTTGGTCAGGCTAACGCGACCTGTCAGCAGCGCGATCCCTCTCACCAATTCGGAGGGCAGCAACGGGTAGCGTTGCACCATGAAACAGTTGGGCAATCTGCAATGGCTGGCCTCCTCGATGTCGGCAATGAACCTTAGGATTTTGACATCGGGGAACTCCTCAGACAGGCTTTCCCGCAGACGCTCATTTTCCTCAGCGGTTTCGAGCGACAATAGAACAATAAATTCGTGATCAGCGTTTGAAATCAGGTCCCTGAGCTCAGCCTCAGTTTCCGCAAACACCATTTCTGATTGCTGAAATTCCACATAGGATGCAAGCGTTGGCCTGTTGATCCCTTCGTCAACAAAGGCAAATACCTGTAGTCCGGAAACATCGACCTCTTCCTCTACGCCACTTGTCTCTACAAAAGGCAAGGACACCTCAAACACGCTGCCTTTACCAAGCACACTGTCGACCTGGATCGCGCCATTCATCAGTTCAATCAAATCGCTGGTGATCACCAACCCCAGACCTGTTCCACCGTAACGTCGGGTGATCGACTCTTCACCTTGGGTAAAGGGCTGGAACAGATTGGCGATCGCATGTTCCGTCATGCCAATGCCGTCGTCCCTTACGGTGACTTTTATCAGGTTGTCC
>Ga0189286_100361_pt1 | contig 14205 bp, 17 predicted proteins | sample UW69minimetaG_FD_130330 | JGI IMG/M metagenome (GOLD analysis project Ga0189286, IMG submission 130330) | Marine microbial communities from the Costa Rica Dome - UW69 mini metaG | ecosystem: Environmental > Aquatic > Marine > Oceanic > Photic zone | place: Costa Rica: the Eastern Pacific...
AACGATGATAATATGTGGTATGATTCCCTTTTGTGTAGCTCATAAAACAAAGTTACTCATAAATACTAGAAGTATCTCCCATCTGAAGATGGGGGTTTGATACCATTTGTTGGAATATCAAAATACGTTTTTAAAAATAGATTTATCTTTAAAAAAAATATCTCTATGCTTAATTTTTCGCTTCCTCAGAATGGTCCGCTGTCTAGTTTAATGATTATTGAAGGAATTTCAGATTTCAAAGCTGCAATTGCGTACGTAAACCAGTTACCTTACGGAAGAACGTCTGATCGTAGTGAGTATCGTTTGATCATACCTGAACAAAAAGGTACTTGTTCTACCAAACACGCTTTTTTAAAGCAACTCGCAATCGAAAGTCAACAAAAAGCTGTACAATTATTCATTGGGATTTATGAAATGAACGAAGCCAATACTAAAGGTGTAGGAAGCGTTTTAAACCACTATCAACTCAATTACATTCCCGAAGCACATACCTATCTAAAAATTGAAGGAAACGTAGTAGACATTACACGATCTACCACAAACAAAACTCTTTTTTTAAATAGTTTGATAATTGAACAAGAAATTCTCCCACATCAAATCGCAGATTACAAAGTACAATGGCATCAAAACTTCCTAAAACAATGGATTCAAGAAGGACAACGCTCCTACTCTTTTGAAAAAATCTGGAAGATTCGGGAGGAATGTATTGCGGCTTTATCAAATTAATTTACTCGTATTTTATTTTTCTTCAAACCAATTAAAAACGTACATTAGCAATACGATTGATTTGATTAGAACATGTTACACTTGTACACTCGCGCAAACCTCAACGCACTGATTTCCAAACGAGATGGCGAAACTAAATTCGGAGAAAAAGTAGAAACACTTTTATCTGCTGAAAATTTAATCGCACAATTAGAGCAAAGCGATGCTAAATATGTGCTTTTCGGAATTCCTGAAGATATTGGTATTCGTGCCAATCATGGAAAAGCAGGTGCCACAACTGCATGGAATGCTGCTTTAAAATCGCTCGTAAATACGCAAGATAATGCCTATAACAAAGGGAAACGTTTGTTAGTCTTAGGTCATTTAGATTTTTCTGAATTATTAGAAACTGCTAATAAAATGTATCCGAATGCGTATGATTATCATCAAAAACTTAGCGAATTAGTTGATAAGATTGATGAAGAAGTGAGTTACCTAGTGTATCAAATTGTAAGTGCTGGCAAAATTCCAATTATTATTGGTGGCGGACATAACAATGCGTATGGAAATATTAAAGGTGCTGCCTTAGGGAAAAGCAAATCTATCAATGTAGTAAATTTTGATGCGCATACCGATTTTAGAAGTTTAGAAGGAAGACATAGCGGCAATGGTTTTAGTTATGCCTTTAAAAAGAGCTTTTTAAATAAGTATTTTATGTTTGGATTGCATGAAAATTACACCTCTAAAAAAGTCTTTAAAACCATAGATAACTACTCAGATCGTATTAAATACAATACGTTTGAAGGAATTAAAATTCGTCATGAGCAAGGATTTACTTTTCAGTTAAACACTGTGCTTAATTTTATTGACAATCGTCCTTTTGGTGTAGAAATTGACTGCGATTCTATTGAAAATGTTCCAAGTAGTGCTATGACACCAAGTGGCTTTACCGCCAACGAAGCACGTATGTTTGCCTCATTCTTTGGAAAACAAAAAAATGCTAGTTATTTACACTTGTGTGAAGCCGCACCAAATGCCGACAATCCGCAAGAAACGTATTTGGTAGGGAAACTTCTAAGTTATTTAATTACCGATTTTATGCGTAAATAATTCAATTCTATTTGGATATGCTTTAAATGTTACATATACTTACATAAGTACTTATATAAACAGCTATACAATGGATGCTTTACGTGAATTTAGAGAGATTAGTTTGGGTTCAAGATTGAATCGCATGAGCGATGTGATGATGAAAGAAACTCAGAAAGTATATACTTATTACGGAATTGACTTTGATCCGTATTTATTCCCTGCTTTTAAGATTATTTCACTAAAAAATAAAACAACAAACACCGAAATTAGAGAATTGCTTAATGTCTCTCAACCTGCAATTACACAGACATTACATAAACTTTTAAAGAAAGAATTGATCAATATTAACAGTGATGAAACAGACAAACGAAAAAAAAATATTTCACTGTCTGATAAAGGTGAAAAATTACTCATCAAAATGATTCCGATTTGGAATGTAATTCATGAAACTGTTGAAAAACTGACAACGTTTCCTTCTGAAAATTTGGTTGGACATTTGAGTCAACTAGAAGATGCTTTTTCGGAAAAAAGTATGAGTGAACGTGTGATTTCTAATATGAAATCTAGTGAGCATTCAGAAATTGCAATTATTTCTTTTGATAAAAAATATACTGAAGACTTTTATAATTTGAATATAGAATGGTTGGAAACTTTTTTCTATGTAGAATCGCATGACAAAGTAGTGTTAAGCAATGCAAAAAGCTATATTATTGACAAAGGCGGACATATCTTTTTTGCCAAAGATGGTGAACATATAGCAGGAACTGTAGCCTTGATAAAAATAAAAGATGGTATTTTTGAATTGAGCAAGATGGCAGTTTCACCAGCATTTAGAGGTAAAAAAATTGGTCAAAAATTGATGCAACATTGTATCAGTTTTAGCAAAGAACAAAACTATACAAAACTCATTCTGTACTCCAATCGAAAGCTTGAAAACGCTATTTATATCTACGAAAAATATGGTTTTAAGGAAATTCCTATGGAAAAAGATAGTCCTTATGAACGTAGCAATATTAAAATGGAACTGCCTTTAGATTCTTAAGCAGTTTTGTATATACAGAATCAGCTTGTAAAGATTACATTTCCAATTATACAATTTTTTAATTTTCCTCGTAACAATTCAGTAGCTTTGGCGTCTTGTATGCGAATCGAACTAAAACTTCATGAAAGAGAGTTATATTACGTTTTTTAGACGCTTTTGGATTGTACTTATTATTGGCTTTATCCTTTACAATATTATTTTTCCAGAAACATTTTCCAGAGATAATATTGCTACCAAAATTCAGTCCTATGGAAATTATGGTTGGGCAATTTTCTTTCTATGTCACTTAGTTCGAGGTTTTGTAATGCTACCAAGTACTGCACTCATTTTTGCAGGTGTATTTTTATTTCCAAATGATTTATTTCTAGTATTATTGATTTCAGTAGTAGGAATTGTCATTTCTTCAATGATTGTATACTACTTTTCAGATAAGCTCGGTTTTTCAAAACTCTTTGATAAAAACACCAAAGCTTCTAACTTGGTAAAAGAAAAACTCTCGGGAAAATACGGCCCTTTGTTTATTATATTTTGGGCATTTTTCCCATTTGTTCCAACCGATTTGATTTGTTATACAGCTGGTGCTATGAAGATAAACTCTATTGTTTTTGCCATTAGTATTTTTATTGGCGAATTTATCTTATGTACCGTTTATATCTACGGAAGTTCATACTTTATATAATATTTACGTACAAATTTTTCAATATAATTTGATGGAATTCAGCCAAATCATAGGGTTTGATGATAAAGTCGTTTATACCTGCTTCGTAAATTTTATCTCGTATCTGATCTTCTTCAACTGCGGTTAATGCAATAATTGGTGTTGTTTGATCTGTTTTACGTATGCGTTTCGTAGTTTCAATACCGTCTAATCTAGGCATATTAATATCCATTAAAATCAAATCATAAGTTTTAGCCTTTAGCAAATCTATGGCTTCCAATCCATCTACTGCAACATCACATTGATATTCTCTACTTTGTAAAATTCGTTTTGTGATAACACGATTGATTTTGTTATCATCTACAACTAAAATACTTTTTTCTTTTGCATCAATAATTTGCTTAGACGCTATGTTGCTTTCAACGGAACTTGGCTTAGTGGTTTCTTCAAAAGTGATGACAAAACACAGCTCAGTTCCAATATTTTCTTCACTCTTTAAAACAATATCACTATCAAAAAGTTGCAATAAACTTTTAACTATAGACAAACCTAAACCAGTTCCTTGGTAGTTTTTCTCAATCGGACGTATTTGCACAAACTTATCAAAAACAGTAGCTTGTTTCTCTTTGGGTATACCAATACCATCATCTTCAATAACAAATTGAATAGTATGATTTTTGTATTTTTGAGCTATCAATTTGATCCGAATCCAAATGTTTCCAGCTTCAGTAAACTTGATCGCGTTTCCAATAAGATTTATCAAAATTTGAGAAAGCCGAACAGAATCTCCCAATAAAATTTCTGGAATCTTAGAGTCAATTTCTACGTGAATTTTATTCCGGTTTTGATTCGCTGAGAAACTGAACGAATTGACAACTTCATTTACCAAATTCTTCAAATTAAAAGGAATACTTTCTAGCTTTACTCCTTGCGATTCAATCTTGTTAATTTGTAACACATTGTTAATAAGTGACAATAGGTAATTACTTGAGAACTTGAGCGATTTAAAGTTTTCATTCTTTTTTAAATTCGGGAAATCTTCAGACAATAAGGATGTCAATCCTACTACACCATATAAAGGCGTCCGTAATTCGTGACTTACAGTAGAGAAAAATTGTGATTTCAAATTTGCCTGCGCTTCTGCTTCTATTTTAGCTTCTCGGAGTTCTGTATTCTTCAAGCGAAGTTTTTCTAAGGCTTTGTTTCTAAACTTATAGTTCTTAAACATATTAATCAATAATAAAATCAATATAAAACCTGCAATCATAAGCACATACAAAATTTGTTGAGATTTTCTAATAATGGTTTCCTGCGACTTTTGTTCTTCTTTAACTAGTTCTAAATCTCTCTTGTAGTCATCGACCGAAAACTTTGCTAACGCTAGTTGATTTTCCTTTATTTTGGACTGTTCAAAAAGAGTATCTCTGTATTTTAAATGCGTTTGCAAGAAATTATATGCCATTTCATGTTTTCCTTGCTTTTTTGCTAAAACTGCATATTGTTCATAAATCTCTATCAACTCTTCGAGCAACTCTTTATTTTTAGCATATTTAATCGCCTTTTTAAAATAGTTTTCTGCCAATACAAACTTGTCTTTGTTCATGTAATAGCAAGCCAATAAGAAATTGATTTGAGCTTTCGCCGAATCATCTCCATGATTTGTAAAAATCATATTCTCAGATTTTACCAAATATGGAAATGCAGTATCATAATCGCCTTTATCAATATACGTCCAGCCTATATTTAAAATTGGAGTTAAAATTTCGAAAGTATCTTTTATTTTTTCTGAATAACGCAACGATTCTTTATAGTAATAAATTGCAGAATCTGTCATTTTTAAGCCTTCCGAGTATACATTTCCTAAATTATTATATACCCAACTTTGAAGTGTATCATTTTTGCTATTTTTCGCAAAACGAATTGATTTCCTAAAGTTTTTCTTTGATTTAGAAAAATCTGAGATGCCTTCGTAAGCCAAACCAAGTTCATTATAAAATAACGTCAAATTATAGTAATCGTTTGCTTGGCTAGCATATACGATTCCAAGGTTAGCTGCTTCAATAGCTTCTTTATATTTATACTTTGAAAAATAAGAAGTTGATATTTCTAGATATTTTCGAATGCTATCGGAGGACTTGCCTTTGTCTATCTCTTGACTCTGCAAGGGAAGCACTATCAAAAAGCATAAAAGTATGGTACTGTATACAGTTTTTTTCAAAGATTCGGGTTTTAAAAACACTCTTAAAATACGAAAAAATACTACAGCAAAATAGTATCTGTAAATTCTTAATAAGAATTTGAACTTATTACAACAGTATTTTAATTGTCCAAATAATGTTCAATTCTTAAAACATACACCTATCTGCTAATTGCCAATATTCATCTGTTCTCTATTTTTAATTGTATCTTTAAGAAGATCTATAACAATTCAAAAATTATTTCGATTGAATCAAAAGGAATTACTCCCAAAAAGATGCTATCTTACGACACACCATGGATTGAACAAACGTTGAATTATATAAAGAATAACTAAGTTATGAATGCTTTTCACTACGCTTTTAAAGTAAAAGATATTGTATCGACACGTAAATTTTATGTGGAACTTTTAGGTTGTACCGAAGGTCGTTCTACAGAACACTGGATTGATTTTGATTTTTTTGGACACCAATTGTCAGGACATGTAAGCGACAACATTCCTAAGCTGGATTATTGTGGAAAGGTAGATGGGGTTAGTGTTCCAATTCCTCATTTTGGCTGTTTGTTAACGATTCCTCAATTTGAAACTTTGCAAAATACCTTTGAAGCAAATGACATTCAATTTGTAATAAAACCACAAATTCGCTACAAAGGGCAAGCTGGTGAACAACGCACGATGTTTGTCTTTGATTTTAGTGGAAATCCACTAGAATTTAAAGCTTTTTCTAATGAAAATGAAGTGTTTGCCAAATAATTCATACTTTTAGGAATATGAATGCGCTTAAACTACCTTTACAATTTGCTCCCGATGTAATGAAAAAAGAGCTTGCTCAATTTTCAAGAAAAGACTATCAAGATATTTACAATCCTTCTGTGCAATTGGAAACTTTGTGGCTAAAACACTTTATTGAACCTACACTTGGTCCAGATGGTTTACCTGTTTTTTTACCAAATGCAGCGTTGAAAAAATGTCCATATCTCAAAGCTGTTTATGAAATGTTTCTGTGCCAAGTAGAAACCTTTCGTGTGCATACATTAGATCCTGGAGCAAGCATTCAAAAACACACTGATTCTGGTTATAGTTTTGAACATGGAAAAGTACGTCTACACATTCCTGTACAAACCAACGATCAGGTAGAAATTATCTTAAATGGCGAACATATTCGCATGCAACCTGGCGAATGTTGGTACTGTAATTTTCATTTAGAGCACGAAGTAAGAAATAATAGTAAAGAACCACGCATACATATCATCTTAGACTGCATTGTCAATGATTGGTTAACACATGTTTTTAAGCAGGTGGAAATGCAATCCTAGCAATCATAAAACCCTCACATTTCTGCAAGGGTTTTAGAGTTTTTATGATGAGATACTGAATCAAGTTCAGCATGACGAAATCAATTATCTAATCAACTTCTTATACTTAATACGCTTCGGCATCAAGTCGCCACCTAAGCGTTTCTTTTTGTTTTCTTCATAATCTGAGAAGCTTCCTTCAAAGAAATATACTTGTGAATCACCTTCAAAAGCTAAGATATGTGTACAAATACGATCTAAGAACCATCTATCATGCGAAATTACAACTGCACAACCAGCGAAGTTTTCCAAACCTTCTTCCAAAGCACGCAAGGTATTTACGTCTAGGTCGTTTGTTGGCTCATCAAGTAACAATACGTTTCCTTCTTCTTTTAAAGTCATCGCTAAATGCAGACGATTTCGTTCTCCTCCAGAAAGTGTGCTTACTTTTTTGTTTTGCTCACTTCCTGAGAAATTAAATCGACTTAAATACGCTCTTGAATTTACTTGCTTTCCGCCCATCATGATTAATTCCTGCTCATCTGAGAAGTTTGCCCAAATTGATTTTTCAGGATCAATATTGGAATGCGATTGATCTACATATGCCAATTTCGCTGTTTCACCAACTGTAAATGTTCCTTTATCTGCTGTTTCTTCTCCCATAATCATTCGGAAAATGGTTGTCTTTCCAGCTCCGTTTGGACCAATAATTCCAACAATTCCTGCTTGTGGCAAGTTAAACTCTAAGTTTTCATATAATAACTTATCGCCATACGCTTTGGAAACACCTGAAGCTTCTATCACATTTGTTCCTAAACGTGGTCCGTTTGGAATATAGATTTCCAGCTTCTCTTCCGTTTGTTTTTGATCTTGATTTAATAACTTGTCATAATTTTTCAAACGTGCTTTTTGCTTTGTCTGACGGCCTTTTGCTCCTTGTCGAACCCATTCTAACTCTCGCTCTAATGTTTTCTGACGCTTAGAAGCTGTTTTACTTTCTTGAGCCAAACGTTTTGCCTTCTGATCTAACCAAGAAGAATAATTTCCTTTCCATGGAATACCTTCTCCTCTATCCAATTCTAAAATCCAGCCTGCAACATTATCCAAGAAATACCTATCGTGCGTAACAGCAATTACGGTTCCTTTGTATTGTGCTAAATGATGCTCTAACCAATGTACTGATTCTGCATCCAAGTGGTTGGTAGGCTCATCTAATAATAAGATTTCTGGTTCTTGTAATAACAAACGACATAGAGCAACTCTACGACGTTCTCCTCCAGAAAGCACTCCAATTTTCTTATCAGGATCTGGCGTACGTAAGGCATCCATCGCAATTTCTAACTTGGTATCTAATTCCCAAGCATTGGAAGCGTCAATTTTATCCTGTAATTCCGCTTGCTTTGCCATCAACTTCTCCATTTTATCTGCATCAGAATACACTTCTTCCAAACCAAACATATCGTTGATTTTATTGTACTCATCCAATACAGCAACCGTTTCTGCTACACCTTCTTTAACAATATCTAATACTGTTTTTTCTTCATCTAATTGTGGTTCTTGCTCCAAATATCCAACATTATAACCTGGCGAAAATGTTACTTCACCTTGATAGTTCTTCTCTACTCCAGCTATAATTTTAAGTAAGGTAGATTTACCAGAACCATTTAAACCGAGAATCCCGATTTTAGCTCCGTAGAAAAAACTGAGGTATATATCTTTTAAAACTTGCTTGTTAGTGCTTTGATAGGTTTTGGAAACCCTATTCATGGAAAAGATAACTTTCTTATCGTCTGACATAATTATGCTTTAATTTAATTGCTTATATAGCAAATATACATAATGAACTCGTTTAAACTTTTTCTATTTGCTAAAAAATGGATCTTTTTGACTCTGTTTTCTTCTTTTTTTCGCTACGTATTGCCGCTATTCACCTCAGAAAAGTTTTCAATCATTTAATTTTTACATCTTTCAAATCTAAAATATATGTGTATTTCGATAGATGATTTTTATAAAATACACGGCTGTAATACGATTATCATCAAGGAGGTTTTGTTCTTTTCTCGCAACCTTTTTTTCAATTCATCAAGAGGTTTTGATATTTTGCTACCTAGCAAAATAAAGTTTACTACGTATTAAACTTTAATTTGATACGTATTAAATATATTTTTCTTCACTTGAATAAATACAAATAGTCTTCTTCTTTTTATCAATTTCTCTTGAGAAGAAAACATAAACGTAAAGTAGTTTTCAAACTATTCAAAAGAGATTTATCCAATTTTCTTCAAGCTGAACTGATATTTCATCTTTATACAGACTGTCTATTAAACCTTTAAACACATACACTTAGAATCTTTTTTACATTTTTTTTCAGTTTTAGAAAACCATCTTCTCATTTCACTCGTATATAAAAGCGTAAACAGTAAAAATCTATTTAAAAACTTAAAAATTATGAAACGAGTAACAACCATTCTGGGAATCAGTATTGTATTGATAGGAAGTTTCTTTTTAATTGCTGCTAATCATATTGATGCTCCAGCAGTACAAGGAACTAGTTCTGACATTACCGATTTCTAAGCCTTTCAAGGAGAAAACAGCAACAATATTGCTTTTGTTGTAAACACACAAGGGTTATTGAGTCCAGCAGCTACAGGAAATGCCGCCTTCGATGAAAACACATTGATTGAAATTAATATTGATAACACAGGAGACAATATTGAAGATTTGGTCATTCAAGCAATTCCAAGAGGAGACAAAATGTACTTTTTTGGTCCTGTAGCACCTAGCGCAACTGGATTAAACAGCGTAATTGAAACTTCTGGAACTACTTCGTCCGTAGACATTACACAATACGGAAGTAATACCGTAATTGCTACAAATAACGGAATGCAGTTTTTTGCAGGCCCGAGAGACGATCCTTTCTTTATGGATTTTGCTCAGTATGGTGAAATCATCACAAGAAACGCTACGAGTTTTAACGATCCGGGAACAGATACATTTGCAGGTTCTAATGTATTATCAATCGTAATAGAAGTACCAAAATCACTCATTGGAGGTTCAGGAACAATCAATATTTGGACAGAAGGAAAAGGAAAACAATAATCAATCAACAATTACACTTATAAAAACTATTAAAAATGAAAACTATACAATCTATATTCGGAATGGCAATCTTAAGCATGTTCTTGTTCACAAGTAGCTCTTCTGATGATAATACTATTACAATTGATAATATGCCTGATTTTTCAGGAACATTTGCACAACAAGACCAAATGGGAAGACCTGCGGTAAATACTGTTTTTGTATCTGCGGCAAGCAAAGATTCCTTTAATACCACAATTCCGTCATAACAAAATGCCGCTTTTCAGAATTTATTTCAAACCAATTTAACAGCATTGAGTCCTGCTTTTACTAATCTTGGAGATCAGAATGCTTTGGGGCAAGATGCAGCAGCATTTACTGGTTTGTTAGCGACCGATGTTCTCAATGTTTCTTTGGATGGAACTACTACTTTTTATGATGAAACGAATGTATTAACAGGTCTTGCTTTGGCAGATGATGTTATTACTGTAGAATTACTATTAATTTTTGGCGGCGAAGACTTCACAGAAAACCCAACACTTTCTGATGATCGTGTAGACGCCAACGACAAACCTTTTTTGTCCTCATTTCCATACTTAGCCACACCGTGTTAATCTGATTTGCTATCAGAACATTTGGAACTTACAATTTAACGTATTTTTTAGTTGAACGATCACGCTAGATGCTCTCTGTTTTTTTAAAAACCAAATTCAAACTGAAAAATTAATCTAATGAATACCAAAGTCGCCTTTCAAATTATTGGAGTTTGTTCTCTTCTTATAAGCTGCACTTCAACTCCATCACAAAAAATTACAGCTTCTGAATCATATAATGCATGTTTAGAAGTTGCTGAAAATACAACGGTTGAAACTGCTACCGAAATTCACAAATTTTGGTCAGAAAAACTCGAAAAAACGCCGAATCAATATCCGTATCATAGCAAAATTGCGAATGCGGAAACACAATTGTTTGACGCCACAGGAAATATTACACATTTAGCAGAAGCTGCTCGTCATTTGGAATTGGTGAATGAACGCACCAAGTATCAAAATGCCAATTACATTCGAAGTCTAGTTCGAAACTATATTTCACAACACCGCTTTCAGGAAGCACTCGTATTACTTCAAAAAATAGAAGTGTTAGGTGAAAATCTACAAGCCACAAAAAAATATTGTTTGATGTGCATTTAGAATTGGGAAATACAAAGGAAGCTTCCACCTACCTCAACATTTTTAAGAATGAAAATAGCTTTGACACTATGATCAGACTTTCTAAATAATACGATCATGAAGGAAAATCACTCGCAGCCATTAGGATGATGGAGAAAGCTGTGAAAAAAGCAGAAGATGCCAATAATATAGCATTAGAGCAATGGTCCAATACCAACTTAGCTGATTTTTATGGGCAAGCAGGTAGCATTAAAGAATCGTATGCACATTACACATTGCTTTAAAGCTTTGGCACTAAATCCAAACGATGCGTATGCTAAAAAGGTATTGCGTGGATTGTGTTTTCGCATGAAAAAAATCCTGAAGAAGCCTTGCGAATTTTAAATACCATCATGTCACAACACAAAGCACCTGATTATTACTTATTGAAAGCTGAAATTGCAGAATTTATGGGGGAATGATCAGATTTCTAAATTAAATGGAAAGAAGATTTATGGAGGAACGGATCCGCAATTTACCAAAGAAAGTTGTCCACCGAGTTTTGTGCATTGCCCGACTAGAATTCCGCATCAATGTCCAGATCCTACAGAACTACCAGATTGTCATCTTTCAGAAGTTCCTGAATGCCATAACAATTTATCATGCGAAACCGACTATTGTGATTAAAAACTAGTAATGAAAAGGGAAATATCAGTTTTGAAAAGCGGTTGCTTCCACTAAGCTAATCGGGAAGTAGTTCGCTTTTCTTTGTGCAATTTTTTCAGGATTCGAAGCCACAACACCAAGCGTGTACAATTGCTCTAATGTTGGCGATTCACTTCCGCCTGCTGGTTCTTAGGTAATTCCAAAGGCTTCTGATTCGTTTGCGTTCTTTAAATCAAACACTTTGTCTTGATCTGTGGTAAAGTTTTCTATGATTCCCAAACTTATTGGCGTCAACGGATCTAATTTTAAAGACCAAACCTGATACACTTTTCCTGCTGGCAGTTCTGGCAATCCTTTCAAGTCTACATATATATTATTAGATTTTTTATCCCAATATACTTTAGCATGCAAATCTGGAGAAACTACTTGTCCGTCAAGTGACACTGAAATGATGTCTTTGGTTCGTAACAAATCTAGCAATTCGTTAGCTGCTGTTAAATCACTATTTGCTTTATAAATCTGCTCTTTTAGCGCTTCTCTTTCTGCGCGCACTGTTTCAATTTGAGATTCTAAATCAGCTTTTAACATCATGGTAAATACCAATCCTGCTGCAAACACAACAGCTGCTGCCCAACCTACATAGCTAAATATCGAACGTTTCTTTTTCAGTGGAATCAAAGGAATATCATCTGAATCATCAGTATTTGAAAGATTTAACTTTTCTCTGATAACATCAAAACTTGTAACAGTTTTTCTAGTATCTGTAGCTGCCGTAAGGTTTACAATAGTCGCTTCAATGGAAAGTACTTCTTGCTTTACTTCAGGATACTTTTGCATAATGTCATGCACTTGCTCATTTTCTTGTTCATAAAGCGCGACTGCTACATACAGTTCTAATATTCCAGATACTGTGTATTCCTTGCTATCCATTATTCTTCCAGTGCTTTTCTAAGTTCACTAATGCAATTTCTATTTCTAGTTTTTACAGTTCCTAAAGGTATTTCGAGGGTTTCGGCAGTTTCCTTTTGTGTAAATCCTCTAAAGTAAATTAAATCAAAATTTGCTTACACTTTTCGGCAAGCTTTCCTATATATTTTTTTATACCAATGGCATTGATTTTTTGCTCTAAATTATCATTACTATCAATATTATGTACGAAGAAATCAATGTCTTGGTTTTACTGTGCATTCTTAAATGATTTTGAACGGACTTTATCAATGGCAGCATTTCTTGCAATATTGAGCAACCAGATAAAAAAACGACCTTTTTAGCGATATATGCATCCGATTTATTCCAAGCTTTTATAAAGACATCTTGCATAACTTTAGCAGCAATATCGTCATTTTTAACAATAGTGTTTATAATACCAAAAATACTTTCATTATACATTTCGTATAACTTTTCAAAGGCTTTGGCGTCCTTGTTTTTAAATTGCTCCATAAGAGTATCTAACTCCATGAAGTTACATTGCTTCTACAGAAAGTGTTGTCGTTTTATACAAAGAGTTAAAGCTACATTTTTTTGCAAATTCTACATTTTTTCCCATAAAAAAACTTCCTAAAATGGAAGCCTTATCATGTCATAGTATAGTTGTTGTTGCGCTACACTCTACCTTTTAATGCATTAAAAACCCATGCAATGGCAAAAAATCCTATTCCAACAGCTGCAAATCCATATCCCGCAACATCGTCATATCTAAAAGCTCCAAGAGCAATTAAACCCATGCCTACTAAGATCATTATCAATGTAGCCCAACCTAATACTGTATTTTTGTTCATTCTCATAATTTGATATTTTGGCACATCTCCAATACAACTCCACTCCGTGTAGTGTATTGCAGTCAGGCTTTCGGCTTATCTTTTTTTTATATATTTAAAAACAAAACTTACTGATATTTAAACATATAAATAATAGCAGAATGCCCAGTTGACGCTTAATCGTATTCGTTTGTGTATTCTTATTTTATTAAGTTATACTTTTCAAAAATATGGATAAATCTTTAAATTACTTTGCTTTTTTTAAACAAAAATAACTACGTAAAAAGATTACGTATGAATATTTTAGTTTAGCAAAGTAATTAATCGATTTTAAAATATTCAAAATGACTTCAGAAGAGAGCTTTAAAAGAAAAAATACACTGCCTATAAGTTCATACACAAGAAATCCACCAACAATACTATAGCTGTAAGCTTCCACATTTTTGAAGACTTACCCTTTTTCGGACAGTTCTAAATTAAACAAAATAGATTACAAAGGGGCTAGCCCCTTTGTAAATTCTCTTAAAACTTCATTAGGGCTTTTTCTTCCTAATGATTTATGCGGAT
>Ga0189286_100363_pt1 | contig 14174 bp, 17 predicted proteins | sample UW69minimetaG_FD_130330 | JGI IMG/M metagenome (GOLD analysis project Ga0189286, IMG submission 130330) | Marine microbial communities from the Costa Rica Dome - UW69 mini metaG | ecosystem: Environmental > Aquatic > Marine > Oceanic > Photic zone | place: Costa Rica: the Eastern Pacific...
CGCCTGGTCCCAGGGCCTGGAAAGCGCCTTCGAACTGGGCTGGGTGAACAACGAAGACCAACTGGGCGACTGGCTGGAAGGCGTACTGGAAGACGGCCTCACCCGCTGCGAACTGCCTTTGCTAGTACGCCTGCAAACCGCCTGGGCGACCAATGACAGCACCGCGTTGACCGATTGGAACCAATGGCTACACGCCACCCGCGAAACCGCCGAACTGAGCGACGAAGACACCCGCCTGGGCTCCGCACTCGTCCGCCTGTTGGGCAGCCTGGACCTGCTGCCAGCGGAAGGCCGAATGCCGGAAGACCCCGGGTACGTCACTGTTTTCGCCTGGGCTGCCCACATGCGCCACGTACCCGTACGCCAAACCCTGCTCGGCTTCGCCTGGGCCTGGCTGGAAAACCAACTCGCCGTCGCCTGCAAAGCCATGCCCCTGGGCCACACCGCCGCCCAACGGCTGACTGAACGGTTACGTCCAAAACTGGTACACGCCGTCGACCAGGCACTGACGCGAGAAGACAACGAACTCGGCCCGGTACTGCCCGGCCTCGCGCTCGCGAGCGCACACCATGAAACCCAGTATTCACGGCTTTTCAGAAGCTGAAACAAAAAACGATCTTTAAAAGAGAAACGGAGAACACGCCATGAAACATTGTCTGAGAGTAGGAGTCGGCGGCCCGGTCGGCTCAGGTAAAACTGCATTGCTGCGCCAACTCTGCAAAGCTTTAAAAGACCACTACGACATTGCTGTGGTCACTAATGACATATATACCCGTGAGGATGCGGACTTCTTATTGAAACACGATGCCCTCCCAGCCGACCGCATCCTCGGCGTGGAAACCGGCGGCTGCCCCCACACCGCCATCCGCGAAGACGCCTCCATGAACCTCGCGGCCATCGATGACCTCCAAAGCCGACACCCCAGCCTCGAACTGGTGCTGGTCGAATCCGGCGGCGACAACCTCTCCGCCACCTTCAGCCCGGAACTGTCTGACCTCACCCTTTACGTCATCGACGTCTCCGCTGGCGACAAAATCCCGAGAAAAGGCGGCCCCGGCATCACCAAATCCGACCTGCTGATCATCAACAAAATCGACATCGCCGAACAGGTACACGCCTCCCTGGATGTGATGGACCGTGACTCAAAGAAAATGCGCGGCGAGCGCCCCTTCGTGTTCACCAACCTCTACGACGGAGTAGGGCTGGAAACCATCATCAGTTTCATTCTTGAGCGCGGCATGCTACCGGAACGGCGCCCCAACAAAGTGGCCGAAACCGCCTGACACCGAACCACAAACCCCGAATTCAGCAACACAAGGAATAACACCATGAACCAGACAACCAAACTCCTCATGGCCGCCGGCCTGCTACTCACCGCCACTACCGCAGCCGCCCACACCGGCCACGGCGCCCACGCTGAAAGCGGCTTCCTCAGTGGTTTGCTTCACCCCATGCTGGGCCTGGACCATTTGTTGGCCATTGCTGCTATCGGGTTTTGGAGTGTGCGCCAGAATAACCTCATGAAAAACGCGACGCCTGCCTTCGTGATCGGCGGCATGGTTCTGGGCGCAGCCCTTGCCTGGGGCGGACTGAGCCTGCCGGGCGTTGAAACTGGCATCACCTTCTCCGTACTGGTGGCCGGTATTCTCATCGCTACTCTGGCCAAACTGCCCACGGCTGTTGGCGGCATGCTCGTCGGTGCTTTCATGCTGTTCCACGGCTTCGCTCACGGTACAGAAATGCCTGCAGGGGCAACTTTGGCCGCATACCTGGCCGGTTTCTCCATCGCTACTCTCGCCATCACCCTGGTTGGGCGTGGGCTGGGTAGCTTGATGCTGAAGGCGGATAGCCGGTTTAGTCGTGGGGTTGGTGGTGTTCTGGCGGTTGCTGGGGCGTATTTGGCGGCTGCCTGATAGCCTGACAAAAGGCCGCTCGGGAAACCGGGCGGCTTTTGTTGTATATGATTTACTAAATTTTACGTCCTCCGGGTAGGAACTTTCCCAAGGATTGGTCTAGTGTGTAGTCATAAGAAACGGATCGACGCCGCTGTTAAGGATGACGGATGGACTACACGCAGATACTGCACACACTTCAAAACGCCATTCCAACGGGCATCTGGTATCTGATTCCGCTGTTCATCCTGGCGGCGGTTATCAAATCGCCCTGGTTCAAAGGTAAAGCCGGGGAAGCGGTGACTAACCTTTACGCCAAACTCTTTCTCGACAAAGCCCGCTACCATCTCATCAAGAACGTCACCCTGCCAACGGAAGGCGGCACCACCCAGATTGACCACTCCATTGTGTCCCGGAACGGAGTGTTATGATGGAAACCAAGAGCATAAAAGGCTGGCTTTTTGGAAACGAGAAACTGCGTACTGGCCTCAGAGAATCTACTGGCACTCCCGGAAATTCCGGAATTCGCTGCATCAGAACTACAAGAATATGAAGATCTTGCCGTGCCTGTTGGGCTTAGGCGATGAGCAGGTGTTTTCGCTGGTAGTGTTTGTGGGCGACTCAACCTTCAAAACGCCGGTGCCGGACAACGTGACTCATGGTCATGGGTATATCTGCTTTATCAAAAGCCAAACTGAAGAGCTGCTGTCGAATGCCGCGAAGGGAGCTTCAGGTGCAGGCCGTTTTTCGAAGCATGTTTTCTAGAGAAGGATGCTTTTAATGGGCGAAAGAGCATCCTACAAAAATAGACAGATCAAGATAGTTAAGCGTAGGAAATCAAAGCGGCGAAAGGCTAAATCCAAACGTTCTGGAAAAATTGAGTTTAATAATCTTGAGGCTCGGATTGGCGGCTCGACTAAAGAAGATCAAAGAAAGCATTCAAATAAAGGGACGCGAATGAAGATCGAAAAAGTTAGAGTCGAAGGGTATCGACTTCTTCAGGATATGGAAGTAATGCTAGAAGACAGTTCTACGGTGATTGTAGGGCGGAACAACAGCGGGAAAACATCTTTTACTGATATATTTAGCCTCTTCGTTGGTAGTTCTGGTGCAAGGTTTCGACTTGAAGACTTTTCTCCCGATCAGCGTTCTGATTTTCTTAAAGCAAAGGAAATGAGACAACAGGGGAAAAAGCCAGAGGATATACTCGCGGCACTCCCTTTGATATCTCTTACGCTCACCTTCCGTTATGACAGTACCGCCAAGTCGTTGGGACCTCTTTCACCTTTTGTAATTGACTTGGATGAATATTCCACCGCTGCCATTGTGCGCGTAGAATACCGAGCAACGCTTAAAACCCTCCACACCCTCCTCGATGTACCTCCTCCAGCCGAGCATGTAGATCCAACACAGCATTTTTTTCGCTCATTGCGTGATACGTTGCCGAAAGCGTATAGCAGCCATGTATTGGCGATTGACCCAACTGACAACTCCAATCGGCGTGATTTCGAGGGCACAGTTGCACTTACTGAGTTGCTACAGTGCAACTTTGTGCGCGCTCAACGAACTCTCGACCATTCAAAGCATGGTGAGACGAACGTAATTGGAAAATTGCTCAGCACACTATTCAAGACGGCTAACGAACCATCCGCAGCGACTTTAGATCAGAAACTAGCTATGGAACTCAAGGAGTCCGTCGAAGGCATCGAACGCGATATCCAGGGTAACTTCGATGAAATGCTAAAGAAGTTACTGCCGGCCATGGAAGTACTTGGCTTTCCAAGCCTAAACGATACCGAGCTTCGGCCGGAAACGTCGTTGAATGTTGAGGCCCTTCTTTCAGACCATACAAAGGTGGTATACACCGGAACAGACGGGGTGCATCTCCCAGAGGGCTACAGCGGTCTCGGTACTCGCAACTTAATTTATATGCTTTTACAGCTCGAGAGCTACCATAAGGCTTACCGCGCAAAGGAACCCCGCCCAGCTACTCACCTAATCTTCGTCGAGGAGCCTGAGGCTCACTTACATCCGCAGATGCAGGAAGTATTCATCAGTCAGCTAAATGCTGCCACTAGGAAGCTGTCCGCAAGCTATCCCGATGAGGCTGCCTGGAATGTTCAGTTCGTCATCACGACGCATTCGCCGCATGTCGCAAATGCTGCATCATTTGAAGCCGTTCGGTATTTCCTTAACGAGTCACCGGGCTCGTCGAATACGCGTCAGACTAAGGTCAAGGACTTCAAGAAGGGCATGAGCACCATCTCATCAGATGACAAGAATTTCTTACACCAGTACATGACGCTGACGAAGTGCGATCTGTATTTTGCAGACAAAGTTATCATGGTCGAAGGTACAACCGAGCGGCTACTGATGCCTCGTCTCTGCGGGTTTGTTGATAAGACGCTCGACGCTCCACATAAGCTGGCTAGGCAGTATGTGACCTGTGTCGAGGTTGGAGGTGCTTACGCACACATATTCTATCCACTCCTTGACTTCCTTGAGCTCAAAACTTTAGTCATTACTGATATAGATTCAACCAAACCAGTGCAAAAGGAAAACAAGAAAGGAAACTTGATTACGACTTGGGAGAAGTGCCCAGTGGCTGAAGGTGAACGGACTTCGAATGCAGCGATCAAGCAATGGTTTCATCCGAAAGGGGCAGAGAATGAAAAAGGCTGGCAGATCACTCCCTCCGAGCTTATAGCCAAAACTGCAGATGATAAGTTGAGTGGTTATCGACGGATTGCCTATCAGATTCCTGAAAGGCCTGAAAAAGGCGTGTGCGCGCGCAGCTATGAAGATGCGTTGGTTCTCGCCAACCCGAGATTGTTTGAATGGGCGGAGGAGCAAGATGAGGCCACTGAAGCGTGGGAGATTGCGAAGGGGCTCGCAAAAGCGGATACAGCTTTAAGGTTCGCCATCTGCGAGAAGGAATGGGTGCCTCCTCGCTATATCCAAGAGGGACTTGAATGGCTTGCCGAGCCACTTGTACCCCCCGAACAGAACGAGAATGCTCCCACAGAAGAGAGGTGGGGATGACTGAGCCTGCAAAGAACCCTGCACTTATTGCAGCACAAGAAGCCCAGAGAAAGATTGAAGAGGCCCTTGATGTGGGTCGTAGCTTTCGCTTGGAAGCCGGTGCTGGCGCAGGCAAGACATATTCCCTCGTTGCTGCGCTAAAGTGGCTGATTGCCGAACGAGGACCAGATTTGATTCGAGCTGGGCAAAAGATCGCTTGCATTACCTACACCGAGGTTGCGCGAAATGAGATTGCCCAGGAAATTGAGGATCATCCCGCCATCTTAGTCAATACCATTCACGGCTTCTCGTGGGCGTTCCTTAGACAATTTCAGAAGGCGCTACGTGAACTCGTGGAAGAAATGGATGATAGAAAAGAAAAAATTGAACGCGGCGGGGGAGTCGGTCTAAAGCCCGTGGATTACGACCTGGGATTCTTCGGCGTCGACAACGACCGCGTCACGCTGAGTCACGACGACATTCCTGAACTGGTTGCAATCCTGCTGCAGAAGGAGAAGTTCCGGAGCATCTTTGCCCAGCAGTTCCCGGTAATATTCATCGACGAGTATCAAGATACTCATCGTTATTTTATGGAGGCAATTACTGAGCGCTTCTTGAAGCCAGCTACTGGCCCCCTAGTTGGTCTATTTGGGGATCACTGGCAAACCATCTATAGAAGTGAATACGAGCTTGCGGAGTATCCGATCAAAGAAATTCCCAAAGGTTCCAACTTTCGATCAACACCGGCAGTTGTAAATGTTCTCAATAGGCTTCGCCCAGAACTGAGCCAAGAGGTTCCGGACCCCGAAGCAAAGGGCGAAGCGCGTTTCTTTCATACCAACTCTTATAAGGGACAAAGAACCAACGAAATGCACTCCAAAGAGGATCTGCCACCTGATCTAGCCCGGGCTACTCGAAAAAACTTGATGCATCGATTACAAGCTGAAGGTTGGGAGTTGAGCAAGACTAAGGTGCTGATGCTTACCCACAACGTATTAGCAGCCGAACAGGGCTATCCCAACCTTGCCAAGATATTTAGCGGTCGCAATGAGCTGTTTGCAAAGAAGGAAGATTCTTTGATCAAATTTTTTGCAGAGGTCGTTGAGCCTATATGTGAAGCTTATGATGCATCTCGTTACGGAGAAATGTTTAGGACGTTGGGCTCTGTCCCTATGATAACCAAGCATGCGGACAAAGCCTGCTGGCGTCGCGACATGGATGCGCTTCAGAAGCTCCGAGTAGAGGGCACAATCGGGCAAGTCATCGATCACCTTAAGGCAACTAGGCGCCCATCTCCCCCGGACCGGGTACTGCGACGTGACGAAGAGCTAATAGCGCTAAATGGCCAACCTATTCCTGAGGAGGGATCCGCACTTCGGCGATACAGAAGTTTGCGAGATATTTCTTATGGAGAGGTTATCGAGGTCGTCAAGTTCATCGAAAACAAAAACTCTTTTGCTACGCAACATAGTGTCAAAGGTGCCGAGTTTGAGAACGTTCTTGTCGTACTGGGAGGCGGCTGGAATCATTACAACTGGCCGAAACTACTTGAGCTGTTAGAAACAAATGCGCTGACTGCAAAGAACACAAAGGGTTACTACCGTGCACGTAATTTGTTTTACGTATCTATCTCACGGCCGATGACGCGGCTAGCGGTACTAGCCACACAGGCCATGCCTGATTCTGCTATCAAAACCATTAATCGCCTCTTTGGGAAAGACAACGTGGAAGGTCTTTCAATATTTGAAAATTGATGCTTTCGTCATATCTCAAGAAAAAGCGGGATGAATTTACTTTTGGGCGAAAGTGGGAGTAATGGGTGAAGCTGCTACTGACCCTTTCTCCAATTATGGAAACGGGCGGCGTTCGGTGCTGTTTGGTAACTTCTCATAGGTATACGTAAAAGGACTTTAGCTCAATGCGTTTTCTATTAGATACCAACATTCTGATTCCGCTCGAGGACTCGATGCTTAGGCTGGAGCCCAGCTATGCGAAATTCGTTCAGTTGGCGCACAGGCATGGGCATCAGCTCATGTATCATCCGGCGTCAAAACGCGATATTGAGCGTGATCCTAATGAGATTCGTCGTAATCAGACGCTAGAGCGTCTTGCCAAGTATGATTGTTTGAACACGACACTCATGTGCCCGTGGAACGATTCCAGTACCAAAGTAAATGATGCTTGCGATAACGAAATTCTCTATTCGCTGTTCTGTGAAGCTGCGGATTACCTAGTAACAGAAGACAAAGGAATCCACGAAAAGGCAAGAAAACTTGGTTTGCTGGCCCGTGTTATCGCAATCCAGCCTGCGGAAGACCTTTTACTGCGTCTGCACGAGCAAGCAGACATATCCCTCCCGCATATACAACAGGTCCCGTTACATGACTTAACTCCTCTGTTATCCGGTGAATTCTTCAATAGCCTTCGAGATGGGTACCATGGTTTTGATGACTGGTTTAGGTCGAAAGCGCGCCAGCAGCGGCAGGCTTGGGTGTATTGGGAGAAACAGCGAGAACAGCTTGGCGCAATCTGTATCTTCGACCGACAATGCGATGAAGTGATTACTGATGACGGCCAAGTTGCCGTTGGTGATGCATTGAAGCTCTGTACGTTTAAAGTCGGAGAAATGTCCCGAGGAAAGAAGGTAGGTGAGCTTTTCCTTAAGATGGCATTTCGTTTTGCGACAGCGAACCAACTTCAGACCATATTCATACACGCGGACCCGAGCCCACATCATTACCTCATTACACTGCTGGAAGAGTTCGGCTTCTGCTCGGTGGGTACTTACAACGGTGATAGGATGTATGTAAAGTCGCACCCTGTCGAAAGTCCCGCCGACCCTGAATCTCTAGCGTTACAACCGTTAGAGTTCCATCGGCGCTACTATCCACACTTCAAAACAGATTCGTCCGTCGACAAATTCATCGTGCCAATTCGACCTGAATTCCACGACGTGCTGTTCCCGGACTGGAAGCCTACCCGAATGCAGCAGGGTTCGCTTTTCTCGGGGTTTTTCCCCGAAAACAGTGCCGGTAACGCAATAAAACTGGCGTACCTCTGTCATGCTCCCGCCAAACAGATAGCGGCTGGAGACGTTGTATTGTTCTATCGCTCACACGATGAACGAGCCATTACTAGTGTTGGTGTGGTTGAGGAGTATCAGACATTGCAGGATGTGAATGCGATCGCTAGGCTCGTCAGCCGGCGAACCGTATACGATATGAGAGCTATAGTAGACATGGCGAGGAAAGAGACTCGGGTAATGCTGTTTCGGCTGGTCAAACATTTTGACGAACCGATCCCTCATCGCTGGTTGCAGGACAACAATATAGTTAATGGCAGCATTCAGAGCATCCAGCGTGTGGTCGACGCGAAGTTTGATAAGGTCACTGTGCATGCACGCGTCTAGTACCGTTCTTCTTTCTCTGCATCCGCGACATGCAAAAAAAATTCTTTCTGGGGAGAAACGTCTGGAGTTTCGTCGAGTTTGGGCCAAAAGACCTGTTTCGACTGTCGCGATTTACGCTACGTGTCCCGTGCAGCGCATTGTCGCAATCGCTGATGTAAGCCAGGTCCACGAGGGTTCACCAACCAAACTTTGGGAGTTGGCCAAGGCTATCGGCGGTGGACTCCCGCGTCGCGAGCTTTATGCGTACTTTAAAGGACGAAAAGCGGGCTATGCCGTAGAGCTTGAGAATGTACGCGAGTGCAACCCTGCGCTGGACCCCTCTCAGCTCATTGAGAACTTTCGGCCGCCTCAGTCATTCCAATATCTCTGTCAGACACAGCATGAATCGATCCTTCGTGCTATGCGTGGCGACGAGTCAGGTTGGGTTATGTTCATTGCCGGAGTGCATGGTGTTGGCAAGTCCACGTTGTGTGCTGGCTTGGTTCGAGAAGGGGAGGTGTTACATAGGAGCGCCGGTCAAATAATCCGGGAGGCAGATGAAAAAGCATTATCGGAAGACACAAAGGCAGTACGCGACATTGCTCACACTCAGAAGCTATTGGTAGCGGGGGTCAATCGATTACGCAATGGAGGTCGAAAGCTACTGCTTGATGGGCATTTCGCTTTGCTCAATGGCTCAGGGGATGTAGAACCAGTAGCGCTTGAAGTGTTTGAAGCTTTGGCCCTTGACCGGATAATTCTAGTGCATGACTCATCGAAAGAAATCCGAAATCGACTGATCTCACGTGATAAAACTGCGCCTTCCGTTTCCAAAATAGTAGAGCTACAGTCGGTTGAGGTTGAGACAGCCGAAGCGGTAGCGGAGACTTTAGCGATACCTTTAGTTCGGGTTGCCTCGGGAGACTTGGCCGGTTTCGCAAAGGCATGTGCTGGTTCGAAAGCCTTGACGTGACGTTTCTTCCCCCAAAGCAACGGTGGTGGCTGACGTTAAAAACTAGTAAGGAAAGAAAACATAAAACTACTTTCTTTTCCAAGATATGTAACCACCCCTTCGGCAGGAAACACATCTCGGGCTTGAATAAAGGGAAGTCACAGTCGCTTTTGCAGTGACAAAAAACTCCCGAACGCAATCCCCGAAAAACTCAAAATTGATTCCTGCAGGCTCGGGTCAGGTTACGAAAGTGTCCAGTGGTGTAGTGTGCGGCAAGTGTCAGAGTTGACGCTCGTAAGCCCCACAGGCGGGCGCCTGAATAGAGCTGTGCTTGGTTAGCCTGGGCTGCATAATTGATGAAGCTATGGTCATTCCGTTTCTTGATTCTTGTGACGTAGCCAACGGTGAATCATATGTTTAGTTTCTTTTGAAATACTTTGGTTTTTGTGCTTTTTTATCTCGACAATTTCTAACTTACTGCCGCGTCTTCTAAGTTCGAGGGTGGCTCGTTCCTCTAGATGCACCCGGAAGATTAGGCTTTTCCCTGAAACTGCCTTGTTTACATAGGTTCCGATGCAGTGCTCCATTATCTTTCCTTCCTCAATCAACTGGTTCGCACTTACTATCCGTTCTAACCAACTTGGTGTTTTTAAATCAGGATCTTCAAATATTATGTCAGGATAAAACTTGGTGTTCGACCTTACAGTTAACGACACCCAGTGGTCATGTAATAGTTGTAATCTCTCTTTATCTTCGAGCTGCATCAACATGTTTCGAGCATTCTTTATATTGAGTCGGTTTCCCATCTCCACAGTGTCTTCAAATAGTCGTTCAAGAGCGTTAAGTCGTCGAGTGAAGTCTGACATTCTCCGGTAGTCTTTCTTGCACCAGTTCCATGCTATTCTTGAAGATGATAGGTTTGGATATCTTTCGTCAATGTAGAGTGCTTGAACAGGGATTGTTTCCCAGTGCTTAAATTTCGAGATTGTTGCTTCGTTGCTGGCATTTCTTTTAATTAATTCTAGCTCGTTTTGCTCGCCGTTTAAAGTCACGATCTTTTCAAGGAATTTTACTGTTCGTTGTTTTTCTGAGTTTAGTGTAAGCGCTGTAAGTTGCTTTCTTTTGGCGCCAAATATACTATCTAGTGTTTTCTTGGAATAGCAGGCTTCACTGTTGATTCGATCTAGCACTATCCAAAACAAAGCCTTGTTGCTTAAAATCATTTGCTGTGCCCGATGAGATTCGGCGCACGATTTTATTGCTATCAACTGAAGGTATTTTACCTCGATCAAACTATTTATTGCTTCATTAGATATCGATTTTGGCAATTTTCCTAATAAGTTATTGTATATACATTCTTGGTCGGTAGCGAATAGCGCAAAGCCTGGATCAATATCTTCTTCGAAGCTTCCATATGCTTCAGTTCTAATGCGTATATTGTCATTCGATATAGATAATTTGACCTTGCAATCTAGAGACGGTTGGAAGTTGATCTCTACATCAATAGTGTCAGTGTCCGGTACGTCACTTTTTGACACTTCAGTTGTGATTTTTGTGCACATTTTCTTTGAGATCTTCAATTAGTTCAGATAGTTTCTGGTTTTGTTCTTCGGAAAAAGAATGAGAAAAGTGTGATTGCGTAATCTCGAGTTCCAAAAGTCTAGATTCGGCAACTATTAGATGAATACGATTTAGGTGGTCTATTGCCTGACGCCCATCCTCAGCCAGCTTACCTAGCTCAAACTCGATCGGTCCTATTTTCGCGCGACCAGACTGGCCGGAAACCAATCTTTCCATAAGCAGAGTTATTGGCTTTCTCAAACAAAATATAGCGATTATTGCAACGACTTCCCATGAGACAAGGGCTTCGATTAGCGGTTCAATTTCCGACAAAATTTTTGGCCTGCTTATGTCTGTATGTGTCTATAAGTTAGCTCAAGAACCATAATATTAACAGAGCGTTGGAGAAAATAAGCAATTGGGGAAGTCACTCAGGAAGAGAGGCGCGACGATTAAGACGGAAACCGATACTGATCTATTTCTTAGCTCTAAGTTCTAGAATGTGAAACGACCCTTTCTGCCAGGAAATACCTATCGGGCCTGAACTAAATGGAAGGCGCAGCCGCTTTTGTGGTGAGACCGAGACCTCCCAAACACAATCCCTCAAAAACTCAAAAGTGATCCCGCCGGAATCCTCGCACGTCAGGTTGCGAAAATGTCCGGTGGTGTAGGGTGCGCCGAGCGTCGCAGAGTCAATTCTGTTTAGACCTTCTTCCAACAAGGGGCTGAAAACGGGGACAGACCTATTTTTTAGCTACTTACTTATCCCCGCCTGTCACCGTGGCAAAGTAAGCCGCCACAGCCTGGATTTGCTCTGCAGACAGGGATTCTTCAAACGCGGGCATAATGCCAACGCCGCCGGTAACGGCGTTGACCACGGTTTCCCTCGATGGTTTCAGTTCATCCAGGTTCGGGCCGATGGTGCCGGTAGAGCCAGCGTCTGCAAGGGTATGACACACAGTACAGGCAGGCTGTGCTTCCTGGGTGAATACCTTTTTTCCGTTTTCGGTGTCGCTGGCCTGTGCCAGAAGCGACAAGCCACACAGGGGTACAACAAACACTACTGCAATCAGTCTCATATTACGTCTCTCTGAGGATACTGGGCGGGGCAGTCCTGTCCTCGGGCCGCCCCGCTGTGTATCAGCTGATCGCTACGGTGACGCCGTGGTCTTTCCAGCCATTGTGGCCATAGCCACGCTCGTTATCGGTCCGGCCTTCCGGCTGGCTGTTGCCTTCAACGTCCGTCGCCCGGCTGACAATACGATGTTCGCCGGCTGGCAGGTCCGCTGCCAGGACAAAAGGTCGCCAGGCGTGGGGGCCTAGGTCCGGCCCCAGGAACCGGGCCTGCTTCCAGGTTTTACCGCCATCAACCGAAACGTCCACTTTTTCGAGCGTCACTGCGCCACCAAAGGCGACGCCGTAGATCATGTTCCGGCCACTGCTGCCAGTCTCCAGAGGCGCGGTCACCCAGGATTTGACGTTCATTTCCCACATCGAGGGCTGGTCCGGGGCGCCTTTCACGCCCACATCCCGGATGCGGTAACCGGAAAACCGGGACAGATTTATTTTCCAGCTTCTTCAGTGTCTGAAAGCCAACTCGAGTCACTACCAACAGCCTCTCTGGTTCGGTTAACGTCGGCTTCCACTGCATAGAACGGATTCTGTGCTTCAAAAGCAAGGAGAAGCTGATGCCAAGACAGGCCAGGGGCATTGTGCCCGGTTTTCCCCACCATATTGTTCAGCGCGGCCATAACCGCCAACCGGTGTTCGTGGAACGCCGTGATTTTGAGTACTATCTGGCGAACCTCCAGGAATGGAAGCAAGCCTATGAACGGAGGTGTTCAGTTACTGTCTGATGACGAATCATGTTCATCTCGTCGTTCAAGCAAACGACAACGTGACCGCAATTCCCCAATTGATGAAGCGTCTTGCTGGTCGGCAGACCCGCAAAAATAGATCTATCCCAGTTTTCACGGTTAACCGGGTTTTCAACCCGGTTTCCTTTACTGCCTCATCGCTATTTCCCGACTATCAACTGCGCGAAGCTGAGTGGGCATCAAGCGTCCGCAGATTCCTAGAGATTCCGCTACAATGAGCGGCTTCGTTAATTCAGCCAGGAGCTACGCTATCACCGTGCCACTGCCTCGTTTATATTCCTTTCGTCGTTGCCCTTACGCTATGCGCGCTCGGCTCGGGATCTTGTTTGCCGGGCTGACGGTGGAGCTGCGGGAGATCGTGCTAAAAAACAAACCGGCGCAGATGCTGGCGATCAGTCCAAAAGGCACGGTTCCTGTTCTGGAGTTGGAAGGGGGGGATAGCTCTGAGAGGCTCGTTATTGAGCAAAGCCGGGAAATTGTCGAATGGGCGCTGCAGCAGGGTGATCCGCAGGGTTTGTTGAACACTGATTTAGTAAGCGCTAATGCCCTGATCGACCGTAGCGATAACGAATTTAAACATTGGCTGGATCGCTATAAATACGCGGATCGGCACCCAGAACTCACCCAGTTGGATTACAGGAAAAAGGGTGAGGTGTTTTTGCAGGCGTTAGAAAACCTATTAGCCAAGAACCGGTTTCTCCTGGGGGGCAACATCAGCATCGCTGATATTTGCATCATGCCCTTTGTACGTCAGTTCGCCCATGTGGATCGGGAGGTGTTTTACGGTCTGCCCTATCCGAATTTACAGCGATGGTTGAGGGGATGGCTGGAACATCCAGTGTTCCTGCAGGTAATGGTTAAATGCCAGCCGTGGCAGGAAGGCGATGAGTTGGTGGTATTTCCACGAACAACCGCAGCAACCTTAAAGTGTTCTAGTGAAATGAATGCATCAAAATAATGGCTTAGTCTAAGGCCAGTAACCACGCCCACGCCCCCCCCCCCCCCCCCCCCCACCACCAAAGCCACGCGCCCCACCCCAACCACCAACAAAGAAGCAAAAAAAGTGGTTTTGGTAAGACGCGGACCACCCCCCCCCCCCCCCCCCCCCCCCCAGCAAACAGGAGAGCGCCATTGCCAATCCTGGAGCCAGAAAGCTGGACGAACTCTTAGCTAACGTGATTTTGTGTCGACATCCTTTACATACCTATCTGGCATGACAAACCCGCTATGTGCAGGCGTTTGATTTTGAAATACAAAAATACTGTGGCACACAGAGTGCTTTATAGCGTGGTCGGCATTTAAATCCAAAAAAGGAAATTGTCATCATGTTTAACAACAATTACATGCGAACGCTTCTGGCCGTGCTTCTGAGTTTCTGGGGATTGCACGCCAGCGCAGTGCCTCTGATCTACGATGAGGCTGTGGATGGTGATCTTAGTTATAGAAGTGATGTCTATATTAGTCAGCCTTTGGGTTTTGGCGCC
>Ga0189286_100365_pt1 | contig 14096 bp, 13 predicted proteins | sample UW69minimetaG_FD_130330 | JGI IMG/M metagenome (GOLD analysis project Ga0189286, IMG submission 130330) | Marine microbial communities from the Costa Rica Dome - UW69 mini metaG | ecosystem: Environmental > Aquatic > Marine > Oceanic > Photic zone | place: Costa Rica: the Eastern Pacific...
AGAGTCTTTGATTACTACGCTACCGGTAACGAAGACGTCCTGGCACGCTTCAAGCAGCTCGAGACGGATTTTTTCAGTGAGCTTTCAGCGGCGCAGCAGACGATGAAAAGTACCGACCGCGTGCAACTGGTTGCTGAGATCGAAGAGGCGACATTGCAGTACGCGAATGTCTTCAAAAACGAACTGGTACCCGCCAAGCAGCAAGTCCAAAATATCATTGCCAATGAACTCGACCAATACGGCCCCACTGCTTCAGAGGCGCTGCGCAGGGCTATGGATGGCGTTACCAACAGAGAGCCGGACAGCCGGTTGCGAGTCGTTCTGGAACAATTGATTCACGATACGCTGATGATGCGAATGGCCTCACAGCGCTTCTTTGCCGATGGCGACGAATCCTCGGAAACTGCACTGGGTTACGCCATGGAGGATATTTCCGATGCGCTCGAGTTTCTGGATATGGACTCAGTCCCCGGGTACGTCAGCCAGTATTTCGATACGGCGATAGAGGCGCTTGGGAAATACCAGTCGTCGGTCAATGAACTGCTGGTTCAGCAAAAGGCGATGATCCGGACGAAAGAAGACAAGCTTGACGTACTGGGCCCCCAAATCACTGACCTGGCTCAGGATCTTGAGAGAGAGGTTTTTGCCTCCCTCGAAACCGTGGCCGACGAAGCGGAAGCAGAGACCGAGACGGCACTCAACCTGACACTCGCCGCATTCATTGCGTCTGTCGTTCTGGGGCTGGTGGTCGCACTGCTAATGAGCCGTATGATGGGCAATAGCGTCAAACGTGCCCGGTCAGAAATTCTGGGTTACCTGGAAAACATTGGAAATAACGAAGGCGACGTTTCTACCCGGCTGACCAAGGGCCGCCCTGACGAAATTGGCGATTTCATCTCAGCGGTCAATGCCTTCCTGGAAACCCTGGAAGACATCATTTCCCGGATTGTCGCGTCGTCCCGGCGTCTCAGTACGGAATCTGAGTCATTGTCTGGCATTACAAACAGCACCACTGCCAATGCCGAACAACAACGGGACCAGGTGACTCAAGTTTCGGCGGCGATGCAGGAAATGGTCTCCACCTCCGACGAAATCGCGTCCAACACCAGTGACACAGATGAATCCGCACGCCAGGCCGCCGAGCTGGCAGGAACCGGCCAGGAAACGGTGTCGACCGCAGTTAAATCCGTTTCCCGACTCGCAGAACAGGTCGAGGCAGGGTCAAAGCGCATCCAACGGCTTGAGCAGGAATCCGGTGAGATCGGTAACGTACTGGACGTTATTCAGGCTATCGCAGAACAAACCAACCTCCTCGCCCTCAATGCCGCCATCGAAGCAGCACGTGCGGGAGACGCAGGCCGTGGGTTTTCGGTGGTTGCTGATGAGGTCCGAGGGCTTGCCAAGCGGGTTCAGGATTCAACGGTCGATATCGAGCGAATCGTCTCGAATCTGCAAAGCGGTGCCGCCGGCGCGGTGGTTGATATGAGCAAGGCCAAACAGATGGCCTCTGAAGCCAGTGAAGAAGCCGGCAAGTCTGGCGCTGCCCTGTCAGAAATCATGGCGGCCGTAAACCGGATTGTGGATATGACAACGCAGGTTGCAAGTGCCACTGAGCAACAGCGGGTGACCGCTGCTGAGATGACTCAGAACGTGGAGGCCAGTAGTAGTGCCATCGACAAGCTCACCGACGATATTGCCCACGTTAACCAATCCAGCAATTCCCTGGCGGAGATGGCGGAAGACCTTAACGGCCTGGTGCGTCGCTTTAAAACGTCAAACTAGGACCCTTTTCCGCTTGTGTTAACTGCGTCATGAGAGACATGTTCAATTACTGATACTTTCAATACTCAAACAATAGCTATAAATACAGCGTATCAGGGAGAGATTCACCCATGAGCCATTCACGTTTTACCAGGATGCCCGGCTTTCTTGCGGCGCTGACGGTGTCCTTTTGTGCAGTCGCTCAGGCCGATCCTGCCGACACCATCTTTGCTGCTGAAAATGCCCTCTACGGTGCTGGCTATGATATTGGCAAGGCCGATGGGTGGATGGACGACACCCTGCGCTCGGCCATCCGGAAGTATCAATCCGGTCGAGAGGGGTTGCAGGCCACTGGCGATCTGGACCCACAAACGTTGTCTGCCCTGGGAATCGCCGTTAAGGATGGCGATGCCGTGACTGGCAACAGCGCGCGAAGCCGTGAGGGGGCAATGGCTGACGCGGGAATCAGCAAGCAGCGTTTCGGGTCACCCAGTGCAAAACAACCCATTGCAGCTGCGCCTGAACCGGAGGTTAAGCCGGAGCCAGTGCCAGTATCGACTGAAGCGTCAACCTTGGAAGAAGAATCAGCACCTGCTCCGGAGACCATCGTAGCAACAAACGATAAGCCGGTGATTCAGCCCGAAACGGAATTAGCTCAAGATTCAAAGCCTAAACCTCAAATCGCAGAGGAACCTGAAACCGAACCCGTTGCAGTTGCGGCTGTTGAAGAGCCCTCAATTGTTGAAGAGACATCAACGGTCGAAGAGCTCTCAACCGTTGATGCAGAACCTTCCGTGGCTCTCAATGTGCCTTCCGAGGCGACCGAAGAGACATCAACGGATGTTGACTACCAGTTGCCAGAGGAACCGACGGCTTCTGGCAATCCGGAGATTTCGGAGTCATCGCAGGCAACGAGTTCGACCTCAGACAACACTTCGGAATCCACCACTGTCGCGAAAAGCAGTGGCGGTTTTTTCAGCTCGTTATTCGACTTCCTCTTCGGCTGGCTGATCTGAGGACATACGCGTATTCCGAAATGCGTTGGATTAGCTCACACTGGGCGGCCTTGTTTCAAATTTACTGACTTGCAGCCAAGGCCAACCACCCCATGCCCTCTCAATTGCAGGAAGCTCCCTACTCTCCCGCCAGGATTACACTGATCATATTCTCACTCGCCATGGGCGGGTTTGGGATAGGTACGGGAGAGTTTGCCATCATGGGGCTGATGCCCGGCGTTGCCGCGGATCTGGGGGTTACGGAACCACAGGTCGGCCACTTGATCAGTGCGTACGCGCTGGGCGTTGTCGTGGGAGCGCCGCTCCTGGCCATTGGCGGTGCCAGGCTTTATCGGCGGCACCTGCTGATCCTGTTGATGTCGTTCTACGCGCTGGGAAATATTGCCAGTGCCCTGGCGCCGGGGTACGGATCACTTCTGGTGTTCCGGTTCATCGCCGGCCTCCCCCATGGCGCCTATTTCGGTGTTGCCGCCCTGGTTGCCGCCTCACTCGTACCTTTTAACAAACGGGCCAAGGTCGTGAGCCTGGTCATGATGGGGCTTACCCTCGCGCTGTTGATCGGAAACCCACTGGCAACGATTCTTGGGCAACATCTGGATTGGCGGTATGCCTTTGGGTTTGTGGGTGCTATCGCAGCCCTTACCGGATTGATGATTGTTCTTTTCCTGCCTCTCAATCGACAAGAGGAACGGCAAAGCCCATTCTCGGAAATCCGGGCGTTCAATCGCCCGGAAATCTGGTATCCGCTCGCCATCGGCTCCATCGGGTTTGCCGGCATGTTTTGTGTATTCAGCTATATGGCTCCAACATTGTTGGAAGTCACCGGGGTCAATCCCTTCTGGATTCCAATCGCACTCGCGGTCTTCGGGCTCGGAGGATTCGTTGGCAACATCCTCGGAGGTTGGCTGTTTGATCGCCTCCAGTTCCGCAGCGTTGGCTGGATGTTGTTGTGGAGCATCAGCATGCTGCTTCTGTATCCCTACGCCACAGAAACCATCTGGACCATGCTGGTGATGTGCTTCCTGGTCGCCTTGATGGTTGGCCTTGGGCCCGCGCTGCAAACCCACCTGATGGACGTGGCGCACGGTGCCCAGACACTGGCCGCCGCCTCTCACCACGCAGCGTTCAACGTGGCCAATGCTCTTGGACCCTGGCTGGGCGGGATGGCTATCAGTGCCGGCCTAGGATGGCAGTCCACAGGGTATGTTGGTGCCACAACCGCCGTTGCCGGGCTCGCGATATTTCTATTGGCATGGCGTCAGCAGTCCGGCCCAGAGCGTGTCGACGACGACGTTGCGCTTAGCCAGGATTCCTGACCGCGTTGCAGGTTTTGCGTTCACGGGTGGCGCCGTTTGCCAGTACAACACCTATCAAGAGCAGCACCACGCCACCCCACACGGCCCAACCATAAGACTCACCAAAGAAAACGATCCCGAACAATAGGCCAGCGGGTGTAATCACGAACCCCAATTGGCTGAGAAACGTTGGCGATGTCCGCTTCTGTAAGTGAAAGAAGCCGCGATAACTGATCGCAGTCAGGACAGACTGAACGGCCACAATGGTCCAGAGATCCATCCCGCTAACAAGCAGCGAATGTGCGCCCCCAGTCACCACGACCACCAGTAAAATCAGTACGGCACCGGCGAGAAGCATTCCAGGGGCCAGCTGCTCTGGAGTAGCCCCTTTCGGCCAGTGAGACGTGCGATACACATTGCCAATAGCGAGGGACAGTGGAACCAACATACCTAACAGCAGCCATGGCAGCGAGTCCGGATTGATGCCCGCCGGATTGGGCGACAGAATCCAGACACAACCGGCAACGCCCAGACTCAGCCCAACGGACTTTTTCCTGCTCAGTGTTTCCATGCCCAGAATGACGGAGATCCCGTAGGTGGCAAGGGATGGCAGCGCATAGAGAGTCGCCGTCAGGCCGGACCCAATATTCGCAACAACAATGAAGGCCAGCGCATTGGGTACGGCAATGGCGGTCAGTCCGCTGATGCCAAAGTATTGAATCAGGGGCCTGCTGAATCGCACCGGGGAACCCCGGCGACCGCAGAGAACCAGCAGGATACCGCCACCCAAAGCCTGCCAGAAGGCGTACGCCAGTGGTGTCATGCCGACGTCCATGGCGGCCCTGGAAAGCGGCAGCATCAGGGCAATCAGTACGCCAACGCCCAATAACAGAAGCATGGACGTTACATCGGGTTGATGAGATGCGGTACTCGCATGTTGTTTCATGGTTTTTTCTCCGTTAGTTGCGAGCCCTATCATCCCGATGCGGCGACCACGGATCACCACACGTTTCGTGAAAACTGCTTTGCCGATTTGCGCATCGATTCCCCGAAACTCATCGTTTAGTGTCAGCAGTCAACCAACCACCAAAACCGACAGAGGAAGACTGTTATGGATTTTCTGGAAGCCCTGGAATGGCGTTACGCCACAAAACGCATGAATGGCAAATCTCTCCCGGAAGGCACACTGGAGAGAATACTGGAGGCCACACGATTGGCGCCGTCCTCTTATGGGTTGCAACCCTACACCATCAAAGTCATCAGCGACCGCTCGCTGCTTGAGCGCATCCATGAAGACGCTGCACCGCAACCACAGGTCAAGGAATGCTCCCACCTGTTGGTGTTTGCGACCAAGACGGATCTGGATGACTCAACGGTTGATCATTACATCGAGTTGGCGGCGACAGAGAGAGGGGTTGCGATTGCCGATCTGAACGGGTTCGCTGACGCTATCAAAGGTACCATCAATGGTTTGGAAACGGCCGCTGACAAGCAGGCCTGGGCCGCAAAACAGGCATACATTGCCCTGGGCTTTACCCTTGCCGCCGCCGCTATAGAGCGTGTCGATGCCTCGCCGATGGAAGGCTTTGATCCAGCCGCCCTCGATCGCGTCCTGCGATTGAACGAGGATAATCTGAGCAGCGTGGTCATTGCAGCATTGGGGTACCGTGATACGGCGGAGGACCGGATGGCGAACATGCCAAAGGTGCGCAGACCCCTGTCCCAACTGATTCAAAGGGTCTGATCAACAGGCCCGATAGAATTCAGCCACACACCGGCGCTTGCCTGTATAATTCCCTCATCAATCAAGATCTGATGTGGAGCGCCGGCATGGACCGCCTCAAGGGTGTGGAGTATTTCAAGCGAATTTACGAGCTGGGCTCGTTTACGGCTGCTGCCGACGAGTTCCACTGCTCGAATGCAGTTATATCCAAGTATGTCCGGTTCCTCGAATCCTGGACGGGCTCGAAGCTGATCAACCGCAATACCCGTACGATCAGCTTTACGGACGAAGGCGAGCGATTCTACACCTATTGCCTTTCTATCATTGAGCAGACCAGCGAAATGCTCGATTCCGTTGCTGATACCGGCGATCTGTCGGGCGAGTTGGTTATTGCCAGCCCGGTTTCTCTGTCGATGAAAGTGATGGCCCCGTTAATTTTCCAGTTTCGGCAGGCATATCCGCAGCTGACGATTCGATTACAGATGAGCGACCAGTTGACCAGCCTGGTCGGCTCGGGTGTTGATCTTGCCATTCGCGGAATCGGATCCCCCGAGGATTCTTCGCTCATTGCGGTTAGACTGGGAGCGCTCGAAAGGGTTCTTGTTGCTTCTCCAATGTATCTGGCGTCCGCCGGCACACCGTTAACCGTAGAAGATCTCCGACAGCACCAGTGCCTTATTTACAGCCTCAGCACCGATGCGAAGAGCTGGGAATTTGTTCCAGCTGGCGCTGCAGGTAGAAGTCACGCCCCCTTTAGCGTTGCCGTATCCGGGCCCTTGGTGGCCGATAATTCGCTTGTATTGGTTGATGCGGCTGTGGCTGGCCTTGGAATCGCACTGGTCCCACGCGCATACATCAGGCAGGAGCTTGCGGACGACAAACTGCGGAAGCTCGAACTGGACGCGTTGCCTGCCCGGCGCTCCATCTATGCAGTATACTCAGACCGCCACTACCTGCCGCGTCGAGCCAGGTTGTTTATCGACTTTCTACGAGCCAGCCTCGAATCAGGATGACACGCCTTTAGCCCGCATACGTAGCAGGATCTCCTCAGCGATATCCACCCGTACTTTTCCGCCCTCAACCAGCTCTCTCGCCACGGTGTCAATTTCCGGGCCTTTCGCACCGGCCATGACGGCGATATTCTTGGCATGAAGGGCCATGTGCCCCTTCTGAATTCCCGTGGTAGCGAGCGCTTTCAATGCCGAGAAATTTTGTGCGAGCCCGACAGCCGCAATCACTCTGGCCAATTTTTCAGCGGTTGTGGTATTCATAATCTCCAATGCAATGCGGGCAGTCGGATGGGATTTGGTCGCCCCACCAATCAGCCCGACAGCCATCGGCATCTCTATCATTCCGGTCAGATTACCGTCCTGATCGACTTCCCACCGGGTCAGCGAACGATACTGCCCCGACCGCGCGGCATACGCGTGAGCACCTGCTTCAACCGCACGCGTATCATTACCGGTAGCCAACACAACGGAACTCACCCCATTCATAACCCCTTTGTTGTGCGTTGCAGCCCGGTACGGATCAATATCCGCAAAATCAAACGCCGACAGAATTCCCTCTCGAACCGACTTCCCACCAATGGCGTCCAGCGACCAAGTGGCTCTGGCCCTTGCGAGGCGACGATCGGCGAGGTTAGACAGAATCCGGAGATACGTCTTGCCGCCGGTCCATTCCGCAATCAGAGGGGCCACCGCTTCGGCCATGGAATTAACGGCATTTGCGCCCATCGCATCGCGGGTGTCGACGATCAGATGGGTAATGACCATGGGTCCGTTGCGCCCCCCTTCGAGCACCCGTACCTCCAGATCTCGATAGCCACCGCCATGTTTCAGCAATACCGGGTCGGTCTGGTCACAGATTTCTCGAATCCTCTCTTTGTTCTCAAGAATCTGAAGTCGCGCGAATTCGGGATTACTGACATCAATAAGCTGTACCTGGGCAATCATTAACGAGCCTGACAGGGATGTAGTAAACCCACCGGAATCGCGACATTGCCTTGCCGCGTTGCAAACGGCGGCAACGACGGATGATTCCTCAGTTGCCATCGGAATGAGGACGTCCTCACCGTCAACAATCATGTTCGTCGCAACGCCCAGAGGAATATTCATGGTACCGACAGCGTTCTCGATCATTGAGTCCACAACAGACGCTTCGAGATTACCGGTATTCGAGAGTTGTGCCTCTACACTCCGATCAAGGCCAGCAACCTCCATGACCTTGTTGAGCCTTTCTGACATTGAAAGCTTGTGAAAGCCGGATATACGGGAGTTTTGAGTGTGCATTTAAAGAATCTCCATTACATTTGTCAGGAAGCCAGGCGTTGGGATAGCTGGTTAGGCAACCAGGTCACCAAATCCGGGAATACCATAAACAGGACCAGCGCTATCATCTGAAGCAACAGGAAAGGAACAATGGCGCGATAGACCGTTTCCATCCCGATACCGTCAGGAAGCACCCCTTTGATGTAGAACAGGGTGTATCCGAACGGCGGGGTGATATAAGCCATCTGCGCGGTGATCAGGAACAACACGCCAAACCAGATCGGGTCAAAATCGAAGGCGTTAATAATGGGAAGGAACACCGGCACACAAAGCAGAATGATGCCGATCTCATCCAGGAATAGTCCTAGCAGCACCAGGATGCCCATCATTGCAAGTAACACCAGCCAACGGTTCAGTTCCAGATCCTGGATAAACGTCAACAAGGAGTCCGCGCCACCAGTACCGGTGAAGATCGATACAAATATTTTGGCGCCGATGGTGATCCACATGATCATGGTGGTCACGCGCAGCGTATCCATTGCAGCGGCACTCAGGTTGGCGGGCGTGAAGGTACGCTGCAAAGCCGCTGAAACCATGGCGCCCACCACGCCAACGGCGGCTGCCTCGGTCGGTGTAGCAATACCCGCATAAATACTCCCAAGCACACTGAAGACAATCAGCGTCGGAAGAATCAGGGACTTAAGCGACGCAAACATGTCACGTACCGATACTTCCACCTGCTCCGGACGTGGCGCCACACTCGGCTTCAACAGGGTGCGGATCACTACATAGGCAATGTACAGCCCTGCCAACACCATGCCCGGAATGATCCCCGCCGCAAACATTTTTCCCACGGACACCTGCGCGGTTGCCGCGTAAACAATGGTGATGATTGACGGTGGGATCAGAATGCCCAAGGTGCCACCGGCACAAATGGTGCCCAGTGCGAGTTTTTCGTCGTAGCCTCGGCGGAGCATGGATGGCAGTGCCAGAATACCCATTGCCGCAACGGCCGCCCCAACGATGCCGGTCATCGCCGCCATCACAGTGCATATTGCGATGGTGCCCACCGCTAGCCCACCGGGTAGCCGTCGGAACCAGAGTTCCATGGCCTTGTACAAGGCTTCAATGATTCCCGACCGCTGCAGGATACTGGCCATGAGCACGTAAAGTGGTATTGCGAGGAGCACATCGGATGTCATGACATCGAACGTTTGCAAAACCGAAAGAACAAGAGCATCTGTTCCCCAGAGCGTTACGGTAAAAAGCACAGCCAGAGATATAAGAACGAACGCAAGTGGCATCCCGCTGAGCAGCAGCACCAGCAGGGAGATAAACATCGCGGACAGAACAAAGGTCGAGCTCATGACGCGCTCCCCCCGCCCGTCCGGATTCGGACGATTGCCTGCAACGTTTCCGCAATCGACTGAAGCAAGAGCAGCGTAAAGGCGACCGGTATCAAGGTTTTTGCCGGCCATATCGCTGGATTCCATGACGAGAACGACGTTTCACCGGATTCAATTGAGTTAACCGCAACCGGAATGCTCTGGTAGATCAGCACACAGGCAATCAACCCGATGACGGGGTAGATGCCCGTATCCACGATGGCAGCTGCCCTTGCAGACAATTTGCCATAAACAATATCGACATTGACGTGTCCGGCTGTGTGCAGAAGATAAGGGCCAGCCAACATAAAGTAGGGGCCAAGCAATAACGTGGACAACTCCAGCGCCCAGACAGTGGGCGCATCGAAAAAGTAACGGGCAACCACCTCATAGGAGATGACGGCAACCATGATGAACACCAACAACGATGCCAACACTGCCAGCCACCGATTCAGACCAGTGACGGCCTTGCAGTAGCCCTGAACAATAGACATAACTACTCCTCACTCTGCGGTATCAGCCCGGCGAACCGGGCTGGTTCTGATTAATGGCAGGGTGGGTATTATTCCAGCAGTCCCAGTTCCTTCATGAACTCGACCTGACTGTCCAGGACCTTGTTGGCCAGTTCATCGTCGCCAGCCGCTTTTTCCCAGGCTTTCATGGCGGTTGGGCGGCCTTGCGCCACGGTATTGGCGTCCAGGTGGATGATTTCGGCTCCCTGCTCTTCGAATTTCTTCAGAGCAACTGCGTCCTGAGCCACGTTGTGCTGGCGAAGGGCTGCGGATACTTCACGGGCAGCACTTTCCAGCGCAGCCTTGTAGGAATCCGGCAATTTATCGTAGGCACGCTGGTTGGCAACATAGCTGGTAGCAGTGGTAGGTTGGTGAAACCCCGGCACGATAACGTACTTGGCCACTTCGCCAAGGCCTGCTTCCAGGTTGGCAGTCAGATCCCCCCTGTCAGCAAAGTCGATCACGCCTTTTTCAAGTGCTTGATAGACTTCAGCGGTCGGCAACGGCGTGGTCGATACACCGAATTCCGCCATTACAGTGCTGGCCAGGCCGACAAAACGACCTTTTTTGCCTTCAACGTCGCCCAGTGTGTTTATCGGAAACTTGGAGTGAATGGGTTCCTGGCCGTAAACGGTGGGTGCGATATAAAAAAGCCCTGCCTTTGCATAAGCTTCGCGGGCAAACTCAAGGCCGCCACGCTCATAGAACCAGGCTTCATATTGGTCCGACTCAGGAAACCCGAACGGAATCGTGCTTGTGAATGCAAACGCGGGAATCGAGCCTGCCTCGTAACCATCAAACGTTTTCATCATTTCAAAGGCACCACCCCTCACGGCTTCAAAGGCCTGCGCCGAAGGAGCCAGTTGGCCGCCAGCAAAAAGCCGGATAGTAAATTGACCTTCGGTCAGTTCCGAAACACGGCTGACAAATCGTTTCTCAAATTCGTAGGGAGTGGTTCCTGCATCCCACAATGCCTGCATTCGCCAGTTCACCTCAGGCAGCTCTGCGGCCGACGTCACACCGGTAAACATCGCGGCGGCAGCAACCAAACCTTTGCAGGCATGACGAAGACCGACAACGGTCTTCTGGCGTATCGATTCGTTCATAGTGTTCTCCATCGTACTGGTGGTTATTGTGTTTATTATTGCCGCGTACACCTGCATGGCGCACCTGTACAAACTAGGACAGCTGACTAAAATGGACAAGTGACACTTAATGCATGTGTACCACGGACTGTACCAGTCTATTTACTGGTACAATTTGGAGTTGATATGGCAAGTGAAGTATCCCGGGCGCAACACATCGCGGACACATTGATTCAACAGATCGACTCAGGACAGCTAATGCCCGGGTCTCGGCTGCCGTCCATCCGGGTGGCGGCCGAAAGCCATGGGGTTTCAAAGAACACGGTAACGGATGCCTACGATCGCCTGGTGGCAACCGGTTATATCAGCCCTCGGCGGGGTTCCGGATTCTACGTGCAGGCAGCTAACCCGACACAACCTGTCCCCTATTCCGAACACGTCACAGAAGCCCTGGATCTTGTGTCACTCTTGCGCGAGCAATTGAACCAACACTATGAAATCCGTGCAGGTGACGGCCGCCTACCCGCGACCTGGATGGAGAGTTCGGAGATCGGCAGATACCTCAAGCGCAACGCCAGTGCTTCCGGCCTTGCCGACGACTTCGAGTATGGCAGACCACAAGGCCTTCAGGCTTTACGGGAAGACATTGCCCGAGCTTTGACAGACCGAGCAATCAGCGCAAGCCCCGACCAGATTCTGATGACGTTTGGCGCCAACCATGCGCTCGACCTGATCGTTCGGCATTTCGTGCGGCCCAACGACCCTGTTCTGGTCGAAACGCCAGGATATTACCCAATGTTTGGCAAACTCAAACTTCAGAAAGCCAACGTCATTGGCGTAAACCGGGAATCGGACGGGCCGGACCTGGAAATGCTGGAGGAAAAGATACGGCAGTTCAGGCCAAAGCTGTTTTTCGTGCAACCGATGGCTCACAATCCAACGGGCACATCCATGTCGCTCCAGAAGATGCATCGACTACTTACTATAGCGGAACGGCATGATCTGGTTTTAATCGAAGACGATCCCTTTGCCGATATACTGCCAAAGGCAACACCCCACCTCGCTTCACTGGATGCGCTGAACCGAGTAATCTACGTGGGAACGTTTTCGAAAACCTTGTCGGCCAGCCTGCGTTGCGGGTATATCGCGGCGAATCCCGCGTTGATTACGTCGCTGACGGACATCAAGATGCTAACGGTGGTTAACAGCTCCAGCACCACGGAACGCATTGTTCACGAGATGATCGTTAAAGGTCGGTATCGTCGTCATTTGAAGAGGCTGCGGGATCGGGTGGCCAATGCGAGTGTCGACGCGGTGTCTGCGTTGAGAGGCATCGGCCTGGACAACATCGAAAGCCCGGCGGGAGGGTATTACCTATGGTGCCCGCTTCCACACGGTGTGGACGTCATGGCACTAAGCAGGCGGGCTGCAGGAGAGGGTATTTTTCTGGCGCCCAGCCAACTTTTTGAGTTGGCTGACCAAAACGGGGAGTCCGCTCTGCGAATTAACATTGCCCATGCGAACAACCACAAACTACTGCGATTCCTACAGGCAGCCGTGCTGAAATAACCGCCTCAACTCGCTTTTCAGAACTTCCAGAACGGTGTATCCAGACGCTGTGCAACAAGCTCAGGTGGGTAACCAACGTCCTTCAGAAGACGGGGTTCCATGGTCAGGACCAGGTGGAGGAAGTTACGCTTCATTCTCCACCCTTTGTACAGTGATGCGGCTCTTTTCATTTCAATCATCCATCTATCGATAACAACAAAGGGTTAAACCGTAATCGGTTTTAAGTAGTTACCTATTTTATGGATGATTCCTGTCCGGCCCCATACTTGGAAACCACTACGAAGCCTTGTTTTGGGGCCTTTGAGCCTAGCAACTTGTACCTATGCCGCCCCGTTCGACTTCTTTACAAGCGTCTTATACAGATCATCTTTCAGTTGCAGTCGCTGTTGTTTCATCTGGTGCAACTGATCGTCTCCGATCGGGGCATCCCTGCGTTCCAGGCCTTCGATTTCCTGGTCCAGCTCTGCGTACTGCCGAAAATGGTGCTGGAACGTCGGGTCGTTCTTTCTCAGTTCGTCGATCAATTCGCCAAACTGGGGGAATTCGTTATGAAGTTCGTGGTTGGAAATGCCCATTACCTCGTCTCCTTCTTTTCGCAGAGTGGTTAGTCAGGATGCCATTCATCATCGGGAGTTGTGAACCGTTAAAACGTTATAAAGCAGCTCCCTATAAATCCGAATCAAGCCGCTCCAATCCGAGAGTAGCTTTAAACTCAAGATACTCGTCACGGTAGACAATGGCACCGAGAGCCATCGCAGCCTTGGTGGCCATGCGATCAAAGCTCTCCCGGATCAGTCGGGGTATCCTGGATTTCGGTCTCACACTGGCCGTTTCAATCAGCACGGCGCCCATAACGAGCAATGCATCAATTCGACGGTTATCACGGTCGCCATCCATTATGTGACGGGCGACCGATTGCGCATCATTCAATATCACCTTCTCGTCGTCGTTCAGTGTGGCGCCGTCGAACGCCATAAAGCTCTGATAGCGACGTGCCCGCTTCAGCATGAAGGCCTCGCGCACTGCGGGGTCCGGTTTGGTGTTGAGAAGTCCATGAAGACGAAAATCCACCTCCCCTGCTTCCCGTTTCTGTTCGAAGACGTGCTTGATATCAGCTCGCGCGATATCGGATGTGGTTTCCAGGGCCTCGGCGATCACGGCATCGAACGTGGTTTTCTCGACCACATCCAGGACGCGCCGAATGGTATGGATCGACTTCATAAGCTCCGGCCACAGGCGCGGGTCCGCCTGGCCAGGTTCGTCCGGTATCCTGGTTTCGAGGGCCCGGGCACAGAAAAACGCCTTTTCCACGTCACGAATCGCAATACCCGGTTCGTTCGCAATCCATTTGACGCCGTAGTCATTGAGGTCTTCAATCAGGCTTGAGGTGAGAATAAGCAGGTAATACTTCATACCGAGGGGAAGGTCTGTCATCAGCAGCACTCCTTCACAACAAGAGTTCCTGTCTACAGGTATAGCT
>Ga0189286_100369_pt1 | contig 13872 bp, 14 predicted proteins | sample UW69minimetaG_FD_130330 | JGI IMG/M metagenome (GOLD analysis project Ga0189286, IMG submission 130330) | Marine microbial communities from the Costa Rica Dome - UW69 mini metaG | ecosystem: Environmental > Aquatic > Marine > Oceanic > Photic zone | place: Costa Rica: the Eastern Pacific...
CGGAACCTCAAGCGACACCCGCATTTTGAGGTAGCGGGTTGGGCCACTATCGGTGCTGATATTCACCAGGAACTCAGGCATGTCATAGAAAACAGGGGGCTCTGCCGCTTCTTCTACAGCAGCCATATCCTGTTCATCGTCACCGCCCAATATGCCAAAGGCAAACAGAGCGCCAACGATACCACCGATCACGACCAGCGCTGGAAGTGCGATGTAAAGAACGATGACCTTACCGCTCATCTTCTTCTTTCCGCCTTCCTCGTCGCCCCCTTCTTCGAAGTCGATATCGGCATCCGTATCGCTCATAGCCTCATATCCCTCGTTCTCTACGCCGTTAACAAACAGTTGTGAGATCTTGCAACTAGAGACAAATACTCGCCGATGGTGGTTAACGAAGCGTTGCTGCCCCCTCAAGTCATCCACAGAACGCGCAATGCCAGGCAAGTTTTGCCGGGCAAGCCCTGCCTTTCGGCGGAGTCTGCCGCCTCCTAAATCGCCTAAGTGACTGATTTTAATAACTTTTCTGATTGGCACAGGCAATGCAATGAGCTTCACCGGGAAACGGGAGCGAAAGCTTCCAGCGGTGACAAATTGCCATCGCGAACAAGAGACGGACGAAACAGATGGAAAACGCTCTCCTGATCGGGATGACCCGACAGATGGCGCTCCGGCGAGAAATGTCGATCATCGCGAACAACCTCGCGAACATCAACACGAACGGTTTCAAAGCCGAGCAGCCAATATTCGAACAGTACCTGTCCAGAACAGCATCTGAGGACAGCCCTAACGATACGATTTCCTTTGTGCAGGACTTCGGCATGCATCGTGACCTTGGTGAAGGCAGGATGGAAGTCACTGACAATCCACTTGATGTCGCCATTTCCGGCGAGGGCTATTTCAAAATCGCTGCACCAGAAGGCACTCGCTATACACGCAATGGCGCATTTGAGCTCGACGCTGAAGGTCGCCTGGTCACCCGCGACGGCTACCCCGTCCTATCAGCGGCGGGAACAGGTTTCACATTTGGTCCTCAAGACGGACAGATACTGATTTCAGGCGATGGTACGATCTCCACAGAACTAGGCCAGCAGGGTCGCCTAAGCCTTGTGACATTTGACGATGAACGAAAGCTTCAGAAGGCAGGAGGCACTCTGCTCAAGACGGAAGAGCCTGAAATTCCTGTTGAGAACGTGAGCCTGCTCCAAGGCGCCGTCGAAAGCTCAAATGTTCAACCCATTCTGGAAATGACTCGCATGATCTCGGTTATGCAGGCCTATCAAAGCGCAAACAAGATCGTTGAGAAGAGCGACGAACTGCAGCGCCAGGCCATCTCCACACTGGCCGAGGTCAACTAGTCAACAACGCCTAACACTTAGGCAAGAGAAAGGATCAACCCCATGCAGTCGCTTAGCATCGCCGCCACAGGCATGATGGCCCAGCAGCTCAATGTCGAGGTGATCTCGAATAACGTCGCGAATATGAGCACAGCAGGTTTTAAACGCCAGAAAGCCACTTTTCAGGATCTGATGTACCAGGACCTGAAACGTGTTGGCTCAACGTCCTCTGATTCAGGTACAATTGTTCCCGCCGGGGTTCAGGTCGGCATGGGCGTCCGCACCGCAGCTGTCACACGCATCACAGCCCAAGGCAATTTGGACATCACCGAGAATGACTATGACCTTGCAATCCAGGGCCGCGGCTATTTTCGCATCCAGATGCCAAGCGGTAATGATGCATTCACCCGCGCAGGGAATTTCAGCACCAGTGCAACAGGCCAACTTGTAACCACGGACGGCTACACTGTTCAGCCAGGCATCACCATTCCATCGAATGCGATTGATGTCTCGATCAACGCTCAGGGACTGGTACAGGTGACACTATCAGGACAGACCGACCCGCAAACCGTCGGGCAACTTGAACTGGCTACCTTCCAGAACCCCGCTGGCTTAGATCCGCTTGGGGACAACCTTTTCATCGAATCTGCCGCCAGCGGGACACCGACAACAGGCAACCCTGCTTCTGATGGCTTCGGATCCCTCTTACAGGGGTACTTGGAGACTTCGAACGTCAACGCGGTGAGCGAGATTACCAACCTGATCACCGCACAACGTGCTTATGAAATGAACGCGAAGATGATCACCGCGACAGACGAAATGCTGTCAGTGACGTCCAACCTCCGCTAACGACAGAAAGTTAAAAGCAGGTCCATCATGACACGGCTTTCCTTTTCTCAGAATTGGACCCTCTTCAATGTGATCATCGCATTGTGGGTTCTCTTTTCTCTAACCCAAGCCGAGGCGGCCGTTTTGCGGCCACATGTCTCAGTCACTGGCGACACCGTGACCCTCGGCGACCTATTCGACGATGCGGGAACGGCGAGCGATATTGTTATCGCATCAGCTCCCCGTCCCGGCGCACCTACCGCGATATCTGTCTCTCGCATTTCCCAGGTAGCGCGTCGGAACGGTATAGCGTGGCGCAACACGCAGGGCCTGACCCGCATCGTCGTTTCGAGATCTGGCATTCCGCTGGCACCAGAAATCACACGTGCCGCACTTGCCGAAGCGATCGCTGAAGAAGCTCCCACCGTTGCTGCCAAAGGTCTGATTGAGGTGGTTTTCACAAGCGGCGCGGACCGTTTGATGGTTACAGATGACGAAATACCATCGCTCGCTGTCGAGCAGGTTGCGTTTGACAATCGTAGTGGACGCTTCCGCGCCATTGTTCGAGTACCTGCGAATGCAGAGAACGCCCAACGGTTCCGCGTCAGCGGCCGTGCCTATCCTGCGCTGGACATCCCCGTTCTCACACGCCGGATGAGCCCAGGGGATGAAATTACGGACGCCGATGTTGATTGGGTGCGCATCCCCGCGACCCGCGTCTCGCAGAACATTATCGATGATACATCGCATCTGATTGGCTTCACGCCTCGCAGAAGCCTGCGGCCAGGAGAGCCAGTCCGGAGCAGCGACGTTGAACCGCCCCGCCTTGTCGAAAAAGGATCAATTGTTTCTGTCACCTACAGATTGGCAAATATGAGCCTGTCAACACGCGGCCGAGCCTTAGAAGATGGAGCCCTTGGGGAGATCATCAAAATCGTCAATCCCCGCTCTCATCGCACGATTGAAGTGGAAGTAACGGGCGCCAATCAAGCCCAGGTTGCGCCCATTGGTCCAATCCGCGTGAGCTCGCTCAAATGAGAATCCCTACAGGAAAGTCGTTTCCAATGACCCAAACACCAAAAAAACTCCTGTCAAAAGCGCTCGCTTTGAGCGGTCTCGCCCTAACTATTTCAGGATGCGCTGTTGCGGATCGTCTTTCCCATGTCGGCGCAGCACCTGCCCTATCCTCAATTGCCAATCCAACCGCGCAACCAGGTTATCAGCCCGTATCTCTTCCAATGCCAACACCGGAACGAGCTTCTTACCAACCCAATTCCCTTTGGCGGTCTGGCGCTCGCGCCTTCTTCAAGGACCAAAGAGCATCGCGCATTGGCGACATTCTGACCGTCCGCATCAACATCGCTGACGAAGCATCCGTCGACAATGAAACCAGCCGCACCCGCACCAATAGCGAGGACGCAGGCCTGGATAGCTTCCTCGGTTATGAATCAGCCCTCAACTCCTTTCTACCTGAAGCTGTCGTGGCGGGCTCATTGGCCGACCTGGACAGTGCAAGTTCCAGCGTTGGAACTGGGAAAGTGGACCGCAAAGAAGAGATTGATCTCACAGTCGCCGCCGTCGTCACCCAGATCCTGCCCAACGGAAACATGGTGATCGAAGGTCGCCAGGAAGTTCGCGTCAATTTCGAAGTACGTGAATTGCTGGTGTCTGGCGTCATTCGCCCAGAAGACATCACCGCGTCGAACACGGTCGCCCACACCCAGATTGCCGAAGCCCGCATCTCCTACGGCGGCCGGGGCCAGATCACCGATGTTCAGCAACCACGCTACGGACAGCAGGTCTTCGATATTCTCATGCCGTTCTGACAAGCCGGATACGGATATAAAAAGGCGGGCTTCAAGAAACCCGCCTTTTCTCTGTTTCTTCAAGAAAACAATCAGTCGTCGCGGTAGACTTTCTCGCGCCGTTCATGGCGTTCCTGTGCTTCTATCGAAAGCGTTGCAATCGGCCTTGCATCCAAACGCTTAAGGCTGATCGGCTCGCCGGTATCTTCGCAATAGCCATATGTGCCGTCTTCAATACGGAGCAGCGCTTGATCAATCTTCGAGACCAACTTCCGCTGGCGATCGCGCGTCCGCAATTCCAACGCGCGTTCAGTCTCGTTGGATGCCCTATCTGCGATATCGGGATGGTGTCCGGACTCATCCTGCAAGTGTTGCAGGGTCTCCTTGTTCTCGCGGAGAATATCCTCCTTCCACCCTTCCAGCTTGCGCCGGAAATATTCCTTCTGCCTTTTATTCATAAAAGGCTCGTCATCGCTTGGCGTGTAGTCCTTAGGTAGGCGAACTGCCATTCTTACTCTCTCTCCCTTTTGCGCCGAACCCGCACGAGTACCAGACCATCCGGACCTCTCTTCAGGGTCTGCACAGTCTGAATACGATGAGACGACATGGCGCCAGAAAACAAAGTCCACCGGCACCTCGCTCAAGGCGCGGCGGGAGTATATGTAGGAGGTCCGCCCCATACAACCAGGGGGTGGAAGCAGATCAGTGAAATATGCGTGAAATCAGCAGCTTGAGCCAAAATTTAGCGTCTAAACTGGCGGTTTTGGAGGCTGGATCATGACCAACACCCCTCACAGAGAGAATCAGCTGGCTCGAGCATACTTTGCAAGCTCGACCCTAGCCCGAAGTTCTATATGGTCCAGAACATTCATCAGTGCAGGGTCATCGATCTCAGAACGTTCTGCGCTCACATGCGACAGCAACCGCTGAAGCTTGTCGGCGGGTAACTCTCCTGCCAGCAAACCGAGTTTAAGGTCGTCCAAAATATCAAGCGTTTCTGAGGCATTTTCGATGGCCCGTCGTCGGCCAGTCATTGAATCGTCTGGGGCATCGACACCTTGAACAGCCAAAAGAGAATGAATGGATGTTAGCGACGAGACCCCACCGGCAGCCTGACCAGCCTGAGCTCCGCCGGACCCAAAATCTGGCGAAAATACCGCGCCTGTAGCGCCAGGACCTGCCTTTTTGGCCGGTCCTTTTGATGGCGCTGGGCGCTGTGATGAAACGATCTTCATAACGCTCTCCATTCACACCCACAAAGCAGGGTCTGACGACCTATGGCTGTCCTTGCAGGCCGTAGAATGCAGGCTGGGCACTTAACAGTACGTTAAGCATAAAACGCCCGGCAAACTCTGCCGCACAAGCGGCAATCAGTGCCGGTTGCAGTGACCGAACCCGCCAGAACCACAAAGGTAGGGAGATATTTTCTCCATATATATCAAGGGCCTATGAAAGTCTTTCGCCAAGATCCAGCATGGCACAATGTTCGCTAGAGAAGACCCAAGAACACGGGCACACGTGCGCCCGGATATTGAGACAAAGGCCAAACGCATGCGTTCGATCATCAAATGGATTTCCAAGAGCCGCCCAGCCCTGCTGAGCTTGGTTGGCGCCCTTTTGGTGACCTCAGGGTTGCTGCTGCCCTCCAGCGCGGAGGCAACCTCACGCATTAAAGACATTGCTGACGTTGAAGGCATTCGGGAAAACCAATTGATCGGGTATGGCTTGGTCGTGGGCCTTGACGGCACAGGCGACACCCTCATCAGGACACCATTCACGCAACAGAGCTTAACTTCAATGCTGGAACGCTTGGGCGTAAACATCCGTGATACAGACATCAAAACAGACAATGTCGCCGCTGTCATGGTCACGGCAAATCTGCCGGCCTTTGCCCCGCAAGGCACACGGATCGACGTGACAGTCAGCGCCCTTGGCGACTCAGAGAGCCTGCAGGGAGGTACTTTGCTGGTTACGCCTCTCATGGGGGCGGACGGTGAAGTTTATGCTGTTTCTCAGGGCCCCGTAGCAGTCGGAGGTTTCAGTGCAGGTGGCGATGCGGCCTCTGTCACCCGTGGCGTGCCAACGAATGGCCGTATCTCCAACGGTGCGATTGTGGAGCGGGAAATCAAGTTCGAAATGGCCGATCTTGGTCTGTTGCGCCTGGCTCTTCGGAACCCGGACCTTACAACAGCCCGCCGGATCGCCTCTGCCATCAACGCCTTTCTAGGTCGATCGACAGCAACCGCTCAGAATCCCACCACTGTGGAACTCACCATTCCCGCCAACTATCGCGGTACGGCGGTAGATCTCCTGACAGATATTGAACAGCTCCGTGTCGAACCCGACACCCCTGCCCGTGTCGTTATCGATGAATCATCAGGCGTGATCGTCATGGGACGTGATGTGAGGGTGAGCCAGGTCGCCATTGCGCAAGGAAACCTGACGATTTCCGTGACCGAAACCCCGCAGGTAAGCCAGCCGAACCCGTTTGCTGAAACAGGTGACACAGTCGTCGTTCCCCGCACTGATGTGGGTGTGCAAGACGGCGCTGAGCGCCGGTTGGCTGTTCTCGACGGTTCCGTCTCGCTGCAGGTGCTTGTCGATGGACTGAACGCTCTGGGCGTCAGCCCGCGCGACATGATCACGATCCTTCAATCCATCAAGGCTGCCGGTGCTCTGCAGGCGGAAATCGAGGTGCTCTGATGGCCACAGAAGCTGCATTTGCCTCCCCCTTTCGTCTCACGAGCCAAATCGCTGAAGCCGATCGCGCGTCGACAAACGCGCAAAAAACAACTCAAAACGCCTCGCAAGCCCGCGAGGCCGCAGAGAGCTTCGAGGCGCATTTCCTCGCCAATTTCGTCGATTCCATGTTTTCTGGCATGGAAACAGATGGGCCCTTTGGCGGCGGCCACGGCGAAACTGTGTTTCGCTCGCTCCTCAACCAGGAATATGCCGGGGCCATGAGCCAATCCGGCGGTGTTGGCATCGCGGACTCTGTGTTCAAAGAAATACTCAAAATTCAGGAGGCCTCTCAATGACCCCTCGCCGGCAACCTAAGGTAAATGCCCAAACTCCACTGGAAATGGTGGACCGGATGACAGTTCTCGCGACCCGCCTGAAGGAAGTCCTCAGCGCAGAATCTGAGGTTCTGAAAAGCCAGGATCTGAAAAAAGTCTCTGAGTTCCATGAGGAAAAGACGCGCCTTGCCAACGAGTTAGCGCTGCAGGTCTCGGCTCTGAAGAAAGCACCGCATCTTGTCGACCGGGCACCCGCTGAGCGCGTATCGCACCTCAAGGCAGTTATGAATGCCTTACACCAACAATCTGATGAAAGCAGCAAACTACTCGCAGCAGCTAAGTCTGTCTCTGACGGTCTTGTAAAAGCTGTTGCTGGACTGGCTGCCCAAAGACGGGCTCCACAAACAGGGTATGGCAATAGTGGCGCCATGACACAATCGCGCCGTGGCGGAACGCCGCTCTCTCTCGACGCCAGCATCTAAGGCTTACAGTTTCTATTGTTCAAAGACTGACTGGTGCTCCATCACCGTACCCAACACCATTGTTTCCGCGTCATGTACATCATGTGTTAACGCTCTGCTAACCCTAATTTGAGACTTCTAAGGGAACGAAACCGGTCTCTGACCCAGAGTACATAACCAGCAAGGATCGCAGGCCCATGAGCTCCACGCCTCAACCTGTTCAAGCGCACGGTCTAGATATTGACCGAACCATGAAACAGGCGGTCCGGCTGCACAAAAAGGGCCGACACGAGCAGGCGGAAAAACGCTACAGCAAAATTCTAACCGCCGATCCCTCCCACGCAGGCGCGCTACACCTTATGGGTGTCCTCGCGCATCAGGCCGGACACAATGATAAAGCCGTTGAATGGATCCGTAAGGCGCTGCAGGCGGACCCTGCTTTTTCAGACGCCCACTTTAACCTGGCACTTGTTTATGAGGCAGAAGGTCGGATTGGTGAAGCAGAAGCCTGCTACCGCCAGGCAATAGAAACGGACCGAGAAAACCTCAAGGCCCTGTTAAATCTAGGCAATTTGCTGTTCCAACGTGATGATTTTGCATCCGCTCTCGAGTGTTATGATGCAGTGCTGGCTTTATCTCCTGCAGACTCGCTTGCACACAAGAACAGATCGCGCGCACTCCGGTCCCTGAATAGTAGCGAGGAATCGCTTGAGGCGGTAGCACGGGCGGTTGAACTTCGTCCAGACGACGCACTGTTTCAGCTAGAATATGGCAACGCGTTGCGCGAAGACGGGCACCCAGAAAAAGCGGTGCAGCACTTTTTAATTGCAGAACGTCTGGAACCCAACAATATCAGCATACTCTGCAACCTCGGCGGCATCCTAAAAGACCTAAACCGCCAGGACGAAGCTGAAGAGAAGCTAAACCGGGCGATTGAAATTGATCCAAACTGTGCAGAAGCCTACGTAAATCTTGCCAACCTCGCCCTTGACCGGGAAGACCATCAGAAATCAGTCGATCTAGTGGATCAGGCCCTGGCTATACGTCCAGAATATGCCGAAGCCTATTGCACACTTGGCCGGGTTCTAAGCGCACAGGCAATGAATGAAGATGCTTTTGCCGCATTCCAAAAAGCCATTGAAATTTCGCCTAACTTCGCCGAGGCCTATGTGAATCTTGGGTCTGTCCTGCAGACAATTGGCCGACCTGACGAGGCGCTTCGCGCCTATGAGATTGCGCTCAATCTCAAGCCAAAAATGGATATGGCCTACTGGAACCTGGCGCTCGCGCTACTGTCTGTTGGCCGTTTGGACGAAGGCTGGAGTCTTTTCGGATATGGCTTCACCAGCAAACAGCGAGCCCCCCATCGGCCTTTTCCTGGCCTGATATGGGAAGGCGAAGACATCAGCGATAAAACGCTTTTTGTTTGGAGGGAACAGGGCCTTGGTGACGATATTCGTTTCTCAACCGTCTACCACGATCTAGCCGACCAAGCCCAAAAGCTGATCATTGAGACGGACGAACGTCTTGTTCCGCTCTACCAGCGCACTTGGCCAAATGCCTTGGTCAGGCCTGAAACCCGGACAAGCACCGGACTGGGAAACATGCCTTTGGATGCGGTCGATTTTGATCTGACGGCACCTGCTGGCATGGCGGCATCCTACCTGCGGCGCTCGCTTGAAGATTTCCCCACAAATCCCAAGCCCCTGCTCCCCGATCCTGCGATTCAGCAGAAATGTCGGGCGTGGCTTGAGAGCCTGGGTTCAGGCCCGAAAATTGGTATTGCCTGGCGGTCCAGCTTGATGACCAAAACCCGAGCGCTCTATCACACGGCCATTGCCGACTGGATCAAGCTCCTGCGCACAGAAGGTGTCGCCTTCGTCAACTTGCAATACGACAAAGCGACAGATGAGCTGAATAAACTTCAGGCGGAACACGGACTTGTTGTTCACCAAATGCCTGACCTTGATCTGTTCAACGACCTGGATGGTGCTGCCGCGCTGACATCCTGCCTGGACGTCATCGTGACGTCCCCGACGTCAGTCGCAGAAATGGCCGGTGCACTGCACATACCAACCTTCTGTTACGTCATGAGTAAACACCCCATGCAGCTTGGGACCGATCACCTGCCCTGGTTCCCCAACACACGGCTCTACGCAATGGTCGATATGAGCGATCACGGTGAACTCGTTGCGACCATCACAAAAGATATTCTTACCTACCTCGGCATCCAGAAGGATTGATCTTATGACCGCAAAACACACAGCGCTCGCTTCCAAGAAGATGCCACCTCATACGAATGCCAACGAGCTCATTCAGAAAGGTATTTTGGCGCACCGACAGGGAAAATTTGTCGACGCAACTAAAGCTTATGAGAAGGCGCTCAAGAAAGCCCCTAATGAGCTCGCCGCCCTCAACCTGCTTGCCGACGCATTGCTCAACCTTGGTAAAAACACACGGGCGCTTGAAGCTGCAGGCCGCGCAATTGCCCTCAAACCAGACATGCCGAGCACCTGGATGGTAAAAGGCTGCGCACAACGCAAACTAGGCAAGTTCGACGAAGCTATTGCCTCGCTGGAGAAAGCCCTGGAGCTCAAGCCGGATTATGCTGACGCCCTGATGACCCTCGCGGGGACATTGCGCGACGCCAATAACCTGGATGCCGCGATCGACGCCTACGAAGATCTGGTGGAAATGGCACCTGACATGGCCATGGCTCACTACAATTTGGGCAATGCACTTGTCGCAGATGGTCAGTTTGATGAAGCAGTAATCGCATTTGAGGACGCAATTGAGCACGACCCGTCTCATGCGCCCTCTCATATCAACCTCGCAGGCGCCCTCCACGCGAGCGATCGTGCAGATGAGGCACTCACGGCATCTGAACAGGCACTCAAGCTCCTTCCCTCTTCTCGCAGCGCCATGATCAATAGAGGCAATGCATTGAAGACCCTCGTCCGTTTCGACGAAGCGGAAGAGCAATACAGAACTCTCATTGCAAACGACAAAAACGATGCCACTGCGCATGACCTGCTGGGCACGGTCCTACAGGGTCAGGCGCAATTGGAGGAGGCAATTGCTGAATACAGAACAGCAATCAAGCTCGACAGTCGCGAAAGCCTCTTCAGGGGCGACCTAGCAACCGCCCTGTTGGCCAACGGATCCCTTCGCGAAGGCTGGGACCTGTATGACGCCCGGTTTGGCAGCAATGACGACCTGGTTCGACGTCGTAAAGTTGGCCTGGCCACATGGCAAGGCGAGTCTCTAGCAGGCAAAACGCTCTATATCTGGCGCGAACAGGGTGTTGGAGACGATCTAAGGTTTGCCTCGTGCTTCGCTGACGTGATTGACCGGGCCAAAGCAGAAGGCGGCAAGGTCATCATCGAAACTGATCCACGGCTAATGACCCTCTATGCGAGATCATTTCCTTTTGCCGAAATCCGCGCGGAAGGTGACGTGAAATCTGAGGAAGATATCCACTTCGACATCCCCGCAGGATCACTGCCTGGCCTCTTCCGACTAGAAATCAGCCAGTTCCCTCCAAAAGGAGGCTATCTGAGACCCAAGCAGGAACAGGTTGAACGGCTGCGCGAAGAAATTGAAGGCCTGGGGTCAGGCCTAAAGGTCGGCATTGCATGGCGCAGCCGCAATATGGCGGCCACTCGAAGACGTTTCTACACAGATCTCTCCGAATGGAAGGATCTGTTCGGACGCCGCGACATTCAGCTGATCAATCTACAATATGACACGGCAGATGCCGAGATTGAGGAGGCTAACGCTGAGCTTGGCGCCAACATCTACCGAGTTCAGGGACTAGATCTAATGAATGATCTGGACGGCGCTGCAGCTCTGACAGCCGCTATGGACGTCGTTATTTCTGCTCCCATATCTGTTTCTGAAATTGCCGGCGCTGTAGGGTGCCGGTGCTTCACCTATGGGCCGCACAGGCACCCAATGTGCCTTGGAACAGACCACCTGCCCTGGCACCCGGAAACGACCTGGATTGGGGGCATGTGGAATGCGCCGCTTCAACAATCAGTGGATAAGATTGTTCAAGAGATCAATCATCTCGCCGCTATAGATTAGTAGGCTAGGCGAAAGCCCACCCGGCAAGAGCATACCAGCGCTCGGCAAAAGCTACCCACAAAGGGCATAAGTTGCCTTCCCTCTCACACCCGAAAAATATTTAAGTCATTGTTTTTATTGATTTTTTAAAAATGGCCCATCCCTTGCGATGTTCCTCCTGACGAAAACCGGCCTTCTGTCGGTTTAGGAGGAAATTATGGTCCGCAAGCGGAATAAAAATTGGAACATCAGCGGCCCGGCCGCCTGCGTCTCAATTCGACACACCGTTTACCGGGCATTAATGATTAACTCCGAGTATACGCACCGTGCCGGAACGGGACAGTTCGGCAAAAGCCCGGAGGGTATAGACCATGTCTGATGTGGTTTTATCAGGAGCAATTCGCTCAAATCTGCTGAGTTTGCAGAACACAGCGAGCCTGCTCGAACAAACTAATGAACGCTTGGCGACCGGATTGAAGGTCAACAGCGCTATCGATGATCCGACCGCCTTTTTTACGGCTCGGAATCTAAATACACGTGCAGCCGATCTTACCAACTTGTTGGATTCGATGGATCAGGCTGTGCAAACACTCAGAACAGCGGATGAGGGCATCGAAGCTCTTACCAAACTGATCGAGACGGCAAAAGCCACCGCGAACCAGGCACTTGATACACCAATCAACGCCTCCTTCGTCGAAGGCCCAAGAGACGCCGTCACTGATCAGACGCTAAATCTGACAGCGGTATTCTCATCCATCGCTTCAACAGACCAGATCACTATCGCGTTTGACGGCGGCACCGCAGTCGCAATCACCGTGGGTGGTAACACCGTTTCGAAATTCATTAGCTCCATCAATGGGCTGAGCGGAATTTCTGCAAGCATCACGTCGAACGGATCGTTCCGAATTGAAGCGGACGATGGCTCAGACCTTGTCATTGCGAGCGGCGTTGGCTCCGTTGCAACAGATCTCGGCATTAACGGGACCTTCGACAATGGTCAGAACCGCACACAGTTTGAAGGTGACTTCAACGGTTTGCGGACGCAGATTGACGAACTGGCATTGGATGCGTCCTACCAGGGCATCAACTTGCTGAGCGGCGATGATCTGACGGTGAACTTCAACGAGTCGCAAACCAGTCAGCTGACGATCCAGGGGGTCACCCTGAATGCAACCGGCTTGGGCGTCAACGCCGTCAACACGGATGACTTCACCAATGATGCAACGATCAGATCGTTCATTGCAGAACTGGATGGCGCGATTAGCACATTGCGGGCACAGGCCTCAACCTTCGGTGCCAACCTGGGTGTTGTGGAAATCCGGCAGGGCTTCACTGACAATATGGTGAATACGTTGGAAACCGGTGCAGCACAACTGACACTCGCCGATACAAACGAAGAAGGTGCCAACCTTCTTGCCCTACAGACACGGCAGTCCTTGGGCACTACGGCTCTCTCCATCGCAGCACAGGCTGAACAAAACGTGCTGCAGCTCTTCTAATAACATGAGCTGCACCACATACTGTCCCAAAAACATGGTCTGGGTGGACGAGGCTACGGCCTCGTCCCCACCCCCACGATCGCACAACACGGGACACTAAGACCGTGGTCTCTGTTCGCCAATTATCGGCAGACACGCTGCGTCATCGCGAAGCTGAATTTCTGATGGCTTCGGCCTCCCGTCTGGTTAGCATCAAATCTGATCGGAACACACAGCCGCAACTCTCCGATGCCCTGACAGACAATCTCCATATCTGGAACCTGATCGTCGACAACCTGATGTCCGAACCGGACTGCCCGTTTTCGACATCATTGTGCCTTCAAACAGCCGCGCTTGCTGCGACAGTCCTGCGCTACACGCATGATGCAATGCACCAGCCAGCACCCACCGCTGTGCATCTTCTAGTCACACTGAATCGGGAACTTGCAGCAGCTTTTTGTACAGAAAGCACTTTCGTAACCTAAATAAAGTGTCACGTGCATACGCGATAATTCAAAAATTTTCGCAATACTTCATTAGCAATGCACCCTCCCCTTCATCGGAAATTAGGGATAATTTTCGCGGGAAACAAAGGCCTTTCTTGTTTCCAAGCCCACTCGCCAAACTTACCCTCAACAAACCCTATCCGGACACCAGGGAAATTAGTTCCGTCCGTTTACGGTAAGTTTACCACCACGCCCCATAGTGACGACAGCTCAGGATGAGCGTCGAAAGTCAGTTCCTAGGAAAGGAAAGTACCTATGGGTGATATTGTTATCTCAAGTGCGGTTCGCGAGAACCTCTCTTCTCTGCAGAGCACTGCAGATCTTCTTGCACAAACAAACAAACGTCTGTCTACCGGCCTCAAAGTTTCGAGCCCGATC
>Ga0189286_100370_pt1 | contig 13731 bp, 9 predicted proteins | sample UW69minimetaG_FD_130330 | JGI IMG/M metagenome (GOLD analysis project Ga0189286, IMG submission 130330) | Marine microbial communities from the Costa Rica Dome - UW69 mini metaG | ecosystem: Environmental > Aquatic > Marine > Oceanic > Photic zone | place: Costa Rica: the Eastern Pacific...
AGGACAGCTTTCTGAAGCGCTGATTACCGAGGTGCGGGGCAGGGCGTGTGCCAACGCTAAACTGGAGGCTCTGCAGACGATATTGGAATGATCGCTGTCAGCGCTTAAGCCGTCATCAAGCCGAATGCCCGCGCTCCGCTGATACTTGTTGTTGACTATGAATGTAGGTCCAACAGCTGGACTATGCATGGTGTTTGTCGCCTTCAGATCAGAGACCCTGAGCTTTGAAAGCAACCTCTCGTCGTCCGGTCTTTTCAGCCGACCGATAATTCCTGATTGCTCAGAGATTGTTTCTGTTCCTCGCGATAACGCGCCAGAGCTTCATAAGCACTGCTGCGCATAGCGCCGACGTTGCACGCAACCCGGCCAGCAAGCGTGCAAGTCCAGTTACTGATGTGCGCCGTTATGCTGTCTTCAGAAGCGGTCACCTGAAAGGTGTACGCACCATCCAGAATGCCGGTTACGGATTGCTCGTTGAGTTGATTGATCTTCAAAGCCATTTTTGTTTTTCCTTTTATTGGCAATGGGGAAGGTTTTGCTCTGGACCTGTCAGGAATGAGACAGGGAAACTAGGGCAAATAGGTGCCTATTCTGCAAACAATGTTGTCGCGAGCAGGCGTTCTTCTTTTTGATTTGCACCACCCAGCGACCGGAGCGGCCGCCGGATAGCGCATTGGTAGGATTTACTGCAGCTGCAGATTTTCAGCGGACGACTTGCCGCTCATTCGGTCTTCGATGATATCGAAGCCGACTTTTGCGCCTTCTTTCAGGCTGTCGAGGCCGGAGCGCTGCACGGCGCTGATGTGCACAAATGTGTCACCACTGCCGTTATCCAGCTCGATGAAGCCAAAGCCTTTAGTTTCGTTGAACCATTTTACTGTTCCGGTCGTCATTAGATTATCCTTTCAATGACATGTGCGCCCGCCAGGATTGGCCGGGCTGCTTGCTGCGTTCAGGCAGCAGTTTGGGTGAACTCACCAATATTGGAGAGCATTCGCTTAAGGCCGTCCTGCGCTTGGGCAGGATCAATCTTGTGTTGTTGATGCCCGTTCCGCTGACGCGTTGCGTGACTAACCGTTCGAGGTTTTGGCGACGGCGCAGTTTTGGCGGTGCAGGGCTTTTGCGGCTTCGCATCGCGGCTGCGTTTCACAGGCGCATCTTGCGTTTCTAAACAGCTTGGCAACCTGTTGCCGATCAGCTTTTCGATATCCCGCAGGAGGGGCATTTCTTCCCGATCACATAGCGAAATCGCGGTTCCGGTTCTGCCTGCACGGGCGGTCCTGCCGATGCGATGGACATAGGATTCCGGCACATTTGGAAGCTCAAAATTCACCACATGGGATACATCGTCGATGTCGATCCCCCGGGCCGCAATATCGGTGGCCACAAGGACGGTCGTTGCGCCTGACCGGAACCCTGCCATGGCGCGTTCGCGCTGAGGCTGGGTTTTGTTCCCGTGAATGGCGGCGGAGTTGATCCCGGCTGCAATCAAGTGTTTGCAGACGTTATCAGCCCCGCGTTTGGTGCGTGTAAAAACGACCGCGCGGTGAACAGCTTTGTCCGACAGAATACCTGCCAAAGCGCGGCGTTTGTCCTGCTTGGCCACATGCCGGACGCTCTGCGCGATCCGTTCAATCGGCTTTGAAACAGCCGCCACCTGAACCTCTGCCGGATCGTTCAGGAAGTCATCGGCAAGCTTTCTGATCTGTCCCGGCATGGTCGCCGAAAGCAGCGCCGTCAGGCGTTTCTCAGGTAGCTTGGCCATAATCTTGCGGATGCTGGGCAGGAAGCCCAAATCTAACATCTGATCGGCTTCGTCCACCACGATAGCATTGGTCGCAGTGAGATTAATGACGCCTGTGCTAAGGTGGTCTAGCAGGCGACCTGGAGTCGCCACTACGATGTCTACACCACCGCTGAGGGCTTTGATCTGCCCGCTGGGGCGCACGCCGCCGACGACAAGTGTCGTGGAAATGCGGCTGAACTGGCTGTAAGCGCGGATGTTGTCCACGATCTGTGCCGCAAGCTCGCGCGTCGGCGTCAGAATCAGGGCCTTACAATGTTTCGGTGCTGGTTTTGATTTCTCATGCTCGATCCGGTGCAACAGGGGCAACACGAATGAGGCGGTTTTTCCCGTGCCGGTCTGGGCAATACCAATAACGTCGCATTCGGATAGAAGCAGCGGGATGACCTTGGCCTGAATGGGCGTGGGGGTCGAATATCCTTCGGCTTGGATGGCTTTCAGGATGGGCTCGGACAGGCCGAGGGTGTCAAATTTCGTCAAAAGCGTTTGGTCTCGTGCCGTGCGCGGTTAGCCGCAGCCGGCACTTGGTCTCTCTAATCTTCTGGGAAGCTCGTATGAAATAGCCGCCGTCGTTTCTGTGCTCTCATGGAGCTACTCAAGACAACGATCTGGGGATCACGGACGAGAATATCTTGCCGCTGATTTGGTCATCCACACGCGGCGTTGAGACTCACCTACAGGGCAAAGATTAAGAAAGCAACGACTCATTTCGGTGTAAAAGTTGTTCTAAGACAACAATTGCCAGTCCAGCGGGCCGAAAGTCCGTATGTGCGAGAGCAACAACCTGGATCCGGAATGAAGGCCCATATCTCAGCATCTTGGATCGGGATCGATCATGAGTTCGACTGAAAAACGCGACTTTACAATGTCTGTTCCACTGCGCTTACCGTTCGTTTGCCATGCGCGCAGCATCAGGCAAACTGGGCTCGTCACTGCCGTTCGCCGCAACCGGCTCGAATGGCTGCTGCCAGCCCTTTCAGGACATTCACATTAGGCTCAGAACGTTCTCTGCTGCAGACGCAAAGCTCTAAGGTCGAATCCCCGAGAGCTGCCGTTCAATATTTAACCGCAGCAGTGCCGGATGCTGCGTTAGCCACCAATGGCAGCGATGCGCAGGAAACGGACTTTGCAAAATCTTGCCTACTTCCCAAAAGCGGACATTCAGAAGGCCACCTGTGTCGGTCGATTGATTCCGAAATTGCCATGGGTGGGCTTTGCCGTAGCCTAGTCGAACAGGGGCAGCTTGGGTCTTTACGCATCGCTATCGAGCTCGCTAAGGTTGCAATGAGGCCGAAATTTACCTTGCGATCAATTCACTTGACGGCGATAACACGAGAATAACCTAGAGAACTTTCGGAGGGCTGCCGGGTGGTTCCCAAAATCGCTACAATTTTCAACAACAAGGGCGGTGTCGGCAAAACGACGCTCACTTATCACTTAGCTCACGCTCTGGGTGAGCTAGGAAAAAAAGTTCTGCTTATCGACCTCGATCCTCAGTGTAGTTTGACTATCGTCTCTCTCCAGATGAATTTCATTCACGACATTTGGACGGTAGAAGACCAATATATTGATGACTTTGCCAACGCCCGAAGTTCTTCAGGAGAAGCGGCTTTCGATTCAATGCTTGAGAAACCGCGAAGTATTCACTTTTCACTCAAGCCTTCTGAAGATGGCACGGCTGAAATGGAGAAACTTCCTCCTCCGGTCGAATTGAAATCAAACGTTCACATCATTCCAGGGCGCCTAACACTTCACCTTTTTGAGTCAAAAATCGCCGAGCGCTGGAGTGGTATCTATCAGGGTGATCCACTTTCAATTCGTACGGGAACTCGTATTCGTACCCTGGCCCATGAGTACGCTAGTATCTATGGGTACGACATTGTGATCTTGGATACTTCGCCTAGCTTGGGAGCTCTGAATAGGCAGGTACTTTCTCTCGCAGATGGTTTCCTGATCCCTTGTACGCCAGATCTTTTTTCAGTCTACGGGATTCGGAACATCGGTGATTCTCTCCGCATTTGGCGGAAGCAATTCGAAAGCATTTTTCATTTTTTGTCAGATCAGAAGCGCACGAGCTTCCCGGACCAATTTGTAAAGTTCATTGGCTACACACTTTACAATGCCAAACGATACAGCAAATATGAAGATGAGCTAAACTTGGCGAAAGCTCACTTGAATTACGCACTTCAGATTCCAAATACCATCAGAGAGTACATTGATTCAGCGAATCTCTTGCAACTTGACGGTCTACTTGATCGCTCTATTGGAGAGAACGCCGTCATTCACAGCCACAATACTTTACCAAGTATGTCCCAGAAGTACCATATGCCAATGTGGGAATTACCAGATTCCGGCATACTGGATGTTGAAGACAGAAGTACTATCGGCGGAAATCAACATATCTACAGGGCAACGCAAAATGTATATCGTCAGTTCGCAAACGACTTCCTAAGGAGGCTCGAGCTGCTGTGACTGAAGAAGTCGAGGAACATGAAGAGCTGCTGATCAAGTTTGACGATCTGCGCCATGACCTGAAAACTTTCATGAACGGCGTAGTTGAGTTCATCGGAGAACACCCAGGCCTTAACGAAACTGGTTGCGAGATTGTCCATTCATACAAGGCGCGCATCAAGGATCGTGAACACCTGCGAGAGAAAATTTCCCGAAAGATTAGCGAGGGCAAGGATATTTCTGCCGATAATCTATTCGCTGAAATAACTGACCTTGCAGGCGTAAGAATAATGCATTTGTTCCAAGAGCATTTTGCAAAAATCGATGAGGTCATCCGGAAACGCTTAAATGATGGGGATTGGGTTTTAGGTGAGCGAGCAAAAGCTTACACTTGGGACCCTGAAGCCGCTGAATTCTTCGGCAAGTTCGACCTTGAGGTCATACAAAAACCAACTAGCTACACGAGCGTGCACTATTTGATAAGACCCAGAGAAAACTCGCCCATCTGCTGTGAGGTACAAGTCCGAACTCTATTTGAAGAAATTTGGGGGGAAGTAGACCATCAAATCAACTATCCTATTCCGACGGAAAATCTCGCCTGTAAAGAGCAAATAAAAGTGTTATCCAAGATTGTGGGTGCGGGGAGCCGCCTTCTGGACTCACTAAACCGCGTTCATGAAGCAAACAAGGACTAGCTGCCCGCCCTTTCACGTAGTTGACCTACCCGTGTCAATTTAGTGCTAAAGTCACCCCATGAAGACGTTTGAATCGCGTCACTTTGCTATTGCAGCGAACGTCTGCTTGGTTGCCTCTTTATGTAACTTGCTCAGTGGATGATCGACTGCTCCGGGCTGGCACCAGCAATTGATAACCTTGGTTTGCGCGCAGTTTTGCTGCGGACACGCTGCCGCACTGCCGCATGGCGGCTTAGAGCCCACCTTAGCCAAGTTTCTGCATTGTAGCGAATGGCGGGAAAGGTAAAGATGGCAACCAACCCGCATCCAATTGTGAGAGAACCTACGACCAAATGGCTGTGACAAAGCGGCAAATTGCTCAATTCCTAAAAATCAACGCCAGAGATGCGATTGCAATAATTCGGCGTCCGGCTACCGCTACAGACAGATCGTATAATGGCGGCTACCCACTTTTACCTAAATCACTGGATTGGCCGCGTGATCCAGAAGGCAATGAGTGTATTTTCCTCGCTCAGATTGATCTAGCGGACCTGCCAGTCAGACCCGAAGGGTGCGAAAAAACTGGCATACTATATGTCTTTTTGAATGCGGTACTTGAAGAGTGCGACGACAAGCCGACATCCGAGCCATTTCTCTACTTCGCGACGGCTGATCAAGAATTAGAACTTCGCAAGCCCACGAAGCCAATCGCTGCAGAAAGTTACTTTTGGTACACGGCCGACCGTCCGGGCCCGGTCTCTTCGAAAAAAGATGCTCTACCCAAGTCGGGTTGGGAATTTGTCGTTTTTTCTGATCAGCAATACCCGGGTGTCATTGACGATCGCAGGAAGCAATTTTTGTTAACCTCGGCGGAGCGAATGAGCCTTACTAAAGTTAACTCCCTGCCAAACGAGATCGCTGAGTTCGTGTTCAAAGTTGCTCGACAAAACAGAACAGCTACCGCCAAGAACTCGCCAGAATTACCTTATCATGGCGGCTTCGAACTCATCGATCCGGGTTTTGAATTAAGGTCGACTTGGTGGGGGCGCTCATATGTTTATGAAAAGACAAACGTGCCGTTACATCCCTTTTTTTATGAATGGCCACATGCACCATCAGTAATCTTCGAACATGCCAAACATGTCGCGTTTTCCGGCGGCGATTTTTCACCCGAGCGTGACAATGACGTCGATGAGTTCTCGCGAACGATAACCGCGGAAGCGAAAGGTTGGGTCCAGTGGGCAACGAATAAAAGCGCATCTGATCTGTCTGAACAAGACAAGAAAAACTACATAGCTTGGTGTCAATCCGCTTATGCTAGATGTTTCGAAGCGGCGCGCCCGGGGATGCTTGATGCGCCTCGCGTTTCGCGAACCTGCTACAGATTAAGAAACTTCGTGTACCGACTGCTTCCAAGAAAGTATCGACAGCGGCGGAAGTTGATCAGAGAAGCGTCTGGTCGACGACTTCGCGCAGTCGAAAAAATTTATGCTGCAACGGTCAAGGCAATAGGACCGCCCCAAACCGGTGAAAGACTGGGCCAATTATTTGGGTACGGTGAAAGCATCCAGTTTGAGTCAGATTTACACCGCAACAAGATGCTGGTTTTTCAGTGTTTTGATCTGCCAGACCTGTCTTTTGGAGGTGGAGATCTCAAGCTTTGGCTCGCAACCAAAACTTTGCAGCCCAATGCTTGGCAACGTGTGGTGGTTTCCAATGCAGTTTAACGAGCTTTGAAAAAGCTGCCGTTTGATTTTCAGCCTTGAATGCCCATTTTGTCCGCACTGCCGACCTATAACTCGCCAAAATGCTGCACCCGTGCTCCAACGGCAGCTTTAGGAAAATAGCAATTCAGCGTTTTGGCTTCCCGCTAACGACAGTAGTGGGCCGAAAGGCAAACTTTGCAAATTCAGCTTCCTGCGCATCGCTGCCATTGGTTGACCTTAAATTTAGTCCTAGCGGCGTCACCTTTGCCATTTGGCCTTGCCCGAACTGGCTCAACGCCTTGCCAGCGTATCCGGGGAGTTCCAGCCAAAAGAGCTACTCAAAGCGTGATTGTAAATTTTCAGGCGCTAATGCCGTAGCGGGGCGACTGTGCAGTCAAGCAGTCGAAAAATGCGACGTTTATAGGCTTGGTATAGAGAACAATTTGGCGTGTCATTGGGCTAGGCCGGGTGGACTGTGATACCGTGTATGACAGGGAGACCCGCAACAGATTCAGATTTGGTTAAGATGCAAGCATAACAATCCAACGCCACACGCACCGCCAAAGGGGTGCCCCCCCCCAGTCAATGGCCACCAAGCCATTGCTTTCAATAACAAACCAGCGGTGCTGTCAGGCGAAGGCGAACTCGTCTCATCCATGCCAACAAGACTATCCTTAACAACCTAGGTGCCACTGAGAATGTCCGCAGTTGAAGTGACCACGCCAAAATGTCGGTTTTAAATGCCCATGCCATTCGATAGAATTTGTTTTCAAGATCGACTTTGTGGGGATCAAAATGCAATCGATTGCGCCTGACGGTATGAACGCTATTTCACGGCATGCGATTGCGCGGCCAAAGCTCTGGTTCTGGCTGAGCGGGGGGCTTGTGGCCCTGATGCTGGCTTTGGTGCTGGCGCCCACCTTCAGCACAGGCGTGGCCCGGGCCCTGCACCCGCTGACCATCGACACAGATCCTGAAAACATGCTGCCGGCCGAGGCTCCCGTGCGCGTGTTTCACAATGAGATGAAGGCTCTTTTTGATCTGCACGACATGATCGTGGTCGGCGTGGTCAATCCCGAGCGGGGCGTATTCACCCCCGAAACGCTGGCGGATATCGATCACCTAACAGAGGTGGCCCGCGCTGCAACCTGGCAGGACGATGGCCTGCCGCGCGGGGCCGTGTCAGCAGAAATTATCGCCCCTGGCATGGTGGACTACGTGGCGCAAGATGGAGCGGGCGCAGTACAGTTTCGCTGGCTGATGGAGAGCCCGCCCGCGGATGCGGAAGCCGCGCTGGAGGTGGCCCGGAACGCCAAGGCGATGCCAATGCTGGACAATTCTCTGATATCAGAGGCGGGGGATGCGCTCGCGCTTTACGTTCCGATCCACCACAAGGAAGACAGCTACCTTGTGGCCAAACAGCTGCGCGCGGCGATCGATACCTTTGACAATGGCGACACCTATCACATCACGGGGCTGCCGATTGCACAGGATCAATTCGGCATCGAGATGTTCATTCAGATGGCGATTTCCGCTCCCGCAGCGATGATGCTGATCTACGGCTTGATGTGGTTCTTCTTCCGGCAGTGGAATGTGATCATCGCGCCGATGGTGGTGGCCATGGTGTCGGTGCTGGTGACGATGGGCGCATTGGTGATCACCGGCAATACGGTGCACATCATGTCTTCGATGATCCCGATCTTTATCATGCCGATAGCCGTGCTGGACGCGGTGCATTTGCTCTCGGCGTTTCATGATACCTACCCGCGCTACAAGGATCGCCAAAAGACGCTGGCTCATGTGCTGCAGGATCTGTGGAAGCCGATGCTGTTCACCTCTTTGACCACGGCGGTGGGCTTTGCCTCCCTGGCGATGGCAGATATCCCGCCCGTGCAGGTGTTCGGCATATTCGTGGCGTTGGGGGTGTTGCTGGCATGGCTGGCAACGATGGCTTTGGTGCCTGCCTATCTCGTGCTGATGCCCGAGCGGCACATTGAGCAGTTTTGTCGAAAGAGTGCGGTCGAGATCGAGACGACGCGCTTGACGCGGTTTTTGCATGGGATGGGCCGGTTTGCCTATCACGGCAAGTATGTCGTGCTGGGGGGGGCGCTGGCACTTTATGGTGTGTCCTACTACGGGATCAGCCGCATCCAGATCAACGATAACCCGGTAAAGTGGTTTCATGCTGGCCATGAAATCCGGGTGGCCGATGCGGATTTGAATGCCCGCTTCGCCGGCACCTACATGGCCTATCTGGCTTTTGACGCGGGCCCGTTTGCAGCACTTGATGCCGCCGAGGTCGAGGCCCTGCCGGAACCGGCGCGATCAGGCCTGCAGGCGCGTTTGTCAGAGCCGCTCAATGATCTTTATGCGTTGGCTGAAGAGCGCATGGTCGAGGAGACCGATGATGCAAGCCACGCTGCCTGGCTGGCGGCCTTGGACCTGCTTGATGCCAAGGCAGCTGAGGCCGAGCTGTTCAAGTCGCCCGAAGTGTTGCGCTGGATTGAGGCGCTCCAGGCCCATGCCCAGGACCATCCCAATGTGGGCAAAACCAACAGCGTTAACGAGATCATCAAGACCGTTCATCGCGAATTGAACCTCGGCGAGGCAAAAGACTACCGGATCCCTGACAGCCAGAGCGCAGTTGCCCAAACCTTGCTGACCTTTGAAAGCAGCCACCGCCCCACGGATTTGTGGCACTTCGTGACGCCCGATTTCCGGCAGACAAACCTGTGGTTCCAACTGCGCAGCGGCGACAATGCGGACATGGTGGCCGTTTCCGAAGCGGTCGATGCATGGATCGCCGAAAACCCGCCACCTGCCGCCCTGTCCCATGACTGGTTCGGGCTGACCTATATCAACGTCGTCTGGCAGCAGGAAATGGTGGCTGGGATGCTTACTGCCTTTCTGAGCAGTTTTGTCATCGTGCTGGCGATGATGGTGCTGCTGTTCCGCTCGGTGAGTTGGGGCATTCTGTCCATGGTGCCGCTGACATTGTCCATCGGGGTGATCTACGGACTGTTGGGGATTGTCGGGAAGGATTACGACATGCCCATTGCCGTGCTGTCTTCTCTGAGCCTGGGGCTGGCGATCGATTATGCCATTCATTTCGTTCAGCGCAGCCGCGCTCTTGAGGCCGCTACACTTAACTGGAAAGACGCCTTGCAGGGCGTCACCGGGGAACCCGCCCGGGCGATCTATCGCAATATCATCATTGTCGGTGTTGGCTTCTTGCCGCTACTGTTGGCCCCTCTGACGCCCTACAACACTGTGGGCGTGTTCATATCGCTAATCCTGCTTGTATCAGGATTTGCGTCCTTGCTGATCCTGCCCGCTCTGATCACCTTGCTTCAGAGCTGGCTGTTCAACAGGCCTGCACGCGCCCGAACGGAGGCCGCAGAATGAAGCAGATTCTCATCACACTATTCGTCTTGATGTTTGCAACGCAGATACAGGCACAATCTGCGCAGGACATCATGAACCGTGCCAGCGCCGCGATCTACTATCCTGGTGCCGATGTGCGCGGGGATGTCTCGATGACCATTGTCGACGATCAGGGGCGCAAGCGATCACGCTCTCTTGCACTGTTGCGGCGCAACGAGGGTGCAGCCAATGCCGATCAGCAGATGTATATCTATTTCACCCGCCCGAGCGATGTGAACCGCACGGCCTTCCTAGTTTGGAAGAACACGCGGGGGGGCGATGATCGCTGGATGTATTTGCCCGCCTTGGATCAGTTGAAGCGCATAGCGGCCAGCGACGAGCGCACCAGCTTCTTTGGATCGCATTTCTTCTACGAGGATGTGTCTGGCCGGCTGCCCAACGAGGATAGGCACGAATTGGTCGAAACCAATGGCACCTATCACGTCATGCGCAGCACACCCCGCAAGGCCGGCAAGGTCGAGTTTGCCTCCTATGTGACCTACATTGAGCGCAACTCGATGATCCCGACACGGATGGAATTCTACAAGGCCGATGGTACCCTGTATCGCTTGATGGAGGTGCTGGCCGTAAACACCATTCAAGGGGTGCCCACGGTCACTCAGATCCGCATGACCGACAATGATATGGGCGGCAACACCACGCTGCGCTACCGCAATGTCAGCTATGGCAATGGCTTTGACAGCGATCTGTTTTCCGAGCGCTCCCTGCGGGCCCCGCCGATGGAGCACCTACGCTGATGCGTGCGCTGACAGCCCTTGTTCTGATCCTTGTTGCGGCGCCCCCGGCCTTTGCTGAGATACCAGCCCTACCGCCGGGCTTGGGCGGCCAGCCTGAGCTGCCGCCTGGCTTGGGGGGGCAACCTGAGCTGCCCCCGGGCCTTGGTGGCGCGCCGGAACTGCCGGCCGGCCTTGATGGGGTCGACACATCTGGCCAAGTGGCAATCGAATTGGAGGAACCCAGCGCGATTTTCACGGGCTTTTTTGATCTGCGCTATGGGGCACGCACCCAAGATAACTCCCTGATGCCGCGAGGCATCCTTGGCGAAGGGCGGCTGCATCTTGAGGCCGGTTTCGGCACAACGATCCAGACCCGGCTCGCCTTCGATGTGGTGGGCGATGCGGTTTTGCTGGGCCAGTCTCTTGATCTGAATGCGGGCACTGGTGCGCTCGACCTGCGGCAGGCCAATGTCAGCTTTAGCCCAGTTGCCTCCGTGGACGTCAAATTGGGGCGTCAGATCCTTACCTGGGGCACCGGTGATCTGCTCTTCATCAACGATCTCTTCCCAAAGGATTACGAAAGCTTCCTGGTCGGTCGGGATATCGAGTATCTCAAGGCGCCGTCTGATGCGCTTAAGCTGTCATTCTTCAACGACATCGTGAATCTCGACTTGGTCTACACGCCGCAATTTGATCCCGATCGCTATGTCGATGGGGAGCGCCTGTCGTTCTTCAGCCCCATCGCGGGCAGCCAGATAGGGAGTACGGCGATTCCGGTTGCTCTGCCCGATGACAGCTTTTCAGATGATGAGTTGGCGCTGCGCCTGTATCGCACTGTCGCGGGCTTTGAGTTGGCCGCGTATTTCTACGATGGGTTTTGGAAAAGCCCTGTTGGCTATGACACGGCCCTGGCTGAAAACACCTTTCCGCAGCTACAGGTCATTGGCGCCAGCCTGCGCGGCCCCGTGGGCCCAGGGCTGCTGAATGTGGAGCTGGGCCATTATCACAGCAAGCAGGACCTTACGGGCTCTGATCCCAATATCCCCAACAGCCAAACCCGCTGGCTGATTGGCTACGAGATGGAGGTGGCGCGCGAAACCACCTTGGGCCTGCAGTATTATCAGGAAATACGGGATGATCAGGCAGCCTACCTTGCCGCTTTGCCAACAGGGATGACTGCGCGGCCAGAAACCCGCGATGTGATTACCGCGCGCCTGACCCGCAACTTCCTTGACCAGCGGTTGACGGCCAACCTGTTCGTCGCTGGCAGCTCAAGCGACAAGGACGGGTATGTGCGCGCGGATCTTAGCTATACTGCCTCCGATGCGCTGCGCCTAAATGTAGGCATCAATCATTTCTATGGGGACAGCGAGCAGACGTTTTACGGCCAGTTTCAAGACGACAGTAACGCCTATTTCGGGCTTCATGTAGGTTTCTGACCGGTGCTGTAAGACGAATTCAAACCCGTCTAAACAATGCCAACAAGGCTGTCTTTTGTGCCGTGCAAAGACACCGCCACTCAGCGAGAGCCGCGCTTCGGTTCAGTTTGAAATTGTCTCGTGAGTAAAGGTGCCGTTCATGAAGTATGTCTTCGAAATTTCGCAATGAAAGTCGAAATCGAACATACAGCATCACTAAAAGGCGGGAAATCTCAGGACTCGTTTTGAAATGGCGAAAAGGAGAGAGTTTTGTCTTTCCGTGACGCTACGAAACCGCTCTGCTCTTCAAAAACGAGGTTCCTCTGACAGGACCTGTCGCTCCGTCCGGTCAGCCTCGGGCAGGGCTTTTCTGTGTTCTGGGCCACGATTTTATGGGCGCTCCCACTTTCTACTTTCGTTCTTGTTATGTCCGGGGGAGGAAAATCGCCTAAGTGTTTGAGCAAATTATGTATTGCAATAGTTCAAAATCCCCCGCCAGCGATGGCGTGCCGGTTCGAGTCCGGCCTTGGGTACCACTTTGGACAAGTGTCTGAAGCACCGCAACTCCTTACTTTCTAGCAGCGATCCACTTAGCAGAGATTCACGGTGAGCCGACCGCGTGCGCATTTCGTTTCATCGATGCGTCGCGTCAAAAAAAGAGGCGTTGCCTCCCCTTTGATATTCATTACAGATCGAATATCCGGTTCGGGATCAGAACAGCAGGCTGGTCTTCATTGAGAACAGTTTGAGGCTCTTGTCATATTCGTTTGGACGAAGGTTGTTCAGGCGGTCATAGGTGAACTCGAACCGGAGCGTGCCGAGGAATATTGTGGTGAACTAAGAGCTTAACACCAGTTGTAGCCGCCTTAATGCCGGAAGTTATAATGCCTGCGATCTACCGGTATCGTATGGCTCTTGCGGTCAAATTTGCTGCATGAGCTGATGAAGCACATCTCGACAGCTTACCTCACAAAGCGTGACACCCTTTCGTCATGGTCCCTCCACTTTTGACAGTGGCGGTGGGGTTAGAGGGGGCTTTGGACCTGATTCTGCCACGATTCGGGTCCGTTGATTCGACGGTTTTGCCGAAATTTGAACGCAATCAAGCGGGCCGTGCATGGTCAATCGCGTGGAAAAGCTTGGAATTGGCGGGTTTTTGAGAACAATCTGGTGGAAATCGTCGAAACCTGCGGCAATAATTTGACAGAACCTTTGGTCAGGCGGCTGTTCGCAACTGGGAAACAGTGATGCGCCTATGGGTTGTGTAATCAGGGCCAATTGCATGAGTTTTAGGCGAGCTACGGTATATTTTTCCACGATGCGGAAAGTTTGTCACGTTATTTGGCGCGGTTTCTGACCCAATCCACCCCCGACACTCGCGGCAAATTGACGAAATTAGACGAAAATTTGGCGAAAACGCTTGCATCATCCCTTTGTCTGAGCCGGTTACTTAAGTATGTATAGATAAGCCCAACTGGGGGGCGACGTCTGCTGGCTGCGGGGGCGGCCATCGAAAAT
>Ga0189286_100371_pt1 | contig 13726 bp, 10 predicted proteins | sample UW69minimetaG_FD_130330 | JGI IMG/M metagenome (GOLD analysis project Ga0189286, IMG submission 130330) | Marine microbial communities from the Costa Rica Dome - UW69 mini metaG | ecosystem: Environmental > Aquatic > Marine > Oceanic > Photic zone | place: Costa Rica: the Eastern Pacific...
GATCACAGCAGGCCGCTTGTCGCGGCTACCGCCTGCCCCAATGGGGCAGTTCAATGCTGCGATAGAGCTCAGCTCCTCGCAGTGTTTCTCAGTCCATTTGCGGAATTTCACCCGCTTGGTGGCAGACCCGATCAGCCCGACATAGGCCGCATCCCCCCGCGCCAGCGCGGCCGAGGTCAGCAGAAAGTCGAGACCGTGGTCATGGGTCAGCACAATGAAGGCGCTGCCAGGCGGCGCCGTCATGATGTCAAATTCGGGGATCGCGCTTTGGCGGGTTTCCACATCCGCCTGCGACTGGTCCAGCTCCTCGGCCCGTTGATCCACCAACACACAGCTGACCGGCATATGCTGGAACTGATCTGCCAGCGCCCGGCCGACATGCCCAGCGCCGAGGATATAGACATGTGGCAGCAGACCTTCTTCGGCCTCGGCACGTGCAATCGCCAGTTCGCGGTCACCGTCACTCATCCGGGTCAGAGACACTTCAACCCGACCGCCACAGCATTGTCCGATCTCGGGGCCAAGCGGCACATCCATCTCACAGGCCAGATCGCCATTGGCCAGCAGCGCCCGCGCCACATCAATGGCGCGGTGCTCCAGCTGGCCACCGCCGATGGTGCCAAACAGCGCGTCTGCGGTGACAAACATCTCCGTGCCTGCCTCTCGCGGGGACGAGCCCCGCACCCGGGTCAGCAAAACGCTGACCACGGGCTCGCCGGTGGCGAAAAAGGAGCGGAGTGATGCCACCGAACCCATCAGATCAGCCTTCCGCCTTCAGGCGCTCGCAGGCCATCAACACACGTTCCGGCGTGGCCGGCGCATCCAGACGCGGGCATTCGCGGTAATCCGCAACCGAAGCCACCGCCATCGACAGCGCTTCAAACACCGAAATCCCCAGCATGAAGGGCGGCTCACCCACAGCCTTGGAGCGCTTGATGGTGCGTTCCTTGTTCACCGACCATTCGGCCAGGTTCACGTTGAACTCACGCGGGCGGTCGCTGGCCAGCGGGATCTTGTAGGTCGAGGGGGCATGGGTCCGCAGACGCCCCGCATCATCCCACCACAGCTCTTCGGTGGTCAGCCAGCCCATCCCCTGGATAAAGGCACCTTCAACCTGACCTTTGTCCAGGATCGGGTTCAGCGAACGGCCCACGTCATGCAGGATGTCAGTGCGATCTACGGTATATTCACCGGTCAAGGTGTCGATCGACACCTCAGAACAGGACGCACCATAGGCGTAGTAGAAGAACGGACGCCCTTTACCCGCCGCGCGGTCCCAGTGGATCTTGGGTGTTTTGTAGAACCCCGCCGCCGACAGATGCACGCGGGCCATATAGGCCTCTTTCACCAGCGTATTGAACGGCACCATTTCCTCACCGATCTGAACGGTGTTGGGCAGGAACTTCACCGCACTTTCAGCAACGCCGCGCGATTCAGCCGCAAAGGTGACCAGCCGGTCCTTGATCTGCTCAGCCGCATCAAGCGCTGCCATACCGTTCAGGTCAGAACCGGAAGACGCCGCCGTGGCCGAAGTGTTTGGCACTTTTTCGGTTGTGGTTTTGGTGATCTTGATCCGGTCAAAATCCACCTGAAAAGCATCCGCCACAATCTGAGAAATCTTGGTGTTCAGACCCTGGCCCATTTCGGTGCCGCCGTGGTTCAGATGGATCGACCCGTCGTTATACACGTGGATCAGCGAACCCGCCTGATTGTACCAGGTCGCGGTAAAGGAAATCCCGAATTTCACCGGAGTCAACGCGATGCCCTTGCGGATCACCCCGCCTTTGGCGTTGTGGTCCAGAACAGCCTGACGACGCGCCTGATAGTCGGCGTTGTCTTCCAGTTCTGCCACCACGCGGTGGATGATGTTGTCCTCTACCGTCTGATGATAGGGGGTCAGGTTGCGGCCATCGCTTTCATCGCCATAGAAGTTCGCCTTACGCACCTCCAGCGGGTCCTTGCCGAGCTTATAGGCGATCTCTTCCATCATCCGTTCGGCCACCACCACACCCTGCGGCCCGCCAAAGCCCCGGAAAGCGGTGTTGGACACGGTGTTGGTTTTCAGTGGTTCGCTCTTCAGGCGGACGTTCGGGTAGAAATAGGCGTTGTCAGCGTGGAACAGAGCACGGTCAGTCACCGGACCGGACAGGTCCGAGGAATAGCCACAGCGCGCCGCAAAAACATTGTCCACAGCCGTAATCCGACCGTCGTCATCAAAGGCCACGTCGTAATCCACAACGAAGTCATGACGTTTGCCGGTGGCAGTCATATCCTGATCGCGATCGGGGCGGATTTTGCAGGGACGGTCCCACTTCTTGGCGGCCAGCGCGGCCACAGCGCAGAAGATGTTCATCTGGCTTTCTTTGCCGCCAAAGCCGCCACCCATCCGGCGGGTCTGCACCACAACCGCGTTGGAGGGCACGCCCAGAACATGGGCCACCATATGCTGCGCTTCGCTGGGGTGCTGGGTCGAACAGGTCACGACCACATCGTCATCTTCACCTGGAACGGCAAAGGCAATATGGCCTTCCAGATACATGTGATCCTGACCACCAATCTCCATCCGGCCCTGCAGACGATTTTGCGCCTGCTCCATCGCCGGGGCAACGTCACCGCGTTCCAATTTCAGCGGGTCGGTGATCATCGGGTAACCGGCGTCACGGGCCGCGATCGGGTCCAGCGCGTGCGGCAGCACCCCATAGTCGATCTCTGCCAATTCAGCAGCCCGACGGGCGGCATCACGGCTTTCGGCAACAACTGCAAACAGCGGCTGGCCGTGGAACTCGGTCTTCTCGGTCGGGAAGACGGGTTCGTCATTGCGACCGGTGGGGCTGATGTCGTTGTGACCGGGGATATCTTCGGCGGTCAGCACGCCCACCACACCCGGCGCTTTGCGCACCGCGTCCAGCTCCACCGAACGCAGGTTGGCGTGGGCCACGGTCGAGACCCCCAGATAGGCGTGCAGCGTGCCTGCCGGCTCGGCAATGTCATCGCAGTATTCAGCGCGGCCCGTGACATGTTTGATCGCGCTGTCATGCTGACGATCGTTGCTGACAAGGCCTTTTAGTGCGGTTTGATGTTCCATGATCGCGCCTCCCTTCACGCGTTCAGGCGGACCGGCATCGCGGTCGCGTCATCTTGTTCAAGGAAGAACCGGCGCAGCAGGTTCTGCGCGGACTTCATGCGATATTCGGACGAGGCACGCCAATCGGTAAGCGGGGCGAAGTCCTTAGCCATGGCTTCGGCTGCGGCGTCAAAGCTGGCTGCGGTGAACGGCTGGCCGACCAAAGCGGCCTCTGCCTCTGCGGCCCGTTTCGGGGTCGCCGCCATGCCCCCCAGCGCGATCCGCGCTGCCGTGATCTTGTCGCCGTCCACTGTAACACAGATACCAGCCGCCACCGCCGAGATATCTTCGTCCCGGCGTTTTGAGATTTTGTAGGCCGCGTTGATCTGGCCTTTTGCAGGCAGCGGGATCTGGACGCTTTCCAGGAACTCCCCCTCGCGCAGGTCCTGCTTGCCATAGTCGATGAAGTAATCCTCCAGCGGCAGCACACGACGTTCTGCGCCACGGCGCAGGGTGATCGACGCATTCAGAGCAATCAGGATCGGCGGCGTGTCCCCGATGGGCGAACCATTGGCGATGTTGCCCCCGACGGTGCCCATATTGCGGACCTGCCAGCCAGCGATGCGGTTCCAGTAATCCAGCATGAAGGGGAAATGCGCCTTAACCATCGGCAGGAAGTCCGAATAGCTGACCCCTGCACCCAAGGTGATGCCCGCCTCGGTCATTTCGATTTGCTTCAGCTGATCCAGCAGGTTGATGTGGATCGCCGGGCTGATCGGTTTCAGAAACTTGGTGACCCACAGACCCACATCCGTGGCACCTGCCACAATGGTCGCCTGCGGGTTCTGCACCAGAACTTCGGCGAAATCATCCAGATCTGCGGGTACAATCGCCTGATTTTCGGCGGGGCCGGTCACAACCCGTTTGCCATCTTTCAGCACTTTCAACTCGGCCACGATCCCGTCACGGGTTTCGTTCAGATAGTCCGAAGACGGGGTGCCATAGCGGCTGACCGCTACAGCGGCCTTGATGATCGGCTCATAGCCGGTGCATCGGCAGAGGTTGCCCTGCAAAGCGACCTCAACCTGTTTTTCCGTCGGCTCGGGCGTTTCCATCCACAGCGCATAAAGCGACATGACAAAGCCGGGGGTACAGAAACCACACTGCGAGCCGTGAAACTCCACCATGGCCTGCTGCACCGGATGCAAACCGCCATCCGCGCCGCGGATATGCTCAACTGTCACGATGTGACACCCATCCAGCGAGGCCAGGAAACGGATACAGGCGTTCACCGCCTCATATTTCAATCCATCGCCGGACAGGCGCCCAACCAGTACGGTGCAGGCGCCGCAGTCCCCTTCGGCGCAGCCTTCCTTGGTGCCGGTAAGGCGCTGCTCAAGACGCAGGAAATCCAGAAGGGTCTGACTGGCCGAAACCGAAGGCACGCTCACCGCCCGCCCGTTCAACAAAAACCGAATATCGCTGCGCAATTCCATCACTTCCTCCGACTGCGTGGCCACCCGAACGCGCGGGTGCGGCATTTGGTCAAAATTATCACTCCACACTATCAATGAATATGACGCTATCGGCTAAATACTTTCTACAATCTGTTGATAATGATACCCTGCCCATCGAAGCATCCCTTCGCTATGAGATCGGGCAATGGGTCAATGCAGACAGCCTCAGCCCACCTATCACACGGTTAGGAGACCGAAAAAATGCCCTATATTGAAAGCCTTCGGGTGTTTGCGCGCGTCGTCGAATTGGGCAGCATTACCTCCGGCGGGCGCGATCTGCGCTTGACACCGGCTGTGGCCTCAAAACGGATCAAAGAGCTGGAGGCGCGGTTGGGGGTCCGGCTGTTCAACCGCACCACGCGGTCGATTATCCCGACCGAAGTGGGGCAGATGTTCTACGAACAGGCCAAGAAGGTCCTCGATTCGCTTGATGAGGCCGAGGCGGTGGTCGCCAATTTTTCGGACACGCCGCGTGGCGTGATACGGGTCACTGCCCCCTTGGGGGTCGGGCGTCGGATCATCGCGCCGCTGGTGCCGGAATTTGTCAAAGCCTACCCCGAAACCGAGGTGCAAATGCGCCTGTCGGACCGCGCCATTGATATGATGAGCGAACGCCTAGACGTAGCTTTTTTTGTCGGCACACCAAAGGATTCAAACCTCAAACTGCGTCGGATTTCCGAAGTCGAGCGTGTGCTTGTCGCCGCGCCGTCCTACATCTCGGAACACGGCGTGCCAGAGAGCCCGCAGGACCTGCTGAAAAACCACAACTGCCTGCTGCTGCGCTATCCCCGTTCGCCGGAATACTTTTGGCAATTGCAAACCAAAAACGGCCTGCGCAAACTGGAGGTCTCGGGCAAGTTTGACGCCGACGACAGTGACGTGCTGACCGAATGGGCGTTGGCGGGACATGGGATAGCCAACAAACCGCGGTTCGACATCGTGCGCCATTTGCAAAACGGCGATTTGGTTGAGGTCATGACCGACACCCCGCCCTCAGCTTCGATCTTTGGCTGTCTCTATCCGCACCGCAAATTCCAGGATCCCAAGATCCGCGCCTTTGTGGATTTCATGACCGAGATGGGCCAAAAAGCTGTGTCGGACACCTAGGCTTTCACGCTCTGGCAGCGGTGGGGATTATCCGGTATAGCTAAAAGACACTCACTGACTTTCAGGGAAAGCCGCACAATCATGGCCTATCTCGACAATATCCGCACCTTCGCCCGCGTTTACGAGTTGGGCAACATGTCCGCCGCCGCGCGGGATCTTCGGGTCTCTGCGGCTGTGGCCTCCAGCCGGATTTCACAGCTGGAGGATCATCTGGGCGTCCGACTGTTTCACCGCACCACCCGCACGTTGACCCCAACCGAACAGGGCAAGACCTTCTATCAGGGGGCAGGCAAAATTCTGGAAGCGGTGGAAGAGGCCGAGGCGGACATTTCCGACATCACCGACAGCCCGCGTGGCACGCTTTATGTGGCGGCGCCGCTAGGGGTGGGCCAGCGGTTTATTGCCCCTGCCGTGCCGAAATTCAAAGCCGCTTACCCGCTGATCAACATTCGCCTGCGTCTGTCCGATCGCAAGCTGGATCTGGCCGCAGAAGGTCTGGATGCGGCCTTCTTCCTTGGCCTGCCCGAGGACAGCAACCTGCGGATCCGCAAGATCACCGACTGCCCCCGCGTGCTTTGCGCCGCGCCCGCCTATTTGGAGCGGATGGGTCAGCCGCAACACAGTGATGAACTGCGCACCGACGCCCATGACTGCCTCAACCTGCGCTACCCCGGTGCACCAGAATTTCAATGGCCGTTGGAGGGCCCAAACGGGGTGCAACGTGTCCCCGTCACCGGTCCGTTTGAAACCGATCACGGCGAAGTTCTGACCCATTGGGCGCTTGAGGGTCATGGCATTGTTATGAAACCGGTTTTCGAGATTTCAGAGCATCTGTCCGAAGGCCGGTTGGTGCCTGTTCTGCCAGAAGAGCCGCCGGTCCCGATCCAGCTGGCTTGCCTTTATATGCACCGTCGTCGGCAGGATCCAAAGGCCCGTCTTTTCATCGACTTTATGGTCGAGCATATTCAGGCAACCATGCCGCGCCCGTAGCGCCCGTAAAGGTGTTTAGCCTTTCAGCCAGTTCAACACTTCGGAGGGGCTGCGCTCGGGGGCCAGAATAGGGTGGAAATGGGTTTGAACTGCGCCATCGCGCAGGATCATTGCGCCCCGCTCCAGCAGGGTTTGGCCTTCCACTTCAAACGTCGGGAGGTTCAGCTTCGCAGCAAGCCGGAGCTGCTGATCCGACAAGAAGTGGAACGGCAAACGTGCCCGTTTCACCAGTTGTTTCTGTTCGGCATGGCCAGAGGTTGAAATCCCGAAAATCTGCGCGACGCCTGCCGCCTGTAACTCATGCAACACAGCGGCAAAGGCCCGCGCCTGCGGCGCAAGCGGCAAATGGCGCCCGACCTGAATCCAGCCCGGGACTTGGGGCACATTCGGGGGCGTTGGACGTGGACAGGTGAACAACACCGTCAAACCCTGCAGCGCCGACAATGCGTGCCAGTTCCCATCAGTGCCCTGCAAGGCGGGCAAGGGCTGATGAGACACCCGCCCTTGCTCGGAAGTTATGACCTTGCGCAGAAGGCTCACTTAGAAGTCCACCTCAATCGCGGTGCCTTTTTCGATCGCCAGATCCACCACGCTGGAAGCCACAGCAAGATCCTGCAGCCCAACGCCGGTGCCATCAAACAAGGTCACCTCACCGTCCGAGGTCCGGCCCCCGTGAATGCCGTTGATGACAGCGCCCAACTGGGTGATCTGTTCCGGCTTCAGAGATCCATTCGCCACCGCATGTTGCGCTTCGCCAAGGGTGGTGGATTGCGCCACCTCATCGGTGAAGACCGTGGCACGGGTCAAAAGATCCGCTGCAACCTCTTGTTTTCCAACTGTATCGGTGCCCATGCAGGCGATATGTGTGCCTTCGCTAATGTGCTCGGACAGGACAATCGGATCAAAGGAAGAGGTGATGGTGATGATGACATCAGCCTCTTTCAGACCGGGCAGATCAACCGCTTCAAACGGCAGCCCCGCCTCCGACGCAACCTTTTCCAGATTGGGCAGCATTTCAGGGTGCAGGTTCCAGCCGATCACCTTTTCAAAGCTGCGCTGTTCCAGCGCGGCGCGCAGTTGGAACGTGGCCTGATGCCCCGCGCCCACCATGCCGATGATTTTGGAATCTTCGCGTGCCAGATGTTTGATCGAAACAGAAGACGCCGCCGCCGTCCGCAGGGCGGTCAACAGGTTGCCCCCCACCATGGCCGAGACTTTGCCGGTGTCTGGATCGAACAGGAAAACGGTGGACTGGTGATTGATCAGCCCGCGTTTTTCCAGATTGTTGGGCCAGTAGCCGCCTGCTTTCAGACCGAGGGTCGCGCCGGCACGGTCAAAGCCGCCCTTGAAACCATAAAGCGCATCTTCATGGCCAATGGCCTCGCGAATGACAGGGAAGTTATAGGCGTCCTTGGCCGCCATTGCGGCAAAGACTTTTTCCACCGCGTCAAAAGCGGCGGCGCGGGTCATCAGATCCGCGATGTCACGTTCGGGAACGATATGCATTTGTTTTCCTTACGAGTTTGATCCCAAAAGACCGGCGGAACCCGCGATGGGAGGGTCGCGAAGCTCCGCCAGGAGGAAGGGGATCAGTAGGCCTTACCGCGTGCGGAGACAGGCCAAAGGGTTTCGACCTTTCCGTTGCGCACACCGACATACCAGTCGTGTACGTTGGCGGTCGGATCACAGTGTCCGGGCACCAGGCGCAGCTTGTCGCCCACGGCCAGCTTGCCGTCGGGATCAGCCACAACACCGTGCTCATCCGAGCATTTCACGTATTCCACGTCATCACGGCCAAAGATCATCGGCAGGCCGCTGTCGACCGACTGGGCCTTCAGGCCAGCGTCCACAATGGCTTTGTCGACCTTCGCGTGGCTCATCACCTGGGTCAGAATGAAGAACGCGTTTTCCCATTCACCCTGATCGATGCGCTTGCCGTCCTTATCGAGGATCCGGCCATAATCTGCATCCATGAAGGCGTAGGACCCACACTGCAGCTCGTTGTAAACGCCCGAGTTGCTTTCGAAATAGTAGGACCCCGTGCCGCCGCCCGAAACCAGTTCACAGTCGATGCCTTCTGCTTTCAGGCCTGCAACCGCATCTTTCACCTGAGCAATGGCCACGTCCAGCTTGGCCTTGCGGTCCTCATAGCTGTCCATGTGCTGCATAGCGCCTTGGTAGGCCTGAATGCCTGTGAATTTCAGCCCTTCGGCCGCGACAACTGCTTTGGCAATCTCGACAACCGCTTCGGTGGTGGTCACACCACAGCGGCCCGCGCCACAGTCGATCTCGATAAAGACCTCCAGCTGGGTGCCGTGTTTCTGCGCTGCCGCCGACAGTTCGGCAACATTGGCCAAGTCGTCAACGCAGACGATGATCCTGCTGCCCAGCGTCGGCAGCTGTGCCAGCCGGTCGATCTTGGCTGCATCGCGCACCTGGTTCGACACCAAAACATCCTTGATGCCACCGCGGACGAACACTTCGGCTTCGGAAACCTTCTGGCAGCAGACGCCAACTGCGCCGCCCAGACGTTCCTGCAGCTTGGCCACATCCACCGACTTGTGCATCTTGCCATGTACCCGGTGACGCATCCCATGCGCCGCCGCATAGTCACCCATCTTCTTGATGTTGCGCTCAAGCGCGTCCAGGTCTAGCACCAGCGCCGGGGTCTGAATATCGGCCTCATCCATGCCCGGCAGCGCCGGAACATCATAGCCCACGATCATTTTCGACAGATCAGTTTGCACGTTCATTTTCCTTTTCCCCTTACATTTTAGCCGTTCAGCCAGGGCAGCTTGTCAAGATCGACGTTGCCTCCGGTGACGATCAGACCAACGCGCTTACCGGCGAAGGCCTCTTTGTTTTTCAGAATACAGGCCAGCGGCACCGCCGAGGACGGCTCCATCACGACCCGCAGGTGTTTCCAGATAAGTTTCATCGCATCGATGATTTCCTGTTCGGAGGCAGTGTAGATCTCGCTGACGTGGTTCGACACGAAGTGCCAGGTCAGATCCTTCAGTGGCACCAGCAACCCGTCGGCGATGGTTTTCGGCGCATCATCCGCGATGATGTGGCCAGCCTTGAAGCTGCGGTAGGCGTCATCTGCCTGCTCGGGCTCGGCCGCGATCACCTGTGTTTCCGGCGCCAGCGTTGCCAGCGTCAGACAGGTGCCGGAAATCATGCCGCCGCCGCCAATCGGGGCGACAACGGCGTCCAGACCGTCGACCTGCTCCACAAACTCGCGTGAACAAGTGCCCTGCCCCGCAATCACCCGCGGGTCATTGTAGGGATGCACAAAATCGCCACCCGTTTCTGCCTGCACCTCGGCAAAGGTCGCTTCACGCGAAGAGGTCGAGGGTTCACATTCGGTGATGATGCCACCATAGCGGCGCACGGTGTCTTTCTTGGCTTGCGGTGCGGTGCGCGGCATCACCACGTTGCAGGGAATGCCCCGTTTCATCGCCGCGTAGCTGAGGCAAGAGGCATGGTTGCCAGAGCTGTGTGTGGCCACACCCTTGGCAGCCTGCGCCTCATCCAACCCAAAGACCGCGTTGGAGGCCCCGCGCACCTTAAAGGCGCCCGGTTCCTGAAAGTTTTCGCATTTGAAGAACAGCTGCGCCCCGCTCAACTCGTTGAGAAAATCCGAGGTCCGCACCGGGGTGCGCCGGATGTAGGGTTGGATCCGCTCGTGTGCGGCCAGCATGTCTTCGTAAGTCGGGATATACATGGCGTTATCCTTCATCTCCGATCCCTCAGGCCGCAGCCTTGGCAGGGGTCGCATCCTGATTGCGGTAGTATTCCTGAGCCGCGGCAACGCCCGAACCCAGTTTGATGTCGAGGCCCAGATCCACCATGCACATTTCCGCCGTGGCGATACCGGAGAGCGCCATCACATCGGTCAGGCTGCCCAGGTGGCCGATGCGGAACACTTTGCCCGCGACCTCGCCCAGTCCAACCCCGAAGGCGACACCGTATTTTTCAGCCGCAAGGGTCACGATCTCGGTGGCGTTGAACCCGTCCGGGGTGCGGATGGCGCTGACACTGTCCGAATAGACGTCTGGCGACACCGCGCAGAGGTCCAGCCCCCAGGCACCAACAGCCGCCCGCACGCCCGTGGCAATGCGATTGTGACGGGCAAAGACGTTTTCCAGCCCTTCCCCCAGCAGCATATCACAGCTGAGCTTCAGCCCGTTCAACAAACCCACAGCGGGGGTGTAGGGGTACGCATTGTTGGCATAGCCCTTGGCCATGTCACGCACGTCAAAGAAGGTGCGCGGCAGTTTGGCAGTCTCGATCGCCGCCATCGCTTTCGGCGAGAAGCCAACAATGGCCAGACCAGCGGGCAGCATGAAGCCCTTCTGCGAACCGGTCACAGCCACATCCACGCCCCATTCATCCATGCGGAAGTCCATCGAGGCGATGGAGCTGACGCCATCCACAAACAAAAGCGCCGGGTGGCCTGCGGCGTCCAGCGCACGGCGTACCGCCGCAATATCGGACTTCACACCGGTGGCGGTTTCATTGTGGGTGGCCAAGACGGCTTTGATCTCATGGTTCGTGTCGGCGGTCAGGATTTCTTCGTAACGATCTGCCGGCAGGCCTTCGCCCCAGGGTGTTTCCACGATGGTGACGTCCAGATCATGACGTTGGCACATGTCGATCCAGCGATGGCTAAACATCCCGTTGCGCGCCGCAAGGATCTTATCCCCCGCGCTCAACGTATTGGTCAGTGCGGTTTCCCAACCGCCGGTGCCGGAGGACGGAAAGATAAAGACCTCTGCTTCGGTAGACTTCAGCACCTGTTTCACGCCGGCAATTGCGGGGTGCAGGATTTGCCCGAACAGTGGCGAACGGTGGTCCAGCGTCGGCATGTCTACGGCTTTGCGCAGCACTTCGGGCATGTTGGTGGGACCGGGGATGAATACGGGGTTCTGAAAGCTCATGGCGTGCCCTCCTATGGCGTGTTGCCTTAAGAGTATGGCATGTGCCGCCTGGATCATATTTTTCTGAAAAAATATTTCATTTTTGTGCAAAGTGCAAAATAGCTCTTTAAATACAAAGGTATTGATTTTTTCATTCAGGAAAAGCTATTTTCAACAAAATGAAGAAACAGATCCTCGCATTCCAAAGAAGGGATTGAAATTGGCGCAAGAACCCCGCCGCAAAGGCCGCCCCAAAGGTTTTGATTCCGACACCAAGGCCCCCACGATCCAGGCCCTCGACCGCGCTCTGGATGTTCTGGAGACACTGGCTGGCGCCTCTGGGCTGACGCTGTCTGAACTGTCCGGCACCCTCGCCCAGTCTCCCGCCACGATGCACCGTGTCCTCAGCACGCTGGAGCAGCGCGATATGGTGGAAACGGATCCGATCACCCAGACCTGGCACATCGGACCCAGCGCTTTTCGCGTCGGCTCCTCGTTTCTGCGGCGGTCCTCGGTGGTGGAACGCGCCCGTCCAGTGATGCGGCAGTTGATGGAAGCGACGGGCGAAACCTCGAACCTTGGTGTCGAAAGGCGCGGTGAGGTGATGTTCCTCAGCCAGGTTGAAACCCATGAGTCCATTCGCGCCTTCTTTCCGCCCGGCACGCTGTCCCCCATGCACGCTTCTGGCATTGGCAAAGCACTGCTGGCGGCGCAGCCGGACGATCAGGTGGAACGCAGCCTGCGCCAGCTGCAACTGACCCGTTTTACCGAACGCACCGTCACAACACCGCGCGACCTTCTCAGTGAGATCGAGGCTATCCGCAGCCGCGGTTGGTCCTTTGACGATGAAGAGAAAGCACTGGGGATGCGGTGCGTTGCTGCAGCCATCCGGAATGTGCACGGCGAACCCGTCGCCGGAATTTCCATTTCCGGTCCCGTGCAGCGCCTGCCCCGCGACCGGATTGACGGAATCGGCCGCATGGTGCGGGACGCCGCTGCACAGCTGTCACGGGATCTGGGGGCGTCTGGCTAGAGTTCAGAAGTGCCGCCCCCAGCGCGGATGATCTTCGTCAATCACCATTGCATGACTGTGTTTGCGATGCCCGCCCCGCAAATGCGGGTGGTCCGGCGGCAGATTGTCGTGCGTGTGCTCAATCTCTACCGGATCATTGGCAGGCCAGAGCCTGAGCGCGACAAGCGCCCCCAACAGCGCCAATGCCGCCAAGCCCCAAAGGGTGGGTTGCAGCCCCATTCGTGCCAAGGCCCAGCCCGCAAGCGGGTAGGACAATAGCCAACACAGATGTGACAGAGTGAACTGGGCTGCAAACAGCGCCGGGCGGTCCTCGGCATGGGCGGAGCGACGCAGCACCCGCCCTGACGGTGTCATGACTGCAGAAAACCCAAACCCCATCAACGCCCACGCCATCAATACCGCCATGAATGACAGGCCCGTCAACGCACTCACCGCGCCCAGAACCATAAGACTGAAGACCATCAACATTGCCCCGCTCACCATGACCGGTCGGTCCGCCAGAACGTTAAGAAGCCGTGGCAACACCAGCGCCGCCAGCATTGATCCCGCGCCAAACGCAAGCATTGTCCAGGCCAGCGCCGCCTCCGAGAGTCCCAGATCAGACCGCACCAGCACAACCGAGTTGACCAGAACCATTGCCCCCGCCATCGCCACCGCAAAGCTCAGCGCCAACAGCCCGCGCAGCCGCGGCGTGGCCAGATAGATCCGCATGCCTCGTGTCAAACGAAGGGACAACGGTTGCTCTTTTTTCGGCATCGGCGTGGGGATCATTACCGTCAGGATCAACAGACCCGACGCGGCAAATCCAAATGCGGTTCCAAAGAACAAGGCCTGCCCGCCGACAAACAGCAGCAGCAACGCGGCAAGGCTGGGACTCAGCACATTTTCCAGATCATAGGCCAGTCGCGACAGGGACAGGGCGCGGGTATAGCGCTCTTCTTCTGGCAGGATGTCGGGCAACACGGCCTGGAAGGTCGGGGTAAATCCGGCGGAGGCGGCCTGAAGGACAAAGATCAGCAGATAGACCTGCCAGACCTCAGTCACAAAGGGCAGCGCCAGAGCAACGCTGGCCCGCAGCAGATCCAGAACCACC